>ENA-OWPI01000047-OWPI01000047.1-marine-metagenome-genome-assembly--contig:-NODE-47-length-169808-cov-21.154433_pt1 | contig 169808 bp, 154 predicted proteins | sample MGYA00238138_ERZ651775 | MGnify/ENA primary metagenome ERZ651775 (study PRJEB26906, sample SAMN06265043) | marine metagenome | isolation source: Helgoland LTER site | place: Germany:Helgoland, sampling... | reverse complement strand
GAGGAAGCAACTATTAATCATAATCTCTTATAAACATATGTAATCATAATGATATTAGACATGTCAGTGAATCCCAACGTCAATATCATATTGCCAAAAACCATTTTTGCAACCTGGTATCAGAGTTATCATGTGAACGAAGATATTGTAGCAGAACTACGACCAATAAGGAAAGCGTGGGATTTTCAAGATAGACAGATTATCGATGAGTTTTTCAAACCGCATCGGCAAAGCAAAAATATAAAAGCACGACGCTATACTGATTTGATATCCACTATTAACGAGTTTTTTCAATTAGTAAACTGGTTTAATTTACATTCAATCCCTTTTAAAGATTACCGGGTAATTATTGTACTGTGTAAGATTAAAAGAGCAAAAATGCATTAGTAATGAAACAAGTTGGGTAACCTTTTATGATGCATTTACAGGCAAACCTCTGAAAGAAATTATAAAGAAGATACAATGGATTAGAAGTAAGAATTTGTGTGTTTATTTTATATGTCAATTACTCAAAATTAGAATTGTAGGTGATGGTTTTGATTTAGACCAAGTTGAACACTCAATTGAATCAGAGGAAGAACACTATTGGAATAAACTTGAGAATTTGTTTGTAGACACCAAGGGTAAACCAATGTTATATGGAGATAAAATCAAATCTAAAATGTATATTTTACCTCAACATAGTACAATAATAGATTCAATTCTAACCAAACCTTACACTAAGAAAAAATAGAGGGGGACTCACCTACCACCCCTATTGTACCCCCCTAGTCCCCCTTTTCTATTTAATGCTATTAGAGAACCTTTGTGTCATAAATAAATAAACATTTTATGATTATAACAAAAAATATTCTCACAGTAGATGAGGTAATAAATTACACAGGGTTTAGCCAAAAACAAATTTACAAACTAACCTCAACAAGAGCAATTCCACATTACAAACCAAGTGGTAGAAAGTTATTCTTTAAGAAAGATGAAATAGATAAGTGGATTACTCAAGGAAGAGTAAAAACCCAAACAGAACTTAGAGATGAATCTTTAAATCTTCCACTATGAAAAAGCCTTGTTCAGTTTATATATTTAAAGATTTTGATTCAGAAAAGAAAAAGGCAAATAGTATAAGAGCAACTCACAGGCTAGACTGTGAATTTTATCACAACAATTGCACTACAACAAGCCTAACAAAGAAAGGTGAACACCCTCTCTACATTTATGAAAATAAGAAAGGGATGTTATTTCTATATCAAAACCCAACAAACAAAGTGCTTAACAAAAGATATTCAAATAAAGCTGAGTACTGTTTAACAGGGAATAGTATGAATTTGTCTAGTCTTTACACTGAATATGATGATGAAAAAGTACAATATGCTTATGGCTTCCCTAATAAGAAGGATATGAATACTTTACTTAAAGAGAAAGGATTTAATCCTCAATATGACTACACTGAGGATGCTTATATTTTTATAGGTTCATATGGAGATGACAAGCTCAATAGACGGTTTGAGTATTTGGAGGTATATGTATTTTCAAATGCAAGGGATGAGATAGAAAACATCTATAACCTTGCTATTGATGGAGAGTATGATGAATGGTTTCAAATTTATAGAGAAAAAGCCAATCTTCAACCATATTTCACCTACAACAACTCATCAGGATCATCTCAATTGAACTTTGATTATGAAGAATAATAAACTCTATTTCTATAATAAGTGAGAATCCTTTACAGATTTTGTAAAAGTAATGTAAAATGAATAAAATCAGTATTGAGGTATATGGTTTTAAAAAATCACCAATAATCTGTGAATCAGTATTTCTAATTTCATAAATACAGGGAGGATTGATTGATACTCTAAATATTTCATTTCAACACAGTGGGGATAAGAGCCATATGTTAAGTAACCTAGAGAAAGTAACTGAGGTTAATTACCACAGTGGCACATCTTCTTACTATTCAAGTTTCAAGGACTATAACATTAGTATAGGAGACAGTAGAGTGAAATTGAGTGGAAGCATTCCTAAGCAGTATTTTGGAAATAATTTTCAGACCACCACAAGACCTCAGCTAATAGAAACAATAGGAGAACTATCAGAGCATCTAAAATTTGATGCAAGTGAATGTAAACTTAATAGGGTTGATGTTTCAACCAACTTTATTGTTAACCATACTCCTTCTATTTATTTTGATAGCTTAGGACAAGACAAGTATAGTAGTTGGAAAAGACAACCTCAGTGGAATACTTCTGTTTATTGGGAACAAACCAAGAGAATGAAACTTTGTTATGACAAATGTCAGTGGGCAAAAGACAAAGGAATAACAATACCATTAGAGTATAGGGGACTGAATATCTTTAGATTTGAAAACAGACTTCAGTCACCAAAAGTAATTAGTCAGGTTACTGAGAAGCAAAACACTCTTGTAAAGCATCTTTGTGAAAAGGACATCTATAAGCTAATGATAGATGAATGGCACAAGCAGTGGCATAATATTGAAAAAATACATAAACTAAATTTTGACTTAAAACCAAATATGAAACAATCAGAAATTGAAGACTTAATGATGGCAGGATTTATAGAAGCTTTAGGGCAAGAGGGATATAGTACTCTTATCCAAAGAATGAAAGACTATGGAGTTTTTAATCATCCTTCACAGTATACAAGATTTAAGAATACTATGAGAAACAAAATGGAAAAGCATAATACAGAACATAATCCCCTTTTAGATGAGTTAGAGATTAAGATTGGAGATGTAGAGGTCTACTATAGTTGAGGTTTCTTTAAAACAAAATCAATAGCTTCATCACTATCAGTAGAATATGAGAATAACACTAATTTTTTATTATTATTTATTATTGTTATAACACAACCTAAGTTGTTCTTTATTCTATTTAAAATATCATAAATATCTTTTTTCTCCCCATTCTCATCAATAAAACTATTCATTCTAATATTTCCATCTGTGACTTCATATTCATCAAGTTTGATTTCACTTGGAGTGTCAATTACAAAAGATATACTATATAGTTTACCTTCTTTAAAGTACTCACTGTTAATCATAAAATTTACACCAAGATATTTCTGATTCCAAAGTAAGAATTCAAAATCATATTCAGTATCAGAAAGAATATCAGCATATGCATAAGGCATTTTATCCTGCTCTGAAGTTCTGTACTTCCACTGAGAAAAAAGTAAGGCAGGGAATAATAAACAGAAAAAGAGAATTTTATTTATTTTACCAATCATCATTTGTAATACTACTATTTATATAGTCGGATAAAGAATTAATGGTTAAACTCACTTTTAAGAAAAGTTGATTGTAATTATACTGTTGGTCTCTGTATTTCTGTGGATTATTTTCATAGATAGCTTTCTTAACCTTATTCATCCATTTTTCTTTTCTTTTTTCTTTTGCTGCAGCTTCTTGAAAAACCTTCAACCGGAAATCTAACAACTCTTCTTCTGACATTTTTCTTTGCTTCCAATAAATAAAGTCCTCAATAGGTGTTGAACCCATTTGTGGAAATTCTATACTTGTTAAATCTAAGATTTCATACTCTACTTTAAATCTATTGTCTCTAATTGATACAGTTAGCATTATTTGACCTATGTAATCAAAAGGGGCTGATTTATAATCCACAAAAGTAAATTTAGCAGAACCCTTTACAATTAGCTTTTCATTTGTGTCAAGTTGTAGAACATCATTTGACGATTTGAAATTAATAGCAATCCACTCCTTAGCCCTTTGATAAACCTCATCATTTGACTTTTCAGTTTGAACAACTTTAAAAAAACCATTATTAGATTCATTCAAATCTTGAGCATTACTAATGTTAAGTACAAGAAGTAACAAAGTAAATAGAGCTATTTTATTCATATAATTAAAGATTTGAAATATTAAAGAAAGCGTAAATTCCAACAAAAAACATCACCAACATTTTTTCTAAATTAGAGAAAAGTTGATTCTAATTATACAATTAAAATAATTTTAAAGTTAAGATTTTAGATACTCTCTCCATTCTTTTTTATTCCAGGGTTTACCAAACAACTCATACAGTCCTTTAGCTTTAATAAAGAAATATTTATTCTCACCATTCAATTCATACATAAATATCACTTCGTCTTTAAATGAAGAAGGCTTTATAGTAACTGTCTTATTCTCTAATTTTAAAACTTTTTGTTTATCTGTTTTAATAACATTTTTAAATATTTCAAAAAGTGAGTTAATATCTTCAGTTGTTGACTTAAACTTTAATTCTGTTCTTTCACCAGGCTCATCATATCTATCATTTGCCCATATTAATGAATGGTATTCTACATTATTTTCAATCTTCAATTTATTTAAGGTAACACCACCTTCAATACTTCCTTGAAAGACAAACATATGCACTCCAATTTGAGTACCCAAATCTGATTCGTCAACTTCAGAGATTTGACTGAATGAAGTAAAAGGTAATAAGAGTAAAATAAGAAGTAATTTTTTCATTTAATTGCATTTATATTACAATATATGAATTTATAAAATAATGTAAATTGGAGCTATGAAATTAGCTTTACTTAATATAGTTTTCCTGTTTAGTTTGAATCTATTCTCTCAGGAATATTTACCAAAATCAAGTGGGGAAATAGTCAAGCATAAATACTACACCTTGTCTTATAATGAGATTCACGAGCAGGCTAATTGGGTTCATTACAAGCTAACTCCATCCTTTTTAAGAGGCACCACACCAAGAAAAGATTCATTTAAATCTGACCCTTTAGTTTCAACCAAATCAGCTCAATTAAGCGATTATAAAGGCTCTGGATATGACAGAGGCCATTTAGCTCCTGCAGGTGATATGAAATTTAATGAAGTAGCTATGTCAGAGTCTTTCTTTATGTCTAATATGTCTCCTCAAAACCCAAGCTTTAATAGAGGAATATGGAAAAGATTAGAATCACTTGTAAGAGGTTGGGGTGAGCAATTTGATATATATGTATCAACTGCAGGTGTTTTAGGCTCAGATAACTTAGGTGCGATTGGAAAAAACAGAGTCACTATACCCTCTGAATACTATAAGGTTATTTATGCTCCCCAAAAAAAAATAATGATAGGTTTTCTCTTATCAAACATCAAGCAATCAGGAGAACTTTCAACATATACTGTCTCAGTTGACCATATAGAATCCTTAACTAGAATAGATTTTTTTAGTGAACTACCTGATAAAATTGAAAATGAATTAGAGTCTAAAGTTATATTGAACAATTGGGACTTTAAAGCTTCATCATATTCAAGTTCAGGTAGCTCTTCAAAAAATGTATCAGCTCAATGTAATGGGATGGCTAAATCTACAGGAAATAGGTGTAGAAATAAAACTTCTAATACAAATGGGTATTGTTACTTACATCAAAGTCAGTCTTCTAGTTATTTGAAGCCTAAATCAAGTAAAACCGACTATTTAGGTAGATGTAATGCTACTACTAAAGCTGGTTCTAGATGTAAAAGAAATGTTTCAGATGGGAATAGCTTCTGCTGGCAACATCTTTAATTTTACTATATTTAAATTTAAAACATAAAAATTATGGGGTTTTGGGACTCACCACAAGAAGAAGAAAGAAAAAACAGAGTAAAGAAAATGCAAACTAAAATTGCTGAAGATGGTCTTTCAAATATTATTGATGAAAAAGATTATCAAAAGTTGATGATTGAGCAAAATCAAACTATAATTGATTTACTTACTGTTTCTGCTATAGTTCAATCAGGAATAGCAGGTGATACTGTAACTATTGTTCATACAAATAGATATTATGATGCAATAGAAAGAATTATAAATAATAAATAAAATGAAAAAAATATTCTTAATATCTGCCTTTACATTATTTGTTGGTATGGGATTAAATTCCTGTGAAGTTGATGGAGATTGTGGGACTAAAACGGTTTCAGGTGAAGTAAAAAGTTTGAATAAAGGTCCTGAGGGAGGTTGTTATTACATTAACAGTAATGGGAATAAATCTTATGTTGATAGGTCAGATTGTTCTTGTTAGATTGTTAAACCAAACCCATCAAAGTAAGTTCCTCAGCTGAAAAACCAAGTTTCACAGCTATTTCCCTATTATAATCTCTAATAGCTCCTTGTAATGTAAATAATCTAATTAGAGCCCAAACCCCTAATCCACCTAATGTAATATAATACAGTATTTGAGTTCCAATTTTTCCAAGAGAGCCATAAGACCATCCAAAAAAAAGGAATAATAACCAAACTAATGTTGGGTTAGCTTTTCTTTCATTATAAGCAAATTGTTTATCCATTTTATTTTGAATTATTTAGTTGGTTAGTCTTCAAAGTATTTACCTGAATCTAGATCAATTTGAAATCTTTCAAATTTACTCATTCCCATATAGGCAATACATAATGATTCTGATTCAATATTCATTTCATAAACGACTTTCATAAATGTGTAGTCTTGGCTTTCTTGAAGCATTCTTAATTGTTTCATTTGCCCTAGAGACATATATTGAGAATAGGTCATCCCTGTTTTAGAGGACAATTCTTCATACTTTTTCTTTGAAAATTCAGCTGTAGAACAATAATCTTCAGGTTCATATGCTAGGTATGCAATTCCTGCAATAAACATTGGAGTTACCAATATGATAAGTATGATTTTTACTGCTTTCATTATTTAATTAAAGCCAATTTACCAGACTTAAAATATAGAGTTTTTCCACCCCAATCATAAACAGGGTCATAGCCGCTTAATGCACCATAACTTTTATTTGGCATTCCCCAAGCCCATCTGCATTGTTGCTCTGTCATACCGACAGCTACAACTCCTTTTCTTATTTTATCAATTACAGATGAATTTTCTGTTTTAAATTTCTCAAAGACACTTTTCTCAATAAGAGTATTAGCAAGTGCTAATGATGAACCTCCTTTTAAATTTATCCATCCCTCAACAGGAAGATGTCCACTCCCTTCAATAAATTTTGTTGGCTGGTCATAACTCCCAGTTGGGTATTCTAATTCAAAATCATTATTTATCTGAACCTTTATGCCATATTCAAATCTAAACTTTGTGAATGATACTTTTGTTATTAGATATTCTTTAGTTCCATCAATTATAAGTTTAGTTCCATCCAAAGCTTCAACATCTTTTTGGTTATAAAGAGAGATGTATCTTTTATTCAAAAGCTTTTCATTGATAGCGTCTAAAAATTTATTGAAAACATACTTACTGCTCGAGGTTACCTTCCATTTATATGTACCTAAATCGCTCTTAATAGTAAATTTTGGATATAGGTCTTTTTCATAAGCCGTAATCTCATATGTTTTATTAATAAAGTTTTCCGCATCTTCATAAGGTGCTCTATCTCCATTTTCTAATTCTACATCATAATATGTTACATCCAGTAAGGTAACTTTCTCGCCTATTAATCCTTTAGCAACTTCATCCTTGACAGTGTAATCAAGCTTTGGGAAACTTCCATCATAAGGAATTACACTTATTTTCTTTTCCGGAGCATCATCAATATTTATTTGTGAATATGAAATACTTGAAATAAATAAAATAGCTATTGGTATGATTTTTTTCTTCATTAATATTAATTTTCATAAATATAGAAAATCTTAAAAACAGTCTACACAAAGAATACAAGAAAAATCTATACCAAATAATTGTTAAGAATATGGGATTTTACAGAAAGTGTAAATTCCTACAATGCCAAAAGAGAGGTTAAAAGTGTCCCATTAATTCTCATAATTGCCATTAAGAACCATCTATTATGTTGTTTTGTGTCACTCCTGCGTCACTTAAAAGATGTATTTTTCTTGTATATCCTTATAAATATTGACTTTAAATAGATAGGTTCATATTCTTGTAGAGTATATGGAGCTATAATTCATACGCATCCTTTACCAACAAAACGCAGACAGCTCCCCCTAAAATGACTACATAAAATCCTGATTAAAATCAATGATTTCAATGAATTAGAAGAGATTTGGATTGTATCCATTGGTGTAAAAGAAAAACCCTCCACTTGGGAGGGCTTTTGAATTATTATTTATTTAAATAATCAACACGTTTAAAGATGCCAGAGCTGAGAAGTGATCGTATTTGATCCATTTTCTTATTCGCATCTATAGTACTTTTATTCATTTTAGATGTATTCGACCTGAGTGTGTATATATCTTCTAAAGTATCGTAGAAATCAACAGTATAATAATTAGTTTTTCTTTCTGTCCCAAATTGATTAAGAACTTTTGTAAGAGCCCATGCTTTCATGCCATTTTTTTGATTTATTGGCATAAAAGTTTTGAGTTCCATTGATTCATACTCAGCTTGTCTGTACCAATCAACACTCATACTATTAATTACAGCATAGTCAGCTGGTTTACTTCCTTCTACAGAATTATTAAATCCACCTTTATAAGATACATCAGTACTGTAGATTTTAGTGAAATGTGACAATTGTTTTTTGTTGATTACTTCCCAAGTTTCAGCATCTAAGCCTTCAGGTATTCCACTAATATTAGCTGATTTTTTTCTATTTTCTTCCGTATAAAACTTAGTATATAAATACGTAGTTTCTGTTGATGCTTCATGAGGATTTATAAGTTGCCACATTTCCCAATTTATCAATAGTCCTGCATCTCTTTGTTGTTTCCACACCGATTTAAAGTGTTTTTCAAGAGCTAAATGTTCTTCAACATCAGAATTATTAATTGTTCCGTACCACATGTTGATTCTCATTTCTCCTTCTTGAGCAGAAACTGATAATCCAATAAGTAGCGAGAAAAGAAATAATGTTTTTTTCATTTTAATTGATTTATGGTTAATAATACCTCTAAGATATAAAGTTTAGATTACATATCAAATTACAACCCCATGTTCAAATAGAAAAACTGTTTTCTGAAACCCATGCCACTGTGTTTGGGTATGGAGAGTGCGTTAGAAGTTTTAGGGATTAAATTAATTTTGCAGCGTATATTTAAGAATATATGGAGTTGTAATCCATACGCTACTCAATGCAAATAGATATCTAATCGACCTGACATATAGAATTTGTCCTTTTATAATCAGTTAAATACATATACACAGCTTTGATATTAGTGATTTTAAATATCCCGAAGAGCAAAATGAAACTAGCTAGTTCTTTTTGTTTTCCTTTCTAACTAAAACAATTGCAATGATAATAGTTACAATAACTATTAATAATGGGATTCCAAGTTGAACTATATTTTCCCACCAAATATTCATTCTATAAAATATCATTATTACCCCTAAAAACTTTAATCAAAAAATAAACACCCAACAAAGTCAGACCGATAATCAACAAAATATTAGCTCCCTGCCAAGACATAAGTTTAAAAAGACATGCAAAAACACTAATCGATAATCCTAAATATTTCAACTTTTCTAACATCATTCAAATATACGGGAAGAATAATTATAATAAATTTAAAAGGGAAGTCTTTAATAAAGTGAATAAAGACGTACAACTGACTGTTCATTAAGTTCTATGATTTATGCTTTTTTATAAAGATTTATAGATTAGTCTATAATTAATCATAAATCACATAAAATGAAAAAAATTACATTCGTGATCCTTACTTCAATTTCTACTTTTCTTTATTCACAGAATAGTGTGATGAAAAGCATACATTTTTTTGATTTACCAAAAAATATTTCTGAACAACAGTATATGAATAATTAAGAAAAACTTAATTCCTTCTTTATTGAAGTAGGCGTGGAAAAAAATATTCTTTACACAAAGTTAAAGACAGTGAAAGTCAAATGAAATTCAAATATTTTTTTGGTAAGTACTTATGAAAGTATTGAAGACTATAACAAAAAACACATTAATCGTCAGTTTCTTTGACTTTTAACACTAATTTACCCATCTTATCACCACTAAACAAACGCAGGAAAGTGTCATGGAAATTTTCTATTCCATCGTAAACATCTTCTTTACTTTTTAATTTCCCCTCTATAATCCAAGTTGCTAAATCTGAGACAGCTTCGCTATATTTATGAGCGTAATCAAACACTACCATTCCTTGCATGCTCGCTCGATTTACCAACAAGGACATGTAATTTTTAGGCCCTTCAACTACTGAATTATTATATTGAGATATCGCACCACAAATAACAATTCGAGCATTCCTTCTCAAAAAAATCATGGCATTATCTAAAATTTCACCTCCTACATTATCAAAATAAATATCAATTCCCTCAGGGCAGTGTGTTTTAATTCCCTTAAAAACAGATTCATTTTTATAATCTATCGCACCATCAAAGCCCAACTCTTTAGTGATGTAATCACATTTTTCTTTTCCACCTGCAATTCCAATTACAGTGGCACCTTTAAGTTTTGCAATTTGTCCTACAATACTACCTACAGCTCCTGCAGCACCAGAAACCAGAACTACATCATCAGCTTTTAGCTTTCCTACTTCAAGAATTCCAAAATAAGCTGTCATACCGGGCATCCCTAGGGTCCCTATATATTGCGTTAAAGGTGCTTTATTAGGATCTACCTTAAAAAATCCTTCACCGTTTGAAATACTATACTGTTGGACTCCACCCCATCCACTTACAAAATCTCCTACGTTGAATTTTGTGTCTCCTTCTGCTTTAATAACTTTCCCAACGGATCCTGAGCGCATCACGGCATTTAATTCTACAGGGGGAATGTATGATCTAGAGCTATTGAGCCACCCACGCATAGCTGGATCTAAAGAGATGAAATGATTTTCTACTAAAAATTCTCCTGGCTTTAATTCAGGAACTTCATTTTCCACCAACTCCCAAGTTGATTTGTCTGGCAAACCCTCAGGCCGTTTAATTACTATTTGTGCTTTATTCTTCATGTAAGCAATATAAGTTTTTAACTGAATTTTTTAAACACAATTTCAGTCTTTCTTATTCAAAATATTTATATTCAAGAAAAATCAAACCGATGAAATTTTACACCTCTTCTATACTTATACTTTTTACCATTACGCTTTTTGGACAAAAAACTATTCCCCTGTGGCCGGAGGGTATTCCAAATCAAAATCCCTCAAAAGAGAAAGAAAATATCGTAAATAGTGATATTATAAGGATTGACAATGTTCAAACGCCCACATTAGAAGTTTATTTGCCCGCAAAAGCAAATCATACAGGAAGAGCAGTTGTTATATGTCCCGGTGGAGGATATAAAATATTAGCCTACGATTGGGAGGGAACCGATATTGCAAAGTGGTTTAATTCTAAAGGTATTGCTGCTTTTGTTCTCAAATATCGTCTTCCGGGATCTCCTTCGCTGATTGAGCCACATTTAGCTCCCTTACAAGATGCACAGCGCGCCATGAGGATCGTTCGCGAAAATTCAGAAAAGTGGAATATAGATCCTACTCAAATTGGAATTATGGGATTTTCTGCTGGCGGGCACCTAGCCTCAACTTTAGGAACCCATTACGACGAAAACACTTTAAAAGAACCGAATGACAATCCTCTAAACAAGATTAGTGCAAGGCCTGACTTTATGGTGTTGGTTTATCCTGTTATTACATTTGATGAAAAATATTATCATGGTGGATCTAAAAACGCTCTTATTGGAAAAAATGCTTCCCAAGAAATGATTGATCACTTTTCTAATAACCTCCAAGTTTCAAAAGATACACCCGCAACATTTTTGATTCATTCAGCAGATGATAGTGCGGTGCCTTATCAGAATAGCATGCTGTTTTATGATGCCCTACAAAAACACAAAGTAGCCTCAGAATTACATATTTACCCAAAAGGAGGACATGGATATTCACTCGCTATAGGAAAAGGAAGCCTTCAAGGGTGGACCGATCGATTGTATGAATGGATCAATGAACTAGAATAAAAAATACCGTTTTTTACTTTAAAAAATTATAGAATGAAAAAAGCACCCATAGAAGTTTTTGATTCCTGGGTAACCCTAGGAAAAGATGAAGGCATGCAAAAAAACCACAGTGAAGCGGTTGAAAATATGATTTCTTTTGCTACTAAAAAACTTGAAAAATTTAGTTTTATTGACGCAGGTTGTGGCAATGGTTGGGTAGTCCGAAGCGTTTCCAAAATACCCAATTGCATTTCTGCTACAGGGGTTGATGGTGCCTTCAACATGATTGATAAAGCCAAAAAAGAAGATCCCCAAAACAACTATATCTGTGAAAACCTTTTAACGTGGTCTCCTAAAGAAAAGGTCAACTTAGTTCACTCCATGGAAGTATTTTATTATCTAGAAAATCCAGAAGCCCTCATTCAGCATATTTATTCCAACTGGCTTAAAGAAAATGCACGTCTTATTATTGGTCTTGATTTTTATCTTGAAAATCCAATCTCACATAGTTGGCCAGAAGAATGTGGTATTTCTATTATGCAATTATTGTCTAAATCTACCTGGAAAAACTTCTTCATTCAAGCTGGCTTTAAAGGAGTTGAAAGCTGGAGTGTAGGTGCTAAAGAAAATTGGTCTGGAACGCTTGTACTAACAGGAACAAAATAAGAAATATACATTACTTACTATCATAACGCCCAGGCGCCAAAACCGAACTTACGAGAGAGAAAAAAGAATGAGGAATGATCTTAAGTAATAAGACAATAACTTTAAATGTTTTTGTCGGAACGTATACATGATTCCCCTTTAATGTTGCTTGAACAGCTTCTTCAGCTACACGTGGCGCATCTTTTTTCATAAACCCAGGAACATTATCCATTTCATTTTGCACTCCACTTGCACTGTGAAAATTAGTGATTGTATACCCCGGACATACTGCGGTAGAGGTAATCCCCCTATGGTTGTAATTTAGATTTAAACCCTCACTAAATCGATTCATAAAAGTTTTAATAGGACCATAAAGGGTCTGAATGGAAGAGGGAGGTGCATAAGCTGCAACAGAAGAAATAATCATGATACGCCCTTTGCCTCTATCTAACATGTCTTTAATAAATAACTTACAAAGTGCAATTACAGAAATTCCTAAAACTCGAATAAATTTTTCTTCCTCTTCCATAGGAGTTTGATCAAAGGAAGAAGGAATCGCATATCCAGCATTATTGACCAGTAGGTCGATTTGATACTTTTTATGTTTACAGAAATCATAGAGCACTTCTGGAGCCTTAGGGTCAGTTAAATCACATGATATATAATCCACTTCAACTCCAAAGTTCAACCTTAACTCTTCGGCTAAGCTCTTTAAAAGATTTTCCCTACGGGCAGTAAGAACGAGGTTATAGTTTCTCTTGGCAAGAGATTTTGCAATCTCTAATCCAATTCCAGATGAAGCTCCGGTAATTAATGCGTATGTTTTTTTCATATAATTTTATGAATAAAAAATCATCTTACAGGACGTTTAAAATTCATTTTGTGTTTGTATTATCTATTCTTAAAATGAAATAGTTTCTAATTTAACCAAAAAAACAGCTCTCAAGTAAAATTATTTCAAGAAGCTGGTAATGTTTGAATCAGTTGAATTTGATTTTAAAAAAACTCACTTATATTTGATACTTGTAAAACCATAAAAATGAAAATCAAATACCTCAGTATACTTTTTTTCATCCTTTGTCTATCTAAAGGTGCAGCTCAAGCCATCTTATTTGATGAATTTTATTTTGAAATGCCCATTGCAGAAGCAAAACAAATTTTAAAAAAAAATCAAAAAGCATTAACCAATATTGCCTTTGGCGCAAAAACAGCCTATGCTGTTCGTAAAAAATCATTAGTTAAAGAAGATGATATTTTAATTAGCTTAAACTTGTGGAGTAAAAATAATTTAACCCTCAAGCAAGCTGAAAAATATCTAATTGACGCAAGAGCACACTTTGAAGCTAATAAGTACAAAACCGTTTATGCTCAAGAAAACTGGTCAAAACCACTCTTGGTAAAGAAAAATTTACCTTGTATCCGCTTTGTTGATCCAGATAAAAAAACCGTGGTAGAGATCGATCCCAGAGGGCAAGGAAGTGTTTTTAATATTTTTGTTACCTATTATAATTATGACTGGTTTCTTAAAAAAGCCAGAGGAGAAAAATAGTTATAAATCAATATTGATTCCTAGACCCAACAATTCTCTTACTTGTAATTCGCTAATTAAGTCATCATCATAAAGTAAATGCATAATAAAGTTTCCAGAAACTTTATTATTTACTTTAAAACGTATATTCATATCCCATTCAAAATCAATGTTTTTGGTTTTCTCTAGATAATTGACATAGATACTATACTTATTTTCCCAAAAAATATTTTTCATAATTTCTTTTCTGTAAAAGCCACTAATGGCGGTTCCAAAGAAAAACTTAGTTCCTTTTCCTGCATCTACTCCAAAATATTTTTGCCCTGCAGCGAGAGCATCTGTATATTTTTCAGAAACCAATAATACCCTTCCTGATATAGGGGAAAGGTTAAGCCATAAATTATCTGATTTTTTATAATACCAACCCAAACTCAACTGAACAAATGCTGGAGATAAAAACTGAGAAACTTGATCTCTTTTTTCAATACCGTCTTCCGTATAAAATCGATATCCGGGTAGCAATTGAGTTTTGAAGTTCAATAATCCTGAATAATTCCAATATTGATTAATTTGCTTCCCTACAAGGGATCCTATCTCAAATCGGTCATCTGCTTTTTTGAAGAATTTACTCCCCGAAATGTATGTAGTCCCAACTGAAAGTAAAACATTAGTATCCCATACAAGTCCATTTCTGTATGAATAATTTAGGTTATAATCTAAACCATATAATACGGTAAGTGCACTTTCCCCACCAGAAATCCAATTTGAAAAATAAGCTTGATTAAAATTAAATCGGGTATTTCCATAAAACTTGTAGCGCTTCCCTTTCAGAGTAGATTGGATAACGGCATCAAATGGCAACTCTTCCTCTTCTATTTCTTGTGCAATGGAAAGTTGAAAGTTGAAAATAATTAGGATGAATAAAAATATATTCCTTGTCAAACACAAACTCTTTTTTTTCATCGTGGATTAATTTAGGTTTCAGTAAATGGGGCTTTTTTATTTTAAAAAGCTAAATTTATAAAATAGCAGTCTCATATCAACAAAAATTAAGTTAAAGTATTTTTATTCTTCAAAATATCTCTGATTACTCACAAAAATGAAAAAACTATTAAGCCTATTAATTCCTGCTTTACTTCTTATTCCTCTTTGTAGTTTTTCACAAGCATCCCCCCCCCGGAACTCTTTAGAACATAAAGTAGACAGTCTTATTCAATATGGGATTCAAAATAAAGCTTTTCCTGGGGCACAAGTTTTAATCTTCAAAAACGATTCTATTCAACTTAACAAGTCCTATGGATATCAAACATACGACTCACTCAATCCTATTACAAATAGTAATTTATATGATCTTGCCTCTGTAACCAAAGTTTTGGCAAGTACATTGGCTTTTATGAAGCTTTATGAATTGTATGATATTGATTTAAATAAAAAGGTTTCAAGCTATATTCCTTTATTAAAGAGGAGTAATAAAAAAAACACAAGCTTTAAAGAAGTCTTGAGCCACAGCGGAGGATGGATTCCCTATATCGCACATCAAAACTTGATCTATAAAAAGAATGGGGATTACAAAAATAGGACTGTGAGTTCAAAACAAAATAATAAGTACCCTACTCAAATAAGTGATTCGCTTTTTATTCACAAAAAGTATGCTAAAAAAATTCTATCGCGTATAAAAAAGACCAAAATTGGAGATAGTGGAACGTATTTATATTCTGGTCTTTGGTTTTTCTTATTGCCAGAACTAACATTGGAATTAAGTGGACTCTCCTTTACAGGCTTTTTAAATACTCATTTTTATTCACCACTAAAATTAAAGCGACTAACTTTTTTGCCTTCTAATCAATTTCCTAAAGATGAAATTGTTCCCACAGAGATCGACTCTCTATTTAGAAAAAAATTAGTTCAAGGTTGGGTTCATGATGAAGCAGCAGCAATGATGGGAGGGATTTCTGGAAATGCAGGTTTATTTGCAAATGCAAGCTCCATCGCCCCATTATTAAAAATGTTCCTGCAGAAAGGCTCCATTGATGGGATTCAATTATTGAAGCCAAAAACACTAGAACTTTTCACTCAAAGAACCTTTCCTCAAAGTGAAAACCGAAGAGGATTAGGATTTGACAAGCCCTCAATTAAAATAGACGATCCCTATCCTTCTGAATTGGTAAGTCCTGAAAGTTATGGTCACAGTGGGTTTACAGGTACTTTTATTTGGGTCGATCCAATTGACAAAAGTTTTGTTGTCTTTTTGAGTAATCGAGTTTATCCTTCTCGAAATCAAAGAGGGTTGTATGAATTAGGAATTAGGAGAAAACTATTGAATGTCACTATTGAAAATTAAGCTTATCCTCTTATTGCTTGCTATTAGCTTTTCACTTTCAGCTCAACAAATTCCAGATGGTTTTGTTTACTTGAAAGAAGAAATTCCCTCTCTTTTAATTAATTTGCGGTATGCTTCCAGTGAAAACTTTACTGGAAAAATTGTCCCTGGCTATAATTCTTCAAAAGCAATTGGGACAAAAGAACTTGCAACAGCATTAAAAAAAGTTCAAGCCAAACTAAAAGATAATGGATTAGGACTAAAAATTTTTGATGCGTATCGTCCCCAAAGCGCTGTAAATTCATTTATGTCTTGGTCAGAATCTTACTCGGACACATTGCGAAAACAAGAATACTATCCCAACATAAATAAAAAAAGTCTTTTTGAATTAGGATACATTGCAGAAAAAAGTGGCCATACCAGAGGGAGTACTGTTGATATTACTCTTATTCATCTTGTAGGAATAAATAAAGGAAAAGAACTTGACATGGGAGGAAATTGGGATTTTTTTGGGGAAAGATCCCATTTTAACTTCACAAAAATCACCCCTGAACAAAAACAAAATAGGGAACTTCTTCAAAAGGTTATGACCAGAGAAGGTTTTTCTCCCTATAAAAAAGAATGGTGGCACTTTAGTCTTAAAAATGAGCCTTTCCCAGAAACATATTTTGATTTCACAGAATACTAGCCTAAGGCAATAAGGCTTTTGGAAACTTTGTTAAATCAATATCCCACAATACAGGTAATAAAAAATACACCATTATTGTGATCAATAATATGGAAAAAAGATTGAGTACAATTCCTTTTGAAACCATATCAGGAATCCTTAAATATCCTGACCCAAAAACAACTGCGTTTGGAGGTGTAGCAACTGGGAGCATGTAGGCACATGAAGCGGCAACGGCTGCGGCTACCATCAATCCAAAGGGATGGACCCCAACCTCAAAGGCCAGTGGCGCCAATACGGGAAGTAACATCGCTGTGGTTGCCAAATTAGAGGTGATCTCCGTTAAGAAATTTACTGCTGTTACTAAAACAAATAAAAGAAGAATTAGAGGAAGGCCGCCAAAAGTTGTCATCAACTGTCCTAACCAAATGGCTAATCCACTAACTTCAAATGCCTTAGCTAAAGCCATACCCCCACCAAATAGAATAATAATCCCCCAAGGAAGCTTAACTGTATCTTTCCATGAAATAATGGCTTCCCCACCCTTTTTAGTAGGCAGTACAAATAGCAACAAACCAAAGGTAATTGCTATGATAGTGTCATCTAGGGCGGGTAATATAGGCTGTAAAATAAAAGAACGACTTATCCATGAGAAAGCTGCCAACATAAAAACTAAACCAACCCAACGTTCTTCATAAGAAACAGGTCCTAATTCTTTTTTTAAACGTCTAATCTCTTCGAGTCCTCCTGGAAATTCTGTTTGTTTAAAACTAAAAGCATAACGTGTTAAATATATCCAACAAAAAAATAAGAGCGTAATTGATATTGGAAATCCAAAAAGAAACCACTGCAAAAAATTAATTTCGTAGCCATAGGTTTCAGATATAACTCCAGCCAAAACCAAATTTGGAGGAGTCCCAATTAATGTAGCAATTCCACCAATAGATGCACTGTAGGCAATTCCAAGCATTAACGCTTTCCCAAAAATCTTATTTTCATCTTCTTCTGTTGCTGGATTGTCTTTCAATTGTTTTATGATGGCAATTCCAATGGGGAGCATCATTACAGATGTAGCAGTATTGGAAATCCACATGGATAAAAAAGCGGTAGCAATCATAAATCCTAGAATTACTTTTCGAATATCAGAGCCTATGAAAGCAATAATATTGAGTGCTATTCTTCGATGTAAATTCCACTTTTCAATTCCTATTGCAATGAGAAATCCACCCAAATAGAGAAAAACGTATTTATGGCCAAAAGCAGCAGTTGTTGTAGTCAGTTCCATTCCTCCTGTGAGAGGAAACAAAACAATAGGAAGTAACGCGGTTGCAGCAATGGGAACCGCTTCAGTAATCCACCAAATAGCAATCCAAAATGTTGTTGCTAAAACAGCTTGACCCTGTGGTGAAAGCCCCTCAAACGAACCAAAAAGGAGTACGAATAGGAATATAATTGGACCCAGGAATAGACCTATTTTTTTTTGCATATTTAATTTAATCAGAAGAGGAGGTGTGATCGGAAATGATGAGCCAATTTCCATCAACATTCAACCAGGTAAGTGTAAAAAATCCGCTGCTATCTTGTATTTCTCTTTTGAGATAAAATTTTCCCTGTAACTGAACAACTGAAGGACTTAGTGAAATTAAATTCAAAACATCAAAAGTCAAAGAACCCATTAACAAACGACTTGAATAATTTTTTTCATACCGCTCTTTAGTAGCTTTCCATCCATAAATGGGTCCAGAGGATCCAGAAAAAACCAATTGATTTGATTTTAAATACCCTTCCATAAACGCGTCAATATCGCCTTTATTCCAATCTTCTTGTTGTTTAAATAGTTTTGAAACTATAGCTAGGGAATCTGATTTTATAACTTGTTTTTGTGCTGTCAATTGAATTGAAAACAATAAAACTAAAGACACTACAGAGCAAATTTTTCTCATCTACTTTATCGTTGGATATTGAACATTAAGTTGCTCTAAATAAGTGTCATATTTTGTTTCATCAAAATAAAATTTTTCAAGTTGAGGCCTGAATTGATTCATAATACCCTCATTCAAATAAATGGGTGGAGGGTCTTTTTCTGTAATCATGGGTTTGTATTCAGTATCCTTACTTTGAACATTCTTGAAATATTCCTTAGCACTTGAAAGTAACTGAGGCTGAGTTAAAAAATCAATAACCGTGGTTGCAACTACCTTGGCACCAGCAGTAGCTCCTTTGTGTGCAATTGGAGTTGCCATAGCTATTGCGTTAGACCAATGATGCCCCTGAAGGCCTGGAATATTTGAAGGAAAACGTAAAGTTACAGTAGGGATTGTCCATGATATATCCCCGATATCATCCGACCCTCCACTTTTTGGGTTATCCAAAGGCTTACCTATTCCGGAAAGCTCAGTGGCTAATCCTTTTTCGTTTTTTGAGTTAACCTCCTTTTGAACTGCTTTCGCCAATTGTTGATCCGCTTCAGACCAGTCAGGAAGGCCTACTTTTTTAATATTTTCATCCATCGTTTCTGCAATAACTTTGTTAAAGTGTCTTGGCCAAGCCGTTCCAAGTACTTTAGAACTTACTTTGGTGTCTGTCATAAGAGCAGCACCTGCAGCGATATTATTTCCGTCATTATACATTTTCATAATTCCATCATAGGTAATATCTCTAAAATAATACCAAATCGATGCTTTTGATGGAACAACATTGGGTTGGTCACCTGCATCAGTAAAAATAGAATGGGAACGCTTCAATGGGTGTAAGTGTTCTCTTTTATAATTCCACCCTACATTCATTAATTCTGCAGCATCAAGTGCACTTCTACCTCTCCATGGAGAACCTGCTGAATGGGCTGCTTCCCCGTCGAAGGTGTATTCAACAGAAATCAATCCAGTTCCAGTAGCTTGTCCATATGAAACCGACAGGTTGCTACTTACATGAGTAAAAATACACATGTCTATTTTATCAAAATATCCGTCCCTAACATACCATGCTTTTGAGGCAACCAATTCCTCTGCAATTCCAGGCCAAATCACCAAAGTACCACCCATATTTTTAGTTTTCATTTGTTCTTGTAAAGTAAGTGCAGCAGTCACTATTACTGGAATTCCAGAATTATGACCTTCCCCGTGACCGGGCGCTCCCTCAACCATAGGCTTATGAAAGGCTACTCCTGGATATTGTGAAGCTTTGGGAATACAATCGACATCACTACCAAGAGCAATTACAGGACCCTCTCCATGACTCCAACGCGCCATCCAGGCAGTTGGAATTCCAGAAATTCCCCTCTCTATTGTAAAGCCTGCATCTTCTAAAATACCTGTTAGATAAGCCGATGATTCATATTCTTGAAATCCCAATTCAGCAAAACTGAATACTTTATCAACCATTACTTGGGTGTTCTTATGTTGCTCCTGAACTCTTTTTAAGGTTTCAGACTTTATTTGCTGTATTTGTCGTTTTGAAAACTTTTGCTGCGCCTGAAGGGCTATTATATGAAAGAAAAGTAAAAACGCTAATTTTACGGATACTGATTTATATTTATGCATGGTAATTTTAATTTTAACTAAAATACAAATTAATTGAATCGTTATTCGTTTTTTATTAGACCCTCCTTTTTAATCCTTATACTAGGGATTTCACTTTTACAATACCGTTGTTCCAAAAAAATGGATGCAGCACTATTAATAAATAAAAGTATTGCCGCTCACGGTGGTAAAGAAAAATGGGGAAATGTCAGCACTATAACCTACATAAAGAAAACTATACTATATCAGCCGAACGGAGAGATTGAGCAAGAAAATAGACAGAAAATATCCCATTACTTCCAGCCAAATAGTACTCAAATAGAATGGGAAAGATCAGATGTGCAATACAAATCAATAGTCCAGAATGGGGAGATACATTTGTTTGAAAATGGTATTGAAGTTTACGATTCACTTCAATTATCTCAAGTACGCCAATCTTCGAATGGAGCGCTTTATGTATTTTGGCAGCCATACAAATTACTTGATATAGGAACAAAATTAGAATACGAAGGACAAACAAATCTTCTCGATAGTTTACCCGTTCATGTCCTTAAGGTTACTTACCCGGAAGGAAACCAAAATGATATTTGGCATTACTTTTTTGATGCTAAAACATTTAAATTAAGTGCAACGCAAGTTAATCACGAGGGAAGAATAAGCTTGATTATAAATGAAGTTGTGGAAACTAAAACTGGTATGTATTTAAATAAAATACGTAAAAGTTATTTTCTAGATTCTTTGGAAAAGATCAATTACTTGAGAGCTGCCTATGATTACGAAATCCAAACTTTAATCTACCGTTAAAAAAAATATCGCTTAAAGGCCTCCATTGCAGCATATTCTGCCAATCCCATGGATTGGTATTTTTTGGCTGTCGCAGCATTTCGCTCTTCTGCTCTTACCCAAAATTCTCGGTGGTCATTTCCTTGAAACATAACACCATCTTTTTGAGATTGATGGTAAAAAATAGCTTTTCGTTTTCTAAGAACCTGATCTGGACTCATTGGGACAACCATCTCAATCTCATGAATATCCCATTCATGCCAAGCCCCTCTATACAACCAAACCCAACAGTCCTTCATAAAGGATTTAGGCTTAAGTAGTTCTAAAGCAGCAAAAATAAGATCTAAGCAAACACGGTGCGTTCCATGGGGATCGGCTAAATCTCCAGCAGCATATATTTGATGGGGTTTTATTTTTTCAATCATTGCAACAGTAAGATCAATATCTTCTTGCGAAATAGGATTTTTAGCGATCATTCCCGTTTCGTAGAAAGGAAGGTTCATGAAATGAACTTGCTCGTCTGGAATTGCAAAATAGCGGGTTGCTCCCAAAGATTCTCTTTTTCTAATGCTCCCCTTTAAATCACATACTGAACGGGCAGCTGGCTGATTTAAATTTGTTGTTGAAAATTCATTTCTTAATTTGTCAAGAACAGAATTTGCATCCAATTGAATCAAATCGGAGGTAACCTCAAGGTATTTAAGTGCATCCTGATCGGATACTGCAATATTCCCAGAAGTTTGATAAACGACATGCACCTCATGCCCTTGAGACACTAAGCGATCGAATGTCCCTCCCATTGAAATTACATCATCATCAGGATGTGGACTGAAAATGATGACGCGTTTGGAATTGGGTTTCGAACGTTCAGGTCTATATTTATCATCAGCATCCGGTTTTCCTCCTGGCCAACCAGTAATTGAACGTTGCAAGCGATTAAACATTCCAATATTTAAATCATAAGCACTTCCGCTTAATGCTAATAAATCTGACATCCCGTGCTGGTTATAATCCTCATCTGTTAATTTTAGAATTGACTTACCTGTTTTTTCACACAACCAAACAATTGCCTTAGAACGATTTGAATCATCCCATTTACAAGTACTTACAAGCCACGGTGTTTTTATTCTTGTGAGCTCTGCAGCTGCTTCCTCGTCTAATATGAGTGTTGTGTTTTTATGATGCTGTAAATAGGTTGTAGGTATCATGGGGGAAATCTCACCCTCAATTGCTTTTTGAATAATTTCAGCCTTATAGGTTCCCCAAGCCATTAATAATATTCTTTTTGCACTGAGTATTGTTTGGATTCCCATGGTCACTGCCTTTCTTGGGACATTTTCAATACCCTGAAATGCCGGAGCAGCATCAAAGCGTGTCAAATGATCTAAGGTTATAGTTCGTGTTTGAGAATTTAAATGAGACCCAGGTTCATTAAAACCAATATGACCGGTCCTACCAATTCCGAGGATTTGCAAATCAATCCCGCCTACTTTCTTTATTTTTTCTTCATAAGCGATACAAGAGTTTCTAACATTTTCATCAGATATTTCTCCATCTGGAATGTTGATATTTTCTTCTTTTATATCAACATGTTCAAACAAATTGGAATACATAAAATAATGATAACTCTGAACATCCTCTTTTGAAAGGGGAAAATATTCGTCCAAGTTAAATGTAATCACATTTTTAAAACTCAACCCCTCCTCAATATGTAACCTTACTAATTCTCTATAAACACTTAACGGACTTGAACCAGTGGCAAGACCTAAAACACACATTTCCTTTTGATCTTGTTTTTCCTTTATTAAATCCGCTATGGTATGAGCGATTTCTAATGATCCTTCCGTAGAGGAATTAACAATTACATTATGTAATTTTTCATATCTTGTTTCTTCAAAACTACCTGGCGCTTTGTAATCAAGTAAAGCTGTTTTTGAGTCCTTATTCATCCTAAAAATTATTGCGAACACCAAATTTAGGATTTCTTTTAAAATTTGTATGAAAAAAAACAATTTCTTTCAATACCGCTAAAAATCATATGTATCTTTACTAAAATAATTTTTAGTTGAAAAAAATATTATCAATTTTATTTCTTTTACACTTGTGTTTTGGTTTGTTAATCCCAAGTATAACTGTTTTATGTTTTAACACTATAGAGGAATCAATTGATTGGGTTGCTTCAGAAAGTGATAATGAAGTTGAAGAAAAAAATGAAGATACTAAAACTATTGAATTTTTTGTAGCGGTAAATTTGAGTGTTATTCAAGATTCAAATTCACTAATTTACAGTCTTCATAAAAATTATAAATCTATTCACCTAAGACTTTTTAAACCTCCTCCAGAAGTCTAATTATTTTTTTAAACCCCAGATTTACACTAAAAAATTTAATTCTAATTTCCTATGCTAAGGAATAAAACATAACTATGCGAAACTTATTTTCAAACATTAAAGGGGACCTTTTAGGGGGCTTAACAGCTGGAATAGTTGCGCTCCCACTTGCATTGGCGTTTGGCGTCAGCTCTGGTTTAGGACCAAGTGCCGGGCTTTATGGAGCTATTTTTCTGAGCTTTTTTGCCGCTTTATTTGGTGGAACACCTACTCAAATTTCTGGACCTACTGCACCTATGACAGCAGTAAGCATGGTCGTAATTGCTTCTATTATTGCAGCAAATAATGGATCTCTTGAGAAAGCTTTACCATATATACTTGCTGTTTTTTTATTAAGTGGTTTATTTCAAATTGTCCTGGGGCTTTTTGGCTTTGGGAAATACATAAAATATATCCCCTATCCTGTTGTTTCAGGGTTCATGACTGCCATTGGTGTAATTATCTTAATCACACAATGCCTACCTATACTAGGATATGAAACTAAGAGCGATCAAGAATATATAGAACAATTTAAACCACTAGCTGAAGAAATACTTCTTGAAAAAATACTTATTGATGAAACCAAAGAAGGCCTTTTAGTCTTAGAAAACTTTGAAGAAACAATTAAAAGAGCTGGAGAAGTTAATGAAGCCACAATTTATGAAGAAGCACAAAGTCTTGCTAAAAACAATGCCTCTGGTGTAATTGGAACTATCAAAACACTCCCACGTGCACTTGGAGGAGTCAAATGGATAGAAGTAATTTTAGCACTGAGTACAATTTTTATTATCTATGGATTTAAAAAAATAACAACTGTGATACCGAGTACACTAGTTGCTTTATTTTTAGTGACTGGAATTGCAGTTGGATTTAATATTAATTATCTACCAATTCAACAAATTCCAGTAGGCTTTCCTAAAATTCAACTTGGGATTTTTTCTGAATTTAGTTTCATCCAAATTTTACCTTATGTAGGTACTGCTATTACACTGGCTTTATTAGGGGCGATTGACTCCCTACTTACTTCTGTAGTTGCAGACAACCTCACTAAAACAAGACACCTACCTAATAAAGAATTAATTGGTCAAGGAATTGGAAACTCGATAGGATCTCTTTTTGGAGGAATTCCTGGAGCAGGTGCTACAATTAGAACAGTTGTAAATATTCAGTCTGGAGGTAAAACAAAACTCTCTGGTATGGTTGCTTCCTTAGCGCTTTTAATCATTCTTTTAGTTCTCAGCCCATTAGCATCTAAAATTCCTGCCGCTGTGCTAGCAGGTATTCTTGTTACTGTTGGGATTGGTGTTTTGGATTATAAAGGGTTAAAAGCCTTGAATAAAATTCCTAGAACAGAAGTTATCGTTATGGTAGTAGTGCTTCTATTATCCGTTTTCTGGAATTTGGTTTATGCTGTTGGGATAGGATTAATTTTAGCCGCCCTGTTTTTCATGAAAAAAATGGGTGATATTTCCAAAGAAGATGCCCGAATTTCCTCTGTTGCAAAAGAAAAATATTGGAAAGATGAGAGTCAATTGAGTGATACTTTTTTAGAAAATGTTTTTATAAAACACCTCAACGGACCTTTGTTTTTTGGATTTACTTCAGAATTCATAAGCATATCAAAACAAATTCCAAAAACAGCAAGTATTGTAATCATTCGTATGGATAGGGTTCCTTATGTGGATCAATCTGGCTTATTTGCCCTTGAAGATGTTTTGATGGAATTAAGTCAACGGAATATTGAATGTTTGATGGTAGGATTGAAATCACAACCCAAATACTTAATGAAAAGTATTCGTATTATTGGTAAATTGATTTCTGAAGAACATCTTTTTGAAACCTTTGATGAGTGCAAAAAATGGGTCGTTTCGCAACAAGACATGACGCCAAGTAATTAATAAAAAAGCCCAACGTTTTTGGGCTTTTTTTATTTAACTACCCTAATGTTTTTGTTCCTAATTAAAGAGACTTGCTTTAAATAACCTTGTTCAAAAAGAACTGGCAAACTATCTAATGGTTCAAATTTTTTGGAAGGTTTATAATTTTCATAATCTTGAAATAAAAATCCATCGATCTCTCTTCTGTTTATTGCTTTACGAAAACGAGTGCCACCTCCATCCGTTTGATAATTATAAGCTAAAAAATCAACTTCATAGGTTTCTTGATTTATCCAATATCGATACTCGTCCTGAAAATCCTCACCACCTCCGTCTTTTTGAAAGGTTACTTTAATTGACCAATAAGATTTATCGTTCACTATGATAGAACCGTTTATTTCTTTAATAACAGCAGCGTCCTGAAGTGGTTTTGGAAGTTGAAAAAAATACATTACAGCGTTTAAGGAATTGGAATAAACCCTTTGAGTACTGTCTGAAAGTTGGGTAGAAACATCATCCAAATAACGTTTCAAAGGATCATTTGATGTCATTATATCTTTTACTTCAACCCCATTTCGAGTTGTTAATCTTGAATAAGAATAAAAAGAAGGCCTGCGAATTAACTCATAGTGATACTCCCTAAAATCAAAGTTAATAGAAAAAATAGGGGTATCAAATCCAGAAACTTGAACTGCTTTATGAATAATTTCATCAGTATTTATAGTCTTTGGTGTTTGACAAGCAACTAGTAATAGTAAAATTGGAAAGATGAACTTTGAAAAAGAAAACATTGATAAGTTTATTGATAAAACTAATGAAAAACCAAGAAACTACTAAATTATATCCTTTACATTTGACAAAAATATTGAAACCAATGGAAACCTTAAAAACTTTAATTATTGGAAGTGGACCTGCAGGATATACCGCGGCAATCTATGCAGCTCGTGCTGATCTGAAACCAGTTCTCTATACTGGAATGGAACCCGGAGGACAACTAACTACCACAACCGAAGTTGATAATTTTCCAGGCTATCCTGAAGGAATAGATGGTCCAACAATGATGGTTCAATTGCAGCAACAGGCAGAGCGTTTTGGGACTGAAGTTCGGATTGGGTTTATCAACAAAGTAGAGTTTGCTACCCAAAAAGGAAAAATGCATAAGGCATTTACAGAACAAGGTACTGAAATTCATGCTCAAACCATTATCATTAGTACTGGAGCAACTGCTAAATATTTAGGCCTTCCTAGCGAACAACGATTAAGAGGTGGAGGCGTTTCTGCTTGTGCAGTTTGTGACGGTTTCTTTTATAAAGGTCAAGAAGTTGCTATTGTAGGAGGTGGTGATACTGCTGCTGAAGAAGCAACGTACTTAGCTAAAATATGTTCTAAGGTTACAATGCTTGTTCGTAAAGATGAAATGAGAGCTTCAAAAGTAATGCAACACAGAGTGACAAACACTCCTAATATTGATTTACGCTATAACACAGAAATTGACGAAGTGTTGGGTGAGCAAGTGGTTGAAGGTTTAAGAATGAAAAATAACCAAACCGGAGCCTTGGAGGAAATTCCGATTACTGGATTATTTATTGCTATTGGTCATAAACCAAATACCGAAATTTTTAAAGGTCAATTAGATATGGATAGTGCTGGCTATTTAATTACCAAAAGTAAAACCACAGAAACTAATTTACCTGGTGTATTTGCCTCTGGTGATGTTCAAGATAAAGAATACCGCCAAGCGGTAACAGCTGCTGGTACAGGCTGTATGGCAGCTTTAGATGCAGAACGCTATTTACAAGCGATCTAACTATTTTTTAAGAAAACATTTTATAGCGCTTCAATTAAAACGCTACCGTCTTCCCCCTTCTGATAACCAACTTGGATAGGATTGCAACACACCTCGCAATCTTCAACATATTGACTTTGATTCAGGCTAGTATCAAAAAGCATGGAAATAGTTTCCCAACAATACGGACATTGAAAAAAATGCTCCTCCATTACTGTTTAATTATTCTAGAGAAGATTGAAGTTGCTCCCACGTTTCCATAAAATCTTCAAGATCTTTCTTCTTCTTTTGATAGTGATCAAAAAAATTGGGCTGAGCTATGGTTTTGTCATATTCAATTTCTAGCTCAAAATCAATTTCTTTAATTTCCTTTTCAAGTCGCGCAATCTGCCTTTCTAACTTTTCAACTTTCTGTTGTGTAGCTTTTAGTTCCTTTTGCTTTTCATACGTTACCGAATCAGTCTCTTTTTTTTCTTGACGAGCCACTGGCGCTTTCTTTTCTAATTCCTTAAGAGAAGATAATTTTTGGAATTCTAAATACGCATTGATATCACCTAGAAAAGGTTTTACTTCACGATCCTTAAAAGAAACTACTTTTTCACACAAACCCTGAACAAAATCTCGGTCGTGAGAAACTAATATTAACGTCCCAATGAAATTACGTAATGCCTCTTTCAAAACATTTTTTGAAGCGATATCCAAATGATTCGTGGGTTCATCCATAATCAAAACATTGAAGGGCTGCAATAACAATTTACAAAGAGCCAGTCGATTTCGTTCTCCACCAGAGAGCACAGACACTTTTTTATCTACGGTTTCTCCTTGAAATAAAAAGGAACCCAGTAAATCTCTAACTTTAGTTCTGTTCTCTGGAGTAGCAGAATCCTCGGCAGATTCTAAAACTGTTTTTGTTCCGTCCAAATAGGTAGATTGATTTTGAGCGAAATAACCCAGCTGAACATTATGACCAAGATTTACGTTGCCTTCATATGAAATTTCGTCGACTATAATTTTGGCTAGAGTTGATTTTCCTTGACCATTTTGACCAACAAATGCTATTTTTTCTCCTCTTACTACTTGTAAGTTAACCCCATTCAAAACCTGCTTATCACCGTATGCTTTTGAAATATTTTGAGTTTCTAAAATAATTTTTCCTGGCTGATGTGATATCCCAAATTGGAATTTTATTTTTTTATTTTCTTCGGGATCAATTTCAATACGATCAATCTTATCTAATTTTTTAATCAGAGATTGTGCCATGCTGGCTTTAGAAGCCTTTGCTCTAAATCGTTCAATCAACTTTTCAGTTTGCTGAATTTGCTTTTCTTGATTTTTTTGAGCAGCCTGTTGCTGAGCACGTAATTCATGTCGTAATAACATATACTCGGAGTATGACTTTTTAAAGTCAAATATTCTTTGTTGTACTATTTCTATTGTACGATTAGTAACCTGATCGAGAAACATCCTGTCGTGAGAAACCATGACCAAGGCACCTTTGTATTTTCTAAGAAACTGCTCTAACCAAATAATGGATTCGATATCCAAATGGTTGGTGGGCTCATCTAATAAAAGAATATCATTTTCTTTTAATAATAATTTTGCTAATTCAATACGCATTCTCCATCCACCAGAAAAAGTATCTGTTGGAGCATTTAAGTCCTCCATGGAAAATCCTAAACCAAGCAATATTTTTTCTGTCTGTGCTTGATAGTGATAGCCTCCTATCATTTCGTATCGTGTGTTGAGCTCATTGAGTTCATCTAAAATATCCATGTAGACTTGACTTTCAAAATCCTGAGTCTTCGCCATAATATCATGGATTTCCTCCTGACGTTGCTCCACTTTTATAATTTCTTCAAAAGCTAAATAAGCTTCTTCTAAAACTGTACGTCCGTTTTCAAAATCTAAATCTTGAGGGAGATATCCTATTTGACAGTTTTTTTCTAATGCAAATGTTCCTGAAGTAGGTGCGTTTTCCTTAGCTAGTAATTTTAATAAAGTTGATTTACCTGCTCCATTTTTACCAATCAAACCTACTCTGTCTCCTTTTCCCAATCTGAAAGAAATAGAGTCAAAGAGGGTTTCCCCTCCAAAACTAACCGTAATGTTATGTGCATTAAACATCGTTCTTATTTGGATTGCAAAAATAGGTTTCAAAACGATTAATCGCTACCGCTTGAGGCAATACTTTTTCAGAATTAATAAATTCATATAACCAATAGGAAAGCAAAGGTGACATCAGCACTCCACGTGTACCTAAGCCATTAAAAACATAAAGGTTTGAGTGTTTTGGGTGCCTTCCTAACAAAGGCCTCCTGTCGATAACCGTTGGTCGAACTTGAGCGCCATGGTAGACAACTTCAAAGGGAATATCAACAAGCTTTTCTAACTTACTGAGAATCCAACTTAAACCCGCATCACTAGTTTCATTCGTTTTACTATGAGCATTAAAAGTGGCGCCAACCCAAAATAAATTTTCTCCTAAAGGACTAATAAAAAGCCCTCCTTTGATGATTTGTTTCTGAGATAACTCTGGAGCTTTTATTTTTAAGTACTCCCCCTTAGACCCTATTAGAGGAAGATAATTAAACCAAGGGTTTTTTTTTAAACCAAAGCCTTCACAAAAGACAATATTTCTCGCTTCAACACCATTATATATAACCTTGTCTTCATTTATCTCTAATAAGGTATAATCAAAAATTGTTATGCACTTTTGACTGTCATTTAAACTGTATAAGAATGTTTCTAAGAGTTCATTTACAGCCAAACGACCTACATTATTTACAGTACCAAAACCAAAATTTTTCTTTATGCCCTGATGCGGTTCAATTTGAAAATCAGGATCTAAAAAATCTTTCAAGCCTGCCTCTTGTGAAGCAACAGACCATAAATTTTGCTCTCCTGGAGAAAAAAAATAACGTTGAATGGGTAAAGAGTGAAAGGCATTAGTTTTATAATTAATCTCAAAATCACGATATTTTGGAATTGCATAGTTCATAAATTTAACACCTTCCCATGCCATGGTGTAACGCTTTAATACCGTTGGATTACAAATACCGGCGGCATTTCTACTAGCACTATCATGAGGACTATCAATGATTAAAAAATCTTTATTATTATGTCTTAATTGCTGTGCATAATTAAAACCAGCTAATCCTAAACCAACAATAATAGAATGCTTCATAGAAAACAAAAATACCATAAAAAAAAGCGCTTAAGTTTCCTAAAGCGCTTGATTTATGAATGGTATAAAATTAATTGTTCCAAAGATCTTGTTCAAAGTCTCTGATTTCTGATTTGATCCGCTCAGATTCAAGTAATTGTCTAAGAGCATCTTCATAGATATATTGATTTACCGCACGATCCTCATATACATTCTCTTCTTGATAAATTACAGAATTAAATCTTCGTGAATTTAACATATTATCGAAGGTAATTGGCTGAGAAGAATTTTTTGAATTAAAAACTTGGCTGTTATTGAGTGCTTTACGAGCATCCGGAAACCAAACCCAAAAAAGGGGTACCAATGCATCAGCCATCGCTGCTGGACCATCACTTAAAGTAGACACATCTGGAGCAACAGGTGCAATTCCTAAGAGTCTATACTTTAATTCCCCTAATCGTTTGTTTACATACCAAGTCCCTTTAATGCGATACTGTACCACTTTATCTGTTTCAATCTTGTATATATCATAATCATTTTCAGTAACCTGTTCTCCTGAGTTTGATTTTTCTATACCAGAAGGTGAAAGTTTCTTAGAGATTAATCTTTCTTCTAAATCTTCTGCAGTTAATTTATCATTAAAATATGAATCTGAATAAATCTCAGTAATATCACCTGAATTAATGTTATCAATTAAAATTCTAAATAATGATTTTCGAGTACTTGAAAGAAGTCCGTTATTAATAGTAGGATAATAATATGGAAAATTAATCCTTTCATCTAAATCAATAGTTTCCCAAACCGTTTTTTGCCATAAAATATCTCTGTCGTCAACATATCCATAAGCTATGGGTGAACTGTTATTTGCCTCTAACTCTTGCTGACTTGACACTCCAACTTCTTGAGGTACTTTGGCATTCAATAGATTAGTTTGAGCAAAAATCTGCTCAGTAAAAATTAGAAACGTAAATAAAACAATAAAGACTTGTTTTTTCATTTGGATAACAATTAGTTAATCGTAATGGATATTGGTGAGGTCTGTTTTAATTTATAACTAGGATTCGAAGGAATTATTACTTCGATGTCAGAAATAATTACCGTTTGACCATTCTTAATTCTACTTAAAGCTTTTATTGCCTTACTATCCAGCTTATCTCCTTGAATTACTGAGCTAGGTTGCCCTGGAGCTCTAAAGCGGAATGATTTAACTTTAAGTGGCAAATCAAAATCAAAGTCTTCCAACTTAGCTTCTACATTACCTCTTTCTAAACTAGATTTTGGTATGGTAAATGAACCGGATTGACCTCTGAAATAACCAGTAGGTTTTGGAATATCTTTAATTCTAAAACTTGAGACTGAAGAAACTTTATTCCCATCGGGTAAGGTCCCAGAAACATTAATTTTAACCTCTCTACCTTTTCCTGGGAAAAGATTATACTTACTGCCTTTAATTCTTTTTAGACCGGGTGCGGAAGCATTAATTTTACTGTCTTGAATCCCTGGTATAGAAATGGTAATTGGATTTTGAACACCTCGATAGACCACATTCATTTTATCTGCAGAAATAACAGCTGAATTTGGTTTGGAAATCACAGAATAGGTTTGGTTAACTGAAATTTTAGATTCATTTCCTTCACTAAGGAAAACTAGATTCCCCTCAATTGTATGATCTCCAGGTGAACCTGCGTTGACTTTAAGTTTAATTCCTCCTGGAATCAACTCATAGTCTGAATCGCTCAATGGTCTTCCGTCAATTTTTAAATCTACAGAATTTGGATTTTGTGCTCCACCTTTTCGCCCTAAAATAACACTACCATCGAAAGTTTCCCCTTGATAATAAGCACCTTTTTCAGTAATCAAAAGACTTGTATAATTTGATTCATTAACAGTAGATGACATTTTTAATTCTTTACCCATTAAGGTTGTTAAAACGTCATGTTCTGTTTGACGAATATCATTTTGCATCATCGTTAACTTTGCAAGGGAAGAAACTAATGGAAATCCTTTATAGTTATAGTCTAACCAAGGCTCATCTAAATTATCTTTGTTTTTGATATTGTTATTCATATCTCCTGTAAAGAATCTATCCTCTACCATTTCAATGTAAATAGGATATTGACTCCCAAAAACTTGAATAACCTGCATTTTGTAGTTTTGGAGTAAATCAATAAATTCAGATGCAGCAGCATCAGACCCTTCCTTAAACCAAATAACATCCAAAGATTCTCCCTTGTCCATCTGAGAGTATTCTTTAAGTTCAGGATCTTTAATTTTTTGCTTCTCCGTTATAGTGCCTTTTATTGACTCAATTTTATTGAAAAATTTGTCTGACTCTTCTTTGATTTTTTTGGCAGTTCGGTCGTGTCCAACCCATTTACCACCTTTCTCAGATGCATTTACTTCAATATTTTCGTACAGAAGTGCATTACTTTCTGAAATTCTGACATTTGCATCAGATATTTTTACAAACATTTGACCAAATCCGTCTAACACCTCTTTACTTACATTCAGTGCAAGCATTGTAATAAATACGAGGTACATTAAACTAATTAGCTTCTGCCTGGGGGTTTCTTTTGCTCCAGCCATGACCTATTTTTTATTCATTGCATTCAACATCCCACCATACACATTATTCAATGCGGCCAGGTTTGCTGATAAACTTTCCATTTGAGCTCTAAGTTGTTCTGCGTTCTCATTTACCTTATCATTAAAATCAAGATCACTGGTTGATTTTTTTAGTTGATTCTGGTAATTTAAATTTAATTGTTCAAGGTTTGAAGCTGCACTTGCAAGTTCTGCAGAATATGTCTGTGATGCAGTAATAGCTTCAGTTGCTGGAGAAAGTGCTTTAGCTGACGTTTCCAATCCTTTGATACTATCTGCTAATGAGTTCATTAGCTTAACATCTAACTTGGCTTCTTCCATTAACGCATCGATTTTGGATGATAACCCCTCATCACCTCCACCTGAAGATGCTTTTTTAGCTCCTGAACTTTTAACTTTTTTGACAAAATCTTGGTGTTCTTCCTTAATTTCGCCTGTGTTTAATGCAGAAACTGTAAAGATTAATGCTTCTGTTCCTAATCCTAAACCTAAAACCAAACCTCCTGTGATTGGACCAATTTCCAGGTGAAGGATTTTAAAAAGTGCTCCAATAATTACTACGGCTCCCCCAAGTCCAAATAACATATGCATTGCAACTTTACTTCTAAGTCGTTTGTTTAAAATTTTGTCATCCATTTTGTATTGATTTAATGTTAAATATAATAAGAATTCATTAATTCTAAAATTATTTGATTTTCACCTTTTGAACTCCTAAATAATCTTGAACTGTTCTAAAGCCAATATAACTTCGAGCTGTATCTGAGTATTCATAATCTCTTGAACTAACTCTCAAGAAATAAGCAACATCTTTCCAAGATCCACCACGAACAACTTTTCTAGGCTCATTTTCAAAAGACATATTTGGGTTTAGGGTAGCTACATATTCATAGGAACCCGTATCATATGAGGAGTTTGTCCATTCTGCAACGTTCCCAGCCATATTGTAAAGATTGTAATCATTGGGCTCGTATGATCGAGCTTCAACAGTGTATACTGCCTGATCTGAAGCGTAATCGCCACGTAAGGGTTTGAAATTCGCTAAAAAACAGGCTCGGTCATTCAATAAATAAGGTGATCCCCACGGATAGGTTCCTGAAGGAATTCCTCCTCGAGCTGCATATTCCCATTCACCTTCGTTAGGTAATCTAAATTTACTTACGGTTGGCTTTCCTTTATCTCTTTGGTAACCGTTCTTAAAATTTGTTCTCCAGTTACAAAATGCAACTGCTTGTGCCCAAGAAACTCCTACTACTGGGTAATCCTGATAGGCAGGATGTGAGAAATAATCATTGTGCATTGGCTCATTGTAAGAATATACAAAATCCTTAATCCATACTGTTGTATCAGGATATATTTGAACATTCTCCTTTTTTATAAAAGGAGCTCGGTCTATAAATTGTTGGCGCGTTCTTTTTGATTCAGCAGCTGCACCTTCTGCATCGAACCATGTGTAGGAGTAAACTAACTTTGAAACATCCAGTTTAATTTCACCGTTATACCATAATTCTGGTGGTAAATAGAGTGAATCCATAACCTCTGCATAGGCTTGATCATAATAATCTTCTGTATTCCAACTTAAATCCGCATCCCAATTTAATGCCCGACCGGCATATAAATCTTCATTTACATCATAATAGTTGGCACGCATATATTTTTGAAACTCATTGAGTTTTGAAGTATCTGCGTCTTGAAAAGTAAATTCTCCAATTCCGTTTTTATTATCCTCTCCAAGCTCAAGTTCATCTGCTTTTCTTGCAAGCATAGCTAATGCAGTAGAGTCTTTAACCCAATATACAAATTGACGATATTCACTATTGGTGATTTCAGTTTCATCCATATAAAATGAGGGAACTGTTACTGTACGGGCTGGTGCATTTTGTAACTGAGCAATATCTTCATCTGATTTACCCATGATGTAGGAACCCCCTTCAATAAGTTGCATTCCGTAGGGTTTTTCACCAAACCACTTTTTCTGCTTTACGCCAATAAGCTCGCCTCTATTCTTGCTTCCACAAGAAACAACGAGAAGAGATATAATTAGGAGAACTAAAAGTCTTTTCATTAATATTATAATTAAAATCTAGTTTATGCTTTTGTTCAGGATAAAACTAGTTATTTTTTTACTAATTACACTAAAAACCACCAATTTGATTTAGATAAATTTTTTTTTAATTATATCTTAATCAAAAACTACAATCGCTTAACTGCATTATACCAACGTTCAGGTATTTTGTCATGTATGGCTTCTTGATAATCTTTTTCTGTGCATGCTAATAACGTTGTAGTTTTTGATTTATTATTTAGATGTAAATTATTTGTTAATTCCATCCACCAACGCTGACTCTTTTCACTTTTATAAAAAACCATAATTTGATCTGAAAGGGTAACGGAATATTTTGAAAAATCTTTTGTATAAATAGGGTACTCTCCAAATCTATAGTGAACACCTTCAATAAAATACCAAATCATCTGTGCCAACAATTGATGGGTCATTGGTGTTGACGGTATTTCATAAATACCCATAAAATTTATTCGGTCACTAATCCCAGCATAACGTGTCAATCCACAAATTGTTCTTGAATCTAATCCATTTGGCTGTCCTTTTAATGGATCGGCTATTGCTTGCCAGGAAAGACATTTCATATCAAAACCTACGATGTCTGAATCTCTAAAAACAGGTTCGGTTATTGAAGGATCATCTAACACTTGACCCAACCGAATCCCATCAAAATAAAGCTTATCCATAAGGTCTTTTTCCTCAAGAGCACAATAGTATGTTTGAAAACCAATATTAGTGTAATTATTGAGAACATTGGGCTTGTCCATTATGATACGGCTCATATAGGATCGCCCAGAAATTAATTCGTCTTCTTGAGAAAAATCATAGGATCGATCAACTGATGCTATATTAACTAGTTGATTGAATTTTTGAAACACTTGGTATAATGGAAAAAGCAAATCATGACTCCCTCCTATAAAGATGGGGATAATATTCATTTGCTTTAAATGAATCCCTATTTCTTTTACAGCAAAATAAGTATCTTCAACTTTCTCTCCGTTTGGCAAATCTCCTAAATCTGCAATCTTTATATTCCAATTACCAGGAAACAGTTCATAAAATACTTTTCTGAATTGGTTAACGTTATAGGTTGAGTTTGCAAAAAAACTATTGCGGTATTCATTCAAGCCAATCAATGCAATTTGTAATCCTTTGAGTTCAGGGAGTCCGCTTGTCTCAGAATGAATATCAATATTTTTACCTATTATTTGCTTTGGTAATAAAGATAAACCAACAAGAGTTTCATTCTCAACAGGTATAAGTAATTCTAGACTCATACTTTTTTAACCTTTTTTTTCTTTGCTTTAGGTTTGCCAAGATAATTCTCTGCTTGTTCAATAGTCAATTGAGTAGCATCAATATCTTTTCCAATTTCAACTTTTTGTTTCCCTCTTATTATATGATGTCTCCCCCACCTTGCTTTTTCAACTCTAATTCCAGCTTCTGTCCAATCATGAACTACTTTGTCTTTTTCTTTTTGAATTTTTTCTTCAATCAGAGTAACGATATCTTGATTGCTTAAATTATCAAAATCATATTTCTTATTCACATTGATAAACATACCGCTCCACTTTAAAAAAGGACCAAAACGCCCCACTCCTTTTGTCACAGGTAATTCATTGTGAATATATATAGGAGCATCTGCTTTTTGCTTTTCTTTTATCAAATCGATAGCTGTTTCTAAATCAACCTCAGTGGCCAACATCCCTTTTGGGAGAGAAATAAAAATATCATTGTGTTTTACATATGGTCCAAATCGACCATTGTTGACACTAATTTCTAACTTTTCAAATTCACCTAGCGTTTTTGGCATTTCAAAAAGCTGCATCACCTCATCGTAAGTAATACTCTCCAATTGTTGATTAGGACCTAAACTTGCATAAATAGGTTTTTCCTCATCATCTGGGTCACCAATTTGTGCCATGGGCCCAAACTTACCAAGACGAACTTTTACAGAACGTCCAGAACTAGGATCTACTCCAAGAACGCGTTCTCCTGATTCACGTTGTGCATTTTCTTTTACATCTTCAACGGTAGGGTGAAACTGATCATAAAAAGTCTTTAACATTTCGGTCCAATTTTTACTTCCGCTAGCAATGTCATCAAAACTTTGCTCTACTTGAGCGGTAAAATTAAAATCCAAAATATTCTTGAAGTTTTCTACTAAAAAGTCATTGACAATCATTCCAATATCAGTAGGAATTAATTTTCCTTTATCTGCACCAATCATTTCTTTCAATTGTTCTTTACGAATGGTGTTTTTTTCAAGAACCAGCTGTTGATATGATCTTGAAACACCTTCAGAAGATCCTTTTTCAGCGTAATTTCTATTTTGAATTGTTGAAATAGTAGGAGCATAGGTAGATGGTCTTCCTATTCCAAGTTCTTCCATTTTCTTTACTAAAGAGGCTTCGGAAAAACGATACGGTGGTCGGGTATATCGCTGTGTAGATAACATTCTATTGAGGGTAAGCAATTCTCCTACCGCAACTTTAGGCAACATTCCACTTACCTCATCATCTTCATCATCAATACCCTCAAGATATAATTTTAAAAAACCGTCAAAGGTGATTACTTCCCCTTTTCCAGTAAAATACTCTTTATGTGTGTTGGTTTCCACAATTACCTGAGTACGCTCTAATAGCGCATCACTCATTTGAGAAGCTACTGTTCTTCGCCATATTAATTCATATAGACGTGCCTGATCATGATCTATATTCAGTTTAGATTTCGAAAAATCTGTGGGACGAATGGCCTCATGTGCCTCTTGAGCTCCTTTATTTTTAGTTTTATAGCTACGGGATTTATGATATTCATTCCCATAAGTGGTATTTATCTGAGATTCAATATTTTTTTGTGCTTCTTGAGATAAGTTGACGCTATCTGTTCTCATGTAAGTTATATGACCTGCTTCGTAAAGTCGCTGAGCTAAAGTCATTGTTTTGCTAACAGAAAAATATAGTTTTCTGGAGGCCTCTTGCTGAAGGGTTGAGGTTGTAAAAGGTGCTGCAGGACTCTTTTTAGCAGGTTTCTTCTTGATGTCACTTACCTTAAATTCAGCATTAATATTTTGCTGTAAAAAAGCATCTGCACTTTCACTATTTTCAAAAGCTTTGAGCAGTTGAGTAGGAATTACTTTTTGTGATTGTGTTAAAAATAAAGCCTGCGTTTTATAACTCTCCTCGGGGGAGAAATTTCTGATAGCTCGTTCTTGTTCAACAATTAAACGAACTGCTACAGATTGAACTCTACCTGCAGATAGCCCACCCTTAACTTTTCTCCATAAAACAGGAGACAACTCATAACCAACTAAACGATCTAATATTCTGCGTGCTTGTTGCGCATTTACTAGATCGTAGTTTATAGTACGTGGAGTCTCAATTGCTTTTAAAATAGCGTTTTTAGTAATTTCAGAAAAAACGATACGCTTAGAGTTGCTCTCATTAAGACTCAGCGTATTAGCCAAGTGCCATGCAATAGCCTCGCCCTCTCGATCTTCATCACTTGCTAGCCAAACAGTTTCAGATTTTTTCGCTAAACTTTTTAGTTCATTTACTAGTTTTTTCTTGTCGCTACTAACAATATAATTTGGTGTAAACGCTCCATCCAAACTTACCCCTAGTTCCTTGGAAGGAAGGTCGGCAATGTGGCCAAAACTGGAAGCCACTTTAAAATCTTTACCCAAAAATTTCTCAATGGTTTTCGCTTTTGCGGGTGACTCTACTATTACTAAATTCTTGGCCATGCTAAGTTTTATTTGGTAGCAAAAGTAGTTAAGTTTTTTTGTAACTATCAAATTTTAAATAGCTGTTCTTTAAAACTGAACCCTTTAATGTCTTTATAATATACTTTATGTTTGTCTAAAAAGAACTATATTTCATGATTGAATATTAAATTTATTTAAAATGAATCTTGGTTCTTTGAAACCCTTTTTTGAACCCCATTTACTTTCTGAAATAGACCGTTTTGGAATTGTCAAACAAGTAAAAAAAGGAGATATTCTTATTGATATAGGGGAACAAATTCAATTTATACCTCTTATTATTGAAGGAGCTGTCAAAGTGTTGAGAGAAGATGCAAGTGGAGACGAAATATTACTTTATTTTGTTGATTTTGGTAATACTTGCGCTATGACCTTAAACTGTTGCATGGAAAATACCCCAAGTGAGATTCGAGCTGTTTGTGAAGCAGACACTTCACTAATAATGATTCCAGCAACATACATGGATAGTTGGTTAGCAAAATATAAATCATGGCGTATTTTTATTTTTGACAACTTTCAAGGTCGCTTAAATGAATTACTCAAGGCCGTAGACTCACTCACCTTTTTGAAATTAGATGAACGATTAGAACGTTATATAAACGAAAAAGCTGAGCTCCAAAAAAATAAAAAACTAAACATTACCCATCTTGAAATAGCAACTGACTTAAACTCTTCCCGGGTTGTCATTTCCAGATTACTCAAAAAAATGGAAAAGGATGGTTTGCTTTTATTAGGAAGAAACACAATACAAATTCTTAATTAACATCAGGCCATGTAACAATTGTTACAGCCATTGATTCAAACTGTAGTATTTTTGTTTAAAATAAAAAGATCTGAAAAAGTTTTTTCCCATACTAGATTGGATAACATCCTATAAGAAAGCCTACCTAAAAGATGATCTTATTGCAGGTATTACGGTGGCAATTTTATTAATTCCTCAGGGAATGGCCTATGCTCTTATTGCAGGATTACCTCCCATTTACGGATTATATGCCGCCTTAACACCACAGATCGTTTATGCCTTTTTAGGGACTTCAAGACAATTGGCCGTGGGCCCAGTTGCAATGGACTCGCTGCTTGTTGCTTCAGGTTTAGGAGCTCTCTCACTTGTCTCACCAGATCAATATATCCAAATGGCAATTCTCTTGGCGTTATTGATGGGGTTAATTCAACTCCTTTTAGGTCTTTTTCGGATGGGCTTTATTGTTGCATTTTTATCAAAACCTGTTATTAGTGGATTTACATCAGCTGCAGCAATAATAATTGGTTTGAGTCAACTGAAACATCTACTTGGAATAGCTATACCACAAAGCAACAAACTTCACATTGTGGTTGAATCAATCTTTAAAAATAATTCTCAAATTCATTTTCCTACTCTTGCCATAGGATTCGCCGGAATTATTTTGTTGCTAATCATTAAAAAATGGGGGCGTAGGATACCTGCTTCATTAGTCATTGTTGGACTAGGAATAGGATGGGTTTATTTCACAAAGCAAAGCGAAAAAGGAGTTGCAGTTGTTGGTTTAATTCCTGAGGGACTTCCGTTTTTTAGTGTTCCTGATTTTGAATGGGAAAAGATTCAAGTTTTATTTTCAACTGCCCTTACTTTGGCTTTAGTGGCATTCATGGAAGCTATTTCTGTTGCAAAGGCAATTGAAGAAAAGCATAAGAATTACGAAGTAAATCCAAATCAAGAACTCATCGCCTTAGGAGCGTCAAACATAATTGGTTCCTTGTTTCAATCTTATCCCACTACAGGAGGTTTTTCTAGGACGGCAGTCAATGATCAGGCGGGTGCAAAATCAGGAATTGCACCTTTGATTACAGCCAGTATTATTGCTGTAGTTTTGAGTTTTTTTACCCACTGGTTTTTCTATTTACCAAAAGCAATTCTAGCTTCAATAATTATAGTTGCGGTAGCAAATCTGATCAATATCAACTATGCCATTCGCCTTTATAAGACTGCTAAAGATGAATTTTTAGTTTTATTATTTACCTTTTTACTAACTCTTTTTATTGGTATTACTGAAGGTATTTTATTGGGTATTTTACTTTCATTGCTATTACTTGTTTATCGAAATTCAAAGCCACATTTTGCTTTTTTAGGTAGAATAGGTACGACTAATTATTTCAAAAATATCCATCGTTTTCCTGATGAAGTTACTTCCAGAGAAGATTTGGTTATTTTAAGATTTGACGCACAGCTTTTCTTTGGTAATTTCCAATATTTCAAGCAACTAGTGAACGAGGCGATCAGTAAAAATCCAGATGTAATTAAAGGATTTATTATCAATGGTCGTTCTATCAATTACATCGACAGCTCTGCAGCCGAACAACTTACAGACCTAATTTCATCTTTACAGAAAAAAGGAATCCGTGTCATGTTTGTAGGTGCAATAGGACCTGCCAGAGATGTTATATTAAAAAGTAACATTATTAAAGTATTGAAAAAACAAAATCTATTTATTACTTCCGGGGATGCTACAGATAGTTTTGATGGAATATGTAAAAAAACACCTCTACAAAAAAAATTAAGCCGCCAAAGCAATTCTTAAATCTTGTGTAACATAGATAACAATTAAATGAATTTTGAATCCTAATTTTACAAAAAAAAATAAATGATCATTGAACAAATTTATACTGGATGCCTTTCTCAAGGCGCATATTATATTGAAAGTAATGGTGAAGCCGCTATCATAGACCCCTTACGTGAGGTGTCTCCTTATATTGAAAAAGCTAAAAATAATAAGGCCACTATTAAATATATATTTGAAACTCATTTTCATGCTGATTTTGTGAGTGGGCACGTAACCCTTGCCAAAGAAACTGGGGCAACTATTGTTTATGGTCCTATGGCAAAGACCGGTTTTGAATCCATGATTGCTTCAGATCAGCAAGAATTTAAAATTGGTGCTCTTACCCTTACTGTTCTTCATACTCCTGGACATACCATGGAGAGTACTACTTACTTATTGAGTGATGTTTCCAAAAAAGACATTGCTATTTTTAGTGGAGACACCCTATTCCTAGGAGATGTTGGTCGTCCTGATCTGGCTCAAAAGTCAGCAGACATGACCCAAGAAGATTTGGCTGGAATTTTATTTGACAGCTTACGTAAAAAAATCATGCCCTTAGCTGATGATCTTCTCGTATATCCAGCACATGGAGCTGGTTCAGCTTGTGGAAAAAACCTAAGTAAAGAAACCGTTGGTACACTTGGAGACCAAAAGAAAACAAATTATGCATTGCGTGCAGATATGACTAAGGAGGAATTTATCAAAGAAGTTACAGATGGGCTTCTCCCTCCGCCACAATATTTTCCTTTAAATGTAAAAATGAATAAAGAAGGTTATGAAGATATCGATACCGTTATAAAAACTGGAACAAGACCTTTGTCACCTCAAGCTTTTGAAGTTGCTGCAAATGAAACAGGAGCAATTGTATTGGATGTAAGACATCAAAATGATTTTGCAAAAGGACATATACCTCAGTCTATTTTTATCGGAATTGATGGTGGATTTGCTCCTTGGGTAGGTGCAATGATAGGAGATGTAAAACAGCCTATTTTGTTAGTAACGCCAGAAGGAAGAGAAGAAGAAACAGTGACCCGTTTGGCTCGTGTAGGTTTTGATAATACACTAGGTTATCTTAACGGCGGTATTTCTTCCTGGAAAAAGAATGGTAAAACAATTGATACCGTTGAGGGGATAGATGTTGAATCCTTCAAACCTTTAGCTGAAAATTCAACTATTTTTGATGTACGCAAACCAGGGGAATATTTATCTGAACACCTTGTAAACGCAAACAGCACGCCGCTAGACTTTTTAAACAACCACATGAGTGAATTTCCTTCAAAGGGGAATTTTTATATTCATTGCGCTGGAGGGTATCGAAGTATGATAGCAGCATCTATATTAAAAAGTAGGGGTATTCATAATCTAATTGACGTTCGGGGTGGCTTTTCTGCAATAAAAGAAGGAGGTATGAAAGTATCCGACTACGTTTGCCCTTCAACACTATAATTACTTAAAAGAATAAAAAAATATGGAATGGATTTTTAAACCATGGCCTTGGTATATCGGTGGGCCAATGATTGCTTTTGTGTTATTTTTGTTGCTTTTTTTTGGAAAAAGTTTTGGCATGTCATCAAATCTAAGAACACTTTGCACAATTTGCGGAGCTGGAAAAAGTACTCGCTTTTTTGACTTTAACTGGAAGACTCAGCAATGGAATTTATTAGTTGCTTTTGGTGCTATAATAGGTGGTTGGATCGGAATGCATTGGCTTTCTGATGAAATCATAGTTCAGCTCAATCCAGATACAATTGATCAGTTACACCAGCTCAATATTAAAAGTGCTGGAGCAGCTTATATGCCAGAAGAACTATTTAGTTTACATGCACTTACAAACCCTAAAGTACTTCTCTCCCTATCATTAGGTGGGTTACTTGTAGGTTTTGGAGCGCGTTATGCCGGCGGGTGCACCTCAGGGCATGCCATATCGGGACTGAGTAATCTTCAATTAGTTTCCCTCTATGCAGTCATTGGATTCTTTATTGGCGGCTTACTAATGAATCATTTTTTACTTCCTTATTTCTTATAATCATGAGACAAATTTATTTTCTTTTTATTGGTATTCTTTTTGGAATCATTATGTTTAAATCTGAGGCAGCCTCGTGGTTTCGGATTTATGAAATGTTTCAATTCCAATCTTTTCATATGTATGGAATTATTGGTTCAGCCTTATTCTTTGGTGTTATTATGATTCAATTCATTAAAAAATTCAAGCTGAAATCAGTCTTTGGGGAGCAAATTAATATACCAGATAAAGACAAAAGCTTTTATCGTTATATGCTTGGAGGAATTCTATTTGGATTAGGATGGGGATTAGCTGGAGCTTGTCCAGGACCTATGTTTACTCTCATAGGTGCTGGTTTTTTACCTATTTTAGTGGTTATATTTTTTGCGCTAGTTGGTACTTGGATCTATGGACTAATAATGGATAAACTCCCTCATTAATATTCTATTACTCTTTTTTTTTCCTTTTACTGAGCTTATGAATAGACATGACAAAATGTCAATATCCTTTTGATTTTTTGTAATTTTGAACACAGATTCAAAGAACAAAAATTATAATGCCTGTAAAAGAATTAGATTCATTAAGCAAAAATCCTCTTCAACATGAGGGAACTCCGGTTATTGATAGATTAGTTAATGGGAAAGTCTCCAATAAAAAAGCCTATATAGAAAGCTATGGCTGTCAGATGAATTTTGCAGACAGTGAAGTTGTTGCTTCCATTTTAAATGACGAAGGCTATAGTATAACGGAAGTTTTAGATCAAGCTTCCTTAGTTTTAGTCAACACATGTTCGATAAGAGAGAAAGCAGAATTAACAGTTCGAAAGCGACTAGAATATTTTAATTCTCTAAAGAAAAAAAAATCTGAAATGACTGTAGGCGTTTTGGGCTGTATGGCTGAACGTCTAAAGCATAAATTTTTAGAAGAAGAAAAAATTGTTGACTTGGTGGTGGGTCCAGATGCTTATAAAGACATTCCCAACTTACTCAAAGAAGTTGCCAACCAAAGAGAAGCCGTAAATGTGATCTTATCAAAAGAAGAAACCTACGGAGACATTGCACCTGTTCGTTTAAATTCAAACGGTGTTTCAGCTTTGGTATCTATTACTCGGGGTTGTGACAACATGTGTACTTTTTGTGTTGTCCCTTTTACCAGAGGAAGAGAACGAAGTAGAGATCCTAAAAGTATCCTTGAGGAAGTAGAAGACCTTGCCAACAAAGGATATAAGGAAATTACGCTCCTTGGACAAAATGTAGATAGCTATTTGTGGTACGGTGGAGGACTTAAAAAAGACCTAGAAAAGGCAAGCCCCCTTCAGCAAAAAACAGCCATTGGATTTGAAAAACTATTGGGTTTAGTTGCCGAAGCACATCCTAAAATTAGAATTCGCTTTTCTACATCCAATCCCCAAGACATGTCTTTAGAGGTTCTCCAAGTGATGAACAAATACAACAATATCTGTAAACACATTCACCTACCTGTCCAATCAGGAAGTAATCGAATCTTAAAGAAAATGAATCGCCAACATACACGCGAGGAGTACTTTGAATTGATTGATTCCATTCGAAAAATTATCCCAGACTGTTCCATTTCACAAGATATGATTGCTGGGTTCCCGACAGAAACCGAAGAGGATCATCAGGAAACTTTAGCTCTCATGGACTATGTGAAATATCATTTTGGATATATGTATGCGTATTCCGAACGTCCAGGGACACTGGCTGCAAAAAAAATCGTAGATGACGTTCCCGAAGAGGTTAAGCAAAAACGACTTAGTGAGATTATAGCAAAGCAAAGAGAACACAGTCAATTTAGAACAGCTGAATATCTTGGTAAAACACTCTGTGTATTGGTTGAGAAAACTTCTAAAAAATTTGATACCCAATGGAGCGGTAGAACATCTCAAAATACAGTTGTGGTATTTCCAAAAGAGAAATATCAAATTGGTGATTTTGTAGATGTAAAAATCGAAAACTGTACGTCAGCAACCCTAATAGGATCAGGTCTAGATTATTCAAAAAGCATTTAACTATGGATTCATTACAAAGTATAAAACAACGTTTTGGCATTATTGGCAACAATCTTGGTCTCAACAGATCACTAGAAAAAGCAATACGGGTTTCAAGTACTGATATTTCCGTTTTGGTTATTGGAGAAAGTGGGGTGGGTAAAGAAAACATCCCCAAGATTATTCACCAATACTCCCACAGAAAACATTCAAAATATATTGCAGTAAATTGCGGTGCAATCCCAGAAGGAACAATTGACAGCGAGCTTTTTGGACATGAAAAAGGTGCCTTTACAGGAGCTACTCAAACTCGATCAGGGTACTTTGAAGTAGCCGATGGAGGAACCATTTTCTTAGATGAAGTTGGTGAATTGCCACTTCCTACACAAGTACGCCTTTTGCGTGTTTTAGAAACTGGTGAATTTATCAAAGTTGGATCTTCAAAAGTACAGCAAACTAATGCTCGAATTGTTGCCGCCACAAATGTAAACATGAATGAAGCCATTCAAAAGGGAAAATTTAGAGAAGATCTATATTATCGGTTGAGTACCGTAGAAATCACACTTCCTCCCTTAAGAGAAAGAAAAGAAGACATCGTTCTATTATTCCGAAAATTTGCTTCAGATTTTGCTTTAAAATATCAAATGCCACCCCTTCAATTAGATGAACATGCTCAGGCATTACTCAAGGAATATCGTTGGAATGGAAATATAAGACAGCTACGAAATGTTGCAGAGCAATTATCAGTACTTGAAAAAGAAAGGAATATTAATGCGGCTATGTTGGGAGCTTATTTACCCGATCGAAGTAGTCAATTACCAGCTGTAGTAGGTCAAAAGGAAAGAGAAAGTGATTTTTCTTCTGAGCGTGAAATCCTTTACAAGGTCTTATTTGACATGAAAAGTGACTTAAATGATCTAAAAAAACTTACCCTAGATTTAATCAATAATGGTGTTTCCAAAGGAATACAAGAAAAAAACCAAGGGTTAATCGAAAAAATTTATGGAAAAGATTCCACTGATGAAGAGGAAGAAACTTCATCAGTTAAAGCACTGCCTTTCCAATCAGAATCTCCAGAAATCTCTAAGGTTGAATCTGTAGATAAGTATTCTTATGCGGAGACCATAGAAGAAGAAGAACCACTTTCTTTACAAGAAAAAGAAATAGAAATGATCAAACAAGCTTTGATTAGAAGCAATGGAAAACGTAAATTAGCATCTAAAGAATTGGGGATTTCTGAACGCACCCTTTATAGAAAAATAAAACAATATGATCTCAATGAAATTGAAACAGAATAAGACTTATATCCTCCTGGCTATACTTGTTTTTTTGATTTTTCAATCTTGTGGAATCTATTCATTCACAGGAGCTTCAATTCCTGCTGGAGTAACAACTTTTCAGGTTAATTTTTTTGAAAATCAAGCAGGAAACAGACCTGGATCAACAGTAGAACCTGGACTAGATAATGAATTTACGAATGCGCTACAGGATATTATCATGAATCAAACAAATTTAGATCTTGTAACTTCAGACGGTCAATTGATATATGAAGGAGAAATCACAGAATATAGTGTAACTCCTATGTCGGCTACAGCAAAAATTACTGCTGCACAAAACCGCCTGAAAATGACTGTTGCTTTTCGATATATAAATACCAAAAGAGAGGAAGATGATTATGATAAAAGTTATTCATTCTTTTATGACTTTCCCGCTGAACTCCAAGTATACGATATCAAAGATGCCGCTCATAAAGAAATATTTGATCGAATTACTCAAGACATTTTTAATGATACACTAGCCAAATGGTAGTAAAAGACGCTTCTTCTTTATTTGCATTACTTGATGATTTTGAGCCTTCCAACTCAAAGCACTTTGAAACGCTTGAGGCTCTTCTTGAAAAGTCTCCTAATTTTCATTTAGCGAGAACCTACCATTTGAAAGCTTTGCAACAACTCAACCCTGATTCCTTTGACAAGCAACTCTCACATACAGCAATTGCAACATATAACAGGGAGTTGTTATACGAGTTTATTGAAAATCAAAAAGCTTCTCCCATTATAAAAAATAATAAAGAAGTAAAAGCGCTTATTCCTGAAAAGGAAGTGCCGAAAATTGAAAAGAAAATAAAGGCTAAACCTACTAAAAAGAAAGCCAAAAAAGCATTGGAGGTAAAAATGCCTCCAAAAGAGGTGAAAAAAGAAATCCCCGAGGAACTCAGCTTTTCTGAATGGGCAAAATATCTCAAAACGAAACAAGTAATAACTAAAGAAAAACCGACTTTAGAAGATAAGTTTCAGCTAATTGATTCTTTTTTAGAAAACTCAAAACGAATTGTTCCAGATAAAAATACCAAAAACACAGTCGATCTGAGTGAAAAAAGTTGGGCCTCGACAGATGAATTAATGACAGAAACTCTAGCCAAAGTTTTTGTAAAACAAAAAAAATATGATAAAGCGCTTCAAGCCTATCAAATATTAGGTTTGAAATATCCAGAAAAAAATAGTTTCTTTGCAGACCAAATTAAAGAGATTAAAAGATTACAAAAACTGAAAGATTGACCTAATGAGCACATTTTCAATATTTATAGCCCTTATCATTATAGTATGCTTCCTCCTTGTGTTGGTAGTTATGGTTCAAAACCCTAAGGGCGGAGGACTTTCTTCTTCTTTCGGTGGTGGCGGATCGCAGCAAGTAGGTGGAGTTCAAAAAACATCTGACTTTCTGGATCGAAGTACTTGGATCCTCGCATCCTTGTTATTGATTTTGATTTTGATTTCAAATGTGACTTTATCTTCTGGAGAAACAATATCAGACTCTAAACTTCTTCAAGACGCTGCAACACAACAAGCGATTCCAGAAACACTTCCTGAAACGACGAGTGAAATTCCTGAAATCCCTGAGATTCCCGCAGCAGTTCCAGAAAACAATTAGTTTTTTTTAATTCCTGTTATAGTACTGACAGCCTGACATTTTAAACACTGAATTGTCAGTAATCTTAGTATTGGCATGATTTCTGAAAAAACACAATCACAAATAAATTTATAACTATGAGTAAGATTAATATTAAACCTTTAGCAGACAGAGTGCTAATAGAGCCTGCTGCTGCTGAAACCAAAACATCATCTGGTCTTTATATTCCGGATACTGCAAAAGAAAAACCTCAAAAAGGAATTGTTGTTGCTGTTGGATCAGGAACAAAGGAAAACCCTATGACAGTGAAGGCAGGAGACCATGTATTGTATGGTAAATATGCAGGAACGGAACTACAACATGAGGGAAAAGATTTTTTAATCATGAAAGAAAGCGATATACTCGCTATCGTTTAATTTATTAAAATAAAATAAAATGGCAAAAAGAATAGAATTTGATATTGAAGCAAGAGATGGCATCAAACGTGGTGTTGATGCACTTGCCAATGCGGTAAAAGTAACTTTAGGTCCTAAAGGAAGAAATGTTATCATTGGAAAGTCTTTTGGTGCTCCTCAAGTAACTAAAGATGGTGTTACTGTAGCGAAGGAAATTGAACTGGAAGATGCGCTTGAAAACATGGGGGCACAGATGGTTAAGGAAGTTGCTTCCAAGACCAATGATCTTGCCGGAGATGGAACCACTACCGCAACCATATTAGCTCAAGCAATTGTTAAGGAAGGGCTTAAAAATGTAGCTGCAGGAGCTAATCCTCTTGACTTAAAAAGAGGCATTGATAAAGCTGTTGAAGCAATTGTAATAGAATTAACAAAACAAGCCGTAGCTGTTGGAGATTCATCAGAAAAAATCAATCAAGTTGCAAGTATCTCTGCAAATAATGATGCTACTATCGGAGGACTGATCACTGAAGCTTTTGAAAAAGTAGGTAAAGAAGGTGTAATCACTGTAGAGGAAGCAAAAGGAACAGATACGTATGTAGATGTTGTTGAAGGAATGCAATTTGACAGAGGATATTTATCCCCTTATTTTGTTACTGACTCTGAAAAAATGGAAGCAGATCTTGAAACACCATACATCTTGCTATACGACAAAAAAATATCTACTATGAAAGACTTACTTCCTGTATTAGAGCCTGTGGCTCAAACAGGGAAGCCTCTTCTTATCATTGCTGAAGATGTTGATGGTGAAGCGTTAGCCACATTGGTTGTAAACAAGTTACGTGGAGCACTTAAAATTGCGGCTGTAAAGGCTCCTGGTTTTGGAGACAGAAGAAAAGCGATGCTAGAAGATATTGCAATACTTACTGGAGGAACAGTAATTTCAGAAGAAAGAGGATTTACTTTAGAAAACACAACAATAGAAATGTTGGGTACAGCTGAAAAAGTATCCATTGACAAGGACAATACTACTGTTGTAAACGGGAGTGGTTCGGCTGAAGAGATTCAGGCACGCGTAAGCCAAATCAAAGCGCAAATCGAATCTACTACCTCTGACTATGATAGAGAAAAACTTCAAGAGCGTTTAGCTAAGCTTTCTGGAGGGGTTGCAGTACTTTATGTAGGTGCACCATCGGAAGTTGAGATGAAAGAAAAGAAAGATCGAGTAGACGATGCTTTACATGCGACTAGAGCTGCAGTACAAGAAGGAATTGTTGCTGGTGGAGGTGTTGCTTTACTTAATGCAAAAAAAGTGTTAGCGCAACTTAAATCAGATAACGCTGATGAAGCTACAGGAATTCAAATCATCAATAAAGCTGTTGAGGCTCCATTGAGAACAATCGTTGAAAATTCTGGTGGTGAAGGTTCTGTAGTTGTTTCTAAAGTATCCGAAGGGAAAAACAACTTTGGATACAATGCTAAAGAAGGAACTTATGTAGACATGCTTAAAGAAGGAATAATTGATCCTAAAAAAGTTACTCGAGTTGCCCTTGAAAATGCTGCTTCTGTATCTGGGATGATTTTGACTACAGAGTGTGCACTAATAGATATTAAAGAAGATGCTCCAGCACCACCTCCAATGGGTGGAGGAATGCCGGGTATGATGTAATATCAATCCACAAATAAAAAAACCCGCCATTAGGCGGGTTTTTTTTGTAATCTATCATACCATCAGGGCATTCTTTTATATAAACAGCACATGGGCAGTTTATCATAAATAGAATTTTCAGCTTTGACCAAAGGAGTATCGTGTCCAACTTTAGCAATTTCTTCTTGTAAGGCTTCTAATGGTACTTTATTAGAATCATACACAACTGACATAATATTACTTGGGATATCCCAAGTTGCCATTTTTACTCCTTTAACTTTAAATGCAGCTTTTTCAATTCTCATTTTACACATTTCACAATTCCCGCTTACTTCAAAACTAGCTTTTTCATTCTTATTTCCTTTTTCCTGAGCTATTATAGCAAGAGGAAGTAATAGTGTCAATAATACAATTAGATTTTTCATCTTTCTTAAATTAAGTTATTAAATTATAAATTCCATCGTAATCCAGCGTACATCATTCTCCCAAAAACAGGAGCAAAAACTTGTGCTGAATCAAAATTGATACCAAAAGGATCATCAGCTGCAATAATAGGATTTTTTTGAGTATAATTCCCTAAATTTTCTATTCCCGCATAAACTTCTAGCTTATTATTAATGGCACGAGTTAACTGACTATTCCATAATCCATACGCTGGAGCATAGGATCCACTTTTATCTCTAACAGTAGAAACAAGCCGTTGTTTTCCAAGTGCATGATAGGTCAAATCCCATCGCCATTGCCCTCCATTTGTTTTTCTTTCTGTTTCCCATCCCACATTTCCGAAAAAGCGATTTTGTGCCTGTAAAGGACGTTGTAAAAAGCCAGATTTATAAGCTGTTTTTACATCGTAGTTTTTATAGGCAAACCTAAAACTTATTGCCTTTATGGGGTTGTAATCTATGGCTAACTGAAAGCTATTGGCTCTACTTTTTCCTTCTAAGTTATAAAATGAAATTTCACCCTGTTTTTCCCAGTCCACAACTACTTGGTCAGTAAAATTGGTGATATAATAATCGACTGTGATATCACCATCTCCTCCCCAAAGTGCGAAAATTTGGCGAACACTAACTCCATAATTCCATGCAATTTCAGGATTTAAACCATAAATAGAACCTCCATTTTGTTGAATAGAAATAAGACGGTTTGTTCCAAATAAGGTTTGATTTTCTGCAAAAATATTAGCTGCCTTTCTTCCACTTCCTATGGAAGCTCGAACAATAGTTTTTTCTTGTGGTAAATAGCGTAAGTGTAATCTGGGTGTCACAAAAGTCCCCAAACGATTATGTATGTCCACTCGAGCGCCCCCTACAAAACTGAAGTTTTCTAAGTTATCATAGCTATATTCAAAAAAACTACCTACCGAACGATCAGTTCTATCAAAGAAAAAAGTATCTACTGTTTCTAAATATTGATCAAATGAAAAATTTAATCCTGCTTTGAATTTATTTTTGGTGTTTCCTATTATGGAATTGAATAACAGATTTGCATAAAAACTCTCCTGATCAATTTCATAGGATCTAAAACCGTAATATGCTTCTTGCTTGTGATTACTATAAGCCGACTGAAATCCAAAACTCTGATAGGGTATTTCAGGAAAAACGTAACCCACTTTCAAAGAGCTATCAAACCGGTCTGTACTGATTTCACTTCCCCAAACTCTATTATTATTCCGATCAGAAACTGGATTAAAGCCTACGGCACCGATTTGTTTGTCATCCTGCATCCATCTGATGCTTGCAAAACTAACCCATCCTTTTTCAGCATCAGTATACTGCCACCTGTTTAGAATATTAATTTGTTTAGCAAGTGGAACGTCCAAAAATGAGTCGTTATTTTGATCTTTTTTCTGTGTTCGCTGATTGCCATGAATAAAAAGCCCTGAACTCCATTTTTCGTTTACTTTAAAATTTCCATGTACATTAACTTCTTGACGACCATTAGCAGAAGTGAAAAAGTTAAAGAATAGAGGGACGTCAGAAAAGGGTTTTTTGATTTCTGTATTAATCTGTCCTGCAATACTCTCATATCCATTAACTACAGTACCCATCCCTTTTGTTATTTGGATACTCTCAATCCATGTCCCAGGAGTAAATGTTAATCCATAAGCTTGAGATGCGCCTCTAACCATTGGGATATTTTCCTCTGTTATTAGAAGGTATGGACTAGTGAGACCCAACATCTTGATTTGTTTTGTACCCGTCAAAGCATCTGAAAAGTTTACGTCGATGGATGGATTTGTTTCAAAACTTTCGGAGAGATTACAACAAGCTGCTTTTAGTAATTCAGCACTATTTACATTAATAATATTTTGTGCTTCCAGATATGATTTTTGGATGGTCTTTCTTCTTTGAGTTACCGTTACTTCATCCAAATTTCCAGAAGAATTTTCATAAAGTATATGATATAACGCCATATTTTTCTGAATTAAAATAGTATCTGTTTTGAATCCAATATAACTGATTACCAACTTCTTCGTCTTTGTGGAAAAGGGAATTGAGAACATTCCTTTCTGATTTGTTACGGCACCAGTATCGGTTCCAAGCCAATAAATATTAGCCCCTTCCAAGGGAATGTTTTCTGTAGCTTCCTTGTAGTAGATAGTTCCAGAAAAAAGGTCCTGAGCATTTACATGGGTTGCATAAACACTCAATAATAATATAATATATTTTTTCATTGTTATAATTTTATAGGTTAGTACTGTTTTAAATAATAAAACAGGCTATCATCCATATAAAACTAAACGATGTTGCAATAATATAATCTTGTTTTGGTCAGGAGGGGGTGGATTCCAATTTTCTGATTTGGAAGTGTATATAAAAGGAATTATCCACTTTGAAAAATTAACTTCAACTAATCCAATAATAGAAGCCTTAAAATTAGGAGCTTCTTCAAAAGAAACCTTTTGAGGTTCATCATTTTGAAAAAGAAGTGTAGTGTCTTTGCAACAAGTCTTTTTAGAGAAGTTTTTTTCAAAAGACGGCTTTTCCTTTTCACCCATTTCCATACCACAGTTGGATGGATTATGTGCTAGAGAAATGGAGGCAATCTTAGATCCACAATAATGAACATTTATAGCTAAGCCCACCCTTGTCCCAAAAATGAGCAAGGCAAGAAATAAACTTAAAAATTGTTTCATATTCATGCCACAAAGATACTACTTTCTGGATTATACTTTTAGAGTTATATAGTTATGGAAAGCATTAATTTAATTTTACACTCAAAACAAGTCTATAAATCAATGATATACGGTTCATAATAACTACTTTTGTTGATTATGTATAATGATCGTTTTTCTGAAGTATTTTTATCAATTTCAAAACATTTGAAATCAGCTGATCTGCCTATGGTTGATGGTTTAATTTACATCTGTACTGTTTTAAGAAAAACTTTTGACCACTACGACTGGGTGGGTTTTTATTTTGCTGATTTAGATAAAAAAATGCTCCATTTAAAAGCGTACTCCGGAAATCCTGTAGAGCATCAACAAATCCCTTTTGGTAAAGGAATATGTGGTCAAGTTGCAGTTTCCAATCAGAATTTTATCGTTCCTGATGTCAATGCACAGGATAATTATCTTGCATGCAGTATTGATGTTAAATCTGAAATCGTAATTCCTCTTTTTTTGGAGGGGCAAAATATTGGGCAAATTGATATTGATTCCCATAAAATTAATCCCTTTTGTGACAAAGATGTACAATTGCTAGAGGCAGTTTGTGATCTTATTGCAAAAACCTATTCTAAAACACTTTTACAACTTTAAATTAAACATGAATTCCAAAAAAATTAGTTCCGCACTTATCTCTGTATTTGACAAAACAGGTTTAGAACCACTTATTAAAGCCTTAGTTGCTAATGATGTAACGTTATATTCTACAGGTGGAACAGAGTCTTTTATCCGTGAATTAGGTCATGAGGTAAATGCTGTCGAAGATCTAACGGGCTATCCTTCCATATTGGGAGGCCGAGTTAAAACATTACACCCAAAAGTATTCGGAGGTATTTTAAATCGATCATCTTTGGCGTCAGATCAAACTGAAATTGATCAATATGAAATCCCCTCTTTTGATTTAGTTATTGTAGACTTATATCCCTTTGAAAAAACCGTTGCTGGTAATGCTTCTGAAAGTGAAATAATTGAAAAAATAGATATCGGTGGGATTGCCTTAATTCGCGCTGCCGCTAAAAACTTTAATGATGTTTTTTGTATCTCAAATAAAGAAGATTACGCCTCTTTTATAGAGATTTATAATAAGGCGAATGGTGCACCTTCATTGTCCGAAAGAAAGGAATATGCTGTAAAAGCATTTCATACTTCTTCACATTATGATACCGCTATTTTCAATCATTTTAATGAAAAAGAAAATCGATTAAAAATAAGTATGGAGTCCTCTAAGAAATTGCGTTATGGAGAAAATCCACATCAGCAAGGTTACTTTTTTGGACCTCTTAATGATTTATTAGAACATTTACATGGTAAAGAAATTTCCTACAACAATTTACTTGATATTGATGCAGCTATAAATCTAATGCTCGAGTTTTATGATGGAAAGCCAGCTTTTGGGATTTTAAAACACAACAATGCCTGCGGTTTTGCAGTTAGAGATACCTTAACAAATGCATACAAAGATGCACTTGCTGGTGATCCTGTATCAGCATTTGGGGGTGTTTTAATTAGCAACAAAATCATAGACCTAGAAACTGCAATAGAAATAAACACTTTATTCTGTGAAGTAGTTATTGCACCAAATTATGATCCAGAAGCACTTGCTGTATTAAAAGAAAAAAAGAATAGAATCATACTAATTCAAAAAGAAGAAAAACTTCCAAATCAAACATTAAGAACCTGTTTAAATGGTGTTTTGGTTCAAGATAAAGATTCTAAAACTGATGAAAAAGAAGATTTAACTACGGCGACAAAGTTACATCCTTCCGCTCCTCAAATAGACGATTTATTGTTTGCTTCTAAATTATGCAAACACACCAAATCAAACACTATTGTTTTAGCTAAGAATCAACAGTTACTCGCCTCTGGTACAGGACAAACTTCTAGGGTTGATGCCTTGAATCAAGCCATTCATAAAGCAACCAGTTTTGGGTTTGATTTAAAGGGAGCTGCAATGGCAAGTGATGCTTTTTTTCCATTCCCTGATTGTGTTGAAATAGCTGACCAAGCAGGAATTAAAGCTGTTATTCAACCCGGAGGGTCAATCAAAGATAAGTTGTCTATTGATTACTGTGATGCACATAAAATTTCAATGGTTTTTACAGGAATTCGACATTTTAAACATTAATTCTTAATTTTAAGCAAATAACACAAAGAAAGATGGGTTTTTTTACAGAAGAAATAGCAATTGATTTAGGGACGGCAAATACCTTAATCATTCACAACGATAAAGTTGTAGTAAATAGTCCTTCCATTGTTGCCATTGATCGAACTACAGGAAAAGTTATTGCCATTGGTCATGAAGCCAACATGATGCAGGGTAAAACGCATGAAAACATTAAGACTGTGCGTCCATTAAAAGACGGAGTCATCGCAGACTTTAATGCTTCAGAACAGATGATCAATCGACTGATAAAAAGTATTCCCACGCTTAATCGTCGTTTTTTCTCCCCATCATTACGAATGGTTATTTGTATCCCTTCAGGAATTACAGAAGTTGAAATGCGAGCAGTAAAAGAATCTGCAGAACGAGTTAATGGTAAAGAGGTCTACTTAATTCATGAGCCGATGGCAGCTGCAATTGGGATAGGAATTGATATTATGCAACCCAAAGGAAACATGATTGTTGATATAGGAGGGGGAACTACTGAAATTGCCATTATAGCACTCTCTGGGATTGTATGTGATAAATCCATTAAAATTGCCGGGGATGTTTTCACTAGTGATATTATTAATTACATGCGGAATAAGCATAATCTATATATCGGGGAACGTACGGCAGAAAAAATCAAAATTATAGTTGGAAGTGTGACTGAAGAGTTGGATAATCCACCAGATCCAATGTCTGTTCAAGGTAGAGATTTGTTGTCTGGAAAGCCCAAGCAAGTAACCATTAATCATGGAGAAATTGCAAAAGCACTAGACAAGTCAGTAATTCGAATCGAAGATGCTATCATGGAGGCACTTTCACAAACACCGCCTGAATTGGCTGCAGATATTTATAACACTGGAATCTATCTTGCTGGAGGAGGTGCCCTTTTGAGAGGTCTAGACAAAAGGCTGTCACTAAAAACAGATCTTCCGATTTATGTTGCCGAAGACCCACTTCAAGCGGTAGTAAGAGGAACAGGCATTGCATTAAAAAATATTGAGCGTTTTAAAACAGTCTTGATTAAATAGATAAGGTATGCAGCGAATCTTTAATGCGCTCGTACAATTTAGAAATCCCATTCTTTATATTTTTTTACTGGGCTTTTCTCTACTCTTTTTGAGCAGTAGAAGTAGTTTTCATCAAAATACGTTAGAAAAAGTGGGATTTTATTTCTCTAGTGGTTTATATAGTTTCACGAATTCTTTTGATGAATACTTCCATTTAAGAGAAAAAAATACACAATTATTAGAAGAAAACACTAAGCTTAAATCGCTAGCCCTCAAGGCAAATACACCTTTTTTATATGACCCATATTTAGGCAACTCAAAGCGCTTTCCTTTTACAGTCATAAATGCCAATGTAATTAAAAATAGCCTTTTAAATCAAAGGAATTATGTCATTATAGACAAAGGGAGTGAAGACGGATTAGAGCCTGAAATGGGGGTCATTACAGCCAGTGGAATCCTTGGGATGGTAAAATCTGTCTCTAAAAAATACGCAAGTGTAATTTCCATTTTACATAAAGATTTAAAAATTAATGTCCGTTTTAAAAATAGTAGTGCGTTTGGCTCTCTGGTTTGGAAAGGCAAAAACCCAAAAGAATTTAGTGTGGAGGATATCGTATTAAGCTCTCAAATTCAGAAAGGAGATACAATCGTTACAGGGGGGATGTCTTCTTATTTCCCACAGGGAATTCCACTTGGAATAATTACCCAAATCAAAAGCGATACAAATAGCGGTTTCTATGTTATGAATGCAGAACTTTTTGAAAACCCTTCACAAGTTTATTCAGTATATGTCATTGAAAATAAATTTAAAAATGAAATTGAATTTTTAACTAAAAAGGCAAAAAAATGAGTTCAATTACATTAAAAACATTTGCCTCTTTTATTATCCTTGTTTTATTTCAAGTCTTTATTTTCAATCAAATAAATTTATTTGGATATATCAATCCCCTAGTATATTTATTATTTATGGTAAACTATCGCTTTGATGGAAATCAAACTTTTTTCATTTTTCTGGGTTTTCTATTAGGCTTTTCGATTGACCTAATGTCCCAAACAGGAGGAGCTCATACCATAGCAAGTCTTACGGTAAGTTTTTTACGCCCCATCATTATTCGCTATGCCTATGGTGTCACTGCTGAACTTCCAAAAAGTTTTCGAAATGATTCTAGAGTCTTAAACCGAATTTTATTTTTACTCTTTCTCATCGGCATACATCATTTGATTTATTTTGTAGTAGTTTACTTTAGCTGGGATGCCATTTTCATTATTCTTAAGAGTTTTTCACTAACGGGTTTATTTTCTTTAATTTTAGTGTTATTAATTTCTTCATTATCTAGACCTACAAAATGATTAGAAAAGGCACATTACTGATATTTACTGTTGGAACGTGCTTGATATTTATTTTTCAGCTAATCTCACTTCAATTATTTAATTCTGATTATTCGGAACTTTCAGAAAACAATGCAATTGAAAAACGTCCTGTTTATCCAAATAGAGGATTGATTTATGACAGGAATGGTGTTTTATTGGTTGCAAACCAACCTGTTTATGATTTGATGGTAGTCCCTGAAAATATTGAAGCTTTTGATACCCTTGAATTAATTAATGGATTGGCAATTTCAAAAGATGAACTTTTAACTCAATTAAAAAAAGCTAAACAATTTTCCTACAAACTACCATCTGTTATTATTAGGCAAGTTTCAAAAGAAAATCGTGCAATGTTTCAAGAAAAAATGTGGAAATATCCAGGCTTTTATTTTCAAAAAAAATTAGTGCGCGATTATGTGGTTCCAATTGCATCAAATTTACTGGGATATACCAGCGAAGTAAATCCTAGTGAAGTAAGTGCGAAAAATAACTATGCCTTAGGAGAAATGATTGGGCGTCAAGGGATTGAAAAGAGCTATGAAAATAGCTTGAGGGGAACAAAAGGAGCTACTTTTTATCAAAAAGATCGTTTCAACAGAATCATTGGACCATATCAAGACGGTGTTTATGACACTGAGCCAGAATCCTCTGAAGACATTACATTAACAATAGATGCCTTGCTTCAACAATATGGAGAAGCTTTACTTCAAAACAAAAGAGGGGGCATTGTAGCTATTGAACCAAGTACAGGAGAAGTTTTAGCTTTAGTGACTGCCCCAAGTTATAATCCCAATGTTTTGGTTGGAAGACAACGTTCGGAAAACTTTAGTCATTTAGTAAATGATACTGTTGCAAAACCATTATTTGATCGAGCACTTCAAGCGGAATACTCCCCAGGATCTCCCTTTAAAACACTTAATGCATTGATTGGCTTACAAGAAAATATAATTACTTCAAATACTCGTTTCCAATGTAATCAAGGTCATTATTATGCTAAAAATGCATTCATGAAATGCCACTGCGCTATGGGTTCAAGCAATGACTTAATTAAAGGCATTTATAATTCATGTAATACCTATTTCGCAAAAACATATCTTGGGCTGATTCAAAAAGCACCAACTCCCGGAGAGGGTCTAGATCGTTGGAGAGTACACTTGGAAAAATTTGGCTTGGGAAATTACTTAGGATATGATTTGCCGATTGGCAAAAAAGGTTTTATTCCAAACAGTAGTTATTATGATCGATGGTATCCAAAGGGTCGCTGGGGTGGTACTACGATTATTTCCAATGCTATTGGTCAAGGTGAAATTTTGACAACACCGATTCAAATGGCTAATTTCACCGCCACAATTGCAAATAGAGGATACTTTATAAAACCACATTTTAAAAAATCGTTTTCTCAAAAAGAAAAAGACTCCCTTTTTTCAAAAAATTATACGTTGGTTGAACCAAGACATTTTGAAACTGTAATTGAAGGAATGCACCAGGTAGTTGAAAAAGGAACTGCTCGAATAGCCAGAATAAAGGATATTGAAGTTTGTGGAAAAACTGGAACAGTAGAAAACTTTATTCGCTTAAATAATAAAAAAACACAACTTACAGATCACTCTATTTTTGTTGCTTTCGCACCAAAAGACAATCCTAAAATTGCCATTACCGTTTTTATTGAAAACGGATATTGGGGAGGTCGATGGGCTGCTCCAATTGCAAGCCTAATGATTGAACAATACCTAACAAAAACAGTCAAAAGAAAATGGCTTGAGAATAAAATGCTTGAAGGAAGTTTAATGGATGAATATGCTAAACCGCTTTCTGGAAAACCTTTTGTGATTAATGAATAATAAGCTTGTTTTTCGATTGGATTGGATGAGCATTATGCTCTATATCATACTCGTTGTTTTTGGGATGATAAATATTTATTCTACTCGCTTTTCTGACTCTACCTTGGCTTTTTGGGATCTTGGAAGTCCCGTGGGTAAACAATTTTGGATATTTGTACTCTGCCTCTCTAGCCTCCCCATAGTATTGTTTATCAAATCAAATTTTTTTGAACATCTTAGTTACTTTTTTTATGGTCTATCCATAGTGAGCCTAATTGGACTTTTTGTTTTTGGACAGACCATCTCGGGTGCAACTTCTTGGTATCTAATTGGAGGTTTTAGTCTTCAACCATCAGAGTTTGCTAAAATAACCACCACTATGGTTATTGCTTCTAATTTGAGTTCTATCCAAACAGACATTAAAAAGAAAAATCATTTGTTTAGAATTCTTTTTCTAATTGCACTCCCCATGTTACTAATTATTCTTCAGCCAGATGCTGGATCAGCTATTGTATTTATGGGTATATTTTTTGTCTTAATTAGAGAGGGCCTTGACTTACGCGTTCTTTATCTTTTCATTGCTCTCATGGTTATTTTTACCTTAACCTTATTATTCGGTCCTATATTCATTTCAGCAGGGGGGTTACTGGTACTTTTTTTTATTTATTTATTAATAAAAAGAGCTGCTCCAAAGACCAAAAAACTTCCCTTTTTAATTTCCTTTGGGATCTGTGTCCTATTTTCATACTCCGTAAATTTTATTTTTAATTCTGTATTCGAGCAACGACATAGAGATCGGTTTAACGTTATTTTAGGGCTAGAAACAGATACGCGTGGAATTGGATATAATATAAATCAATCAAAAATTGCGATTGGTTCTGGAGGGTTTTTGGGAAAAGGATTTTTAAATGGAACACAAACAAAAGGAGATTTTGTTCCTGAACAAGACACCGACTACATATTTAGTACGATTGGTGAGGAATGGGGATTTATAGGGAGTAGTCTGTTGGTTATTTTATTTACCATTCTTATTTCACGAATAATTTATAGGGCAGAAAAACACACGTCAACTTATTCAAGGGTTTTTTCTCATGGTTTTGCGAGTATTCTGTTTATTCATTTTTTTGTCAATATTGGAATGACTCTCGGCTTAGTACCCACTGTAGGAATTCCTTTACCCTTTATCAGTAATGGGGGGTCAAGTTTATTAGCTTTTAGCTTTATGCTTTTTATCTATTTAAACTTTGATGCTAACCGATTAAATGAATAGTTTTAGTTTAACGTCTGACATCTAATATGTCGCGTAGGCTATTTCCCAACATCATAAAGGCAAGCACTAAACTCATGATTGCCAAACCAGGTAAAAGAGCTAAATAGGGCTTTCCTAAAAGTAAATACCTAAAATGATCTTTCACCATACCACCCCAACTAGGCATGGGTGGTTGAGCACCAATACCCAAAAAACTTAAACCACTCTCCATCAAAATCGCACTTGCAAAATTAGCAGCCGAAATCACAATCAAGGGAGCGATTATCATGGGTAAAATATGATTCATCAAAATACGTGAACGTGAAAAGCCCAATGCACTTCCAGCCTGAACAAAGGGTTGTTCTTTAATTGATTTTACTTGTCCTCTAACTAAACGTGCAACTTCTACCCACATCGTCAGTCCTACAGCAACAAAAACTTGCCAAAATCCACGTCCTAAAGCAAGTGTTATAGCAATTACCATAAGTAGGGTTGGAATAGACCAAACTATATTGATAAGCCACATGATGAGGCGATCAATCCATCCGCCAAAATACCCCGCAATAGCACCTAAAAAAACACCTATCAACAAGGATATAAAAACAGCTACAAACCCAATTGAAATTGAAACTCTAGATCCTATAATTAAACGACTCAACAAATCTCTTCCATATTTATCCGTCCCTAACAAGAAATGCTTCTTATGGATATAATTTTCCTCAATATCTGAACGGGTAACTTTTTTAGGGAAATCACTAAAATAAATTTTTTCATAATAATTAGTTGCATTTCCAAAACGCTTATACTCTAAGGCATCTTCAAACCAACGTACGTCTTGAATAGGTATTTCCTCAACTGGGTTAAGGTGTCCTGTGAAAAAAGAATCTTTATCTTGTATTTCTTGTTGAGGAATAACGATTACTTGACATGAAAACCCAGGGGGTTGAGAATGAATGGATAAATGCATTTGATTTCCATACATTGTTTTATCTGGAGACAATGGGTATGCAAAAATTGCCACAAAGGCAATACCTATAATAAATGAAAAACTACCGACCGCCCATTTGTCTGATTTAAACCGATTGAAAGCGCTCCTATACTCCAAAATATATTTTAATTTTTAACCTCAGCTACGGTTTTGTCTGCTTTAATTTGAGTAGAAAGGTCTTTTAAAATTTCAACTGCTTCAGAGATATAAATATCTTTTTTTAATGACTTCTGCCAGCGTTCTCTCTTTTTGATAAGGTCCGCATTGGGTTCCCCCTCAAATCCTGCTTCGGGCAGCCATTGAAAATCATAGGTAGATTCGTATTCGCCTAATTTTTTGAATCGCTCAGAGTACATTTTATTTGTTTCGCGTTCAGACTTATATGATTCATAATCTAAAAAATAAGTGTAATCTTCTTTTTGTTTTTTAACCCACAGCGCTTGCTCATCAATCAACTTTAAAAAAGGATTTTCTTCAAGACGTTGCTTACTTCTTACCAAAGAATATTCATAATTATTCATCCCTACATAAGGAACATAATTAGCGGGAGTAATTCGATCCCAAGCCAAAGGATTGTCTTGATCTTTTTCACCCATATCCACATATGCATATTGATCAGGAAAAACAATGTCACTTTTGACACCTTCTAATTGGGTTGATCGACCATTAATTCTGTAAAACTTGTCAGTAGTTACTTTTAAAGCCCCTAAATTTCCATAGGTTCCTCCTGTAATCATTCGGTTGAGATCAAAAACGTTTTGAACGGTTCCCTTCCCAAAAGTCTGCTTACTTCCTAAAATAATAGCTCGCTTGTAATCTTGTAAAGCAGCTGCAATAATTTCTGATGCTGAAGCTGAAAATTCATTCACCAAAACCACTAAAGGACCATCCCAAATAATACTTGGATCAGTGTCTTTAAGGACTTCTTTTTTACCTCCTGTACTTTTCACCTGAACGACGGGTCCTTCATCAATAAAATACCCTGTCATGTCCACAACAGTCTTTAATGAACCTCCTCCATTATTTCGAAGATCCAAAATAATACCTTTTACATTTTTGCCTTTTAGCTGTTCTAACTCTTTCTTTACATCAGTAGCTGCATTTCGAGCATTATAATCTTCAAAATTTATATAAAACTTTGGAAGTTCAATTAAACCAAACGTTCCTCCTTCGTCATTTATCAACGAAGAGCGAGCATAGGTTTCTTCTAATTCAACCACATCTCGAGTAACTACAACGTCCTCAATCGTTCCATCTACTCTTTTTATTGTTAAAATTACTTTAGTTCCTTTAGGTCCTTTGATCAATAAGATAGAATCATCCAGTCGCATTCCTGTAATATCTACCGGTTCTTCATTGGGTTGACCTACTTTCAAAATGATATCGCCTACTTCAATAATCTCATCTCTCCAAACAGGGCCACCGGAAATGATTTCTACAATTTTTACTTCTTGATTACGCTTTTGCAAACGCGCCCCTATTCCTTCAAACTTACCCGACATGCTTGCGTCAAAACGATCTTTATCACTAGGAGCAAGATAAAAAGTATGTGGGTCGAATTGAACTACTATAGAGTTGATGTATATAGAAAACCAATCTTTACGTTCCAATTCATTATAGCCTTCAAAGAAAAATTTCATATTCTCTTTAATCTTTTCTCGTACATCTTCTTCTATTACTGAATCCTTTGGCATTACATAAGTTGAATCTTTTTTTACTTTACTAGATTCTTCGTCTTTTTTTGATGTAAACCGTTCGAGTGCATTTAACTTCAATTGCTTACGCCATTGCTTTTTTAATTCTGACAAATTAGTAGCATAGGGTAATTTCTCATAGTCTAAACTAATTTCTTCCTTGATGGAAAAATCAAAAGGAGTTGACAATAAACTTTCATAAAACTCTTCTACTTGGGACATACGCTCCATAAGCTTATCAAAAGAAAGATTAAAAAAATTGACTTGTGCATTTTTGATTTCATCATCAATTTGATACTTATAGGAATCAAAATTTTTGATGTCTGATTTTAGAAAAAAACGGTGCTGCCCATCAATATTTTCTAAAAAGTTCATATAAACATTTTCAGAAAAAGCATCATTTATTTCTTTCGGATCATAGTGTCCTCGATCCAATACATAAGAAATAATTTCCAACAAAAGTTTGTCTTTGTTCGGGTCTTCATTTTTGAGCGAAATTCCAAAAACTAATCCACTTACAAGTATGAATGATAAAATCCAAATAAAAGGTCTCATAGGGGTTTGTATTAATCTCTTTTTCATAGCCCCTAAATATACATATATTCTCATTATCGATTTGTTAATATTGTTTTAAAAGAAAGCCCTTAAAGATTTCTTACCTTAGCAAAGAAACTCGTTTTATGAACTCAAAACCTTTGATTTTAGTCACCAATGATGATGGAATTACAGCTCCTGGAATTCGCATGCTCATTGAGATTATGAATGAAGTCGGTGATGTGATAGTGGTTGCTCCTGATAGCCCACAATCGGCCATGGGACATGCTATTACTATCAATTCGACCTTACATTGTCATAAAATAAAAGTATCTGACGGTCCTCAAAAAGAATTTAGTTGTTCTGGGACACCTGCAGATTGTGTAAAACTTGCAGTAAATGAACTCATGGATAGAAAACCTGATCTATGTGTCTCCGGAATTAATCATGGATCCAATTCATCCATAAATGTGATTTATTCAGGAACCATGAGTGCAGCAATGGAAGCTGGAATAGAGGGAATTCCTGCTATTGGCTTTTCCTTATTGGATTTTAGTTGGAATGCAGATTTTACACCACTAAAAAAATACATTAAACAAATTACTACGGAAGCACTATCGCAAGGAATTCCAAAAGGGGTTGTGTTGAACGTTAATTTCCCAAAATTAAAAGAGGAGGAAATCAAAGGCATTAAAATATGTCGTCAAGCAAAAGCCAATTGGGTTGAAGAATTTGACAAACGAACCAACCCCATGGGACAAGAATACTATTGGCTCACAGGCACTTTTATCAACGAAGATAAAGGAGAAGACACCGATGAATGGGCGCTATCTGAAGGGTATATTTCAGTAGTACCCACACAATTTGACTTAACAGCCCACCACAGCATACAACAATTAAACACATGGAATTTATAAAAGATAAATTTTTCCTTTGGGGAATCTTTGCCGGATTATTTTGGACCGGGTTTGGTGTTATTATACTTGTTTATTTTCTTTCAGATGATTCTATTGAAAGAAGTTTGCAATTTCTTTATGATCAAAATAGATTAGGTGGAGTTATTTCTTTAGCGGCACTAATCAATCTGCCTATATTTTTTCTTGCTTTGAGAAAAAATAAATTTTCCTTTGCTGCAGGCATTGTAGCAATTTCACTGGTGGTAGTTTTACTTATCGTTTTTTTAAAAATAAATACTTAATATTTTATTCCGTTGAACTATTATCTCATTTCTGGTGAAGCCTCAGGTGATCTCCATGGAGCTCATCTTATAAAAGCCCTTAGAAAAATCGATCCAAATGCTCATTTTCGTGCCTGGGGTGGAGACTTGATGGAAAAAGAAGGAGCAACGATTGTAAAACATTACAGTGAATTAGCCTTCATGGGGTTTTGGGAGGTTATTAGTCACTTACCAACTATAATAAAAAATATAAAAACGTGTAAAAAGGACATTCTAGCTTTTAGTCCTGACCTAATTATTTATATTGACTATCCTGGATTCAATCTTAGAATAGCAAAATGGGCTAAAGAAATTGGATTTAAAAACCATTATTACATCAGTCCTCAGGTGTGGGCATGGAAAGAAAATAGGGTCAATAAGATGAAAAGTATCTTAGATGCGCTTTATGTCATTCTCCCTTTTGAAAAGGCATTTTTTGAAAAGAAACACAATTTCAAAGTGCATTATGTAGGGCACCCTTTAATGGATCATATCCCAAACCACCCCTTAGATATAAAGTTTCACGATAAATTTAATTTAGAATCTGAAAAACCAATTATTGCGCTCCTTCCTGGAAGTAGATTGCAGGAAATAAAAAAAATGTTGCCGCTCTTCATACAAGTAGCAAATCACTTTCCTAAACATCAATTTGTTATTGCAGGAGCCCCAGGCTTATCTATTGATGACTATACTAACATTATTAAAAACACCAAACTAAAAGTTATCCATAACGCCACATATGACCTGCTGCAACACTCAAGTGCAGCCCTTGTAACTAGTGGAACAGCTACTCTAGAAACGGCCTTATTTGATGTGCCTCAGCTGGTTTGCTATCGCAGCAGTGCTTTAAGCTATTGGATTGCAAAAAAAATAGTGAAGCTGAATTATATTTCTCTTGTCAATTTAATTTTAAATCGGCTTGTCGTTAAGGAACTTATTCAAGATGAACTAAATTTATCAAACTTGTGCATGCATCTCGAATCAATTTTAGAACCTTTAAATAAAAAACAATTTCTCGATGACTACCAGGAATTAAAATCAATTCTCGGAAACGGAGGTGCCAGTAAAAAAACAGCTCAGTTGATTTATGATAGAATCACAAGTGAAAAAAATTAAATCTTTCTTCTATACTTTTTAAAAATACTCTTAAGTTAGGGTATGCTTTTCCCCAGATCAAGACTTTACCCCTTAGTCGGACTCTTTACTATGGGAGGTGTTTTTTCATTTTATATTAATTGCGAAACAACCCCTCTATGGATTGGATTAACAGTGCTTATTTTAATGTATTTTTTTATAAAGAAACGGGCAAACAGACTTAATACTAGTTTGCTGTATTTCAGCTTTTTAATAATGGGCTTACTTCATTTCAAAGAATATTATCGCCTTCCGAAGGCACATTTTCAAAATCATTCAGCACCTAATTCAGAGGTCTTTAAAAAAATTGAAATTGTCAAACCCTTAGGGGTAAATTCATTTTCATTTTCCTTCATAGGAGAACTTAAACAATGGGGGGATGATAGTGTTATGGGAAAAATTCTAGTATATCAAACCAGAGATAGTTTGACTCTACCATTCCAAAGGGGTCAGGTAATTCTTACAAAAACGAACTGCTATTCGATTAAATCCAATCCAAATCCAGGTGGATTTTCATACAAAGATTATTTAAAAAATATTCGAGTATATCAACAAATTCAAATAGACGGAAAAACCATACTTCACCCAATAAAAAAAATAACGCCTTGGTTTTTTAATGTACTGAAAATCAAAGAAAATGTCGAAATAAAAATAGAACAATCGACAATTTCCAAAGACAGTAAAGGGATGCTTATGGCCTTATTGCTAGGAAAACGAAACGCAATAGATGATGAAATACTATCAGCTTACACAAAAGCTGGGGTCATACATCTTCTTGCTTTATCTGGACTTCACGTTGGCTTGTTTGTTCTACTTATCATGTTTTTGCTAAAACCGATAACTTCTTTAAAATATGGTAAAACAGTACGCTTTATAATTGTCCTTATTTTTCTTTGGGGATTTGCTTTTTTTGTTGGTTTATCGCCATCGGTAGTTCGTGCTGTTACGCTTTTTACCTTTGTTGTAATTGGGAGTTATATCAATCAAGGAAAACATAGTTTTCACTATACAGTTCTTTCTTTTTTTATTTTAATAATAGCCTATCCTCCATTTCTAAGAGCAATCGGATTCCAACTAAGTTACCTTGCTGTTTTTGGAATTCTAGGCATCTACCCTTTACTTAAAAAACTTTGGAACCCATCGAATTGGTTTTTAAAAAAAATATGGAATTTAGCAGCCATTTCTATTGCAGCTCAAATAGCAGTTAGCCCGATTAGCATCTATTATTTTCATCAATTTCCTAGTTTATTTTTATTGAGTAACATAATAATCCTTCCCTTTTTTGGAGCATTCTTATCTTTAAGCTTAATCATACTCTTTGCTATTCTATTAAATTTTTCCAATCCACTACTTTTCCAATTTTATGATATTGGAGTTGATTGTTTAAATAAAATCATCAATTGGGTAGCACAACAAGAGGCATTTCTTTTTGAGAACATTTATTACTCTGCTTCCTCAACCTTTTTATTGTATTGCATTATTATTTTAGCTGTATTATTTTTTTACAAAAAAACTTTCTTAAAGGGAACGTGGGTTTTGCTCTTTATTTTAGTCTTTATTTCAAACCTTATTTTAGAAGCTAAAAAAGAAAATGAAATAAATAGTTTTTGGGTATTTCATAAACACAATGAAAGTCTGATGGGACATCAAAAAGGAGGGATCTTATATTATCATACCTCTGATGAAGAAAATACAAATCGGCTTCTTTGGGACTTTACAAACTCTCGAAAGCTAAAAGAAAACAGAAGACTTCTTCTCAAAAATATGTATGTGCAAAAGAACTTCAAATTACTCCTTTTAGAAAACAAACAACTGACTGGCATTAAAGAAATTGCTCCAACCCACATCCTTCTTCAAAAGAATGTTAAATTAAATTTAGAGCTCTTATTTGAAGAATACAAACCTGACCTTCTCATTGCAGATGGGTCAAATGCTCCTTGGTCTTCTTATCGCTGGGAAAAAACATGTAAGAAATATAAAGTCCCTTTTTATGATACTAGAAAAAAGGGGGGCTTAAAAATTAACCTCGGAAACGAGGAATAAAACTCTTTTGGTAATTTTGAAAATCCTCTGGTTTTGAAAAAACTTGATAATCACCCTGCTTAATCAATTTAAGATACAGCTCCAATTGCTGTGGTTTGAGATAACCAACAACAGGCATTATTGGGTCACCATTTTCACTAAAAAAGACCATTGTTGGATATCCCTTGACTCCTAAATATTGAGTAAACTGGTGGGTTCCATTTCTACCCTTTCGATTTGGATCATAATTAGGGTTGGTATAGGTTTGGTCAAAGAACTTGATCTCTTCTTGCCCTTCAGCATTGAACTTAACAGCATAAAAATGTTCACTTATGTAGCGTGAAACATCGGGATTTTGAAACGTATTTTTATCCAATAATTTACAGGGGCCACACCAGTCCGTATAGACATCCATAAAGATTTTCTTGGGGGCTATCTTTTGAGCTTCTATTGCTTCTGCAAGAGACATCCATTCGATTTGCTGAGCCTGCGTATTTACACTATAAAACGCTAAGAGAAATAATAAAACAACTTTTATTTTCATACTATATTTTAATTTAATGAATATTACCCATGAGTTTTTTAAGCAATGGGGCTGTAATTAGAACTATAATTCCCGCTCCAATAGCGTATTTAGAAATTAGATCAAAACCACCAATATAGGTGCTTAATGTTTCCATCCCCCCTACATTTATATCCTCGCTTTCGATTGCTAATTGTTTACCTATAAATCCAACCAGCTGAAAAGCATAAGCTGAAGATAAAAACCAAACACCCATCATGAAAGCAACTATCCGTTGTGGGGACAAATCCGTGATTTTTGCCAAGCCTACAGGAGACATAAATAATTCTCCAATAGAAAGTAAAAAGTACATCAATAATAAATAACTAAAGGGAACCATCCCATTTTGATCAGCTGCACTTCCACTGAGAGCTAAGATATAAAAACTCAAACCTGCAATAAGCAAACCAAAACCAAACTTATAAGGGGTTCTAGGATTAATCTTATGCTTATTTAACTTAGTCCACATCCAAGAAATAGGAAGTGCCAAAATAATAATAAACATTGAGTTTAGTGAATTTGTTTGAGCAGCATCTAAAAAAGTGAGGCTCACATTTCGGGAAGCAAATAGAGTAATAACACTTCCTGATAATTCATGAAAACCCCAAAATAGTGTCATAAATAAAGTAATGGCAATTGCTACAAACAATTTTTTTCTCTCTTCAAAAGTGACTTTACTCAGTATATACGCTAGGTAACATAAAATAAAAACTCCAACCACTTTAAAAATAATATTAACTATGTTTTGCCCTGCGAAAAGATGCTCACCGCTTCCTATCTCTTTATAACTAGCTAAGAGAACTGCAATCACAGGTGCAGAAAGAAAAGCTAATAAAGAAATCCAATCCCCTCTTTTAATTCCAATTAATTTTTCATTTAATTTTTCTTCTGAAGGAGCCATTCCTTGATTTCCAAAAACCCCAGATTTAATACCACTCCAGAAAAATAACAATCCTGTGAGCATCCCAAATCCTGCAAGACCAAAACCATAATGCCATCCATATGCACTACCAAGCCAACCGCATAAAAGAGGTGCCACCCATCCGCCTATATTTATACCCATATAAAAAATGGTAAAGCCTGAATCTTTTCTTGGATCCTTGTCCTCATAAAGAGAGCCCACAAAAGTTGAAATATTAGGCTTGAAAAATCCGTTACCTACAACGATAAAACCTAAAGCAAGAAAAAAGGTGTAATCATTTTCTATTGCTAAAACAAAATGTCCTAGCGCCATTAAAATTCCTCCTAAAAAAATCGATTTTCGAAAACCCAATATTGAATCTGAAATCCTTCCTCCAACGACAGTAGAGGCGTAAACTAAAGAACCATATGAAGCGTAAACTGCAGCTGCTGCAAAATCACGTTCTACCAATTCTAAGAATATCACATTGACCATGTAAAGCGTCAAAAGCGCTCGCATACCATAGAAGCTAAAACGCTCCCAAAGCTCAGCAAAAAATAAATAAAATAAACCCTTAGGATGCCCAAAGAGGGTAGCGTTTTCTTGCTGAATTACTGTTTTATTAGATGTCATATAAGGGTTACTATAAGTTTTCAAGGATAAAGTTAGTCATTTTTGAATAGAGATGTTTTCGGGTATTACCTCCATAAATGCCATGATTTTTATCGGGGTAAATCATCCATTCAAACTGCTTATCGGCTTGAATTAACTCTTCTACCATACGCATAGTATTTTGAACATGAACATTATCATCTCCCGAACCATGAATGATCAAAAATTTCCCTTTAAGTTGGTCTGCATAATTCAGTGGGGAATTTAAATCATATCCTTCTGGATTTTCTTGTGGGGTACGCATAAAGCGTTCAGTATAAATCGTGTCATAAAAACGCCAATTGGTTACGGGTGCCACAGCAATTCCAAAAGAAAACACATCATTGCCTGTGAGCAAACAATGTGCTGCCATATGACCTCCAAAACTCCATCCCCAAATTCCAATACGATTTGCATCAACAAAAGGTAGTGCCCCTAGCTTTTTTGCAGCAGCAATTTGATCTAAAGCCTCATATTTGACAAGATTTAGATAAGTTACCTTTTTAAAATCAGCTCCTTTAAATCCAGTTCCTCTTCCGTCTACGCAAGCAATGATGTACCCTTGATTGGCCAAGTATTTATGCCAAAGAGCTCGCTGATCTCCCCAACGATTGGCAACTTGTTGAGACCCTGGACCTGAATACTGAAACATCAGAACGGGATATTGTTTTGACGCATCAAAATCTGCGGGTTTTATCATCCACATATTCAAGGACTCCCCATTAACTTCAATTGTAGAAAATTCTTTATCGGAAAAACCAAAAGTCGCTAAGGTTTTAGTCAAGTCCTCATTTTCTAAAATACGGAATAGGGGGGTGTTCTTTTGAGTATTATATAAAGTGTAAATGGGAGGGGTTTTTTCATCTGAATACGAATGAATATAATACGCTCCCCCCACACTAAAAGTAGCTCCATTTGTTCCCTCTGTGGGTTGAAGCGTTCGCTTACCCTTCCCTGATAATTTAATGGCAAACAAACCTCTTTCAGTGCTACTCCCTTCAACGGATTGGTAATAAATTTCTTTGCTTTTGGGGTTATAATCATAAAGTGAAGTGACTTCCCAATTTCCTTTGGTAATTTGTCTAATCAAGACTCCGTTTTCATTGTGATGATAAATATGATTATGGCCATCTTTTTCACTTGTCCATAAAAAACTCCCATCTTCTAAAAATTTTAGATTATCATGAATACTAACATAAGTCTCTTCTTTTTCTTCAAGGATGAGTTGCAACGTATTTTCTTTGGAATTCCAGCGCCATACTTTCAAGTCATTTTGATGGCGGTTTAGTGTTTGAATAATTAATCCATTTGCCCCTTTAGCATAGCTGATTCTAGGAATATAATACGGTCTCTCCCCCTCAAAGTTAATTTTATCTTTTTTTCTTGATTCAATTGTAAAGCGATGCAAGGTGACCTCAGAGTTTTCCTCACCTGCCTTTGGATATCGGAATTGATATGGAAATTGATATACATCTTTTCCATAAATATCCATGGAAAAAATAGGGACTTTAGATTCATCAAAACGCATATAGACGATTTCGGAAGAATCAGGACTCCAATCAAATGCTCGAACAAAACCAAACTCTTCTTCATAAACCCAATCAGTAATTCCACTAATGGTTTTATAGTCCCCATCAAAAGTAATCTGGATTACATTGTTCGTCACAAGCTCTTTAATAAATAGATTTCTTCTGTATACATAAGCAACTTTGGATCCATCAGGAGAGAAAAGAGGTTCTTGGATTTTTGCATCAGAAACTTTTTGGAGGTCTTTAGTACGCATATCAAAAATCCAATAAATAGCTTGTTTTGATCTTCTATAAATTTGATCAGTTGCTGTTTCTAAAAGAATTTTCTCTTCATTTTTAGAAAAAGAATAACCAGAAAAGGTATTGATCTCAGAATAGTCAGATGTACTAAACAAAGTTACAGCATCATTGGGCTTTCCAAAATCATAACGTTTTATTGAAGTTTGACTAGAATCTACTTTTTCAAGAGCAGTATATTGATTCCCATTTTTCATTGATCGAATGGATTCCAACCGTTCTGGGTTATAATCTTCACTCCATAATTTCTTTAGAGAAAACGTAGGTTGCTGAGCAAAACACAAAGCAGTAAAAAAGAACAGAAATACTATTTTTTTCATGGTAAAGATGGTTTGATTGGCAATTTAGTAAAATCTCAGCAATCCTACTTTTCTAAAGGGGTTCAAAATCTGTATCTTTGACCAAAAAAGTATGAGTAAGCAAATTAATGGGTTTTCCAAACTTAGTAAACAAGAAAAAATTGATTGGATCTCCAAAACTCATTTTAGCGATTCGCAAAAAGCTGCACATCAACTAAGCTCATATTGGAATTCATCCCCTGAGGTACAAACCCGACATGATGAATTTATAGAAAATACCCTGACCAACTTTTATATGCCCCTTGGGGTTGCACCCAACTTTTTGATTAATGATGCGCTCTACACACTACCTATGGTCATCGAAGAGAGCTCCGTGGTGGCTGCAGCTGGAAATGCTGCCAAATTTTGGTTTAGTAAAGGAGGTTTTGAGGCAAAAATCATAGACACTATAAAAGTAGGGCAAGTTCATTTTCTTTATGAAGGTGCCCCTTCTATTCTAAATTCTTTTTTTAAGAATAATAAGTCCAAATTATTAGAAGCTACAAAGCCCTTGACGCTCAACATGGAAAAACGAGGTGGTGGCATTGTAAGTCTAGATTTAATTGATAAAACAGCTGCGCTGGACCACTATTATCAATTACAAGTTCGATTTAAAACAGCGGATGCCATGGGTGCTAATTTCATTAATTCGTGTTTAGAAAGTTTGGCTGATGAACTAGAAAAAGTGAGTCAACAGGATGCGTCTTTTACAGAAGATAATCCCAAAATAGAAGTGATCATGAGTATCCTTTCCAACTATGTACCGGAATGCTTGGTTCACGCAAAAGTTTCCTGTCCTATCGATTCCATTGAACCTCAGGAGGGTATGGATGGAGCTACTTTTGCCAAAAAAATTGTACAAGCAATCCAAATTGCCAATTGTGAGCCCTACCGTGCGGTAACCCATAACAAAGGCATTATGAATGGTGTTGATGCCTTAGTTTTAGCTACTGGAAATGATTTTAGAGCGATCGAGGCTGGAGTTCATGCATATGCCGCTCGCTCTGGAAACTATTCTTCGTTGAGTCAAGCCTCAATAGTAAACAATCAATTTAGTATGGAACTCACCTTACCACTTGCGATTGGTACTGTGGGAGGATTAACAAAGCTTCACCCAATGGTGGGATGGTGTATGGAACTTCTAGAATTTCCAGACGCTAAGACTTTAATGAAAATAATAGCTGTTGCAGGTTTAGCTCAAAATTTTGCTGCCTTACGCTCTTTGGTTACTTCAGGAATTCAAAAAGGACATATGAAAATGCACCTATTTAATATTTTAAATCAACTCAAAGCAACAGAAAAGCAAAAAAAGACTGCCTTAGTCTATTTCAAAACACATACAGTAAGCGTAAAAGCGGTAAGTGATTTTTTAAGTTTTAATGAAAATTAAGATGCAATCATTTTATAGTCATGGAAAATTATTACTTACAGCGGAGTATGCCGTCTTAAAGGGCGCTAGGGCACTAGCTATTCCATGTAAAAAAGGACAAACCCTAACCTTTGAAATTCAAGACATAAAACACCTCATCTGGGAAAGTTTTGACCTGAATCAAAACGTGTGGTTCACCGCTACCTTTCAATGCTCTTCTTTTTCTATAGTGGAAAGCTCAGAGGCAACTACCGCAGAAAAGTTAAGTGCTATTTTAAAAGCGGCTAGGGCTCAAAATGAAGAGTTTTTAGTGCATCAAGGGGGTAGCGTAAAAACGCTTCTAGAATTTGACAAGAACTGGGGCTTAGGTAGCTCCTCTACATTAATTTCAAATATAGCCTCATGGGCAAATGTAAATCCATACAAATTATTAGAGCAAAGTTTTGGGGGGAGTGGTTACGACCTCGCATGCGCTTTGTCGGATTCACCGATTTGTTATACACGAAATGGCTTGAATCCATCGGTAGAATTTGTCCTCTTTGACCCTCCCTTTAAAGAAGGTTTATTTTTTGTTTATCTAAACAAGAAGCAAAGTAGTCTGGAGGCAATCAACGCCTTAGATTGGAAATTAATCGATTCGCATCTTATTGATACTATTAATTCAATAACTGAAAAAATCCTAACGTGTAATGATCAAAGTATATTCAATACACTTCTGCTGGAACATGAAAAAAGTATTGGGTCTTTATTAAAACAGACACCAGTAAAAGATTTATTATTTTCAGATTTTAAAGGTGCAATAAAAAGTCTTGGGGCTTGGGGGGGAGATTTTATACTTGCTTCTGGAAATAAAGAAACTCCAAAATACTTCCTTGACAAGGGATATCGTGTGGTAATCCCTTATTCAGAAATGATTTTTAAAAATTAACCTATTTTAACGAATAGGTTTGATTTAAATGTAATAATACAGTTACATGGTAATATCCCTTTCTCAAATCCAAAAAAGTTTATTACAAAAAAACCTCCTATAAAAGGAGGTTTTAAACAGTGTACGTTTACTACTTTATTTAATAATAAAGTGCTCTATTATCATCAATACTGGCAACTGACTCTAAAGCTTTAAACACATTTTCTGTAATTCTTGCACTTAATTCTGTCATCATTTGCTCTGTATAAGCAGTATAATCTTCAAGCTCTTCTGCTGTATTTTTTTTCATAAGAAGTACTTTATAAACCCCGTATTCTCCGGTGATTAAATTAGACAGGGTACCTTCCTCCATTGCAAAAGCAACACCTACGATATAAGGCTCATTACCAGCTCCTACTATAGATGGATTACGTTGATTTATTGCAGAAGCTGTTTCAATCTCAAACTCTTCATTTTCAGCTAAAGCATCTAATGTAGTTTTGTCTTTAAACTGTTTTTTGATAAGCTCTGCTTTCTTTTTGTTGGTAAGTATTTTACGAACCTGAGTTCCAACTTCATCAATATCAGCAAGTCCTTCTTTTACTTTTGCTGTAAGTTGAACAACTACATAGCCTCCTGAAGCAATTGAAAACCTTTTAATATCTCCTACCTTTGTATCTTCTTCAAAAGTCCAACGAACAATGTTTCGTTGTTGAAATAAACCAGGTAAATTTTCTTCTAGGCTAGTTATTTGTTTAACGGGACGAACAACATATTTACTTTTTTCTGCAATAGCATTAAAATCTCCATCTTCATTACTATCCATTTCAAATTGAGTGGCATTTCTGAAAACTTCATTTGCTGTTTTATCTGAAGGTACAGCTGCTGCAACAACATCTGCAATAAGTGCAAGATCATCTTTGTCAGTAACCTTTACAATATGAAAACCAAATTCAGTTTCTACTAAACCTATATTTCCAACTTTATTCTTATTCGTAAAGTTGAAAAGTTCTTGAGCCATATCTCCTTCCCTGAAAAAGCCCAGGTCTCCACCTCTTGTTTTAGTTGGGCCATCAGAATATTCTCTTACAAGTGCTTCAAAATCACTTGAGGCTCTCCTTGCCATTTTGTATACTCTATTCGCCTCTGATTTAGCTTCTGCTTTTGTGCGGCTAACCTCTGAAGGTGCTCTTGTAGCTCCATTAAAGGCAATTAAAATATGACTTGCTCTTAAGGAGGCGTTTACTTTACGATCTATTAATCTTGATATTTTAAAATCACCTCTGTCTCTATAAGGTCCAAAAACTTCTCCCTTTGATAGTTTAAATAAAATATCAGCGTATTCATTATTAAATTCTCCACGAGCACGATAAACAGAATCAAAACTTTCTTCAGAGTATTCATCAATAAAATCTGCAATGTTTTTAGTAGATCTGAAACCTTCAAGAGTATCTGTAAGTTTTGATACGTCGTTGTATGCAACACGTTCTTCTTTTAAAGCATCCAATCGTAATCTTATAGAGGAAAGGTCATCTTCCGTCGGAGCTTCATCAAACAACACATATTGAATATTTCTTGAAGACTCTCTTTTGAAGTCTGCTTCATGTTCCTTAATATAATTCTTTACTTCTGCGTCAGACACATTTACCAAACTATCCGAAATAACATCAAAAGGAATTTGAACATATTGGATGTTGATATTGTCATTTTTTGAATGATAATCAGCTTTTGCTTCAGCTTCAGTAATTCCAGAGCTTGATTTGATAAGATCTAAGTAAATTCTTTGTTTGGCAACACCAATAATACTTTGCTCTTGTATTTTCCAATTTTCATAGCTCACTGGATTTTCAACTTTCATCTGAGCAATAAAGTCTGTGAAAACACCGAAGTCAAAAAACCCTGCTTCATTTTGAAAACTTGGATTACTTATTACACTTTCATCTGATGAAATAATTTGCTCCAACTGATCTTTTCCTGCATCGATACCTAATTCTTCAAATTGTTGATCAAATATGGTATTTCTCAAGGCTTGATTCCACACTAAATTTACAGATTGTAAGGTTGAATAATTATAAGTTCGCTCTGTTTGTTCAACCATCTGACGAAAGAAATCGATATCTACTTCATCATCATTGATTACTGCCACGGGGTCTGTTGGACCTGTGCTTGCAGAATTTGATCCAAATACACCTGAGATTACAAATGCGAAAAGTGCCATCCCGATTACAAGAATCAAGAAGATGGAACGTTGTCTAATTTTTCCTAAAACGGCCATAGTTGCTATTTTTGATAGTCTGCGAAATTAAGGTATTCCAATGAATTAAGAAAGAACATCGCATTTAAATAGCAATGAAAAAAACGGATGCTTAATTCACTTCTGTTTTGGTTAGTATAATCTGTTCAATTTTAGTTGCTGAAACTTTCTCGATTTTCATTGAAAACGAAGAAACATCAATCCGTTCGCCTTTTGCAGGAATTTCGCCAGTTGTATATGCAATCATTCCTCCCAAGGTTTCATAAAATTCACTTTCTGGTAAATCCAATTGGTATTTTTCATTGAGATAATCAACTTCTAGACGTGCAGAAAATAAATAAGAGTTTTCATCTAATTGTTTTTCAATATGAGCAATAGTGTCATGCTCATCTTCAATTTCACCAAACAACTCCTCTACAATATCTTCAACAGTAACAATTCCTGAAGTCCCACCGTATTCATCAATTACTACAGCTATACTTTTGTGCTGACGCGTCAATAGTTTTAAAACATCGTTTACTAACATTGTTTCAGGCACATAAGCCACAGGTAATAAAATGTTTTTTAAAACCTTGGGTTGTTTGATGATTTCAAAAGCATGAATGTATCCTAAAATCTGATCAATAGTTTCTTTGTATACAGGTATTTTGGATAGACCGGTTGTTATAAACAATGCTTTGACATCTTCGATTGAGGTTTGTTCTTCAACAGCAACAACCTCTGCTCTTGGAACCATGGCCTCGCGTGTTTTAACTTCAGAAAAGTCTAACGCTTTTTGAAATATTTCAATTTCAGAATCTAAATTTTCTTTATTTTGAAAAGATTCCAACTGCTCTTCTATGTAATTACCTAATTCAACTTTTGAAAATGAAAGCTGCACTTCGTCATTATCAGTCTTGAAAAAGCGCTTTAATATCACATCGGTAAATTCTATGATAAAATAGGTGATGGGATAAAATAAAAAGTAAAAAATCGCTACTGGAACAGCAAATATTTTGATGAAGGTGTTGGCATATAACTGAAAAAAGACTTTAGGCAAAAATTCAGCCGTGAGCAATATAATTCCAGTTGAAATAAGGGTTTGATAAAATATAATAATCAAACTTGCCTCTCCAGTTAAAAGCGTTTCAGTAAAAAAAAGTTGAAGAATTCTATCCCCCATAAAAATTCCATACAATACCAAGGCTACGTTGTTCCCTAAGAGCATGGTCGCTATAAACTGAGAAGGATTTTGGGTAATGGTTTTTAACACTTTTGAGGTTAATCCCTCCTGAGATTTTTCAATCTCAAGGTATATTCTATTAGAAGAAACAAAAGCAATCTCCATCCCAGAAAAAAAAGCAGATAGAACTAAGCAAAGAAGAATAATTAAATCCGTAATGACCATTTATGAGTTATTACGCTGATTAAATTTTTTCCTGTAATGCCTTCTAAATAAAGCCATAAAAACAGAAAGCACTGCAAAGCCAATAAAAAGATAAGCTCTAGAGGGATTCGTTTCCCACAAACCTATGGTTTCATAGACAGAAATTACAGCAATAACCCAATATAATACTTCTGAGATTCTATAGTTTTTCATCTGTGTTTATTATTTCTTTATAAAGATAAAAGGAATTAGTTTACTAAATTATTGTTGCTTAAGTGTATCTAAAGGTTCAGAAACTGATATTGTTCCAATCAAGTTTCCTGTTTGAAATTTACTAAAATCCCTATTGGTATCCAATCTTAGTGCATCAAAATTATAATCTTGATCATTAAAAGTAAAGGGTTGTTCTGTAAAAAGCCATTCGCTTTGAGAATCCCAAAATAATTGATTGGTAGTCAGAATTGACCCATCATGTGATTTGAGTTTCACATTACCTTTAAGATCGATCAATTTAGTTTCATCATAAAGAATCCCATAATCAGCAAGAACTTCGTTTTCATTTCCTAAGTCATCATAAAAGACAACCTTGAGTCCCTCAGGAAATTCTGCATAACGAAAACTCAAATTTGTGAAGTCAACATGTTTAGGCGCAGTTAAAACGGCTTGAATCCTTAAGGAATCTGTATAAACCATCCGAATATTACTGGCTGTAGCCAATGGATCCTGACGATCCATATTCATTTCTTTTAAGGCCTCAGAATTGTCCTCACAAGAAAAAAGAAGGGCTATGGTAAAAACCATAACCCTTAATATTCTACTTGATAAATTAAATTTCATTTATAGTGATGGAACCTTTACACTACTGTTGATCCAGCAGCTAAATTTGATAGTAGCTCCTTCATTTCCTTCTGTAAAAATATCCGTTTTACTAGGGGCTCTTCCTGTGTAGCTGTCTGCAGTTTGATTAGCTACTTTTTTGAGTGAGTTGTCTACATTTCCAGCTTTACGAGCAACACTAGCAGCCAACCAATAAACTGCTCGCTTATTGAATTGAGTGTCTCCACAGTCATTAGCACTATCAGCATACAAATTAGCAATTAATAAGTAAGCTCTTCCTAGTGAAGGTTGAAAGCTTAATGCTTTATTTGCGTAGCTTCGAGCAGAAGATTTACGCCCTGCTGCTTTAAATTTATTAGCAATTTTTAATAATATTTTTGCTTTTCGGTAATTATCTTCTTCTAAAGTAATTGATTCTTCGTAGTATTTTAGGGCATCCTCTGAATTCCCTCTTTTATCGTTAAGCAATCCTAAATAATAAGCTGAATCAGCTGAAGGATCTAATGCATGTAATGCTTCTACAAGAGTAACGAAAAGAGGATCGTCAGAACATTCTTTACTATCCATTCTACTTGCTGCTCTCTTAATCCAAACTGCATCTCCCTTGTTAGCTTCAAAATTTCTCTGATACAGAGGAATCAAATTTTCACACGTAGCTTCCTTAGCTATAATAGCATCTAGGTTGGATAAGAAAGTTGCAATTGCATTTGAGTTTATATTATACACTCTTTGATTTCTTGAATCTCTTCTACTTAGTGGAGTTCCATCTGATGAAATTGCAATAATTTTATCCAACTTTTTAGCTAGTTCAGTACTTTCAAATTCGAATTTTTCAGAAACCTCCTCATATTTTTCAAATAACAGCTCCATAGTTACCTCTTGATCTCCAGCCTTGTAGCGATCGTAAAGTGTTTTGAAGTAGTTGTAAAGTAACTTTGGGTTGGTGAAGCTGTCTGGATCCTTTTGAAAAGCTTCGTCAAAAGTATCATAAACAACTTTCAAATCTGCCATTTCATAGTCTAAAAGTGATTGTGCCTTGCTACTTAATATATCCCCTATTGCAGACTTATTCTTTTTTTCTGGGAAATTTTGTACCCATTCATCATAAAGAAGAATTAAATCTTTTTTGGATGCCTCAATTTCTTCAGGGGTTCCGTTTTTGATAAAATCTTTTAAAATTCGTTCTCCGTAAGAATAAACAGCAACATTAATTGTTGGACAATCTCGTCTTACATTCATCCAAGGTTCATATGCTGATTTAAAGTTTTTTACTTTAGCAAATTCAGCAAAAATGGATAAGTCCTGCATACAAACATTCACGTCTTGAGCCAATAAAGGTGCATTGAACAAAATGGTTAAAAACAATACAGACAAAATATTTATCTTTTTCATGGAATTAAATTTTAATTATATTTTCTTTTTATAAACCAAACATCATTTAACGATAACCCAACGCGAAAGCCAATTAACGTTTCTTGTAAAAGGCCTGATTCTTTTTGGCCGCGCTGACTAATTTCTAAACCAACATTTACATTTGAAAGACCTCCTAATGGTAGTCCTACTCCAAAAGATATGCCAGTTTCTGTTAAAGGTATGTTATTAACAATTAAACTCATTTGTTCTGTGTGGAATCCAAATCGATATACTACCCTTTTCCAGAAATTTGTAAACGAAGCATAATTTGGAATAAAAAAACCTCCCACTGACCATTTTTGAGAATCACGATATCGAATGTTTTCACGTTTGAAAAAATCATTGGTAAAGTTAGCAGATTTAGTTAAATTTCTTTGCACTCCTAAGAACCATTTTTTATCCTTTCCAAAACCTAAACCTGTACGGTACGTTTCAGATATGTCAAGTAAAGTCTTGTCCAATCCAGATGAACTGAGGTCAACTTCAACAAAGTCAGATATGCTCTCAGTTGAAATAGATTGGGTGTAAAATATTCTATTATTTCGGGAATTAAGTGGAGCTTCGGGTTGAAAAGAAAACATACCTTGTAGTTTGTATCGCTTTTTGATTGGAATAATTGCTTGTGCCGAAAACAAATAACTCAATCCAGATAGACTGGACTGGTTGGTTAAAAAAGTACCATTATCTATATTTTCTAAAAACTGTCCTGATCTGTAAAATAAAGTTCCAAAATTATAATTTATTGATGCTCCAATCGCTAAAAATTTAGTTAGGGGAAGGCCTACTGAAATATAGGTTTGATTAATCCCTCCAGTCCCTTCATATCGATTTAAAATTTCAGAATTCTCTGACCCAGAAATACCCTCCAGACGATAACCAACTGAAGAGTAGGGCAAAATTCCAAAACTAAATCCGAAAATACCCGCTGGAATACTAACAGCCAAATAATCTAAAGAGGCGGTGTCGGCATTGTAAGAATCAGATGTGGAAGAAAGGCTATTATTTCTGTAATTCACTCCCACAGAATATGTTGTAAGCTTCAAAAAACCGTAACTGGCAGGATTATTTAAGTTGGCATGAATAGAATCGGTAAATACGTCTAAACCTCCCATGTGCCTGTTGGCTTCTGTTCCATTAAAATTTCGCTCGCCTAATCCACCTCCCGAATAAGGTGAGGATGAGCCACTCTGTGCAAAAATTGCAGTAGCTACAAAAATTAGGAAAAGGGACAAATTTAATTTTATCATGAAATTTGATTCAATTCTAGTAAATAGTTCAAACCGTTTGCTAAAAAATTTGAATGCGCAAATATGCTATTTTTTAATGGTATAGACAACATTTGAGCATCCCCTCCTGTTAAAATTACCGTTAAATCTTCATGTTTTAATTGATATGCCTTTGTAATTGCTTGTAATTCATAGCTTATACCATGGTAAACTCCTGAATGTAATGCATTTAAAGTTGAAGTTGCAATTAATTCAATTCCTTCTTTTTCAGGATTAAGTAAAGGTAATTTACCAGAATAATCGTGCATACTTTTATAACGCATTGAAAATCCAGGACTTATAGACCCTCCGTGGTGTATCGCATTTTCATCTATAAAGTCGTACGTTATACAGCTGCCAAGATCGATGACCAAAACATTTTTTTTAGGGTATAACAAACAGCAAGAAGCAAGCAATGCAATTCGGTCCTGTCCCAACTGTTGTGAAGGATTATATTTTGTAGTAAAGGGTAATTTTAAATCAATCGAACAAAGAATCAAAGGTAAAGGATGGAGCACTTTTTGAATTTGATTTAAAATAGCACCATTTACATCAGAAATAATTACGCTTTTGAGCTCTGGATAGTTTTTTTTAATTTTTTCTAAAGAAATAGCCCAATTTAAATGATTTTCAGAAGAGGAATTTATAATTGTTTTTTCATCAAACACATAGTATTTAATTAGAGTATTACCAATATCAATGATTAATTGCATCTATTTTTTTATTGAATGCGTAAATTTACAAAGAAAATATAGGTAAATGTTTTTGTGGAACACAAAAGGCGTTTATATTTGCACTTGCTTAAAAGCGGGGTACCTTAGCTCAGTTGGTAGAGCAAAGGACTGAAAATCCTTGTGTCCCTGGTTCGATTCCTGGAGGTACCACTTTTAACTTACAACCCTTGAAAATCAAATGATATTCAAGGGTTTTTTCATAAAACAAACTTCTATTTACCTTGAAAGATAATAAGCTGATTTGAATGTAATTTCTTTAAAAAGAACTTATTTTAGTGGTAAATATTTAAAAGCATGGAAATTAAAAAAACAATTCCCTTATTCTTACTGTTTTTTTTATCTCAAGTGATCATGGGGCAGACAAACAACTCTTTATTTGATGATATTTCATCTGATCAAAAAAACCAGGAACTACTCCCTTCCTCAATGATATTTACACAACGCTTACTTTGGGGTGAAAAGGGATTGATGCGAAGTACAAAAGTACTTCCGCTAAATCTAGAAAATCGAGAAAAGGAATTAAAAATTAGAAGAAAAATGCTTTTAGCCCATCAAGTAATTGGTTATGCAACTCTAGCGGGAATGATTGCGCAAGGTGTATTGGGTACAAAACTTTACAATGGTCAATATCGGTATAAAGACACCCATGAGCTTATTGGAAATATCACTACCGCCTCATATTTTACAGGTGCAGGGCTATCCCTTTTTGCCCCACCTCCATTAATCAGTAATAAAAACAAGGGCCTTACCTCCATTAAAGCCCATAAGTGGTTGGCTACAGTTCACTTTTCTGCCATGATTGCAACTAACTTATTAGCAGAATCTGAAAAAAAATACCACCGAACAGCAGCTTTCACATTATTTGGGAGTTATGCACTAGCAGTAGTTTCATTTAAATTTTAAGTATGAAATCAAGAATTAACTTTAGCCTTGCCCTACTATTACTCGTGAATCTAAACTTTGGACAGAATGAAAGTTGGATGCTAAATGCCGATCAAAGTTTTATTTCATACGATGCAAAACACGTGCTACATGCTTGGAAAGGTATAAACTCTAATGTAAAAGGTGTAGCAAAAATAGAAATGAAAGACGATCAAATTAAAGAAATTGCCATTTTAACTTTAGTAAAAGATTTTGATAGTAATAATACAGGTAGGGATGCTCATGCATTAGAAGTATTAGAGTCCCTTTCTTTCCCAGAAGTTCGTTTTTATGCAGACACCTTTGAAATAACTAAGGACTCTGTTCAAATTTCAGGCTTATTCAATTTCCATGGTGTCGATCAAAAAAAATCCATTACTGCACATCTGGAAAATTTAAAAAATAAGAAAATTCTAACCGGAAAATTCAATCTAATTCCTTCCGATTTCGACATTGCCTTACCCTCTTTCATGATGGTAAAAATGGAAAACCTATTAACTTTTGATTTTAAACTAGAATTTTCAAAATAGAAAAACACTCCAGATTAAAAACAGTACTCTAAATTGCTTGTGTAACTATAGTTACACAAAGATCAAATCAAAATTTTTAAATTGTTGAAATAGAATTATTTAAAACGATTATTATGTTTAAATTTTCAACTCTTTTTTCTGTTAAGCCAAATGAAAACCTAATAAATTCTTCAGAATTTTTACCCGCTGCTAATTCAAATAATGGCTTAATAATAGATGTTAGGAGATTAAAAGACTTTAAAATGGGTCACTTGAATAAATCTATTCATATTGATTTTAAAAAAAAATCAACTTTTAAAAATTACTTTGCCAAAATCAACAAAAAGCAAGCCCTTTACATCTACTGTAATTCTGGTTCTACAAGTCAAAGTGCCCTAAAACTATTGACTAATATGGGTTTTCTATCTGTTTATAAATTGAAAGGGGGGTATTCTAATTGGAGTTCATGCGTTTAATAATCTAACCCATTAAAAACTTCTTATAATTCAATTTTACGTGCCTATTCTAGATTAACTCACTCCTTAATATCCAAAAGATTACTTTCTTCCTTAGCATTTTCAGGAAGCTCAAGCTGTTCTACATTTTTGAGTTTAGACTGCATAATTCGTGTTCGTGTTCCTACTAAATTTTCGATCTCGTTATTGGCTTCGTTTAATTTTTTCTGTGCTTTTTCCAAGACACCTCCAAAAGTGTTAAACTCCTTTTTAACAGAGGCCAGAACATTCCAAACTTCGCTGCTACGCTTTTGAATTGCTAGGGTTTTAAAGCCCATCTGCAAGCTATTAAGCATCGCAGCCAATGTGGTGGGACCTGTCACTACAATTTTATATTCTCTTTGTAAAAAGGCAATCATATCAGGTTGGCGAACTACCTCCGCAAACAAACCTTCAATGGGGAGAAACATAATTCCAAAATCTGTAGTATGGGGAGGGTCTATGTATTTTGTAGAAATATCTTTCGCAAACTTTTTCACTGCTTGCAAAAGTGCTTTCATAGAGATTTCCACAGCAATAGGATCTCCGGCCTCGTATGCCGTTTGGAGTCGTACGTAATCTTCTTGAGGAAATTTAGCATCAATTGGAAGATAGACAGAACCGTCATTGTTGTCTTTTCCTGGGAGTTTAATAGCAAATTCAACAATGGCATCAGACCCCTTCTTTGTTTTTACATTGGTTTCGTATTGCTCTCTGGACATGATTTCTTCTAAAATGTTTCCTAATTGAATCTCGCCTAAAACTCCACGTGTTTTAACATTAGAAAGTACTTTTTTCAAATCTCCCACCCCTGAGGCGATGGTTTGCATTTCACCTAATCCCTTTTGGACTACCAAAAGTTGTTGTGTTACCATTTCAAAAGATTTTCCTAACCGCTCTTCTAAAGTCTTATGTAATTTTTCATCTACTGTTTCTCTCATGCGCTCTAATCTCAACTCGGTGGTCTTGATCATTTCGTCTTGCTTGATTTTCATCTCATCAAATTTCTGCTTTTGAAGTGCATTAAAGCTTTCTACATTTTTTGTAAAACTTGCTTCAAAATCTTTTAATGTAGTACGCAACTCTTCACGATCGTCTTTAGCTTTTTTGATAAGTGTTTCATTCAACCGCTCTATGGATTGAGTTAGCTCGTTTCGGTTTTCTTTCAGATTTTTTGAAAGTTCTTCTCTGTTTAACAAAAACTCTTTTTGAAGTTGTGCTCTAAAAATGTCTTCTAAATTTGAAATGTTAGAGGTGCTTTTCCTAAAAAAAAGCAACAAAATTCCCAAAACACTGAGGACTGATAAAACAATTGAAATATATTCCATAAGTTTTTAATGAAAGTTAAAAATAAGGAAACTCTGCAGATTTAACCCCTATTAACACAATTGATCTTTTCTTGAAATTATTCCTTCCTTAACTGAGCGTTTTTTTGGATCATTTTGAAGATCTATTATATTTCAACTTCTTTTCAATTGCAATAATCATTTCACTGGCTATATCTTTTCCTGTCGCTGCTTCAATTCCTTCAAGCCCCGGGGAAGAATTTACTTCAAGCAGTAAAGGACCTTTATTTGATCTAATAATGTCAACCCCAGCCACTGCTAAATTAAGAATTCTAGAAGCTTTTATAGCCAATCGTCTTTCCTCTGCTGTAATTTTTACTTTCTTGGCAGAACCTCCCATATGAATATTGGAACGGAATTCGCCTTTAGAAGCTGTTCTCTCTATTGCAGCTACCACTTTGCCTTTTACTACAAAACATCGTAAATCTTTTCCTGCTGCTTCTTTAACAAATTCTTGAACTAAGATATTCGCTTGCAAACTTTTAAATGCATTAATTACACTCTCTGCTGCCTTATCTGTTTCAGCCAAAACCACCCCTTTACCTTGAGCGCTTTGTAATAACTTAATAACTAAAGGAGCTCCACCTACCATTGAAATTAAATCCTTGGTGTCCAAAGGTGATTTTGCAAAACCAGTAATGGGAATATGAATATCATTTGCAGAAAAAAGCTGACTGGAAAATAATTTATCTCTAGATTCTGAAATAGAAGTATCCGAATTTAAACAATACGTTCCTGTCGATATAAATTGTCTCAATAAAGCACAGCCATAAAAAGTCATACTCGGTCGAATACGGGGAATTATTGCATCTAAGTCATCTAAAATCGCACCTCCCCTATAACGTACTTCTGGCGTATTTGTATCCAATCGCATATAACATTGCTGTATATTATAAAATTGCATTTCGTGCCCTCGAGCAAGACCTGCTTCCATTAATCGTTTGTTGCTATACAAGTTTTTATCTGATGCTAATAAACCAATTTTTAATCCCGATTTATCATGTACTAAATAGCTGTACATGGATTCAATTTTATCTTCAAGGATTTCTCCCATTAAATAACGTTCTGAAGGATCAACCAAAAAGCGCTTGTTCATTGCCTCTCTTCCTAACAACATTCTAAAATCCATCCCGTCTCGATTGGCAAGGGTCAGTTCTATGTCGTAAGTAGAATCACCTATGGTAATGGGCGCTATGATTACATAACGTTTTTCAGAAACTCCAGTAGAACTTTTTATTGTTCGCGTAGATAAAATAGGAGATTGGCATTGAATGGAGATGCTTAAATTATCTTTGATGGGATTGATTTCAAAAGAGACCCATTCGGCTCTCCCTTTTTTAAAACGTTTTATATTCGCTGCTTGAATGGATGATGTTTTAGCACCAGAATCAATTCTCGCTTTAATAGCAGGGATGTTTAACGTTTTAAAGCTACACCACTCTTCACCTCCAATTACTTGCATTTTAGGATGACCCATGATTAATAAATTAGATACTGCTAGATTACAAAATCTAATCCAAAAATGACTTTTATAATGCTATTTTATAAGATACTATTGATAGCCATTGTATCTTTAGTCTTTGAATTTTGAAAATGCTTAAAAAAATAAAGCTGCTTAGCTTTCTTCTTTTGTTTGTCATTCCAACCTTAAGCAATGCTCAAGAAAGATTTGAACCGAAAAAAACAAATGAAGAACAAATTACTATAGACGGTGTCTTGAGTCCAGACGAATGGAAAGACGCCATACCCGTAGCTATTGATTTTGAAGTTAATCCTGCCAATAATTTACCTGCTAAAGTAAATTCTACAGGATATATAACCTATACTAACACCCATTTATTTATTGCTTTTCACGCTTTTGATGATCCAAAAAACATACGTGCCTCTGTTCGCTCTAGAGATGATTTCGGTATGCTCAATGATGATTTTGTTATTGTGCGTTTTGACACCTATGCCGATGGGAGAAACAATTATCTTTTGGCTGCAAATCCATTTGGAAGTCAATTTGATGTTCGTGCTATAAATGCACTAACAGATGAGGATCGCTATGACGGTAGCTTTAATCTTGACTTTGAAACGGCAGGATCTATAGTAGAAGATGGATATCAAATAGAATTTAAAATTCCATTTTCTTCCCTTCCTTTTCCAAATGGAACAGACCAGCTATGGAATTTCAATTTTTTTAGAAAATATTATCGTGATGGAAATGAAATAGAATTAAGAAGTCAGCCATTTGATAGAAATGATCCTTGCCAAGTTTGCCAAACGACAGATCAACTGGTACTTAAAGACATCACGATTGAAAAAAGACTGGAGCTATTGCCCTATGTTTCGGGTAGTGTAAGCGGAGCCCGACCCACTAGAAATGGTAGTATTGACTTTGATAAATTTAAACCCAATGCTGGCCTAGGCCTCAATCTAGACCTAAATAAAAACAGTACTCTTGAAGTTACTTTTAATCCAGACTTTTCTCAAGTGGAAGCTGATGTAACTCAAATTGATATAAACTCATCTTATGCATTGGAATATCCTGAACGTAGGCCGTTTTTCAATAGAGGAACAGATGTGGTGAATTTTACAGATGGTGCGTTTTATTCAAGATCAATCAACAATCCGTTAATTTCAACCAAACTTTTAAGCCAAGCAAAAAAATCAAGAATATATTTTCTAACAGCTTTAGATCAAGATTCACCCTATCAAATTGCAGGAGAAGACCGTTCCTATTTTGGCCAAGGAGGACAATCCTATGTGAATGTTTTCAGATATCAACGTTTAGTAAATAAAAATGCACGGCTGGGAATGGTAACCACAAATAGATATTATAGTGACGGAGGTTATGGCAATCTGATAGGAACAGACGGTTGGTTTTTATTCAATAAAAATTGGCGTCTTACCTATGAATTGTTAGGTAACTTTAACAAAGAGCCAAATGCAGATTGGATTGATAGTGAAGATCAAAATCAAGGTAAAACCGTAAAATTAGATCAAGAACGTTTTAATGGAAGTGCCTTTTACCTTCAATTATATAGAAATACTGAACACTGGAAAACCTATCTCTACCTGAGAAATATATCCCCTGAATATCAAGCCAATGTTGGGTTTGTGGTAAAAAACAACAGACGCTGGGCTACTATTTTTCATGAATATCAAAATTTTATAAATAAAAAAGGGCTTCAGTTTTTTAGTATTGGAACCAAAGCAGACATCAACTATACCTTTGACAACAATTTAAAAAATGTAAGTCTAGATGGTATTATTAGCATAAAAACTTCGTTAAATACCACCATAAACTACACTTATGATTGGGACATTTTTAAAAATTACCTCAACAGAAATTATAACTTTTTGGGGAAAAGTGAATTAAATCTTCAAAGTAGTCCTAGCGAAGTTTTCAATCTAACCTTACGCATGACCTTTGGTAAAGATTTGGCTTATAATGAAGCAATTCCAGAAGTGGGAAGAGAGTTTACTTTTTTTGCCATGCCGATGTTTCAATTGGGGAATAAACTAAACCTATCACCTTCCATAAGATATGCTCGATTACGAGACCTGGAAACCAATCAAGACTATTTTAACGGCTCAATATCGCGTTTTTCAATTCGGTACCAATTTAATAACTTTTTGAATATCCGATTGATTTCTGAATACAATGCCTTTACAGATCGTTTTTTTGTACAACCTCTATTACAATGGAATCCTAATCCCTCCACCGTTTTTTATATTGGAGGAAATCAGAATTCTCTTGATGATTTTAATGATGAATTTTACTCCCCTTTTCGGGTAGATCAAACACAATTTTTCTTAAAATTCCAATATCTTATTGGCCTGTAAACTCTTCTTATTCTGTTTCTGGAATAAGTAAAGCAGGGATTTCCATAGTTTGATATAATGTTTCAAATGCTTTAAAATCAACTTCTATAATTGCGTTCAATTCATTTTCATTCACTTCCCACTGTGCCATTAAATCTTGAAAACGCTCTTTTGCACCCCTAGTAACTTTGGGATCATCTGAATCAACAAAGCCTTTGAGATACATCCATTCTGCATTTAACTTATTATTAAAATTAATTACATCCTGAAACGTCTTTTGCTGTGGCTGAATCAATTTCACTTCCCATGTTTTTAGCTTTTCATTTATGGCAGTTGCCTTTTCTGAAACTGAAGCATAGTTTGTTTTTCCGTTAAGTATTTTTATGTAATGCTCTAACTGCGATTGGATATTTCGCATACGTGTCACTGAGTTGTGAATGGTTCCCAAAGCATTGTCTATTTCAACCAAAAGCTTTTGCTGTTCATCAAAATCAGCTTGGGAAGCACTTATATTTGGATTTGGCAAAACGGTTAACGTTGTTTCTTTCTGCTCCTTTCCATAAGTCAAACGAGCAATATACTCTCCTGGACCCACTCTACTTCCGTCAAAACTTCCGTAAACAAATACTTTATCTACAGCGGCTACTGGAGCTCTTCTAAAATCCCAATGCACTCTATTGAATCCTTCTTTTTTAGGCAAAATCAATTCGGGTCTGGGTCCGCCAGGCCAAGATCCCGCTTTAGTTGGTTTTTTAGAAGTATAGCTACGAATTACTTTATTGGCCTCTAAAATTTCTAAAGTAACTTGAATGGAATCTAATTCATTTGGAAGGTAATAATCTAAATACATTCCTGAAACTGGATTGGTACCTTGTGTACTTTCTTTAGGAGTTTTTCCAGAGGACAAACGGTATGCTGTTTTAGGAGATGCCAAATGCAGACCCTTTACATTGGTCTGCTCTTGTAAACTACTTAAATCATCTAAAATCCAAAACGAACGACCAGCTGTTGCTGCAATCATATCATTATCTTGAATAAATAAATCATTGATTGGAACAACAGGTAAGTTCCCTTGAAATGACTTCCAATGTTGGCCATCATCATAGGAAATATAAAATCCTGTTTCAGTTCCGGCATATAAAAGACCAGGTACTTTCTTGTCAGCTCTCACTACGCGAACAAATGTATGGGCCCCTTCAATTCCTTCAGTGATCAAACTCCAACTTTCACCAAAATCTTCTGTTTTAAAAATATACGGTTTTAGATCCATCAATTTATAACGCATTACCGCTATATAAGCTTTTGCAGGATTGTGAGGAGAAACTTCAATACTATTTATGATCCCTTCTCCTATATTTTTTGGAGTTACATTTTTCCAATTTTTTCCTCCATCTTGTGTAAGGTGAACCAATCCGTCATCACTCCCTGCCCATAGAACTGAGGGGTCAAAAGGAGATGCTGAAAGACTCATCAAAGTATTATAATTTTCTCCACCTGCAGCTTCGTTAGTAAAAGGAACTCCTCCTGCTACTTGCTGTGCTTTGTTATTTCGTGTTAAGTCTGGACTGATAACCTCCCAATCAATTCCTCCATTCTGGGTTTTAAAAACTACATTCCCTGCGTGATAGATAGTTTTAGAATCGCTAGGTGCACTAATAATTGGGGCATTCCAATTAAAACGATATTTAAAATCTATGGGTGCATTTCCTAAAGCCAATTCAGGGTACTCTTTAATTTCTTTAGAAGTGGCTGTTTTTCGTTGCCAACGTTCAATAATTCCCTGATAACAACCTCCATAAATATGTTCTGGATTTTTAGGATCAAACGCTAAAAAAGCACTTTCGCATCCTGATACAGAGTACCAGTCTTTCCAGTCGATACCTTGTTTGTTTGTTCTACTTTTTATTCCAATAGCTGAATTATCCTGTTGCCCCCCATAGACATGGTAAGGCACTTGCTCATCAGCAATGACTCTATAAAATTGAGCAGTAGGTTGATTTTGTTGTGTACTCCAACTTTTTCCTCCATTTGTTGAGACATTTGCCCCTCCATCATTTGAATTAATCATGATTTGATTATTCTTTGGGTGTATCCACAGATGATGGTTATCCCCATGAGGAGTAGACATATTTTGAAATGTTTTTCCCTTATCAATTGATTTCAAGGCAGGTGCGTTCAATACATAAACAATATTTTCATTCTGAGGATCAGCAAAAATTTCCATATAATACCACGAACGAGCAACCGTTACTCTTTCTTTATTTACCTGCTTCCACTCTATCCCTCCATTATCAGATCTATAAACTCCAGAGGCTTCACCCTTAGCTTCAAGATTAATATATACCAAATTGGAATTCGCTCTAGAAACAGAAATGCCTGCTTTTCCAATTACATCGGGCAAGCCTTTATCAAGTTTATTCCATGTAGAACCCGCATCCGTTGATTTATAAAATCCAGAATTTGGCCCTCCTGATTTCATTTGCCATGGAGAACGAGAATGTTCCCAAAGGGCTGCATATAAAATCCTAGGGTTATTCATATCCATACTTAGAGAGGCTGCACCCACAGTTTCATTTATATAAAGTACTTTCTTCCAGGTTTTTCCGCCGTCAAGCGTGCGGTAGATTCCTCGATCACTACTTGCTCCATATTGGGCTCCTTGCACAGCTACATAAATAATGTCTGGCTGGGTAGGGTGAATTTGAATATTGGCTATGTGCCTAGAATTGTCTAATCCTATGTGTTTCCATGTAGCTCCTGCATCTTCAGATTTATATACACCATCACCCATAGAAGACATCACTCCTCTTGCAGCGTGTTCTCCCATTCCAACGATTACTATATTTGGATCACTTTCTGAAACAGCGATTGCCCCTACAGTTCCTGTTTTAAAAAAACCATCTGAAATATTTTTCCAATGAATTCCATTATCTTCTGTTTTCCATACACCACCACCAGTGCTTCCCATATAAAAAGTAGAAGGTGCATTGGCAACTCCTGTTGAGGTGACACTTCTTCCACCGCGAAAAGGCCCTATATTTCTCCAGTTCAAATTATTGTAAACTAAAGAAGGGGTTTCTGATTTTTTTGAGACTTTCTTTTTCTTCTGACCAAAAGAAAAAGAAGAGCTTAACGCTAATACGATCAGGAAATTTAATGCTGTTTTCATATATAAATTGTGCTATAGTTAGTTATTTCAACGCTTATTTAATACTCCAAATTAATAAAAATAAAGGAAGTAGAAAACAGTTCTCTTTTTAAGAATTTAGGTTTATTTCTCAATCTTCAACTGAATCAATCGAGCAAACTGAGATTTTAATTGTTCAGAGGTAAGTATAAAGTTATTCGCATTAACAATTTTTACAGCTTCAACTTGCGCCCCTTTTATGGGAATATCATATTTGACGAGATTGAAAGATTCCCAACCATTTTTCTTGAAATCAGAGACTGTATAAAAAAATTGTTTTCCTCTAAAATTATACCCTGTCAATGCTAATAAGTCTAACTCTCTATTATAATCCGCAGCGGTTATTAGGGACTCAACATCTAAAACTGCAAGGGGAGTTAATCTATAATTTCCTTCTGTTTTGGGAAACATGAAAATTTCGGATTTTTGTGATTTTCTATTCTTTGAAAATAATAATAGTGAGTCTCCATACACTGTGAGTGCTTCTGCATCATAAGGATGAAAGGCTCTTTCTTTAAAATTCTTCTGTTCTTTATATTCAATTCTAATGGATCCTTTCGAATCTAAAGTGGTACTAAGAATATAAATTTTAAGCTCTTTTCTATTTCCAAGATTATTTCCCGTATCAGCAATGTAATAATGCTGGTCATCTGCTGCAATATCTTCCCAATCTTTACTTTTTAAATCATAAAAGCGAACACTTTTAACGATCTCTCCCTTCGGATTAAAAACATATACTTTCGCCTTATCTCCTGAATCATTGTGAGTAATGTAATTATCACCGTAAAATTCTAATCCAGAGGTTTCCTCAATTTCTTTAGGTAAATCAAGGGTGGTAATTGTTACTTGAGAATAACAAAATAAAGGAAAAAGTAAAATAAATAAATGACGCATGTTTGTAATTATAGTGGGTATTCGTTTTATTCAAAGGGGATTATTGAGCAATATAATAGGGTATCCTTTTTTAAATTTTTAATACCTTCGTTTGTCTCTCAACCCTACCCGAAATTAACACTTTATTTTCGTTTTATTAAAACACTAAAATTAGTCTATGAAAGTATTTCAAAAATTTGCAATTTTAATTATTGCCTTTAGCTTTTTTGGCTGTAAAAATAAAATTTCAAAACAGAGTTTCTTAGCCCTTGGGGATAGTTATACCATTGGAGAAAGTGTAGAAGAAGATCAACGCTGGCCTCTGCAGTTAGTTTATGAGCTTAAAAAAAATAATATTGTATTATCACCAACAATAATTGCTAAAACTGGGTGGACAACAGACGAACTAAAAGAAGGAATAAATCAGGCACCACTAAATTTTCCTTACGATTGGGTTTCACTTTTAATAGGTGTGAATAATCAATATCGAGGAAAAAGCATTGAAGAATTTAAAGGTGAATTTGAAAATTTACTCGAACAAGCAATTGTTTTTAGTGGAAATAATAAAGCCCGGGTTTTTGTTGTTTCTATTCCAGATTGGGGAGTTATGCCTTTTGCAATAAATCAAAATCAGGAAAAAATAGCAACTGAAATAGACAATTTCAATCAGGCGATTTATGAAATATGTGTCAGTAATGATATTAAATTTGTTGATGTTACACCCATTTCAAGGCAAGTTTTGGAACATCCTGAGTGGATTGCTGAAGATGGGTTACATCCCAGCGGAGAACAGTACAAAGAATGGGTTAAAGAAATCCTTCCACTCTTTTTAAATTTTAATTAAGATGGACTTATCTCAAGCCAAACAAAAGGATGAAAAGGATCCTTTATCTAAATTTCGAAATCATTTTTATCATCCTAAAAAAGAACTTTACTTTGATGGTAATTCCCTAGGGAAACTTCCTTTAAAAGCACAAGAAATACTTCACAATTCTATTCAAACACAATGGGGAGATGGTTTAATAAGAAGCTGGAACGAGCATTGGCTTGAATTACCAAAAAGAGTGGCTTCAAAATATGCGCAATTAATTAATGTAGAAAATGATGAGGTCTGCATAGGAGAATCTACTTCTGTTAGATTATATCAAATTCTTCATAGCTTATTAAATTCTGGGAGTTTCCCCAAACACCTCAAGACAGACATTCTAAATTTCCCTTCTGATCTTTACATTATGGAAGGACTTGAAAAAGAATTTAACATTTTACCACTGAAAGTTGTATCATATCCGAATGAAATTGAAGCGGATATTGACAAACTAAAAAAAGATATCAAGGAAAACCCTGGAATCATTTGCTTGAGTTTGGTTAGTTATAAAAGTTCTTTTTTATATCCCATGCAGCAATTAAATCAATGGGCTACAAAACATGATAGTATAATAGTTTGGGACCTAAGTCATGCTATAGGAGCCGTTGATATTGATTTAAAAGAGACTGAAACTAAAATTGCTTTGGGGTGTTCATACAAATATATGAATGGAGGACCTGGGTCTCCAGCTTTCCTGTATATTGAGAAAGCATTACAACCCAAACTTTTTAATCCAATTCAAGGATGGTTTGGCCATCAAAAACCCTTTGATTTTAGCAAGAACTATATCCCTGCTGAAGGTATCGATCGTTTCGCTTCAGGAACCCCCTCCATTCTTTCTATGGCTGCCATGGAAGCAGGAGTAGATTTAGTTTTAGAAGCAGAAATAAAGACAATAAGGGAGAAAAGCACATTACAGTCTGAACTATTTTTAAAAGCTGTTGAACATAAGCTAACACCCCTTGAGTATGCCATTGAAAGCCCATTAGAAAAAGATCGTCGAGGATCCCACGTTACCCTATCTCATCCTTTTTCTTGGCAAATTTGTCAAGCGCTCGTTGCAGGGAGTGAATTCCATCCCAAAATAATTCCAGATTTTAGACCGCCTCATTTTATACGCTTTGGCATTACACCTCTTTACACAAAATATGAAGCTATCTGGATTTTAGTTGATGCTCTTAAAACTATTGTTGAAACAAAAGCGTATTTGAATTTTTCTAAAGAAAAAACAATCGTCACCTGATGTTTATTAATCATAAAAAAAGCCTTCAGGAATTATTCCTAAAGGCCATAACCATAAACCAATTCATCATTGAAGAATTGATTCAACAAAAGTAATGAAAACTTAAACAAAGTGTACTACTAGAATCTTAATAATTTAATAACATTTTCCCTAAAAGATGTTAAAAATTAATTCATAAGCAATTGAAGTCAAAATAATAAAGCCTTAAAAAGGACTATTATAATAAATGATTGATTGAAAATAAATCTACTGAGTTACTTCATATTCTTTTTCCCAGTTAGGATTTTCCAATTTATTTATTACGTATTTTACTGTAATCTCCGTCCCTGCAGGAATTGCATTTTGAGTAACAATTCTAATGTGTTTTAAGGAACCAATAAATGGATCTTTTTCTGCAAATACTGCTTTACAATTTGGAATTTCATGATGATTAATAAAAGCACCTAAAGGAAGTCGGATATAGCCATCTTGAAAACGCTTGTCATAAATATGTGTCATCCCAAGATCAGTACCTATGGGAAGATCTTTAGTGGTAATCAAACCTAACCCTTCAATCGTACTTTTTGAAATTGTTAAAAAATCAGGAAGGGGACGCCAACTACTGTCTTGAATCATGAGTCTATTTTTTCAAATTACTAATCGGATAAAAATAATAGTTTTTAAACTATTTTAAAACAAAAGTTAGATCTAGGTATTTTTTAGGTCCTATGAGTCCATTCAAAATTGTAAATGGAAGTTCCAGCACCTCTTTTTTGGTAACTGTTTTAAGTTCTAATAAAATAGTGCTATTTGCGGGTATTGAAAAAACTGTAGCGCGCTTGTGAAAACTGTATTCACCCAGGTATTTCATGTGTATCCCAGCGGAGCTATGATTTGTAACCTCTAATTGAGCAATTGTTTTATCTTCAGGATACACTATTGGACCAAAACTAATATTGTCTCGAATTAAACGTTCAAGATTTCCTTTTTTTCCAATTAAAAGCGCATCATACCAAACCACCGTTTTTCCTTCAAATAAGGCCTTTTTTAATGCCATTGGAGTTTTGCTCTCTACGCTAACAAAGGTCATGGGCCTGTGACCTCCCTCAGAAATTGAATGTGCCCAATCTGTCAGTCCGTGAATATCAGAAGTTCCTAAAACAGTTAGATTGTTTTCCAAAGCGATTTGAAAAGCCTCATCAGAATAGGTTGTTTCATTAACAACTTCAAGACCATGTAAAAGCTTATTCTCAATTAAATACTCATGGAAAGGGTCTAAACGAGCAATACCATCTTTACGATGTGCATCCCAATTTGGGTGGTTCCAAAATACAAAAGCTCCTTGTTTATTTGCTGCTTGAATCCCAGATAATGAATCTGCATATAAAAGGGCATTTGCATCTTTTATAAATACTGCATTTATATGTCCTGGAGCCATTTCCCTAGTTATTTCAGAACCATTGATGACTTGCAGCCTTTCTTCAGGTTGAATCATCCCACTTGCAATAGTATAAGATCTATTTCGATCAGGGTGCGGAATATCTTCAGCATGAGGTTGATATTCAAGATGTTCAGTCATTGCAATCAAATCCAATCCCTCCTTTCTTGCTTCTTCTACCCTTATACTTGGCCAAACAGCACCATCTGAAAATACGGTGTGTATATGTAAGTCTGTACTTACCCAATGAGAACCTGATTTAGCTTTAAAAAAAGGGGGTTGTGCAGAAAGTGTTGTTGCTGCAATCAAAAAAAAAGTACAGCCAAAAATAGGAAGCTTTGCCATGTTAGATATTTTAGGTTAAGCTACAAATTTTTTAGGTCTTATAATTTATATATAAAGGTATTGATCCAAAGTCTTGTTTTTGAATAGTTGTTCTCAGATAACTTAAGTGTATTTTTCTGAAATCCTGATGTTAAAAGCAGCTTCTTGTTCAACTGAAATTTTAACCCAAAAAAGGTCCAATTGAAATTAAATCGAAAAGGAATGCCTGTCGGATTCATAAAGACAAAAACCTCATCAAATACAACAAAATTGATAGGTACTTTTGCTTCCTCGGGAGACAATAAATGTTGATAGGTAAGACGATACCGTATCCGACTAGCAAAATCATAGCTCCTTAGAGAGCGGTCTTCTTGTAAAGGTATATTTTCACGAAAACGGTGCTCCAAACGGAGGCGTGAGCTAATCAACCCTTTTTTTGTTGGTGTATTATAAACCAGCTGTTCCCAAAAATTATGCTCCATTCGAACTCTTGGGCTGACAGTCACATCAGGATCAAAGTTTTTAATAAAACTATATCCAACGGTCCATTTTATATTTTTTGATGCAGTATAGGTTATAGAAGGACGAAAAATTTGTTGATTCCAAACATCTAAAAAAGAAACAGTTCTAAAATGAAACTCACTTCTCAAAGAAAATTTATCGGACAAACCGTGATCGAAAAAAACAGCATTCCAAGCCCCATCATACTTTTCATATTCCTGAGCCGTCAAAGAAAAACTAATTAAAGCAATAAGTATGATTGATTTTAAATGGTTATATATCATAGTTTAGTTGTATTTACGCATGAGTCCCTCTTGAGAAACAGAAGCAATCATTTTTCCAGACCGATCAAAAATACTTCCTCTGGAAAACCCTCTAGCATTTGAGGCACTTGGACTTTCAATAGCATACAATAACCAATCATCAATTTTAAAATCTCTATGAAACCATAACGCATGGTCTAGACTGGCATAATACATTCTTGCATGTTCTAATTCTTTTCTGTGCGGTAAAGTTGCTGATAAAAGTAAACTGTAATCTGATGCAAAAGCAAGTAATTGATGCTGTAGCGAGATATCGGCTTCTATTTTTTCTTTGGTTTTAAACCAGATATGTGATAGGGGAGAGCTATTTCTGTTTTCTAAATAAATGGCCTTCCCAACAGGACGAAATTCAAAAATTTGTGGATGTGCTTTCATCAAACGCTCGTAACGTTCTGGATCCAGTTTTTGTAATGACTCTGCTTGTTGAATATCGGTTAGTAATAATTCCGGAGTTAGAACATTAGGCATAGTGATTTGATGATCTACACCATCTTCTTCCAAATGAAACGAAGCAGACATATTAAAAATTGCTTTACCATCTTGGAAAGCGACAACCCTTCGTGTTGTAAAACTTTTTCCATCTCTGATTGCGTCAACATGATACTCAATTGGAACATTAATGTCTCCCCCTAAAATAAAATAACCATGCATGGAGTGTGCTATCCTGTCTTTAGGAACTGTTTGGTATGCCGCGTGTAATGATTGGCCCAATACTTGCCCTCCAAAAACGCGCCCCCAAGCGGTTTTATAATTTTGACCCACAAAATGGTGGGTGTCTTTTTTTTCTAAAGTTAATAGTGAGATTAAGGAACTTAGGTCAATCATAGTTATTTTTAAGAATTAAAGCTGTAGCACCACCCCCGCCATTACAGATTCCTGCAATCCCGTGCTTTTTTTGTTTTTGTTTTAAGGCGTGAATTAAGGTTACTACTATTCTAGCCCCAGAGCACCCAATAGGATGCCCTAATGACACGGCACCTCCGTTTGGATTAACTTTTTCAGGCGACAGCCCTAAAAGTTGTGTATTTGCGATACCTACAACAGCGAAAGCTTCATTAAGTTCAAATACATCAATCTCATGAATCGACAAGCCCGCTTTGTCAAGCGCCTTCGGCAAGGCTTTTGCTGGCGCTGTAGTAAACCATTTTGGTTCATGCGCTGCGTCGGCATAACTTAAAACAGTTACAAGTGGATCAATTCCTAGGGCTTTAGCCTTGGCTTCACTCATTAAAACAACCGCAGCAGCACCATCATTGATAGTAGATGCATTTGCAGCAGTAACTGTTCCCTCTTTTGTAAAAGCAGGACGCAATTGTGGAATCTTATCTAAGGAAACATTTTTAAATTCTTCGTCTTGTGAAACAATTATGGGATCACCTTTACGTTGAGGAACGGCAACTTCAATAACCTCGGCATCAAAAGATCCATTTTCCCATGCTTGGGCACTTCGCCTATAAGATTCTATTGCAAAGGCATCTTGAGATTCTCTAGAGATAGCATACTCAGTCGCACAAGCATCTGCAAAAACTCCCATCGCTACTTGCTCATAAGCATCTGTTAATCCATCTACTTGTATCCCATCTTTAAATGTGATGTTTCCAAATTTTTGTCCTTGTCTGAGTGAACTGAGATGAGGACTTAAACTCATATTTTCCATTCCTCCTGCAATAACAACTTCAGCATCACCCAAAGCTATTGCCTGAATTCCTAGCGTTATGGCCTTCATTCCTGAAGCACACACTTTATTTATGGTGGAGCATGGAACCGTATTTGGTATCCCCGCACCCAATGCAGCCTGTCTAGCCGGAGCTTGACCTGTACCCGCTTGAAGTACATGGCCCATAAAAACTTCATCTACAATACTAGGGTTTAACTTTAGTTCATCTAGAGCTGCGGAAATAACCTTACTACCCAAAACAGTTGCAGGAACTGTTGAGAGCCCCCCCATAAAACTTCCTATGGGTGTTCGCTTTGCAGCAACTATAACCACTTTATTCATTCGAACTTCTTTTAGCCCAAATTTCGTGCATTGCATCTCCCTTACTACTAAATCCTTGATGATGCCAATCGGCTCCTGAAACGGAATACTCAAAGGGTAAAACTCTGCCTACACTTGTGTTATTTCTTGAAAAATATTCAATATGCTCTGTATAGATTCCGTCCTTAGCAGTATAATAGCCTCCCCCTGAACCAAAAAATTCAAATGTTTCCGTGTTAAATGCAATCCATTGAAAAAAACCATCGCCCAAAAATTTCATTGTCTTTCTGGGCTTAGAAGTATCTCTGCGTTGTTCTTTATTATCACGAACTCTTCCCGCCATCAACCATTTCCCGTTGAGATCAAGAGGCTCTTTTGAAACCTTATTCCAATTCTTATCAGAAACAAGTTCTAGATTAGTTAGGCCATCTTTAGTGTGATTTGAATTGAATTCAAAATTGATTGAAAAAATGTTTCCTTCTTTTGAATAAAAACCACCTCTTGTTAAAATAAATTGTGGAGGATCTACAACATATTGGGTTTCTATTAAGTAATCTGTATCGATCAAAATACGATGCGTGATGACTGTTCCTTCCTGTTGAGTTGTAAAACTAAACACCTGTGAATATCCAAAATTAATAGTGAATACTACTGCTAAAATAAAACCTCTCATACTACTAGTTTCTGTAATTTAATGCTGGTTTACGATCGCCTAACATTGGTACGTATTTAAAATCCGAACCTCTTTTTTGAAGAAATTCTTTTTTAGCAGCCAAAATAATTTTTGGATTATCAATCAGTTGCATTGCTGTAAGCGCTATTGTTTTTGCAGCCACCATCATTCCTTTGTTGCCAATATCCGTTCCTCCAGCAGCAACAGCTTGCCAACTATGAGCGGGTGTTCCAGGTACCCAAGTTGCTGCTCTTAACCCCACTGTAGGTACAGCAAAACTAACGTCACCCACATCGGTTGATCCTCCTGCTTTTCCGCCGCTACTATATGACTCTACACCAACAGTATATTTTGTATCCAAAGGAATACCCAAACTTTCAGAAATTTTTTCAGCAAAAGCGGTTTCTTCTTGAGTGTAAGAATAACCTCCGATCGTTTCTAAATTTTCATGCATCAAACGTTGCAAGGTTTCATTGTGCAAAAGCTCATGTGTTCCGCCAATCATTTCATAATCCATAGTTGTTCCTGTTCCTAGGGCAGCTCCCTTGGCTGCATTTACTATTCTATCAAAAACACTTACTACTTCATTTCGTGTCGAATGACGCGCATAATAATAAACCTCAGCAAAATCAGGAACAACATTAGGTGCTTTTCCTCCTTGGGTAATTACATAATGAATTCGTGTACTTTCTGTAGTATGCTCACGCATCATATTGACCATGTTATTCATCGCTTCAACTGCGTCAAGAGCAGAACGCCCCTTTTCGGGAGCACCGGCAGCATGAGCAGAAACTCCATAAAATCTAAACTTCGCAGATTTATTTGCTAGAGCTGGACGTATACTCGCAGAGTTTTTACTATCGGCATGCCAGTGCAAGGCTACATCTACATCGTCAAATAAACCCGCTCGTGTCATATATACTTTTCCTGAACCTCCTTCTTCAGCTGGGCATCCATAAAACCGAACTGTACCTGGTTTATTTTCTCCTACCAAATAATTTTTTATTGCAATTGCTGCTGCCGCAGAGGCTGTACCAAACAAATGATGTCCACAAGCATGACCTGCTTTTCCATCATTTGAAACTTTATATGGAACTGCTTTTTGTGATAACCCAGGCAAGGCATCAAATTCCCCTAAAACAGCTATCACTGGCCCCCCTGAACCATAAGTTGCTGTGAAAGCCGTAGGGATATCTGCAACTCCCGTAGTGATTTTAAAGCCGGCTTCTTCTAAAGTTTTTTGAAGTAAAGCACTACTTTGAGTTTCTTGATAACCCATCTCGGCATAAGACCATATTTGCTGAGCTATACCAGAATAATTAGTTTTATTGTCATCTATCGAATTTAAAATTCGATTGTATTTTGATTGGCCAAAAGTTATACTTAAACCAAACAAAAAAAGTGAAGTTAAAAGATATCGCATAATTTGTGATTATAGTTCTCTTCAAATGTATTAAATTAGTATGCCCAATCCTATAAATTTAAAGAGATCTCAAATTCTAAATTTATATTTTTTTTAAACTCAAATTATATACAATGAAAAACACTGCTACTTTGTTAATGCTCCTTTTTATGTGCAACACAATTCTTGGACAGGAAGTTGATTTTGAAGAGTATGATCTAAAAAATGGACTCCATGTAATTTTACATCAAGACAATACTGCTCCTTTAGTTGTAACCTCTGTCTTATACCATGTAGGTTCTAAAGATGAGCAAGAGGACCGTACCGGTTTTGCTCACTTTTTTGAACACCTTCTTTTTGAAGGGACAGAAAATATTGAAAGAGGAGAATGGGATTTACTTGTCACCTCAAATGGTGGGACTGGAAACGCATTTACTTCAGATGATATTACCTATTATTATGAAGTCTTTCCTTCTAATAATCTGGAATTGAGCCTGTGGATGGAATCAGAGCGTATGCTTCACCCTGTTATTAATGAAGTAGGTATAAAAACTCAAAACGAAGTAGTAAAAGAAGAAAAACGTGCTCGATATGACAATAGTCCCTACGGAAGGTGGACGGAAGAGGTTCGGAAAAAACTGTTTGTAAACCATCCATATCATAGAATGCCTATTGGAAAAATGGAGCATCTAGACGCAGCAACATTAGATGAATTTAAGGCTTTTAACAAAAAATATTACACGCCCAATAACGCTGTTTTGGTCATTGCTGGAGACATTAATGTAGATGAAACAAAGAAAATGGTTTCAGATTATTTCAGCACCATTCCAAAGGGCGAAAAAGTTACTCGGAATTACCCAAAAGATATTCCCATAACAGAAGCACTTGAAGCCGAGGCGTATGATAGTAATATCCAGGTTCCTGCATTATTTACTGCTTACAGAATCCCAGATAAAACTACTCGAGAATCTAAAATATTAGATATGGTTTCAACCTATCTCAGTGATGGAAATAGCTCTAAACTTTACAGAAAATTAGTGGATGAACAAAAAATGTCGCTTCAGGTTGCTGCCTTTAATATTAGCCTAGAAGAATATGGGATGTATGTTATTCTAACCTTACCTCTTGGTGAAACTTCACTAGCAAGTCTTCGAGATGAAATTGATGAAGAAATTGAGAAGATTCAAACCAACCTAATTTCACAAAAAGACTATGAAAAATTATTGAACAAATTTGAATCTAATTTTGTAAGTTCTAATGCTTCTGTAGAAGGTATAGCCAATTCACTTGCTGAGTATTACATATTTTATGATGACACCAATTTAATCAATTCAGAAATTGACATATATCGTTCGATAACTCGCGAGGAAATTAGAGACGTTGCCAAAAAATACCTTAACTCTAACCAACGTCTAACCCTGAATTATTTACCTGGATCTAAAAAATAATATTATGAAAAAACATATCTCACTAATCCTTACGCTTCTATTTTGTTCTCTGTTAAGTGCACAAATTGATCGAACACAACAACCTAAACCGGGTCCAGCACCCATCATTCAAATTGATAGCCCTGAGGAGTTTAAACTCAAAAATGGACTTACTGTTTTATTGGTAGAAAATCACAAACTCCCGCAAGTTTCAATCAGTCTCTCAATTGACACCCCTTTAATATTTGAAGGAGATAAGGCAGGAACAAATGCTTTACTTTCCGCGATGATGGGCAAAGGATCAGAGTCTATTTCTAAAAATGAATTTGAAGAAGAAATTGATTTTATGGGAACCCGCTTACAATTCTTTTCTCGAGGTGCCAATGCAAGTTCATTAACTCGCTATTTCCCTAGAGTACTGGAATTACTTGCTGATGCTGCATTGAATCCTAATTTTCTTGAAGAAGAATTTGAAAAGGAGAAAAACAAAACACTTACCGGTTTAGAAACCTCAGAAAAAGATGTAAAAACAGCTGCGAGAAGAGTAGAAAATCTTGTAACCTATGGAGAAAAACATCCGTATGGTGAATATATATCTAAAGAAACTGTTGAACAGCTTTCATTATCAGATATCAAAAATGCATACTCCTACATTTACAATCCTGCCAATACATACATTGTCGTGGTTGGAGATTTCAATACTAAGGAAATAAAAAAACAGCTTAAAAAAAGTTTTGGTAAATGGAAAGCTAGGGAAACGATACAAATGGCATTCCCTGAACCTACAAATAGTTCAGAAACTGAAATTGTATTTGTTGATATGCCCAACGCAGTTCAGTCGGAAGTTACCGTATTAAACACCGCTTCTTTAGATAAAAAAAGCCCAGATTATTTTGCTGCAATTTTAGCCAACCAAATACTAGGAGGGGGTGGTGAAGCTCGCTTATTCTTAAACCTTAGAGAAGACAAAGGATATACCTATGGAGCCTATTCTCAGCTAAGAGACTCTCACAAAACAAAAGCCCTATTTAAAGCATCAGCAAGTGTTAGAAACATTGTTACGGACAGTGCTACAGTTCAACTACTCTATGAAATTGACCGAATCACTAATGAATTAGTTACTGATCAAGAACTAGATATAGTTAAAGCAAAATATGTTGGGAGTTTTGTGCTTTCATTAGAAGATCCAGCAAATATTGCGCGTTATGCACTTAACATTAAAACTCAAAACCTTGATCCTGAATTTTATAGACTATTCCTTCAGAATATTAATGCAGTTACCAAAGAAGATATTTATCGTGTTGCCAAAAACTATTTCCTGAGTAATCAAGCGAGAGTTGTAGTAACAGGGAAAGGGAGTGAGATTTTAGACGCTTTGGAAAAAATCTCCTTTAAGGGAAAAGTACTAAAGGTTTCCTATTTTGACAAATATGGAAACACCATTGATAGACCAGATTATTCAGTCGATACCCCTAATGGAATTACAGCCAGTGGGATAGTAGAGTCCTATATTGAGGCGCTTGGAGGGAAGGAAAAATTAAAAACCATTCAATCAATCAGAGAAAAAGCTGAAGCGTCAATGCAAGGAATGACTCTAGAAATAGTGTCTCAAAAAACAGATCAGAATCAGGCCATCACAGAAGTAAAAATGATGGGTAATGTAATGCAAAAACAAGTGGTCAATATCGATAAAGCTTTTATGGAAATGCAAGGACAAAAAATCGATTTTGAAGGTGATACGTTAAATGAAATGATACTTGAATCTGCCATTTTTCCAGAATTAAATATGGATTTAAGCAGCGTTAAATTGATGGGAATTGTAGACATTGATGGAGCCAAAGCGTATGAAATTAAAATTTCTGAAGCAAAAAGTAATTTTTATGACACCTCCACCTTCTTTAAAATTCAAACAATACAAACGCAAGAAATAATGGGAAATTCTCAAACTTCAACCACTAAGTTTGGGGATTACAGAAAGGTCAATGACATTAGTTTTCCGCACTCAACCAAAGTTTCAATGGGCCCACAGGAGATTGAATTTAAATCTATAGGTATTGAATTAAATGTTGAAATTGACACCACTATTTTTCAATAAAAAACATTATTTAACGTTAAAACGCCTCATTTTTTGAGGCGTTTTTTTTCAGTTACAAGGTAAACTCCCAATAAAATAAAAGCACATCCAATCCATTGAATAAGACTAAAGGATTCGCCATCTAAAATCCCCCAACCTATCGCAACTATCGGCAATAGGTACGTTATCGAAATGGAAAACACAGGAGAGGAAATTGAAACCAGTTCATTAAACATTACTTTGGCTATAGCTGTTCCAAAAAAGGCTAGAATAAAAATATACCCCAATGAGTTTGTTACCGAAGAATCCGATCCAATTGATAACCAAGGGAAATCAGATAAAAAAAGTATAAAAATCGCGGGAATTACAATTGCTAAAAAATTTCCAAGGGCAATTCCAAGAGCGGAGACCCCCTGAAGTTTATGTTTGATTACATTAACATTGATAGAATAGCAAAATGCTGCGATAACGACCAATAAAGCATACCAACTTTCTGAGCCAGTATTGATTGAAAATTCATTGGAAACTAAAATCAAAGTTCCCCCAAAGCCAATCAAAACACCAATTACTTTTCCCCATTTTAATTCAGATCCAAAAACTGTTATCCCCAATATTAAAGTAAATAGAGGTGTCATTCCATTTAGTACAGCAGCAACAGAACTGTCAATTACTGTCTCTGCAAAAGCAAAAAGATAACTTGGGAAAAAAGTACCAAAAAATCCTGTAAAAACCACCCATTTCCAGGCCGGAAGAGGGATTTTTTTTAGCTGCTCCCATCCAAAAATGGATAGAATTATTGTCGTCATTAAAATCCGTATAGATCCTAATTGCAATGGCGTTAATCCTATAAGCCCCTTTTTTATCAATATGTAGGAACTTCCCCAGATGATGGAAAGGACAATTAAATAAAGCCATTTCTTAAATGTATGCGTCATAAACACTACAAAAATGAACAATTTTATAAAACCCTCACGCAGTTAATTTGTATTTTTGATAAACTTAATGTGTTTCAAATGAAAAAAAATAGTGTGCTGATTCTATTCGCTTCAGTTTTTACTTTTCAGGCATGTATTAATTCAACTACTCCTAACGTAATAACTGTTGATTCAACTCCGGAATCAAAAATTGAAACCGTTCTCCTTGCAGAAGAGGCTTTTGCAAAAGTAACAATTGAAGGAATGACTTGTGCTATTGGATGTGCTGCAACCATAGAAAAAAATCTTAAAAAAACCCAGGGTATCGCTTCTGCTGAAGTAGATTTTGAATCCAAAACAGCTTGGGTTATTTATGATGCTAAACAATTAAATCTTGAGAACATTACAACCGTGGTTAAAACGACAGGAGAGGCGTATAGTGTAACTGAGATTGAAAGGCTAGAGTCCTTCAAATAAAATTTACTTCCAATTTAACGTTTCCATCAAATGAATAATATCTTTTTGCAAATAAACTGTAGCAGGATAAATTGAATCAAAGTTAGGTCTAGCATAGAAATATAATGAGCCAACTAAAAAATGATGGGTACTATCCGTTAAAAAAAATTGATGCTGTGAAGCCGCATTCCCTACTACAGAAAATAAGGTTCCGTAAACCTTACTTTTGTCATTTATAAATACTTTCTCTGGGATTGACTCTGCTTTTGAGATATGCTTGTAAGGGAGCTTATATGCGTCATTAAGAAGGGAGTCTAAATTATTGTTTATGTCCACATAGTTCAAATACAGCGTTGCTTTCATTTCAGGATAAACCAATCTTGGAGTGATTTGACTGATTCCTTTTACTTGTGCATTAGCGTTGTATTCAAAAGAAAAGCCTGAAAGTTTATCGTAGTTTAAATACTCTGCAGAAGGGTATTCTAAACGAAGATATCCCATAGGTTTGGGCTGTACATCAGAAGTACATCCTAATCCAGAAAATAAAACTATTAGAGCTAAAATACATCTCATTTCTTACTTATAATTATTCTTTAGGTAAGGTTACTTTTACTTGGGTAATTCGCATTTGATCTATTTCCTCAACTCGGAAAGAGTATCCTGCATATCTAATAATCTGTTTCTTTTTTGGGAACTTTTTTACGATTTCTAGTAGAAGTCCCGCTAGTGTTTCTGCATCTCCCTTAATTAATTCGAACTCTTCCGTTTCTTCACGATGAATTACTTTAAAAAAATCCTTCAAACTTATTTTAGCTTCAAATAAATAATTGAGATCATCTAGTTTAGAATAACTCGAATCAACTTCATCAAACTCATCACTAATATCCCCTACAATCTCTTCCATGATATCCTCTAGGGTAATCAAGCCTGAAGTCCCACCATATTCATCCACGACAATAGCAAGGTGATTTTTCTTCAGCTGAAACTCTTTTAATAAATCATCAAGTTTTTTATTTTCTGGGACATAAAGAGGTTGTTTTAACAGTTGCTGCCATTTGAAATTTTCTTTGTGAATATTAGGCAATAAATCTTTTACATAAAGTATTCCTTTAATAGTGTCTTTCTTCTCCGTGTAAATAGGAATTCTTGAATACCCTTGCTCTAAAATTAGAGGTATTATTTCTTTCATGGTTAGGGCATCAGAGATCGCAAACATATCCATGCGGGGACACATCACCTCACGAGTATCTGTATTTCCGAAATTTACAATTCCTTCTAGTATTCTTTGTTCATCTGAGGTAGTTTCATCATCACCAGTAAGTTCCAATGCTTGGGAAAGCTTATCTATTGAAAATTGATTTCCTTTGTCTCCTAGTCTTTTTTCTATAAACGTGGTCGTTCTACTCATCGGAAAGGTAAGCCAAAACAAAAGGTATTCATCTAAAACAATTAGAACGGGAGCCATTACTTTTGAGAAAGTAAGTGCATTTCTGTTTGCATAAACCTTAGGTAAAATTTCACCAAATATTAGAATTATAAAAGTGATAATCCCAACTTCAATAATCAGGAGTAAAACAGGGTTTTCAATATCTGACAAAAAGGCCTTACTCAGTAAAGAAAAAAGAAGAACAATTGCAATATTGATGAAATTATTGGCTACCAAAACAGTCGCCAATAACCTTTTGGGTTTTCGCAATAGATGAATCACTCGTTTTACTTCCGTTTCATTATTGGTGTCATATAACTCCTCAAGAGATTTCAGCTGAAGTGAAAAAAAGGCGACCTCAGCCCCAGAAACTAATGCAGAGCATATTAATAATAATAAAGCAAGCCCCAGTTGAATCCAAACGACATTAGCAATTAAAAAAAAGAGGCTCAAAAAAGGCAGTGGGTCAGGATCCAATCGATTTAATATTTAAAAGGGTAAATCATCAGTGTCTGGGGGCGTTTGCTCAACGTTTGGTGAACTTGCTGCGGGTGAAGGATCCCCTTGACCTGCTTCTTTTTTGGTGGAAAGAAATGTAAATTCATTAACATTGATCTCCGTAGAATAGCGATCGTTTCCATCCTCTCCAGTCCACTTTCGATTTTTAATACGCCCTTCAATGTAAATTTTGTCTCCCTTACTCAAGTACTTTTCACAAACTTCAGCAGCTTTGTTTCGAACTACAATATTGTGCCATTCTGTGTTAGTTACTTTTTCTCCAGACGTTTTGTTGACGTAAGACTCGTTTGTTGCTAATGGGAATCTACCGATTGACCCGCCGCCTTCGAAATAATGCATTTTTACATCATCTCCTAAGTGACCTATTAGCATCACTTTGTTTAATGTACCGCTCATAGTTATAAATGATTTAGGTTAGTTGTAATAGTAAATTTATGAAATCAGATTGCATTTTAAAAAAAATTTGCCATAAACTTTTGAATTACAACAGGTACAGCAAACTTTTGAAGGCTATCTATTGCGTATCCTTCAGGGAGGGTTTCCTTATAATCTAAAACCCAAAAGTGTACCCAAAGAGCCTGATGGCTAAGTTTATGAACTATGGGTTCAGTATTCCAAAGGGTAACTTGATTAACCTCACTTTTTAGTTTAGATGGAAAGGCTTCGTGGTGAATCAGTTTTGAAGAAGTCATAATTCTAGTTTTACTCTCCACTAAAGGAAATTGATACAACTGCTGCCAGATTCCTTTTTCTGTTCGTTGCTCCATAAGACATTTCCCCTGAGAATCTAAAACAACTAAATAATTAAAATACCTCTTCCGTATTTTAATTTTGTTTGTTTTAACCGGGAGTAAGTGAATTTTATTTTGATTATAAGCTACACATTCTGCTGCAAAAGGACAGACAACACAATTTGGTGATCTAGGGATACACTGCGTTGAACCAAATTCCATGAGAGCCTGATTGAAATCTCCTGGCTGGCTTACATCAATCAATTCCATGGCTTTCGCTTTGAATTCCTTTTGCGCTGCAGAAGAATTTATAGGTGTTTCAATCCCAAAATAACGGGAAAGAAAACGATAGACATTTCCATCAACTACAGCCTCTGGAATATTAAAACTAATCGAAGCTATGGCACTTGCAGTATAATCTCCAACCCCTTTTAATTTCAATAGCTCGTTAAAAGTAGAAGGAAAAATACCGTTGTATTCAAAATGAATAAACTGAGCCGTGGCATAAAGATTTCGTGCGCGGGAATAATATCCCAAACCCTGCCAAAGTTTCAAAACATCATCTTCTTTTGCCAAAGCTAGATCCTTAATAGTAGGAAAAGCTGAAATAAACTTTTCATAATAAGGTAGCCCTTGAGCAGTACGAGTTTGTTGGAGAATGATTTCAGAAAGCCATATATGATAGGGGTCCTTGGTTTTACGCCATGCAAATGAACGCTGGTTTTCTAAATACCATGAAATAAGTTTTTTTGTCAAATTCAAACCAGAGAGACTTTTTAATAGATATTAAATAAAGTCAAGCAAGTATAATATAAAAACTTTACACAGAGCATTTTATAATTTAAATTTATATATTTGCGAGCCTTAAAATTTTAGCTATAAATAGTAAAATTATGACAAAAGCAGACATTGTATCAAATATTTCTGATCAGTTAGGGATTGACCGCGCTGATGTACAAGCCACTGTTGAAAAATTTATGAAAGAAGTAAAAGGTTCTTTAGAAAAAGGAGAAAACGTTTACTTGAGAGGATTTGGGAGCTTTATTATTAAAACTCGTGCCGAAAAAACAGGCCGTAATATTTCAAAAAATATTGCCCTTAAAATCCCTGCTCATAATATTCCTTCTTTTAAACCCGCTAAAATTTTCGTTAAAGGTGTTAAATCTAAAGTACCTGTTTCAAAATAATTAATAACATTTAAATACAATTTGCATATGCCAAGTGGTAAAAAACGTAAAAGACACAAGGTAGCGACGCACAAGCGTAAAAAGCGCAGAAGAGCGAATCGCCACAAGAAAAAATAGTGTTAGGCTAAACACTTAAAAAATTACCTAAAAGTTCATTGAAATGCAGTACTCTATTAATTACGAGCGCTGCTACAGGAAAATCCTGAAAATATTGTTTAATCCGTTATTTCAAGCCTAGCTTGTTATGACACAAAATAATTCAGAGTGAATAAAGAATTAATTATACGTTCGCATTCCTCTGCTGTTGATTTTGCACTGCTCAAGGATGGAAAGTTAATTGAGCTAAATAAAGAAGTGGAAGACAATAAATTTTCTGTAGGCGACATATTTGTCGGTAAAATCAGAAAAGCTATTCCCGGGTTAAATGCCGCATTTATAGATGTTGGCCACGAGAAAGATGGTTTTTTACACTATCATGACCTCGGTCCCAAACTCCCTTCGCTAATAAAATACATTAAACAGATAAGCACAGGTAAAAACAAAGATTATCTTTTAAAACAATTTCGTTACGAAAATGATATAGAAAAAGACGGTAATGTAGGTGATGTTTTATCCCCTAAACAAACTGTTTTGGTTCAAGTTGTAAAAGAACCTATTTCTACAAAAGGACCTCGATTAAGTTCTGAAATATCATTAGCTGGCCGCTATATGGTCCTAATGCCTTTCTCAGATCGAGTATCCATATCGCAAAAAATTGAAGATCGTGCAGAAAAAAATCGCCTAAAGAAACTTGTACAGAGTATACGCCCAAAAGGTTTTGGCCTAATAATTCGTACAGTCGCTGAAGGTCAAAAAGTAGCTGCACTTGATGCTGATATTCAACAACTTTTAACTCGTTGGAAAAATTTGTCTGCTAAACTAAAGCAGATTGATAAATATCCCACAAAGGTGTTGAGTGAAATCAATCGGTCTTCGAGTATACTTCGCGATATTTTTGACGATAACTTTACAGGTATACATGTTGATGATGCCGAAATGCAATCCGAAATTCAAGACTATATTGAAAGTATAGCTCCTGATAAAAAAGGGATTGTAAAATTGTATGAAAATCACCTCCCTATTTTTGAAAAATTTGGAATTGAAAGGCAAATAAAAAGTGCATTTGGAACAACCGTTTCAATGCAAAAAGGAGCCTATTTGGTGATTGAACATACTGAAGCATTGCATGTAATTGATGTTAATAGTGGAAACCGATCAAATCGTTCTAAGAGTCAAGAACAAACGGCCTTAGAAGTCAATATGATTTCCGCTACAGAAATCGCCCGACAATTGCGCTTGCGTGACATGGGGGGGATCATTGTAGTTGATTTTATTGATCTTAATACCAACGAGAATCGAAAAAAACTCTTTGAGCATCTCTGTAATGAAATGAGTACGGATAGAACCAAACACAAAATTCTTCCACCAAGTCGTTTTGGACTCATACAGATTACACGTCAGCGTGTAAGACCTGAAATGAATATCAAAACAAAGGAGCCAAATCCAAACCAAAATGGAGAGGTTGAGGCGCCTATTATTTTAATTGAAAAAATCAACGCAGAGCTTAGTAAAATTACTAAGAACAAGCGGAATGATAAGGAAAAAATACATTTACATTTACATCCTTTTGTTGCCGCTTACCTTTTAAACGGGTTTCCATCCCAACGTTTAAAATGGTATTTTGAATATAAAAAGTGGATTAATATTGTTCCACGCCACGCTTATCAATATTTGGAGTTTCGTTTTTTAAACAAAGAACGAAGAAGACTTCATCCTTAATACATTAAATCCACCTAGTCAATTTTGATTTGGTGGATTTTTTTTTGCCCGCTATTAAAAAAGCATAATTGCAGCCATTACAAGCATAATGGTGTTTTCAATAAAAGTAGCTTCCGTCATTGGAAGTTTTAAAGCGGTTCCTAAACAAGCGCATTGAATGCTCTTTTTATCCAACAAAGTTTTTGTGACACCTATAGTAGTTATCCCCAAAATAACGAGTGTACTGTACAAAGCAATTGTAATCTCAAAACGTAATAAAAAAAGAAGTCCTAAAGCTGTTTCTATAAATGGATACATCCATGCGTAAAAAGGAATTTTTTTTGCCAAGGGATCATACATTCTAAAAGAAGAAGGAAAATTTTTTAAATCTAGCATTTTGAAAAAACTAAATACAATGAAAAATAAACCCATAAAATCCAGCATCATGGCACTTATATCCCAATTTTTATAATGAAGTAATAGCGTTGCACCTAAAATATAGAATAGGATGATTAGCAAAGGTTGTAATTGTTTTAGTTTAGATTGCTCTTCAACTACAGTAAATAAATCCACTTTTTGATTAGATGTGCGCTGCAATGGAATTTCCGTTATACTGAATTTCTGTGGTAATATATTTTGAAGCACTTCAATAGCAATATTTTTATTCAATGAAAGCGATACTTCTTCATTTTCTAGACTTACCTCAATAGCTGATACCCCATCTATTTGGCTTAAATGTTTCTCAACAGAAGCTTTGCAGCCTCCGCATGTCATCCCCTTTAGAGAATAGGTGTGTTTCATTTTAATCTTATTTAAAAGCCATTTCAAAGGTAGGGTAAAAAAATCAGCTAATCTTTTTATCTTGAGCTATGCAAAAAAAGACCTCTTTCACACTCAAAGAAGCTCAAAAAAAACTTGAGCACTACTGTGCTTATCAAGAACGATGTCATTTTGAAGTAGAACAAAAATTGAAAGAACTACAGATGATTCCTTCTGCACAAGAAGTGATTATTTCTAAACTTATCGAAGAAAATTATTTGAATGAAAGCCGTTTTGCTCAAAGTTTTGCAAGAGGAAAATTTAGAATTAAAAAGTGGGGTAAACAACGGATTATTAGAGAACTTAAAGGACGAAAAATATCCGATTACAACATCAAATTGGGGTTGAAAGAAATTTCAGCCTTGGACTACCAATCTACTTTCTATCATTTATTTGAAAAGCGCAAAGAAGCCGTAAGCAACTATTCTATCTCTATTCAAAAGAAAAAAATAATTGATTTTATGGTTTACAGAGGCTGGGAAACTCACCTTATTTATGATGCCCTAAGAGAAAATTTTCAAAACTGATATTGTAAGGAAAATAATACATTCCTGCCAGGCATCGGTACTAAATTCGTTTCGCTATATTCTTCATTCAAAAGATTATGTACGGATGCTGTTACTTGAAAAGCATTCAAACTCCACTGTAAAGTGGCATCAAGAATGCGGTAACCATCCATAGAGGGTCTTTTTGCATATTTAAAGGCAGTAAACCAGTGTAATTTATCTGTAAACTGGGTTCTGTAACTTGAAGTAAAATGATGCTTTAAAGAATTAATACTATATCTAGAAAAATTAGCTTCCGTTTCTTTTAAATTATCTGTCAAATAAGTATATCCTAATTTTAGAGATTGTGGGGTTTTACCAATCAAAAAAGGATAATTGATCTCTGTTTCAAATCCTTTGGTATTGATACTTCTAATATTAGTCGCCTCCCACAAACTGTCTTCTGTAGCTTTCACATAATCAATTAAATTTTCTGAATCACGATCAAAATAAGCAGCATAAAAAGTAAGGCTGTTAGATGTAAATCGAAGACCTAACTCTTTAGACAAAGCTTCCTCAGGTTTCAAATTAGAATTTCCTACCGTTGTTCTATCAGAATAATATAAGTCGGTATAGGTTGGGATACGATAAGTATATCCTACATTTCCATATAGTCTCCACTCTGAATTCACTTGGAATCCTATATCAACGCCAGGATAAGCAAAATTTCCAAAATCAGAATATATGTTGACTGCAACACCAGGGGTGATATCTAACTTTTGATCCCAAAAAGCGAAACGCTGTTCTAAAAAGAAAGTAGCCAGCTGTCGAGAATGTATTCCCAAATTATTACTCAAAATAGAAACTCTAGAAAAATCAAAACCCACTCCTGTAGTCCCTAATTTTGATGCAACACTTACGTCTAGTGCTGAACCAACTTTGTGTGTAATGTGCCAATTTTCATAAACTTCTGGGTTGGCACGAATAAATAAATAGTGATCCTGTCCTCTCCTCCAATAGACCTTAGGCTTGAAAACCCAATTTCCCTTTTGTACTTTGGTTTGAATTGCTAGTAAACTTGCCTCAGTTTCTTCATATTGGTCTTTGGCCTCAGGGGAGGCATAAAATCCATTAGCACCAAATTTTCTACCATTAAAACTACCCAAAAGATCTAAGGGAAGTTTTTTATCAGTAAAAAGGCCTGCTTTTAAAAACACAGTATTGTTGTTTAAATCAGAATTAAACCGATATCCATCGGCTGAATTACGAGAAAAATGTGCAAGGAAATTTCCTTTTTCAGAAGTAGTTCTATAATTTAATTCTCCATGAATTTGTCCATAAGAACCACCCCTAATTTGAGCAGAACCACCAGTAGAAAACTGTTTTTTAGTCACAATATTAATTGCCCCTGTAAAAGCATTTTGACCAAAAACTCGTGCTGCAGGACCTTTTACAATTTCTATACGCTCTATTACCTCTATTGGGGGAAGAAAGTTTAATGTGTGATGACCCGTTTGAGCATCATCCAATTTAATTCCATCTAACAATAAAAGGGTTTGATCAAAACCTCCTCCTCTGATATATAGATCGGCTTGTGTTCCAGCGATCCCTCTTTGACGAATATCAATTCCTGCTATTTGTTGTAATGCGGTGACTACCGTCAATGCACCACTAGATTTTAATTCTTGACTAGAAATCAAATGAAGGGTTCTTGAATTTTCTGAAAAGTCTAAATCAATCCTTGAAGAAGAAACAACAACTTCTTTCAAAAATTGTTTATTAACTAAGCTATCTAGTTGTGCTTCTAATCTTACAAGAAAGAATAAAAAAAATGCCAGCCATTGAATGGGAATGGTTTTCATTTGATAAAAATATGGGGTTGAAACTCTATTAGTCTGTCAACAAAATAACTTTGTTGTCTCTCATTTCTAGCGCTCCTGATTGGATTTCAAAAAAGGTAAAGTTTCCTTCTTGAGAAAATAAACCCTTATTGGCATCATCTAGCTTAAGTTTACCTTGAATCTTAACTTGCCCTTTTGTTAATGTAGAAACGATAGGTGCATGATTATTCAATACTTGGAAAGATCCTGATGCACCAGGAACCGTTAAACTTTCTACTTCACCACTAAATAATTTAACTTCGGGAGATACAATTTCTAGGTACATAACTTATACTTCTGCTAACATTTTTTCTCCAGCTTCAATAGCCTCCTCAATTGTTCCTTTCAAGTTGAAAGCAGATTCAGGTAAGTGATCTAGCTCTCCATCCATGATCATATTAAATCCTTTGATAGTTTCTTTGATATCAACTAAGACTCCTGGAATACCAGTAAACTGTTCTGCAACATGGAAAGGTTGAGAAAGGAAACGTTGAACACGTCTTGCTCTAGAAACAGCTAGTTTATCTTCTTCTGATAACTCATCCATACCCAAAATGGCGATAATGTCTTGTAATTCTTTATAGCGTTGTAATAACTCTTTTACGTTTTGAGCACATTTGTAATGTTCTTCCCCTAAAATCTCAGCGGTCAAAATTCGAGAAGTAGAATCTAATGGATCTACTGCAGGATAAATACCAAGTTCTGCGATTTTACGAGATAATACTGTTGTTGCATCTAAGTGAGCAAATGTTGTTGCTGGTGCCGGATCAGTAAGGTCATCTGCAGGTACATATACCGCTTGAACCGATGTAATCGATCCTTTTTTAGTTGAAGTAATTCGCTCTTGCATGGCTCCCATCTCTGTAGCTAGTGTAGGCTGATATCCTACCGCTGATGGCATACGCCCTAATAAGGCGGATACCTCAGATCCTGCTTGAGTAAATCGGAAAATGTTGTCTACAAAGAACAATACATCTTTTCCTTGTCCGTCTCCTGCGCCATCTCTAAAATATTCTGCAATTGTCAATCCAGACAATGCAACACGTGCACGTGCTCCTGGAGGTTCGTTCATTTGTCCAAATACGAAAGTAGCCTTAGATTCTTTCATGGCAGCTTTGTCTACCTTAGTTAAATCCCATCCCCCTTCTTCCATAGAGTGCATAAAGTCATCTCCATATTTTATAATTCCAGACTCAAGCATCTCACGAAGTAAGTCATTCCCTTCACGAGTACGCTCTCCTACTCCTGCAAATACAGAAAGTCCTCCGTGTCCTTTAGCAATGTTGTTTATCAATTCTTGGATCAAAACTGTTTTCCCCACTCCAGCTCCACCAAAAAGTCCAATTTTCCCCCCTTTAGCGTAAGGCTCAATCAAATCAATAACTTTAATTCCCGTAAAAAGTACTTCAGTTGAAGTAGAAAGGTCTTCAAACGCTGGTGCATCTCTGTGAATAGGTAAGCCGTTTTCATTTTCTTTGGGAAGGTCTTCCATTCCATCAATAGCATCACCAATCACATTAAACAAACGTCCGTAAATATTTTCACCAATTGGCATTTGGATAGGGCTTCCAGTAGCGGTTACAAGTGTACCTCTACTCAATCCATCGGTAGAATCCATTGAGATGGTACGTACAGTTTCTTCCCCAATATGGGATTGTACTTCTAAAATCAATTTAGAACCATCAGAATTTATAATTTCTAAAGCGTCGTATATTCTAGGAAGTGGGTTGTTTTCACCTCCAAAATCAACATCTACAACGGGACCAATAATCTGAGAAACTTTACCTGTACTTTGTGCCATTTTGTTCTGCGTTAGCGTTTGTTTTTTATTCTTTATTTCAAGGTGCAAATATATGGGGTTCATCCTAAATAAAAACCCATTTGAACTGCTTTTTTTAAAGAAATTTGTCTTTTTCAAAACCCTTTTAGAGCCGCTAATTGATCTACATGATAATTGTAGTCACCAAAAAGTTGCTGAGCCACTCGTGCCCGTTTGAGATAAAACCCAATATTTGCATCATCAGTCACTCCAATTCCACCGTGCATTTGAATAGCTTCATTAGTAACCATCTTAACTGTTTTTCCCAATTTAGCTTTTGCTAAGTGGGCATACCGTTTGGCATTAGCATCTTTTTCATCTATTGCCTGCAATGCTTTTAAAACTATTGATTTACATAATTCTATTTCCGAAAACATTATCGCAGCCCGATGCTGCAATGCCTGATAAGTACCAATAATGACTCCAAACTGACTTCGTTCTTTCAAATACTGAATGGTAATTTCAAATGCTTCTTGACATATCCCTAATAATTCAGCAGCTACACCAGAATAGGCAATGGTCATTAACTCGTCTAACATACGACTTCCATCCAATTGAATGTTAAGTTTATTTTCAGCACTTACTACTACTTTATCAAAAGTAATATCGGCGTAAGTACCTGAATCCATGAGTATATTTTTGGAAATATTTACCCCTTCTAAATCTGCTTTCACTAAAAATATACTAATCGCTTTATCTATTTCAGAAACAACAACAAAATGACTCGCTGTAGTGCCGTCTATTACCATTGTTTTTGTTCCGTCAATCACATAATTTTCCCCTTCTGGAACTGCCTTTGTTTGAAAAGAAGTTGTTTTATGGTATTTTCCTTCCTGCAGTGCCAAAGTTAGTTGAGTTGATCCCTCAATTAAACCGGGAAAAATTTTAGCTTTTAAAACCTTATTGTCTGATATTCTGAGTGCTGATGCTCCTAAAAGGATTGAGGATATAAGAGGAGATTTAGATAAATTTCTTCCCGTTTCTTCTAAAATTTGACCTAAACCTACATGTCCAAAATCTAAACCATTATACCTTTCGGGTATGGTCAAGGCAGTCCAACCCAAAGAAGCTATCTCCCTCCATAAATTTGAGTCAAAAGTCATGTACCCTTGATCACGAAGAGCTCTCATTTCATTTACAGGGGCCTTAGCTTTTAGGAGTTCTGCGGCAGAATCCTTGAGCATTTTTTGTTCTTCTGTTATAATTAATGCCATGTTTTTTTTATTTAGTGGGTAAGCCCAAAATGAGTTTAGAAATAATATTTAATTGGATTTCTGACGTTCCTCCTTCAATCGAATTCCCTTTTGAACGACAAAACTTTCGCGCTAAGTCGCCATCTGATTTTTCATTTTCCTCCCAAATTAAGGAGTCTGTTCCAGTTACAGCCATCAATAATTCCTGCCTTTTAATATTTAGCTCGGTTCCATAATACTTGAAAAACGAAGACAATGCCCCTGAATTATTCCCGGTTTTAGCTTCATCAGTAATGCGTTGAATAGTTAATTCAAAAATTTCTTCATCTATTTCAAAATCAGAAATTTGACTTCTTAACACACCATCAGAAATCAATCCTTTTGAATTTATTGGAAGATTTTCAATCGCAACTTCATGAACTTCTTTCCGGATGTCTGTTTCTCCAATTCCTCCTATCATTTGTCGCTCATGGGTCAATAAGAATTTGGCAATATTCCAGCCTTCATTCAATGTGCCTATTAAATTTTCTTTTGGCACTTTTACCCCATCAAAAAAAGTTTCGCAAAAAGGAGATTTTCCGCTAATTAGTTTTATTGGTCTGGTACTCACTCCCTCAGAAGCCATATCAATAAGAATAAAGCTAATCCCAGCATGTTTTGTTGCTTCGAAATCGGTACGTACTAAACAGAATATCCAATCCGATTTATCAGCATAAGAAGTCCAAACTTTGGACCCAGTAATTTCATAATGATCCCCCTTGTCTAACGCTTTGGTTTGTAGACTAGCCAAATCACTCCCAGCATTAGGCTCACTATACCCTTGACACCACCATATTTTACCTTCAACAATTTGAGGTAAGTAATGTAACTTTTGCTCTTCTGTAGCAAACTTCAAAAGTGCGGGACCCAACATTGAAATCCCAAAACTATACAAAGGTTTTCTGCAGCCTAAACGAGTCATCTCTTGAGTTAAAATATTATTTTCTTCAGGGGTCAACCCCCCTCCACCATATTTCTCCTCCCAATAAGGAACTATCCATCTCTTTTCAAGCATTTTTTCAAACCAAATCTTTTGGTCTTGAGTAGTAAAGATTGCATTCCGCCCTCCCCAATAAACATCAAAAGGATCTTTAACAGGCTGTCGCATACTATGTGGACAGTTAGCTTCTAACCAAACTCTTGTTGCTGTTCTAAAGTCACTTAAATCATTCATCTATAAGTATTAAAATAAGTTTTCAATTTTGTTTTTTTGAAGTGCTTGTAACCCCATTTTTCCATAGTTAATAACTGCCTGGTCTAGATTTTTAAAACGAGCATCAGTAGTAAAACCATTTTTGTATCTATAAAAAATTTGTTGGATAATCACTGTGATTTTAAACAATCCAAAAACGTAATAAAATGTAATATTGTCCATGGGAAGATTTGTGATTTGAGCATATTTATGCACCAATTCACTACGTGATAAATTACCTTTTTCAATACTAATATTCATATTACTTTTCTTCATGAAATCAGGATCTGACTCTTGAATCCAATAACCTAAGGTAGTCCCTAAATCCATTAATGGATCGCCAATTGTAGCCATTTCCCAATCTAACACTCCTTTAATATTCAATTTATCGTCTTGAGAAAAGATGATATTGTCGTACTTAAAATCATTATGGATAAAAGCAGTGTGGTTTTTTTTAGGAATGTTTTTATTAAGCCAAGTGTATACCTTTTCTATCGTTTCTATATCGGCTGTTTTTGCATTGATGTAGCGCTTGGTCCAACCTTCCACCTGACGTTTGACATAACCGTCGGGACGTCCTAAATTCTCGAGTCCAACGGAATGATAATCTAGGGCATGAATTTCTGCAAAAGTAGTTACAAATTCATTGGACAACATCTGCATTTGAGCTGGTACTGGAAGTTGTTCTTTGGGAGTATGCCCACGAAAAATCACTCCTTGTAATCGCTCCATAATGTAAAAAGGAGCATCAATAACAGATAAATCGTCACAAAACAAATATGTCCTAGGAATCTTTGGATAAATAGGTTGGAGTCCAGAAAGTATTTTAAACTCTCTCCCCATATCATGCCCAGATTTTATTTTAGCGCCATGAGGGGGACGTCTAAGTACAAACTCTTGATTGTCCCAACGTAATAAATAAGTTAAATTAGAATATCCTGCTGGGAATTGAAGCACCTCAAAATTAGAATTAGGTAATTCCATTTTACTTCTTAGATATGTCTCCAAAGAAGAAACATCCAAGGTTTGTCCTGTTCTTATTTGTCCTGCCTTATCACGCTTCATTACTGCTTTAATTATTATTTATAATTATTTGATAATATGATTTTTATATTTGTTAACCTCAATTTTTTGTTTAAATAAAAATAATCGTTATTTAGTTTTAATTGATCCCCTTATTATATCCATTTTATATCCCTGAGAAAAAAATATCAATTCTCTTACTTGTTAGTGTATTTTTTTAAAATACTTCTTGCCAAACGACTTTTATGAACCTCATCTGCGCCGTCATAAATTCGAGCAGCTCTTTCATGACGATAATATAACGACAATATGGTGTCATCTGTTACCCCTTTTGCACCGTGTACTTGAATTGCGCAATCCACCACTTTCTGAAGTACTTGAGCACAATAAAATTTAATGATAGAAATCTCAGAGCGTGTTTCATAAGCACCTTGTACATCAATCTTATGTGCAGCATCCTGCACAAGTAATCGAGCTGCATTAATTTCTGCTCTACATTCAGAAATCCAGTTTTGAATGGTTTGCTTTTCACCTAACATAACCCCTTCTGCTATTTCACGAGAGACCGCTCTCTGGCACATTAAATCAAAAGCGCGTTCACACATTCCAATCCAACGCATACAATGATGAATACGCCCAGGGCCTAATCGCTTTTGAGCAATGGTAAATCCCTCACCGTCACCTCCAAGGACATTAGATAACGGAACTTTAACTTCATGAAATTTGATTTCTGCATGACTTTCCCAGCCGCTGCCAGAATGTCCCATAATAGATACATTTCTAACAAATTCTACTCCTTCAGTGCTCGTTGGAACGATCACCTGACTTGCTTTTTTATGTGGATTTTTTCCTTCAGGGTCGGTCACAAGCATAACTATGGCAAAAGTTGCACCATCAAAACCGGACGTAAACCATTTATGCCCATTGATTACATAGTTGCCGTTTTCTTTTGTGGCTATAGTTCCCATTTTAACTGGATTAGATCCGGCATGGTCGGGTTCAGTCATTGCGAAACAACTTCTTATTTCACCTTTTAAAAGAGGGTATAAATAAGTTTCTTTTTGATGATCAGTTCCAAACTCAATAAGAATTTCCATGTTCCCTGCATCTGGCGCTTGACAATTTAAGCAATAATGCCCGTAGGGACTTGCGCCTAAGATTTCACTTACTTCTCCATGCTGGGCATTTGTTAATCCCAATCCACCATAGGCCGTAGGAATCTGAGGAAGCCAAAGTCCTTCTGACTTAGCTTTATTTCTAAGTTCCTTTAGCTTAGGTAATTTTTCCTCCCATTCAACATTAAGAATCCAAGGTTCAAGAGTAAGTAATTCCTCTTTTACAAAGATTTTCGTCTTCTTTTTTATCTCTTCAAAATCCATTTTAAAATATTATTTACCTAAAAAGTTGGGTTTTCTTTTTTCTAAAAAAGCAGTTACCCCTTCTTTTAAATCATGACTTTTAAATGCAGCAACTTGTTTTCTTGCCTCAAAAGCAATAGCCTCATTTAAACTATGGTTTATTGCATAAAACATGTCTTCCTTTGCTATTCCTATGGCAAGTGTTGCTCCTTTAGCAAGTTCTTCTGCCCATTGTTTTGCATTATTTAAAAGCTCTTCTTGAGGAACGATCCTATTGGTAAGCCCCAAGGCCAGACATTCTGTTCCACTAACTTTTTTACCACTTGTAGCAATTTCTAAGGCTCGACTATAGCCTACTTGTCTAGCAAGTAGCCAACTAGCTCCTCCATCTGGACCTAAGCCAATGTTTACAAAGGCATATAAAATGCCACTTTCAGCACTCATTACTCTAAAATCACATGCCAAAGCAAAAGCAGCGCCTACTCCTGCAGCAGTACCATTTATTGCTCCTATAATTGGTTTTTTTAAAGTAAAAAATTGGTTCATTAAAGGTTGGTATTGATCAATAATATATTGACTTCTTTCTTCTGCTGTGGCATTATCACTAAACACAGACATATCAGCTCCTGCACAGAAACCTCTGCCTGAACCTGTTAGTACAACAGCTCTAATTGAATCATCGTTTTCGCATTTAGTCAAAGCAGATGAAATTCCATCAACTAAATCTTGATTGACCGCATTGTAACGATCGGGTCGGTTTAAGGTGATGGTAGCAACTCCTTTATTTGCTTCAAATAATACTGCGTTTTCCATAATTGATTAAGTATAAGCTAGTGCTAAAAATTCAGCAACACAGGCCGGTTTTTCGTGGCCCTCTAATTCTATCGTGACATTTAATTTGTATTTAGCTCCTTTTGGGATCATTTCAAAATCTGCTAAAATTACACGCCCTCTGAAATTTGTTCCTGTAGGGGTCGCATTTGGAAAGCGGACTTTGTCTAATCCGTAATTGATTGCCATTGAAACGTGTCCAATCTCATATGCATCGTACATTATTTTAGAGCACATGGAGAGCATTAAAAATCCGTGAGCGATGGGTTTCTGATATGGGGATTCTTTGGCGCAACGTTCTGCATCTAGATGAATCCATTGTTCATCCTCAGTAGCTTTAGCAAACGTATTAATTCGTTCTTGATCCATTTTTGTCCAGGGAGTTAATCCCAACTCTTTACCCACTGAACCCTGCATATCAGAAATATTTTTAAAAATACTTCTATAGGATTCTTGTATTTTTTGTGTTGCCATATTTCTATTTTTTTAAACTATCATGTGACCTCCGTCAACCGTATAAATACCACCTGTAGAATAACTTCCAGCATCTGAAGCAAGATAGACTGCCAAACCTGTAAGTTCTTGAGGTTGTGCCATTCTTCCAGCGGGGAGCTCTTTTACCACTTGTTTCATTATAGTTTCATTTTGCCAGAGTGCTGAACTAAATTTGGTTTGTATTAAGCCCGGGCAGATTGCATTAGAACGAATTCCATATTTACCCCATTCTTTAGCCTGAACTTGGGTCAACATAATTAATGCTGCTTTTGTTACTCCATAAAGGCCTAGACCAAAGCTTGGTTTTAATCCTTCAACGGAAGCAATATTGATAATAGAACTACCTTTTGAATCCTTTAAATATGGGAAACATAAATTACTCAAATCAAAGGCCGCTTTAAGATTTACATTCATCATCTTATCATAAATCTCTTCTGACATTGATTCAAGGCCCTTAAAAACAGGATTAATAGCTGCATTATTAATAAGTATGTCTATACCGCCATAGGTTTCAATTGTTTTGTTAACTAAAATTTTTCGTTGTTCTGAATCTCCTACATGACATGCCTGTGCCATTACCGTATGGCCTTTTGCCCTGAGGTTTTTTGCAACTTCATCTACAGAGTCTTGAGATCTACTGCTGACCACTACTTTAGCCCCATATTCAGCCAATACTTCTGCTAAGGCTAAACCAATACCCTTGCTGGAACCTGTTATCAAGGCCACTTTCCCATCGAGTTCAAAAAGATGTTTGGTTGTTTTCATTTTTTACATTGGCATTGATCCACCGTTAGCATGGAGGGTAATTCCTGAAATAAATCCGGCCTCTTTGGAGGCTAAATAAAGGTATGCAAATCCCATATCTTCTACCGTACCTATTCGCCCTACTGGTATTTGGGCAACTCCAGCTTTTATAACTTCATCCGGCATAGAATCCGTCATATTTGTTTTTATAAAACCAGGAGCAACAGCATTTACAGTTACTCCAAAACGCCCTGTTTCTTTGCATAAAGCACGAGTAAAACCAGCAACTGCTGCCTTAGTAGCAGCGTAATTGACCTGACCAAAAGCTCCTGCAAATCCATTAATTGATGAGGCAGAAACAATACGTCCATAACCTGCTTCTTTCATATGAGGCAATACTGCCTTTGCAGTTGTGTAAAGTGAATTTAAATTAACATTAATGACAGTATCCCATTCGGATTGCTCCATTTTCATAAAAGAACGATCACGAATCACACCCGCATTATTAATTAAAATATCGATTTTATGATACTTGGCTATAATCTCTGAAACTGCAATTTCAACAGAATCTTTGGAGGTTACATCTACTTTTTGAAAAAAGATTGATCCTCCTTGCTTTGAAATTCTTTCTGCTGTGTCAACACCTACATCTAAAACATCCCAAAGTGCGACCGTCGCTCCTGCTTTACAAAAAACCTCACAAATACCCTCACCAATTCCTCGAGCCCCTCCCGTAATAATGGCTAACTGTCCTTCTAAATTTATCATATGTAGGTTTTAAATTATAAAATGAAATTGTGTTCTTTATTAATTACTATTAAAAATAATGAAGCTCTTTAAAGATAACATTATCTATAGGTTCATGAAAAATATAAGACTCTTTTTCGGTCAATATAAATTTGACTTTTAAAAGATCATATCGGAAAGGTCAAAAAATTAAAACATAAAAAAGGAGCGCAATGGCCCCTTTCAAACTTTATTTTTATCAAAAAAACGGGTAATTGTTACGCAACTACCCGTTGTAAAATCGACTAAAAATTAAAAATTGTATGTTGCTTTTGCAAGAACTCTTCTTCCAATTACGGGAAGTCCTGGCATGGCTCTATATTTTTGATTGAAAATATTATTACCAGATAAATCAAGCGCAAATTTTTCGCTAAACTTATAGCCAATATTCATATCAACTAAATTCTTTTCGTCAGCAATACCGTTGATAAATAATCCTTGTTCAACAGTAAAGGCAGCATCATGTTGAAATGAAATTCTCCCTCTAAAGCCCATATCAGGTGAAAAGGAAAATCCAGTTCTGTATTTAAATTTTGGTGAATTCAAATAAGAAGTGAAAGGTAAATCGTCATCACCAACTGCCCAATCGGTTTGACTAACCCATGAGGAATTTCCAAACCAAGTCCATTCGTCATTTATAAAATATTCCATCGATAAGTCCATTCCATAATGACTTCTTGTAGCGTCATTAAATCTTCTGTAACCAGAGGCAGCGTGAACCATTCCATCTTGTGGAGCCCCGTCTGCCTCAAGAGCACCTATAATAGGATATAATTGAGATAAGGCAGAGGCATTAAGCCCTTGTCCAGCTGCTTGAAACCCTAATCCATACCCTCCAGCAATTGCCGCTACTGTTCCGGCTGCTTGAGCTGCAGCTGAAGGCACCGCTGCAGGAAGACCAAAAGCTGCTGCTGTAGCCGCATCCAATCCTGTTATAGGAAGTCCTGCTGCAGCATATTGAGCAGATATTGCTCCAAGCACAGTTGCATTGATCGTTGGATCTGCAATCATATCCGCCACAACACTATTTGCTAAATCACCTGGCAGATTTTCACTTCCACCGAAAACATAAGATGGTGCTAGTTGCGTAAACCTTGTAAATCCTGTTCTTTCATAGGTATATAAATCATATGAAACAGCAAGTTTATCACCTATAATACCTTGGTATCCAAGCTCAAAGCTATTTAAAGTACCTATTTCCCCTTTACCGGTATCATCATAGTTTGTCATTGGTGATCCTGTAAATAAATCAAAAGGTATTAGAGATCCAGTAGCACCTGATGGTCCTGCATAAGTTTCAAAGAAAGAATTAAAAATAGGTAAAAGAGGCGCTGCCGCTGGATTAGCTGCTGCTACCCCTGCTGATGCACCTGCTAAAGTTTGAGCTATTCCACTCGCTCCCAAAGCACCATAGAAATAAGCGAGTGGGATTTGAGTAGATCCTTCTGGAAGATTTGGCCATCCAGGTACACTCATGTCTATTGAAGCGTTTGAGAAAGTTTGAGCATTAGCCTGTCCTGAAAGCCATATGTCGAATACTCCTGGTGCTGGAGAGTTTACTGGGAAATCAATAAACATCTCTAATGCTGAAGGAATAAATGCCGCTTGGTTGTAAGAAGCTCTAAATGTATGCTTCGGGCTTGGCTTATATACCAACGCTACTCTGGGAGCAAAAGAACTATCGTCTAAAAAACCATAGCTGTCATATCGCCCTGCAAAAGTTAAGTCCAATTTAGACCCCAACTCTAATGTACCTTGTAAATAAAGACCAGATATTTGATAATCATCATTTAGTTCATTTCTTCCCCAAATTGTATTTTCAGAATCTTGTCGGTTGTTACGCGTATCAAAACCAACAGTAAAATCAGAATTTAAAAGTGAAGGGATTTGAAAGTTATATTGAACTTGAGCTTCTAAAAGGTTTCTTTTTGCAATTTGATTTAAACCTGTTCCGTACAAAAATGTAGGATTGTCATCTCCCCCTCCATCGTTATCTACATAATAGATTTGAGCGAAAAGACCTCCAGTTTGGATTCTAGCTTGCGTCCAAAATTCTGTTCCGTCTGTTCTTCCATAACCTTGGGCATTTGCAAAAAATCCATCACCAGTATTCGCTCCTGCTGAAAGAAACATACTTGTTTTATCAGAGGGTCTAAATTCTAGATGTGCATTAACGGTTGAGTTTCTGTAATTTGTTTTAAGTCCTTTTCCGTCAGGATATAATTCACTTGTTGACAAAAGAAGGTCCCCTTGTTGTGTTGCATCAGCAACTCCATTGGAAATAACAGGTTTTCTAATTTCGTCTTTAAATGACGCGATATTTGCCTGATCTCTTGGATCATTTGGATCGAAGTTAAAATCGTTTCCTTTTAAATATCTTGCATTTATTTTATATCCAAAAGTTTTCTTTTCATTAGACCATGCATGTCTAATTGCTGCACCCGTCGTGGCTAGTTCTCCAGCAATTAATTCTACGGTAGTTCCTGGATAGTCAATAGGATTTTTTGTTAAGAAGTGAACAATTCCTGAAGAAACCCCAGGCCCATACAATGCTGAGTTCGCTCCTCTTACAACTTCTATTCTTGCAATATCAATATTTGATAATCCACTTTGATAACTCAAAAAAGAAGAAGAAGTTGGATTAAATAAATTTCTATAATCAAGCATTGGGAACGTTGAAGTTCCAAAAACTCCAGAGCCTGCTCTCATTTCAATATTTATAACATTAGCCGATTGTTGCTGTAACTGAACACCCGGAATGTCAACTAAAGATCTAATTGGATCTGTCACATTTGAGTTATTTTCCAAATCTCTCGCGGTGATAATAGAAACAGACTGAGGTGATTCCGATATTTTTTGCGGTCTTCTAGAGGCAGAAATGATTATTTCATCTAAGTTTTGACCTGCTTCAAGGGAAATGCTTATTTGTTGATCTGCACTTGTAACCTCCAAAATAGTAGAGTTGAATCCGATAGAAGATACCTCAATCGAAAAAGGAAGCTCTGTGGAAGAGGTTAAAACGAAGTTCCCATCAAAATCTGTAGCCGCTCCTGTTCGTGAACCAACGACAATAATGTTTGCTCCTGGAATTGATTCTCCGGTCTCTGAATCAGTAATTGATCCTGAAATAGTGGTTTGAGCCATTGCAAAATTTCCTATTAAAAGCAATAGTGAGAACATTGCTATTTTAATTAAATTGTTTGTTTTCATTTGTTTGATTTTCATTTGTTTATTTACATAAAAAATTTAAAAACACTTCTAATTGTTTGTATTTAGTGTGTTTTGGCTTGTTGAGTTATCTTTTTTTTAATTCAAATTATCTAATTTCCGTAACAATATAGTATATTTTTTTGGCATCTTGATGATTTATTAAGAGGGCATTTTAACACTAATTAACATAAGTGAATTATTATTGTTTTAGATTTCAGCGAGAATATTTTAATGATAATGTCCAAAATATAAGCTATATGTTGATATATATGTGTTTTCTATTATATCTAAAAACGTTTTTATTTGAGAAATTCCTTGTAAATTTTAATGTAAGCCAGATCGCTGTTTTTAATCATCTTTGTTGAATCTGAGTTTCCAAAATGATCATTCAAAAACTAATTTAAGATCAAAACAAATAATAATTCATGTTTGTGATTCACCGCATGTATATTTTTTTATGAAAGAGCTTTAGAACTTTTGATGGTTTCACAAACAACACAAGGTTTAAAAAATCTTAGGTTTAATCCATAAGAAAATGTATTTTCGAAACCATAGTAATACGTCTCTTTTGAAACCAATTCTCTATTTTTTATTCAAACATCTTTTCCGCTATTACAATTGGATTTATTTTAGATCCATTTTGGTCTACGGAGAAGAGAACCTCCCCAAAGATGGAGGAGTATTATTTTCTCCCAATCATCAAGGAGCATTTCTAGATCCCCTCATAATTGGCTCCATGACCCCTGATAAAATGACTTCTTTAACTAGAAGTGATGTTTTTGGAGGACCATTACAGTGGTTTTTAGATGCCTTTCAAATGCTGCCCGTATACCGGATCAGAAACGGCTATAGCAATCTTAAAAAAAATGATTTAACCTTCGCTAAATGTTATCAAATTTTAGGGGATGGAAAATTCTTATTAATGTTTTCAGAAGGGGGACACCATAATGAATACTTTTTGCAAAATTTATCAAAAGGGAGTAGTCGTCTTGCTTTTCAAGCACATAAAGAAAATCCTAATAAAAAAATATACCTACAGCCCATGGGAATAAATTATGGGCATCATCAACAACCCCGGTGCACACTCCATTTAGTCTATGGAAAACCCATTGAAGTAGGTGGTTTTATTTCTAAAGATTTGACCGAGGCGGAAAATATTAACAAACTCAAAGAAGAACTTCAACTTCGAATGAAAGACTGTCTTTGGCTTCCAGAAAAAACTGAAGAGTATCAGGAAAAGAAAAAGAGAATCAATCGTATTACGACCCAAATGAATTTTGATCAACTTAAATCAGCACTAGAAAACGTTCCCGAAAAACTCCCTTTAGCAAAAGCCCCGTCCTCAACAAAACGCTTTTTTGCTTTTGTATTTAGCCTTCCCAATATTATACCCTTGATAATTAGCAGAAAGATCATTGGACAATTTAAAGATATTGTCTTTTTCAGCTCCATGAAATATGCTTTAGGGGTGTTTTTCTTTCCACTATGGTGGTTGCTAAGTTCAATTGGTATTGCCTATGGCCTTGGAAACTCCGTAATGGTAGTCTATTTACAAATTTGCATTCTCTCTATTTTCATAAGACAACGTATTTTACTATCATAAATAAAAATATTATAGATTTTTATTATAATGACCAACATAAAGGATTATTTTTAAGATGCATATCTGTTATTTTATAAGAAAAATCTATTGATAATATTTTTATGATAGATTTTTAGTTAATAATTAAAATCCATTAGAGTATTTGTACCTTAGCACCATGAATGATGTTATAATAATTGGTGCGGGTCCTATCGGTATTGCCTGTGGAATAGAGGCTGAAAAAAGAGGCTTGAACTATGCTATTTTTGACAAGGGAACTTTAGTAAATTCACTCTTTAACTATCCCTTAAACATGACATTCTTTTCAACGTCTGATAAATTAGAAATTGGAAATATTCCTTTCATTTCTCACAATCCTAAGCCCACTCGATCTGAAGCACTAGAATACTACAGAAGAGTAGCAGCACATTGGAAATTGAATTTACACTTGTATGAAGAAATTGAACACATTAAAAGTACCAAAGCTGTCTTTAAAATAGGCACGACAAAAAATAACTATACCGCTAAAAACATTGTCGTATCTACAGGATTCTATGACCGACCTTTTCTACTTAATGTGCCGGGAGAAGATTTGCCTAAAGTAAAACATTATTATACTGAGCCTCATCCTTATTTTGGAATGGACGTCATAGTAGTTGGCGGAGCCAACTCAGCAGTAGATGCTGCCCTAGAAACCTACAGAAAAGGGGCAAAAAGCGTTACCATGATAATTCGAGAAGAAAGCGTAGGTTCAAATGTCAAATATTGGGCACGACCAGATATCATAAACAGGATTGAAGAAGGAAGCATAAAAGCTTATTTTAATGCTGAAATAAAACACATTCATAAAACAAAAGTTCAATTCAAAGACCCAAATGGCGACTATGAGATCCCTAATGATTTTGTGTTGGCAATGACTGGCTATGAACCAAATTTTGAGCTACTTGAAAATTTAAATATAAATTTTCAAGATGATGAATTTAGAACCCCTGTCTACAATAAAGAAAGCATGGAATCAAACACAAAGGGGGTTTATTTAGCAGGTGTCGTTTGTGGTGGGTATAAAACCAACAAATGGTTTATTGAAAATTCTAGAGAACATGCTGTCAAAGTAATGGAGGCAATAGCTAAAACTTAATTTTCTCAAAAAGATTCGTTTTAGTACCTTAGAAAATAAAAGGAACTCTTTTGAAAGTACTCATTATTCCTGATTCATTTAAAGGCAGTCTCACAGCAATAGAGGTAGCCTCAGAAATGGAAAAAGCCGTTAGAAGCATTTTCCCAGAAGCCAGCTGCACTTGTATGCCTTTTTCTGACGGTGGAGAGGGAGCAATTCCTGTTCTTGAAAAACATTCGCTAGGAAAATCCATTAATTGCCCTTCAACCGACGGCTTAAGACGCCCCATAACAGCCCCCTATTTTTTCCTTAACAATTCCCAAAGTGCTTGGATTGAACTTTCACAAGCTGCAGGGCTTGTTCAGCTAAAAAATAAAGAAAGAAATCCATTAAAAACATCAACATGGGGAACAGGATTAATGATACGCCATGCCTTAGATCAAGGATGTAAAACCATCTATCTGGGAATTGGCGGAAGTGCTACTCATGACTTAGGCACAGGAATTATTGGCGCTTTAGGAGGTAAATTCTACGATAAAAATAATAATGCCCTTGAACCCATAGGGGAATCTCTATCAAAAATTGAACGTATTGATTTAGATGAATTAGACGCTAGGATAAACCATGTAAAATGGGTGATAGCTTGTGATGTTCAAAATCTTTTAACAGGAACTTTTGGTGCAGCTCGAACCTATGCAAAACAAAAAGGAGCAACACCAAAAATAATTGAAACTCTAGAGACTGGGAGTTTACATTTTGCCAAAGTAATTAAAAAACAATTCGGAAAAAACATACTTGAACTTAAGGGAGGAGGAGCTGCAGGTGGAGTAAGTGCAGGATTGGCAGGAATTTTTAATGCAAGTATAGAAAATGGATTCGAATTATTAGCAAAACAAACTGATTTAGAAGAGCGTATAAAAAAAATGGATTTGATCCTTACTGGAGAAGGGCATTTCGATGAGCAAAGTACATTTGGAAAATTGCCCATCCAAGTGGCTCAACTCTCCCATCATCACAAGATAAAAACCTTACTTTTTGCAGGCAAAACATCTATATCCAAACTCTCCGCCTTTCCCTATTTAAAAATACATCAAACAACTCCAGAGTCAATTGAACTTGAAGAAGCAATGAAATATGCAGCTAAAAACATGCAATCAAAACTGCTTGAGGTACTTCAAACAGTTAAAAAACAAATTCATTAATTATGATTTTTTCTCTATTTAGCATTCTTATAGTTATTTTGTGGATCGTACTAGGAACTTCATTTACAAAGCTTCATCCATTTATAGTCTTACTTACAGCTGCATTTTTTTTAGCCTTCTTATTAGGAGTTGCTCCCTTGGAAGCCATTCAATTAATTCAAAAAGGATTTGGAAAAATTGTACAAAACATAGGTTTATTAATTCTATTTGGAACAATTATAGGAGTCGCATTGGAAAAATCAAATGGAACCTTAGCTTTGGCTAAAGGAATTTTAAATCATCTCAACAGACTTCCCTTACCCTATGCCGTAAGTTGTATTGGCTATTTAGTGTCTATTCCAGTGTTTTGCGATGCTGCTTTTGTCATCTTATCACAACTCAACAAAACCCTCTCAAAACAAACAAAAACACCACTTGTGGGGCTTACTGTCGCATTATCCACAGGTTTATTTGCCCCCCATGTTTTAGTTCCCCCGACCCCTGGACCTTTGGCAGCAGCTGCAAATTTAAATTTAGAAAACCTTCTATTACTAATCATTGTAGGAGGAGCAATTGCCTTCATTCTTATTCTTGTAGGAGGTTGGTACGGAAACTACCTAACAAAAAAAAATACTTATGTAGCGTTAAACTCTGAGATAAAAGAAGAAATATCCGATCCTAATACTGTTGTTCTTCCAAGCTTTACTAATGCATTACTTCCCATAATTATTCCAATTGTACTCATGTGTTTTGGAACCCTAATTAAAATTCTCCCCAGCTTCTTTGGAAGTGACTATTTAATTTTGATCACACAGCCAACAATAGCATTGGGCGTTGGAATGCTTTTTGCTTTTCGGTTAATAAATTCAAAGAAATTCATTAACACTTCTGTTACTAAAGGAATTGAGCAAGCAGCTCCAATTCTAATTATTACTGGGATGGGAGGAGCTTTGGGAACGGTCATTCAAACAATACCACTCCAAGACTATGCCCAAGAGATCTCTACTGTTTCAAGTCTGGGAATTTTGATTCCATTCATTATAGCTGCATTACTTAAAACCGCTCAAGGATCATCCACTGTAGCAATCATCACAACCTCATCAATTATTTTTCCACTCCTTCCTGTTTTGGGATTGGATAGTGAAATGGGTAAAGTCTGGGTAATAATGGCTCTAGGGGTTGGGTCAATGACTGTCTCCCATGCTAACGATTCCTACTTTTGGATTGTTTCACAAATGAGTGGTATGGATGTGAAAACAGCCTATAAAACGCATACTGTTGGAACTTTACTTCAAGGAGTTGTGGGCTTATCTGTTGTATTTATTGGATACACAATATGGAATGCAGTCTAATTCTACTGGTAAGAAGAATAAATAAGCTCTAAACGCACTTTTTTATCCTCAGAAGATGCATCGGGGTGAGATCCAATTAGAATTGCACCTAAGGGATTAAGTGTAGCCGTTAAGGGATAAACTAAGTCTTGTTCAGACTCCGTGACTGCTTTAATAGGGGTGATGTTATTAATATCAGCATTAACCACTAAACCTAAATCAAAATTGATCGAGTCATTTCTAATAATATTTGATATGTGATCTGTAATATTAAACTTATAGCGATAAGGAACATTATTATCATCATACTCTAACAATCCGCCGAAGATTTTTTTATTACTATTTCTTCCAAAGTTTGAAACAGAACCATCACTTACATAATCGGAAAGAGGAAAACCACTATTGTAAGCAAAAAGATACAGTCGCTGAGCTAATAACTCTTGTGAGCTTGCTAAATTTGGATCAATGTAAAAGATCAGGTTGGCTTCATTTATTAACCATGATTGACCTCTAAGGCTCTCTATCAACTCATTTTCGTTTTGATTTTCAATATCAAAAAGCCTGATTTTTCCTAAAAAAGTTCCGCTTTGAACATAAAGTCTATTCGTAGGGGTGTTATTGCTTGAAGCTATTAATTGTTCTTGAACGGCAGCATCAAAAAGACTGTTTTTAAGTGTATTAATTCGAATACCATTAAATGCTAAGGAGATTTCTTTTTCTACTTTCTCAACTGTATCATCACTTGTATCACCCAAGGTGCCTTGTGTTTGATAGTCATCATATTCATACACAATATTCACAGCAGCATTTTGGATGTCTAAAAGCATGTATAAATCTTCTGAAAAATCCTCTGCTCTAATAATTATGCCTCTCAATGCCTTTTGAAAATTTACAGACGTTTCCAAATCTGTAGAACCCTCTTTATCAATAAAATTCTCCTGAAAAAAACCAATATCTAAAGGAACTCTCAAACGGGGCGATAAACGTGTTTCAACCTGTAATGTTTCGTCTACATCCGGTGTTTCAGGATCATCTTCTTTATAATTTATTCTAATTTCATCAAAGTTTAGTGAAATAATATCGTCGTAGAGAACCGCTCTAGAAAAGCCCTCCTCATAATAATCCTGTGTTGAATAGAAGGCTTGTGTGGTCTCAAAATTATCTGACGGATCTAACTCATTGAGATAGGCCCCAAGTTCATAAACTTTTAAATTAAAAGTAGCCTCTCGATTGCCATAGACCGAATCAATCTGATAAACATTATTTCCGCTTTGATAGGTTGCATTATCATCATCATTATGATCCAAAATTCCATCTCCGTCACTATCGGAACTTAAGGGATTTAACTGAGATTGAAATTCTATTAAATCTGTTAATTCATCTCCATCTGAATTACTAAGAGGATCATTTGGATCTGCATCTAAAGAATCAATAACGCCATCATTATCAGCATCATCTTGATTTGTGAAAAAAGGAATATCAAGGTAAACGAATTTAACTGTTTCGTTTTCTGGTATCAAATTAGGATCTGAATCATCGGGTTCATCCTCAAACTGTTGCCTATGATTCCCAAAAAAAAGATTATTTGGTATTGTCAATTGTGCGGTAAAACTTGCTTCTGCTTGACCGAAAATAGGATGATTTATTTTACCAAGCTGCATTAGTGGCAAACCATTAGTCTGTACTTTTTTTAACTTTTCTTGAAAGGTAAACGTTGGAAAGCTTTCTGTCAGAGTTTCAAGTGTTTGATCAATAAATAATGCTTCTCCAACAGGATGAAAGTCTTGATTACAAGAACTAATAACTAGAATTAAGGTAACGCTTACAAGAAGTTTGTTAATATGACGCATTTGTGAGATTTCTATTAAAATTTATTGCTATAAAAATCAATATACACTTCCTCATTTTTAGAATCATTAAAGTTTAAATGAGGTTTTTTGCTTTTCTCAACTTCTTCTACTACAGCTGGAGGAACATTTTCTGCAGACAAAATCAAACCATCAGAATGTTTGATTGCAAGAGAAATCAGAGATTCATAGTTTGCCTTTTTTAAGGATTCAAGATGTGATTCATCAATTTTATCAAAGGCTACTTTGTCAAAAAACTTTTTTGAAAAGGGAGATTCAAAATCTGGCCCATAAATAGAACTTATAATTTTACTATCAGAAAATAAAGGTTCGTCTTTGTAATACGTCTGTAAATACAATGGAAATAACGCTGTAAACCATCCATGTAAATGAATAATATCAGGTGACCAATTTAGCTTCTTAACAGTTTCCACAACGCCTTTTGTGAAAAAAATCATTCGTTCATCATTGTCATTGTAACATTCACCCTTGCTGTCGTGTAAAACTCCTCGACGTTTGAAATATTCTTCATTATCAATAAAGTAAACTTGCATGCGTTCTTTAGGAATGGAAGCAACCTTAATAATCAAGGGCATATCCAGGTCATTTATGACTAAATTCATACCTGACAAACGGATAACTTCGTGCAATTGATGCCGTCTTTCGTTTATTAAACCATATCGTGGCATAAAAATTCGAGTCTGACCCCCATGCTCATTTATTGCTTTAGGAATTTGAAATGAATTGATGGCTTGTTCAGTTTGGGGTAAGTAAGGAACTACCTCAGAAGAAATGATTAAAACTCTCTTATCTTTCATATGAATGATTATCCGTAGGGAAAAGTTCTGCAAAAATACAAAATTAATGCACATATACTCAAAAACTACCTACTTTAGCATCGTTAATCAAATGCTAAATGTTGGTGTTTACTACTCATAGTGAGGTTCGCTCCTTCCTAAAAGACAAAAAAAAATCGATCGGATTAGTTCCCACCATGGGCGCACTCCACAAAGGACACGTCTCTCTAGTCGAAAAAGCAGCTCAAGAAAATGAATGGATTATAGTGAGTATTTTTGTGAATCCCACACAATTTAATAATCCTGAAGACCTACTAAAATATCCTAAAAGCTTAGAGGAAGATAAATTTTTACTCGCTCCTTTTAAAAAAAAACTCATCCTATACGTTCCTCAATCTAAAGATCTATATCCAGAAAAATTAGTCTCCAAAACATATAATTTTGGCGGCTTGGAAAAACATATGGAAGGGGCTTTTCGAGAGGAGCATTTTAATGGGGTTGCAACTGTCGTTGAATCTTTATTTCGAAAGTTACACCCCAATAAAGCCTACTTTGGTGAAAAAGATTTTCAACAATTACAAATTATTAGAGCTCTAAACAGTCAATTGGATTTACAAATAGAAATTATAGGTTGTCCAATAATTAGAGAAGATGATGGCCTGGCAATGAGCTCAAGAAATTCGTTGTTAAGCCCCGCACAAAGAAAATCTGTGCCTATTATCTTCAAAACACTTCAGGAAATTATTGCCCACCAAAAAGAGTGGAATATTTCCAAAATGGAAACCTACTTCAGGAGATCCATTGAAAAGGAATCACAATTAAAAGTGGAATATTTCTTTGTTGCGAAGACATCCAACCTGATTCCTGTAAAACAAATTGAAAAAGAAAAATTTCATAGAATATTTGTAGCTGTTTTTGCTGGAAAAACAAGGTTGATTGACACAGTAGAATTAGGGATATTATAATACCTTTGCGCCATGCTAATCGAAGTACTAAAATCTAAAATACATCGTGTTGTGGTTACCGATGCAGACCTAAACTATATAGGAAGCATCACTCTAGACAAAAATCTTATTGAAGCAGCTAACCTCATAGCGGGAGAAAAAGTTCAAGTGGTTAATGTTAACAATGGGGAACGACTAGAAACATATGTAATTGAAGGGGCAGCTGGCTCAGGGGAAGTCACATTAAATGGCCCTGCAGCCCGAAAAGTTCAAAAAGGGGATGTCATCATCATCATTAGTTACGCTCATATGGTTCCTGAAGATGCAAAACAATTTCAACCTAAACTTATTTTTCCAAACGAATTGACAAATCAACTCCACTAAGGTTTGAGTAAACTAAAGTCTTTTTTGAAAGTTATTATCCCTCTGGGTATCGGTTTGTTTTTTATCTATTTAACTCTGAGTGCTACCTCAAACGAAGAGCGCGAACTGATCTACAGCTATATTAAAAATGCAGATTATCGCTTCTTATTGCTCTCTGTTTTTTTTGGTATTTTGAGTCATCTATCTCGTGCCTACCGGTGGAAGTTTTTATTGGCGCCATTAGGATATAAGCCAAGATTTATCAATTCAACACTTGCCGTATTAATTGCCTACATCGCAAACCTTGGAATTCCTAGGTCTGGAGAGATTTTAAGAGCCACTACTTTAAGCTCCTATGAGAAAATTCCTTTTGAAAAAACCTTTGGAACCATAATCGCTGAACGTTTAGTAGATTTAATCATATTGCTTGGATTCATTTTAATAGCATTAACCCTTCAATTTGATCTTATATGGGGGATTTTAAAAGAAAAACAAATCGCAACAAATACACTAATTTTTTCCGGTTTGTCATTAATCGTTGTGTTTTTTATTATTCGCCTTTTGTTTAAACAAGAAAAATATCTTTTTATTACCAAGATAAAAACATTTATGAAAGGCCTTTTAGAAGGTGTTTTAAGCCTCAAAACGATGCCTAACAAAGGAGCATTTATTGCGCATACATTATTTATTTGGCTCATGTATTTGGCCATGTTTTACGTAGTCAAGTGGACTGTCCCCGAAACAGCAACCTTAGGATTAAATGCCTTACTACCAGCGTTTGTTATCGGAGGTTTAGCGATCTCTGCAACTAATGGTGGAATTGGGATTTACCCATTTTCTGTCGCTTTAATGCTAGCAGCTTTTGGTGTTTCAAATGAATCTGGGCTCGCCTTTGGTTGGATCATGTGGACTTCCCAAACTTTAATGATAATTGTCTTTGGGAGTCTTTCGTTTTTTGTGCTACCTTTAGTCAATCGTCAATAAATGAGAATCTTAGTTAAGCATGGCTAAAGTAAAAAAAGCTTTTTTCTGTCAAAATTGTGGGTCTCAACATACCCAATGGCAAGGGCAATGTAATACTTGCAAAGAATGGAATACTTTGGTTGAGGAAATCATTGAGAAGGAAGCTCCCAAAGAATGGGCCTCTGAATCAACAAAAGAAATAACAAGTCCAATTCGGATGGATGCCATTGATGTTGCTGAAGTTCCGCGAATCAAAACGCAAGATGAGGAATTGAATCGTGTACTTGGTGGAGGTCTTGTCCCTGGATCAGTAATTTTACTTGGAGGAGAACCTGGAATTGGAAAATCAACTCTTTTACTTCAAGTTTCTTTAAGCTTAAATTCAACTGTTTTATATGTATCAGGAGAAGAAAGTCAGCAACAAATAAAATTACGTGCAGACCGGATGGAGTTGGACGGAAAAAAGTGTTTTGTTTTAAGTCAAACAGAAACCCAAAAAATTTTCCAACAAATCCAAAAGGTTAAGCCTGATCTTGTTATTGTAGACTCTATTCAAACACTTCACAGTAATTATATTGAAAGTGGTGCAGGAAGTGTTTCCCAAATTAGAGCTACCGCAGGGGAACTAATTCAATTTGCTAAAAGCACCAATACTCCTGTCATTTTAGTTGGACACATCACCAAAGACGGAAATATTGCTGGACCAAAAATTTTGGAACACATGGTTGATACTGTACTTCAATTTGAAGGAGACAGAAACCATCTTTACAGAATTCTAAGGGCTCAAAAAAATCGCTTTGGAGCTACTTCTGAGATAGGCATTTATGAAATGATTTCTCAAGGCTTACGTCAAGTAACCAATCCAAGTGAAGTCCTAATTTCTGAAAAAGAAGATGCTCTGAGTGGTCACGCAATTGCTGCAACGGTTGAAGGAATTCGCCCGCTGATGATTGAAGTGCAAGCGTTAGTAAGTACTGCCGTTTATGGAACCCCTCAACGCAGTAGCACAGGTTTTAATGCCAAAAGGCTCAACATGCTTTTAGCGGTGTTAGAAAAAAGGGCTGGTTTTGCACTAGGTAGCAAAGATGTCTTTATTAACATTACCGGAGGCATCAACATTGAAGATCCAGCACTTGATATGGCCGTAGTCGCTGCCTTACTGTCTAGTTATCACGATATTCCAATTGCACAAAATATTTGTTTTGCTGCTGAAATTGGTCTTTCTGGCGAAATTCGTCCTGTAGCAAAAGCAGAAATTAGAATTCAAGAGGCTGAAAAAATTGGATATGAAAATATTGCTATTTCAAAGTTTTCAAAGCTTGGTGTTACCCCTAAATCAATTCAAATTCACGCCTTTTCAAAAGTTGAAAATTTAGTTGAATTTCTATTTTAATCCCCCTATTTTTTAAAAAAATAAATACCTTTAACTAACCTAAAAATTTTATCCCAATGGACACGATTGTAAAACAGTTTCTTGATGAAGTAAGTGCAAGAAATCAAAATGAACCTGAATTCATGCAAGCGGTTGCCGAAGTTGCAGAAACAGTAATTCCTTACATTGTACAACATGATATTTATTACGGTCAAAACATTTTACTCCGAATGGCGGAACCCGAACGTGTACTGTCTTTTCGTGTAGCATGGATTGATGATCAAGAAGAAATTCAAGTTAACAGAGGGTATAGAGTACAGATGAATTCTGCAATTGGTCCCTACAAAGGAGGCTTACGTTTTCATCCGAGTGTAAATTTAAGTGTTTTAAAATTTTTAGCTTTTGAACAGACTTTTAAAAATAGTTTGACCACCCTTCCGATGGGAGGAGGAAAAGGAGGTTCAGATTTTAATCCAAAAGGAAGATCCGATACTGAAGTCATGCGTTTTTGTCAAAGTTTCATGACGGAGCTCTATAGCCATATTGGTCCCAATCGAGATGTCCCTGCAGGAGATATTGGAGTTGGCGGAAGAGAAATTGGCTATTTATTTGGACAATATAAACGTCTTCAAAATGAATTTACTGGTGTTTTAACAGGCAAGGGTGCTTCGTTTGGGGGATCTTTAATTCGCCCTGAAGCAACTGGCTATGGAGTTGTTTATTTTACCCAAAAAATGTTAGAGCATAAAGAAAATAGCATCGAAGGAAAAACAATCGTAATTTCTGGTTCAGGAAATGTGGCACAATATGCCGCTGAAAAATGTATTCAATTGGGTGGAAAAGTGCTCACTTTATCAGATTCATCGGGATACATTATGGATCCAGATGGAATAGATCACGAAAAGCTAGCCTTTATAATGGATTTGAAAAACGTTAAAAGAGGAAGAATAAATACGTATGTAGAACAATATCCAAAAGCTTCTTTTTATCCTGGAAAAGCTCCTTGGGAGACTCCATGTCAAATTGCACTTCCTTGTGCTACCCAAAATGAGCTGAACGGAAAAGATGCCGCAATTTTATTAAAGAATGGCTGCATTTGTGTGGGAGAAGGGGCCAACATGCCCTGTACTCCGGAAGCTATTTCTCAATTTAAAGAGACTAAAATTTTATTTGCCCCTGGAAAAGCATCAAATGCTGGAGGGGTCGCAGTTTCTGGTTTAGAAATGGCACAAAATTCTCTTCGCTACAGCTGGACAAGAGAGGAAGTCGATGGTCGTTTGCAAACAATAATGTCAGACATCCATCAATCCTGTTTAAAATATGGAGAGGAAAATGGGTTTGTGGATTATGTAAAAGGGGCCAATATCGCTGGGTTTGTTAAAGTTGCAGATGCCATGCTTGCGCAAGGTGTCGTTTAATTAAATCCGTGCAGTCCTCTACAGAAGCCCTTACACTAACAACGGTGAAATACGGGGACTCCAGTTTGATTGCGGCTTGTTATACTAAAGAATATGGTTTACAATCCTATATGCTTAAGGGGATTTTAAGTTCTCGAACGAATAAAAAAACCCCTAAATCTCTTTTTGAACCCCTCACCCTTTTGGAGCTTGAAGCAACCAAAAACTCTACAGATCGTCTTGGTTTTATAAAAGAAGCAAAACTTCATTATCCTTATCAAACCATTCCTTTTGATCTTAGAAAGAAAACTCTTCTGTTTTTCTTGGCAGAAGTAATTCAACAAGTAATAAAAGAAGAACAAGAAGCCAATGATCAATTATATGCCTTTTTAAAAAAGAGAATGCTTTGGCTGGATACCGAAGAAAACGTAGGTTTATTCCACATAAAACTTATGTTAGATCTCTCAAAGTTTATTGGTTTTTATCCCAATATTTCTGATAAAACAGCCCCCTATTTTGACCTAGAGACGGGCTGCATGAATACGATCAAACCAAGAGGCTCATTTTTAGATGGATCCATAAAGGTTGCCTGGGTTCAATTATTAGGCATGGACTTTGATAAAGTTGGAGAAATGAAACTCTCCAGACAAGAAAAATCAGTTTTACTAGATTCTGTAGTTATTTATTTCGAACTACATTTGCAACAATTCAAATCTCCAAAATCAACCAAGATATTAAATGAAATTTTTAAGTAAACTTAATTTTTTCTTTCTACTCATTTTCCCTCTTTGCCTAATGGGACAGAGCATTCTCGTTATTGACGCCACTTCTAGCGAGCCTATAGAAGGGGCTGCACTTTTTAATACAGAAAAAACAAAATCGATTCTCACAGATGAAACTGGTAAAGCCTTGCTTTCAGGTTTTTTAGAAAATGAACTTTTTTTTATTCAATATTATGGCTATAAAACTTTGAGTTTAGAGCTAAGTCAAAAAAATATTAGAGAAGGTATTACAATTCGTCTAGAGGCAGAAGAGCAAACCTTGGATGAGGTCATATTATCTGTTGCTAGAAAAGCAACAAACAGAAAACAAATTGCAGAAAAAGTAAATGTCGTTAATGCCGAAGAAATTAAACTTCAACGGCCAGCAAATGGTGCTGATCTTGTAGGATTAACCCCTGGAGTAAGAATTCAAAAAACCCAAGGTGGTGGAGGAAGCCCAGTAATTAGAGGCTTTGAAGCCAATCGCTTACTTTTAGTCGTTGACGGAGTCCGAATGAATAATGCTATTTATCGAAGTGGTCACCTACAAAATGCAATAACAATTAACCCCAACAATATTGAACGTGTTGAAGTTGTTTTTGGATCTTCTTCTGTTGGATATGGCTCTGATGCACTAGGGGGAGTCATTCATTATTACACAAGAAGTCCATTAATTAATAGTGAGAAAAAAATCACTTCCCAATTTTCCAGTAACTATTCAACTGCTGACAATGCTTCTATTAATTCTTTTTCTACGGAATTAAGTTTCAAAAAATGGGCAAGTTTAACCAGTATAAGTCATTCTTCATTTGGAGATATTAGAATGGGGAAAAACAGACCTCATGGATTTGAAGATTGGGGACTGACCCCATATTATTCAGCAAATACAAGAAGTCAATATAGTCCTACCCCTCTAGAAAATGAAGACCCATTAATTCAAAAAAATACGGGATATGATCAACTTGATTTATTTCAAAAATTCTTAGTCCAAATCAATGAACAAAGTCAGTTTTCAGTTAATCTTCAGTACTCTAATTCTTCGGATATTTCTAGATATGACAAACTAGTTGAAATGCGGAATGGGAGCCTGCGTTTTGCAGAATGGTATTATGGCCCTCAAAAAAGATTGTTTATTGCACCTCAATATAAATTTTTTACTGAAAAAAGATTTTTAAACTCAGGGAGAATAACATTTGGCTACCAAGATATTGAAGAATCTAGAAACAGTCGTAATTTTCAAAGTTTAACAAGAGAATATCAAAGGGAAAAGGTAAAGGTATTTAGCTTAAATGGGGATTTTGAATTCGATTTAGATGAAAAACATTCCTTCTCATATGGTTTTGAAGGAACCTATAATAAAGTTCGCTCTTTGGCCTATAAATACGACTTGATTGTAAACCAAAATAAAGTTGAAGGGAGAACACCCATACTTCCTATCCCGACACGTTACCCAAGTGCTGGAAGTTACTACGGTAGTTTTGCTATTTTTATCAATTGGGTTTGGAATTTTAATGAAAAGCTTACGTTAAACGCAGGTGCACGTATCACATCAACCAGACTAGACGGTCGCTGGAAGGAAAGCTATAACGTCAATGCATTGCTGTCTTCAGTTGATCTCAGATCAGAAGCGCTTACTGAAACTGTAGCCCTAACCTACCGCCCTTCAGAAAAAAAACAATGGAATGTTATTCTTTCTAATGGGTTTAGAAATCCAAATATTGATGATGTAGGGAAAATCAGAGAAAATAAAGGAACTCTCGTTGTTCCAAATCCTTCCTTATTTCCAGAATACGCTTATAATTTTGAACTCGGCTTTACAAATTATTTGAATTTACCTAAAAACTACATCTCCTTCAGAGGTTTTACAACACTTATATCGAGACATATAGGACGTAATAATTATGTCATTTTTGCAGATAAATCGACTGAAGACTTGAACACCATCCTTTACCAAGGAGAAGAAGTTGAAACTTTTTCTAATATAAACTCAGGAGATCGGTATTTGCTGGGAGGCTCAATAGATGGGTATTATTCGTTTATCGAAGAATTTTCTGTACAAGGAAATATATCTTATATCAAAGGAGCTAAAAGCAAAAAGTATGGCCCCCTTCCATCCATCTCTCCCGTTTTTGGGAGTCTTTTATTAAAATATTACAAAGAATCGTGGCTGGCAACTTTACGTTTTCAATTTAGCGGAAGTAAAAATCCTGAAAACTATAGCTTTGGGGGAGAGGATGGCCTAGAAGAAACTCCTTTACTTTCAGAAACACTCGGATTGTATGCGGGAGCACCCGCATGGAATGATTTGTCCTTTTTAACTCAATACAATTGGAAAGAAAATATAACTTTTCGATTTGGCTTAGATAACATCTTTGATGTTCATTACCGAACTTTCGCCTCTGGGGTTTCTGCTCCGGGAAGAAATGTTAAAATAGGGGCAAATATCTCTTTTTAAAACCTGTCTTTATAAACGTCTGCAAGTTTAAAAAAACACGCTGTTTTCTTTAAATTAATTACTTTCGCATTTGAACACAAAAAATGGTGGTTTATAATTACCGTTTATCTGTTTTATAAAGAATATTTAAAGATAAGTTTACAAACGAAAAATTAGGGATGAAATTCAATGAATACAAAGGGCTAAACTTACCTAAAATTGCAGATGAGATACTTGCCTCTTGGAAGAAAGACAATACTTTTTCTAAAAGTATTAGCCTCCGTGAGGGGAAGCCTTCGTTTGTGTTCTATGAAGGGCCGCCTTCGGCAAATGGAATGCCCGGTATTCACCATGTTATGGCTCGTGCCATAAAAGATATTTTTTGCCGATACAAAACACAAAAAGGATTTCAGGTACATAGAAAAGCAGGGTGGGATACCCATGGACTTCCTGTTGAACTAGGCGTTGAAAAAGAATTGGGGATTACTAAAGATGCAATCGGAAAAACCATTTCTGTAGAAGCATACAACGAAGCTTGTAAAAAAGCCGTTATGCGTTATACCGATGTTTGGAATGAACTGACTCAGCGCATCGGCTATTGGGTCGATATGGAAGACCCCTATGTTACCTATACTTCAAAATATATGGAGTCTGTATGGTGGCTACTCAAACAAATTCATGATAAAGGCCTTTTGTATAAAGGGTATACCATTCAACCTTATTCTCCCATGGCAGGAACGGGATTAAGTTCGCATGAACTTAATCAGCCTGGCACCTACCAAGATGTTACGGACACTACAATTACTGCCCAATTTAAAGTTATTGAAGACCACATCCCTCAGTCCCTTAAAGGAGATATTCCGCTTTATTTGTTGGCTTGGACCACTACCCCTTGGACACTTCCCTCCAACACGGCTTTAACAGTTGGAAAAAATATAGATTATGTAGTCATTAGTACTTACAATCAATATACTTTTGAACCCATACGCGTCATTCTTGCAAAAGCACTAGTTTCAAAACAGTTTGGAAAAAAATACACGCTTCAAGAAAAATTAACTGAATTTAAAGAAGGAGACAAAAATATTCCGTACCGAATTGAAAACGAATTAAAAGGAAAGGATTTACTTGAAATTCGCTACGAACAACTATGGACAAAAGCACCCTTACCCTTAAGTAATCCAGAAAATGCCTTCCGAGTCATAGCAGGAGATTTTGTGACCACTGAGGATGGAACTGGAATTGTACATACAGCTCCAACTTTCGGTGCAGATGATGCAAAAGTAGCCAAAGAAGCCAATCCGGAAGTCCCACCATTATTAGTCCTAGATGAAAATGAAAATACAGTCCCTTTAGTTGATCTACAAGGTCGCTTTAGACCCGAAGTAGGTCCCTTAGGAGGACGGTTTGTTAAAAATGAATACTATCCCGATGGGGAGGCACCAGAGCGCTCAACTGATGTTGAAATAGCAATTCAACTTAAGGAAGAAAATCGTGCGTTTAAAGTTGAAAAATATGTTCATTCCTATCCCAATTGTTGGAGAACCGATAAGCCTATTTTGTATTATCCATTGGACTCTTGGTTTATTAAAGTAACTGATGTAAAAGAGGAAATGGTGCGATTAAATCAAGAAATTAATTGGAAACCTAAGTCAACAGGGGAAGGACGTTTTGGAAATTGGCTTTCCAATGCAAATGACTGGAATCTTTCGCGCTCTCGATTTTGGGGAATTCCACTCCCTGTTTGGCGCACTGAGGATGGGCAAGAAACTCAGGTAATGGGCTCCATTAGTGAATTAAAGAAGGCGATAGATTATTCCGTAGAAAAGGGAATGATGCAAGAGAATCCGTTTCAAAATTTTAGTGAAGGTGATTTTACTGAATCTAATTATGATTCGATAGACTTACATAAAAACGTTGTAGATCAGATTGTTTTATGTAGCCCTAAAGGGCAGCCAATGCAACGAGAATCTGATTTGATAGATGTCTGGTTTGATTCGGGCGCAATGCCCTATGCTCAATGGCACTATCCTTTTGAAAACAAAGAGAAAATTGATGCTGGTGACCGTTTCCCAGCAGATTATATTGCCGAGGGAGTAGACCAAACAAGAGGTTGGTTTTATACACTTCATGCAATTGGCACACTTGTCTTTGGTAAAAAAGCATATAAAAATGTAGTCTCAAATGGTTTGGTTCTAGATAAATCAGGTCAAAAGATGTCAAAGCGATTAGGTAATGCTGTAGATCCTTTCAAGACCTTAGATCAATATGGGGCGGATGCTACAAGATGGTATATGATCTCTAATGCTAACCCCTGGGATAATTTAAAATTTGATGCAGAGGGGATTGCAGAAGTTCAACGTAAATTTTTTGGAACACTCTATAACACGTATTCATTTTTTAGTTTATACGCAAACATAGATGCTTTTGATCCAAAAAAAGAAACACCTATACCATTTGAAAACAGAACAGAATTGGATCGTTGGATCTTATCTGAATTACACAGTTTGATTCAATTAGTTGATGCTGCTTATGAAGATTACGAACCTACAAAAGCGAGTCGTGCTATTTCAGATTTTGTACAAGAAAAATTAAGTAATTGGTATGTTCGGCTCTGTCGCAGACGCTTTTGGAAAGGAGAATATGGACCCGATAAAATTGCTGCATATCAAACACTTTATGATTGTTTACTTACGGTTTCAAAATTAGCCGCTCCTATTGCACCATTTTATATGGATCGTATATTCCAAGATTTGACACAGCAAGCTACTTCCATCCATTTAACAGATTTTCCTACTGCAAATTTAGGCTTAATAAATTCCGATTTAGAACATCAGATTAATACAGCGAGAACACTTACGTCATTGGCTTTATCACTCCGTAAAAAAGAACAGGTACGGGTACGTCAACCCCTTCAAAAAATGATTATCCCAGTAAAAAACAAAACGGAACGAAATCGAATTGAACGTATCACCGAACAGCTTAAGGGAGAAATAAACATCAAATCAGTTGAACTCTTGGATGATGCTAATTCACTCTTAGTAAAAGAAATCAAACCTAACTTTAAAGCATTAGGACCTCGCTTTGGAAAAGATGTGAAAGCAGTTGTTGAACTCATAAAAAATCTAACTGAGGAGCAAATCAATCTATTAGAAGGAAAAGGCACCCTCGAAGTGCAACTAAACGAAAAAAACCTTACTTTAGAACGGTCAGATGTAGAGGTTTCCTTTAAGGATATTGAAGGTTGGCAAGTAGCGCAAGGAGGGGGAATGACGGTTGCCCTTGACATGACATTAACACCTGATTTGATTCAGGAAGGTATTGCAAGAGAATTAGTCAATAGAATTCAGAATTTCAGAAAAGACAGTGGTCTAGAAGTAACAGATAAAATTGCTATTTCCCTAAAAAGTGAACCTCAATTAGAGGCTGCAGTTTTGAAAAATAAAAATTATATTTTATCCGAAACATTAGCCAATAATTTAACGTTTGAGCCTAATTTAACTGACGGGTTAGCACTTGAATTTGAAAATATAAAAACCATAATACGAATAAATAAAACATCCTGATGAGCGAAAAAACAAAGTACAGCGACGCGGAACTCCAAGAATTTAAAACTTTAATTGAAGATAAAATCCAAAAAGCACGTTTAGATCTTGATTTACTAAAAAGTTCATACATGAATGATGGAAATAATGGAACAGAAGATACTGCACCTACCTTCAAAGCCTTTGAAGAAGGATCTGAAACCATGTCCAAAGAAGCAAATACGCAATTGGCAATTCGACAAGAAAAATTCATTCGAGATCTAAAAAATGCTTTGATTAGAATTGAAAATAAAACGTATGGTATTTGCCGTGTTACAGGGAAGCTAATCAATAAAAAACGTTTATTCCTTGTTCCGCATGCTACCTTAAGCATAGAAGCTAAGAACTTACAAAAATAGACTCCTAAACCCACTGATTCTGGATAATAAAAAAACATACATAACCCTAAAATGGGCGCTGTCGATTATTATTAGTATACTTCTAATTGATCAGTGTAGTAAGTTTTATATTAAGTTAAATTATCCTCTTTCTGGCTATGGCGTCCCTCCCATTGTTGATTGGGGCTTTTTCAAATTACTTTTTGTAGAAAACAAAGGGATGGCTATGGGAACAAAATTTAATGACTTCCTTCCTTTTATTAAAGAGGATTCTGCCAAACTTTTTTTAACGCTTTTCCGATTGGTAGCCATTGTAGGTTTGGGATATTGGTTATGGGATTCTATAAAAAAACAAGGCCCTAAATTACTCAACTTGGCACTAGCATTGATTTTTGCTGGGGCTTTAGGTAATATTATTGATTCTGTTTTTTATGGGGTAATCTTTACTGATAGTTATAATACTGTTGCTAAACTCTTTCCTGAGGGCGGTGGATATGCTCCCTTGTTTTATGGACATGTAGTGGATATGTTACAGTTCCCTTTAGTTGAATGGACTTGGCCCAAATGGATTCCAGTTGTGGGAGGAGATACTTTTTTGTTTTTTCAATATATTTTTAATGTTGCCGATACAGCAATTAGTTCAGGTGTTGGAATAATGATTGTTTTTAATAAAAAAATATTTAAAAAAGAGACGCCTAAAATGAATGAATCTTTTGAGGACTAATACAGTAATCTAAAGGTATATCTTCATCACGAATCCCATCGATACGATCTACTGGATCAAAAAAAGAAAGTCCAATTTTCAAAACTTCTTTTTTACAATTTTTCAAGAAAACATCATAAAAACCTTTTCCATAGCCCACTCTATTGCCTTTTTTGTCAAAACTCAAAAGAGGTATGAATACCACTTCGAGCATTGATGGGTCAATTGAAATGCCACTTTCTGGTTCAGGAATACCCCATTTATTTTGTGTGATTTTTGTCCCGTCGGTCAATAAGATATGCTCTAGCCTATTTTGTCCAGAAACCCTTGGTAGAACAACCTGTTTGTCTCTTCCTTGGAGTAGTGTTAAAATTAAAGTAGTATCTACCTCAGCCTGAGAGGCAATAGGTAGAAACAAATGAAAAAAATTAAATTCCCAAATCGGTAGTTTTAAACATAGATTTGCGATTGCCAAACTATAATCATCATGTGTCTGATGAGAAAGTGCTAACCGTTTTTTCGAAAAATAATCCCGTAGTGCTTCTTTTGAATAATCCATTAAAATTAATTGATTGAAATAACAGTTTCTTTACCCAAAGAAAATCAATATTTTCGTTATGTGAAATCAGATCTCATTGAAATTCAATTAAAAAGCCTTCCACAGGTTGCGGGGGTGTATCAATATTTTGATAAATCAGATCGTGTAATCTATGTAGGAAAGGCTAAAAATCTTAAAAAAAGGGTAAGTTCCTATTTCAATAAAGTTCACGATAATAAAAAAACTTCTGTACTAGTAAAAAATATTGTGCGCATAGAACATATTGTTGTTGAAACTGAAATGGATGCCCTTTTATTGGAAAACAATCTTATAAAAAAATACCAACCACGATATAATGTCTTGCTTAAAGATGACAAAACCTATCCTTGGATTTGTATAAAAAAAGAACCTTTTCCGCGTGTTTTTTATACCCGTAGGGTTATTAAAGACGGCTCTGAATATTTTGGCCCTTATACCAATATGAAAACGGTAATGACACTTTTGGGATTGGTACGAACGTTATACCCCTTGAGGAGCTGTAAGTTTGACTTAAGTGATGAAAAAATTGTAGCTGGAAAATATAAAGTCTGCCTAGAGTACCATATGGGAAATTGTTTGGCGCCCTGTACAAAGCAAATCGAAACGGAAGATTATGATAACAACATCAAAGCCATCCGAGAAATAATCAAAGGAAACTTTAAAGATTCCATTCAAGGTTTTAAAAGGCAAATGGATTCTTTTGCTACCGCTATGGAATTTGAAAAAGCACAAGTAGTAAAAGAAAAAATTGAATCCCTAACAAATTATCAAGCTAAATCTACCATAGTAAGCCCTAAAATTAATAATGTAGATGTATTCAGTATTGTATCTGATGAAAGCTATGGGTATGTTAATTACATTCAGGTTTCACATGGCGGTATCGTTCGCTCACATACCTTAGAAATAAAAAAGAAGTTAGATGAGTCTGATGCCACTTTATTACAATTAGGCATCATAGAAATCAGGCAATTATTTTTTAGTTCAGCAAATGAAATTTATTTATCAGAACCCGTTGCCCTGGGGGAAGATTTAAAAGTAAGTGTCCCTCTTCAAGGAGACAAAAGAAAGCTGGTAGACCTTTCCATTCGCAATGCCAAATTCTTCAGAATGGAACGTTTCAAGCAGATGAAAATTGTTGATCCAGAAAGGCATACTTCTCGAATTATGAGTCAAATGAAAACGGATTTAAGATTGCCTAAAGAACCTTATCATATAGAATGTTTTGACAACTCTAATATTCAAGGGTCAAATCCTGTTGCCGCTTGTGTCGTATTTAAAAATGGAAAACCAAGCAAAAAAGAGTACCGTCATTACAATATAAAAACCGTTCAAGGACCAGATGATTTTGCTTCCATGGAGGAAGTCGTATATAGGCGCTACAAACGTTTGTTAGAGGAAGAGGCTCCTCTTCCCCAACTTATTGTGATTGATGGAGGGAAAGGACAACTATCCTCAGCAGTAAAAAGTTTAGATCTATTAGAGCTTCGTGGAAAAATTTCCATCATCGGGATTGCGAAACGATTAGAAGAAATTTATTTCCCTGAAGATTCTATACCCCTTTACATAGATAAAAGATCTGAGAGTCTGAAAATATTACAGCGCGCAAGAGACGAAGCGCATCGTTTTGGAATTACTTTTCACAGACAAAAACGAAGTAAAGGAAGCTTAAACTCTGAGCTGGATCAAATTGATGGTATTGGTCCCGCAACACGAGATAAATTATTAGTTCATTTTAAATCATTAAAAAGAATTAAAAAAGCGTCCAAAGAAGAATTAGAAAAAATACTGGGAAAGCAGAATGGTGCAAAAATCTATATAGGCTTACATTCTAAATAAGATATTTAACATTTTTAAAACGTTATCCCTTCTATGTAGACTAAAGGAATTGTTACCTTTGAACTATGATTAAAAAGTTAATTTTCATTTTATTTTTTGGAATTTTAGCAAGCTACGCACAGCCTATTCCGACAGATTTGCTTGCGCCTTCTTCCCCCTTTCAAGAGGGAGAGTGGTTTCAATTACGAATCCACTATGGCTTATTTAATGCTAGTTATGCCACCTTATCTCTTGAGCGTGACACACTAAACGGAAAGCCTGTGTTTCATGCTAAAGCTTTTGGAGAGACTTCTGGAATTGCACGTTGGTTTTTTAAGGTAGAGGATTACTATGAGAGCTATTTTGACCAAACAACAATTTTACCTTACAAATTCATCCGAGATATAAATGAAGGAGGATATACTAAAAATGTAGAGATTGAGTTTGACCACATGCTAAAAAAAGCTAAAGTCAATAATAAAAAGAAAAAAGTAATTGAGGAATTTGAAATACAACCGAATGTTCAGGATTTGATTTCGTGCTTTTATTATTTACGAAACTTTTATCCTGAAGATAAGATTGAAGTAAATGAAAGCTTTGACATCAATATGTTTTTTGATCAAGAAAACTACGTTTTCAAACTGAAGTATTTAGGTAAAGAAGTCATCAACAGTAAATTTGGAGATGTAAATTGTCTAAAATTCAGACCTGTAGTTCAATCGGGAAGGGTTTTTAAAGAACAAGAAAGTGTAACCTTATGGGTTTCTGATGATAAAAATAAACTCCCAATTCGCCTTCAAGCAGATATTTTAGTGGGTTCAATAAAAGCAGATATTGAAAATTTCAAAAATTTAAAACATCCCTTCAAAATTAAAGTTGAATAACCTGTATAGAAAAAGAGGATAACTTTTCCTTTGCTTTTATTATAATTAAATTTAAGTTTCGAAATTTGCAAAAAATAACTATATGTATCGGGTAATAATTTTTCTCTTTATTATAACTTTATTCTCTTGTAATTCTTCAGGAGAAAAAGCAACTAGCGAAAAAACAAAAACCGAGACAGAAGTTCAAGCTAACCTTCGTTATGGCATAGATCTAAATGCCTATGAGTTACGGGAAAATAAAATTAATAGAGGTGATACCTTTGGAAAAATTCTTGAAAAAAACGGAATTGATTATCCCCAAGTTTACAACATACTTCAAGCCATAAAAGGAAAGGTTAATGTTCGTAAACTCACAATAGGAAAAGCATACAGTTTGTTTTATAGTAAAGACAGCATCACTACCCCAGAATACTTTGTTTATCACCCTGGAGTTTCTGGCTATTCTGTAATTCATCTGCGAGACAGTTTATATGGTGAAGAGATCGTAAAACCCTCTCGCCTAGTTGAATTAGAAGCCTCTGGAGTCATCGAAAGTTCACTTTATGAAACCATGCAGAAAAGTGGTATTAATGAAAACCTAACCTATTATTTATCTGATGTTTACGCTTGGACTGTAGATTTTTTTCGTTTACAAAAAGGGGATCGTTTTAAAGTTATTTATACTGAAAAATTTGTTGATGATTCTATTTCTGTTGGGATAGAAAGAATCAAAGCAGCCTATTTTGAGCATAATGGAAAACCTCTTTATGCTTTTGAATTTATTAGCGATCCTGAAAAAGGTATTGTTGATTATTTTGACAATGAAGCCAATAGTTTACGCCGTGCCTTTTTACAGGGGCCTCTAAAATTTAACCGCGTTTCTTCTCGGTATAATCTGAGGAGAAGAATTGCCTATTATGGAAATCGAATTCGTCCACATAAAGGAACTGACTTTGCTGCCTCCGAAGGAACTCCCATACTGGCAACAGCGAATGGAACTGTGGTAAAAGCAAGTTACACAAAAGGGAACGGCAATTACGTAACGCTTAAACACAACGGCACCTACTCCACTCAATACCTGCACATGAAAAAAAGAAAAGTGAAAGTAGGTCAATTTGTAGAACAAGGGGATGTTATTGGATGGGTTGGAATGACAGGAAATACCTCTGGACCTCATGTGTGTTATCGCTTTTGGAAAAACGGAAAACAAGTTGACCCCTTCAAACAAAAACTTCCAGATGCGAAACCCATTTCTTCAGACTTAAAATCTAAATTTGCCGAACATATCATTCCTTACAAAACAAAACTTGACTGCATTCCTTTTGAAACACCAACTTTAGATGAAATTGCGGTAAATAACGATAAACCTAATAATGCAAAAGATCCTTCCTAATACCAATCCAACAGAGCTAAATGCTTGGGAATCACTCAAAAAACATTTTCAAAACACCAAACAAACTACACTTAAAGAATACTTTGAAAATGAGCCCAATCGATTGGACTATTCCATATTGAAATGGAGAGACTTTTATGTAGATTTTTCCAAGAATAGACTTGACAAAAAAGGGTTTGATTTATTGCTTCAATTAGCGGAAGAATCCGGCTTAAAAAAGGCTATTGATGCTCAATTTTCTGGAAGTAAAATTAATGTGACCGAAGACAGAGCCGTTTTGCATACAGCTTTGAGATCCATTACAAAAGACCCCGTTCTGTTTGAAGGAGAAAATGTCCTTCCTTCCCTGGCAAATACACAAAAAAAGATGTACGCTTTTTGTGATAAAGTCATTTCAGGTGCTTGGAAAGGATATACTGGAAAAGAAATTACCCATATAGTAAATATAGGTATTGGAGGATCAGATTTAGGCCCTGCAATGGTTGTTGAGGCATTAGAATATTACAAAAATCAATTGGACGTTCGTTTTGTTTCTAATGTGGAAGGAGACCACCATCAAGAAATTATCAAAGATCTCAATCCAGAAACAACCCTGTTTGTGATTGTTTCAAAAACATTTACTACTCAAGAAACTTTAAGTAACGCAAATAGTATTCGAACTTGGTTTTTAAATCAAGCTCCAAAAGATGCTATTGCTAAACATTTTGTGGCTGTCTCTACAAATACAGAAAAAACAGCCGCTTTTGGAATTTCATCAGAAAACACCTTTCCAATGAGTGATTGGGTGGGAGGTAGATTTTCCTTGTGGAGCACTGTTGGTTTAAGTATCTGTCTGGCTGTAGGTCCAAAAAACTTTACAAAACTTTTAGAGGGGGCAGGCCAAATGGATTACCATTTCCAAAATACCCCTTTTGATAAAAATATTCCTGTAGTTCTTGCGCTCATCAGCATTTGGTACAACAACTTTTGGACTGCTGAAAGTGAAGCAATTATTCCCTACACTCAATACCTAAGAAACCTTCCTGCATACCTCCAACAAGGAATCATGGAGAGCAATGGAAAAAGTGTCGGTCGGGATGGTAAAAAAGTAAATTATCAAACAGGGACCCTCATTTGGGGTGCTTCTGGAACCAATGCACAACATGCCTTTTTTCAACTTATTCATCAAGGAACAAAGTTGATCCCCGCTGATTTTATTGGCTTTAAAAAAGCACTTCATGGTAATAAAGACCACCAAGAAAAATTATTGGCCAACTTTATAGCTCAAACCGAGGCCTTAATGAACGGAAAGACTCTCGATCAAGTAAAAATTGAGTTAAGTGCAAGTGGACTGTCTACCGAAGAACAAAATAAAATTGCGCCATTTAAAGTATTTGAAGGAAATAAACCAACCAATACTTTATTGATTGATTCATTAACACCCGCTTCCTTAGGTTCGCTGATTGCACTATATGAACATAAAATTTATGTTCAAGGTATATTATGGAATATATATAGTTACGATCAATGGGGCGTTGAGCTTGGAAAACAATTAGCAAATGTAGTTTTAGAGGATATTAAAGATAATGCGCAACATCCACATGATGAATCTACTAAAGCGCTTTTAAAACATATCGCTAATTAAGTAAAATCAATTTATACTTCTTCAAATTTTAAATCCTTCACTTTAAGTTGAAGGCTAACAATACCGTTATACTCGTTTTCTTCAAGGGTGTATAAAACCGAAAAGGGGAGTTGATTTTTTATAGTTATCAAATTCGCTCCCATTCCAAAACCAATCCCTTGAATTTGTATTCCAGAAGAATCCCTAATTTCAAGTTTGAGATGCGTTTGATCTTTCCCTACCAAACGTGATCCTCCTGTATCCTTGCAATGATGTGTGACAAATACAGGACGCATATTTTTTGGTCCAAAAGGTCCCATTTGATTCAAAATCCTGAGAAGCTTAGGACTTAACTCATTTAATTTCAATACCGCATCATAAATCAGACTGGGAGTTTGTTGTTCCTTTAAAATAGTTGAACGCACATAGGCTTCAAAACCTTTTTTAAAACCCTCTAACTGCTCTGGTTTTAGGGTTAATCCGGCAGCATATTTATGTCCCCCAAACTGAATCATGAATTCTGCACAAGACTCTAGTGCCTTGTAAACATCAAAGCCCCTCACAGAACGAACAGAACCGGACAATACTCCTTCTGATTCTGTTAATACAACCGTAGGACGATAATAGGTTTCAATCAATCGGGAAGCTACTATACCAATAACACCTTTGTGCCAAGAAGAATGAAAAACAACCGTTGAAAAACTTTCTTGTTGTTCATTTAAAATAATTTGTTGCAGTGCTTCTTTAGTAATACGTTCATCGGTTGCTCTTCTTTCAGAATTGTAAAACTCAATAGAACGCGCGATTGGTAGTGCAACCTCAACATCTGAAGCGGCCAATAATTCTACGGCATTTAGGCCATGATCCATCCTCCCTGCAGCATTGATTCTTGGAGCAATAACAAAAACTAAATCAGTAACACTGACTGGATTTTTTAACGATTTTAAAAAAAACTGAAGCCCAACTCTTGGACTCTGATTTAGTTGCTCAATTCCCAAAAAAGTGAGAATTCTGTTTTCACCAATTATAGGAACAATATCAGCTGCAATAGCAGTTGCAACCAAATCCAAATAACAAAATAACTCCTTTTCGGGGAGTTCCATTCGTTGTTGTACTGCTTGAATTAATTTAAACCCAATGCCACAACCACATAACTCTTTAAACGGATATGCACAGTCCCCACGCTTAGGGTCTAAAACAGCAATTGCTTTAGGTAAATTTTCACTCGGTAAATGGTGATCACAAATCACAAAATCAACCCCTAAATCGTTAGCATAATCAATTTGTGCATTGGCTTTTATTCCACAGTCTAAAGCTATAATTAAACTAATCCCTTCTTCTTTGGCGTGGTCGATTCCTGCAATAGAAATACCATAACCTTCTTTGTATCGATCGGGGACATAAGGTGTAAGGTTTTCAATTTTATCTTTTAAAAAAGAATACACCAAGGCTACGGATGTGGTTCCATCAACATCGTAATCACCATAGACCATCACTCTTTCATGCCGTTCAATAGCCTGTATAATTCGATTGACTGCAACAGTCATATCTTGCATTAAATAGGGGTCATGAAGCTGAGACCAGTCGGGTCTAAAAAAATTCTTGGCCTCCTCATATGATGTAATTCCTCGTTGTGCTAATAGTTGAGCAATCACTGGAGAAACGCCTAGTGCTCCTGACAAGTGTTCAACTGTATTCTCTGGGGCTGAAGGGGGGGTATACCATTCCATAATTATGAGGTTTTCTTCCCTTCAATCACAATGACAAATTCTCCTTTTGGCGGTTGGGTCTGAAAAAAATGAAGGCCCTCTGATGCTGTTCCACGGAAAGTGCTTTCATATAGTTTTGAAATTTCACGAATAACTGCAATCGTACGATCTGATCCAAAATAGGTGACTATCTGCTCTAAGGTTTTGATGAGTTTATGTGGGGACTCATAAAACACTTGAGTCCTTTCTTGTTCAGCCATTTGCTCCAGTCGCGTTTGTCTTCCTTTTTTTGGGGGTAGAAATCCTTCAAAAACAAAACGATCACATGGAATTCCACTTTGAACTAATGCAGGTATTAATGCAGTGGGACCCGGTAAGCACTGAACTTCAATTCCTTCTTTTATGGCTTCACGAACCATCAGAAATCCAGGATCCGAAATTCCAGGCGTCCCAGCATCTGAAATAAGGGCAACTTTTTTTCCCCCTTTTAGTTGGTTCAAAACACTTTGAACTTTTTTATGCTCATTGTGCATATGAAAACTCTGATAGGGTGTGTCAATTTCAAAATGCTTTAACAACTTAGAGCTAACGCGTGTATCTTCAGCCAAAATTAAATCCACCTCCTTAAGCAGACGTATCGCTCTTAGCGTTATATCCTCTAAATTACCAATGGGTGTGGGGATCAAATAGATCACTTGTCTTTATTTTAAGGGTTAGTCGTCAAAAAAATACTTTAAACACTAAAGTTTTTCTGTAAAATAGTTAAAAACCGTGCTTCAATAGGTTCTTTATCTTTCCAATTTTGATATTCAGGTTTTACCATTTCATTTATAAACACTTCTACTTCTTCCCAGCTTTCATAAGTTACAATCTGAGAAAGTACTCTTTCGTATGCATTTACGTCCTCTTCAAATAAATGTTTTACGAAAGCGAGTCGGTCATTTAAATCAATACTTAGAGTTTTAGCAAATAGGTCATTGATGTTTTTTTTCTCCTCTTCTATATGTTCAAGTACTGTTTCAGAAGTATTCTCTTCTTTTTTAGCAATAAAACTAGGGGTTTCCGAAACGTTTTCAAATAGACTTTTGTAAGACTCTGTTTCTGGCATTTCAGTCACCATATTTTTTATGGCATCCATTAAAGGGGGGACTTCTAAGTGCTCATCTTGTGCCGGGCTTTCATCTTTTTCTTTAAACGTATTAAATGTTTCAAGTACTTCCTTAAGTTCATTTTGATGATGGCTCCATTTTTTAGTTTGTTGGGTATCTTCTTTTAATAGCTTGTGGAACGTAGAGATTTCGTAAAGCCTTTGTATTGCAGCATGCGTTTCTTCATCCCCCCAATCACTTTGGTTTTGGAGGACATTTTCTGCCCATTTCGCTAAAGCACTTTTAATTTGTTCTGTCATGATTTTTCGTCCGTCAACCCGAGAGATTTTAATACCTTTGTTTTCATAGGGCTCATAAAAAATCTGTTTTCAAGTTGAAAATTACAAAATGTTTTTAGAAAATACCGTAAAGTCAAACGAACAATTTGGATGGATTGAGGTCATCTGTGGTTCTATGTTTTCTGGAAAAACAGAGGAACTCATTCGGCGGCTCAAAAGGGCTCAATTTGCCAAACAAAAAATTGAAATTTTTAAACCAGCCATTGACTTGCGCTATGATGATGAATTGGTCACTTCACATGATCAAAACCAAATTCCCTCAACCCCTGTACCTGCTGCTGCAAACATTCCAATCTTAGCCGATGGCTGTGATGTTGTGGGAATAGATGAAGCTCAGTTTTTTGATGATGAAATTGTAAAAGTCTGCAATGACCTCGCCAATAATGGGGTACGCGTTATTGTAGCAGGATTAGATATGGATTTTCAAGGAAACCCTTTTGGTCCTATGCCAGCATTAATGGCTACAGCAGAGTATGTAACTAAAGTTCATGCGATATGTACCCGCACCGGAGGGTTAGCAAACCATAGTTTTCGAACCAGTGAAAATAATTCTATTGTATTACTGGGAGAAAAAGAAAGTTACGAACCCCTATCACGAGCTGCCTTTTTTAACGCAAACAAGCAAAAAAAAAAGGACACTAAATAATTCTTAACCTTTGAACACACTCACGCTTAGCCTTTCAAATATAGATCACAATTACAACTGTATTCGTGAACAAATAAATGCCACTACCCAGATTATTGGGGTAGTTAAAGCAAATGCATATGGGAGTTCATCAATACATTTTGCTTCTCGTTTAGTTGAACTTGGTGTGGACTATCTAGCTGTAGCCTATACTGAAGAGGGACAGCAATTAAGAAGTCAAGGGGTCAAGATTCCTATCATGGTATTCTACCCACAGTTAGATGCTTTAGATACGCTTTTGGATGCTTGTCTTGAACCTTGTTTATATAATAAAACAATTTTAGAAGGTTTTAAAAAAATACTCCTCGAAAAAAAAATTTCTCATTATCCAGTTCATATAAAATATAATACGGGATTAAATAGGTTGGGATTTACTCCTGACCAAAGTGATTGGGTTCTTGAACAAATGAAAAACAACTGCTTTCAATTGGAAAGTGTGTATTCTCATTTAGCAGCTTCTGAAGCAAAACGTCCTTCTGCCCTTTGTAAGAGTCAAATTGAACTATTTGAAATCTTAAAAATAAAACATTCAAGTGTTTCTAACCAACCTCCTAAATTTCATTTACTCAATAGTTCCGGAGTCTTTAATTATCCTGAACACCAATATGATATGGTTCGTTGCGGTATAGCTTTACATGGTTTTGCCAATCATCCCGATTGGGACGCACACCTCAAACCCATATGTGTATTGGAAAGTAGCATAACCCAAATACACCAGGTAAAAAAAGGAAACTTTGTAGGCTATGACCATGGTTGGCAAGCGCCTCAAAATACTCAAATTGCAACACTCCCTTTAGGCCATGCAGATGGAATTGGGAGACACTTTGGACACCACAAAGGAAGTGTGATGATCAACGGAAAAAAGGCTCCTATAGTGGGAAATGTTTGTATGGACCTGCTTATGGTAGACGTCACATCCATTGATTGTGAAGAAGGAGATAAAGTCAAATTTTTTGGGGAATTAAACACGGCTTCTACTTTTGCCCTTCAGGGAAATTCGATTAGCTATGAACTAATCACGGGTTTAGGTTCAAGAATTAAGCGCATAGTAAAGGAATAAAAAAAACCATTTGTTATAAATACAACAAATTGTTGTTTTTTCTTAAATCTATTCCGAAGCATGGTAACTAAGGTTTTTAATTCTATTTTTGGCAAAAATTAAATAATGAAAGTAGCGGTTGTAGGAGCCACTGGAATGGTGGGTCATGTCATGTTAAAAGTATTAGCTGAACGTAAACTCCCCATCACGGAATTACTGTTAGTTGCTTCGGAACGGTCTGTTGGAAAAGAAATCAAATTTGAAGGAAAAATACATACTATCATTGGATTAGAAACAGCTGTTGCAGCAAAACCTGATATTGCTTTATTTTCTGCAGGAGGGGAAACCTCACTTGAATGGGCGCCAAAATTTGCTGCAGCAGGAACAACCGTCATCGATAATTCTTCTGCCTGGAGAATGGATCCCTCTAAAAAATTAATTGTCCCTGAAATTAATGGAAATCAATTAACTGCCGAAGATAAAATCATTGCCAATCCCAACTGTTCCACTATTCAAATGGTTCTTGCTTTAGCACCACTTCATAAAGCATTTAAAATCAAACGTTTAATTATTTCAACCTACCAATCAATAACAGGAACAGGAGTAAAAGCAGTAGCGCAATTAAAAAATGAAGCCGAAGGAAAGGATGGAGATATGGCTTATCCGCATCCCATTCACAAAAATGCCCTTCCTCATTGTGATGTGTTTTTAGAAAATGATTATACCAAAGAGGAAATGAAATTGGTTCATGAAACACATAAAATTCTAGGGGATGACACCATTGGAATTACTGCAACCGCTATTCGCATTCCCGTCGTTGGAGGACATAGCGAATGTGTAAATATTGAGTTTGAAAAACCGTTTGAAATTGAGGATATCAGAAGCCTTTTAAATGAAACTCCTGGAGTAATTGTTCAAGACGAACCTAAAACAAATACCTATCCCATGCCTATTTATGCAGAAGGAAAAGACGAAGTTTTTGTGGGTAGAATCAGACGAGATACCTCACATCAAAATGCTATCAATATGTGGATCGTTGCGGATAATCTTCGAAAAGGTGCTGCCACAAATACAATTCAAATTGCCGAATATTTAATTGCAAACGGGATCTGATTTTTAGGTCAAAATAGAGATTTAAATTATTGTTGTAATTTCAGACATAAATTTATTTTTCTCATGTTATTATTCGTGCTTAAAAGACTACGTTTTCTTTTACTAATATTACTATACTTTGGTTGTCAATCAATAACTACACCCATTGCCGTAGCCGCTATTTTTTCCGATCACATGGTATTGCAACAACAAATGGAAGTTCCTGTCTGGGGGAGTGGGTCTCCAGGAGCTACCATTACCATTGAGGCGAGTTGGGGTAATTCTGCCTCCGTTGAAATAGATACCAAAGGAGAATGGAACACCCTGTTACAAACACCCTCATATGGAGGTCCACATACAATAAAAATTGTTTCAGAAAAGCAAGCGCTTTTTCTCGAAGATATTATGATTGGAGACGTTTGGCTAACCTCTGGGCAATCAAATATGGAATGGCAAATTCAAAACCCAATAAATAATCAAGCAGAGGAAATTGCCACAGCCAATTATCCTGCTATTAGAATGTTTTCTGTACCCCGAAATTTAAATGGTACCGCTATTAATAATACCTCATGGAAAATAACAACACCTGAAAACGTAAAGCAATTTAGTGCCGTAGGTTATTTTTTCGCACGAGAACTAAACGAAAATCTAGATATTCCCATCGGTATTGTAAACTCCTCTTGGGGTGGAACACGAGTTGAAGCTTGGACAAGTGCTAAAAAACTCAGTTCTTTAAAACCTACGCAAACTGCCATAAAAGAAATTATGGATGCAGGTGGATTTGAGAGTCTAAAAGAAAATAATAATAAAAAAAATAGTGAAATTTCTATCGCTAATGCCGCCTATTTAAAAGCCAAAAATTATCCATATCCCCAAGGCGATGATTTAGAAAAAGTTTGGTCAGAACTTGATTTAGATGATACCGCTTTTTCACAATCTGACTTTGACGATTCCAGTTGGGATACTTTTGAAGTTGAATTACAGACAAGCCAGGACGTAAGTTTCCCAATTACTTTTGAGCAATTTTTCGAGAGTGGAACTACTGCAGAAAACGGAGTGATCTGGTATCGAAAATCATTTGATGTGGACGATACTCAAGAAAACTATACACTAAGATTTAATAAAGGAATTGATGATATTGATTATACCTATATCAATGGGGTTCTTGTTGGAAGTATTCTAGCGTGTTGTACGGATAAAAAATATGAAATACCGCCAGGAATACTCAAGAACGAAGGGAACGTTTTAGCCGTTAGAGTCATTGATTTACAGGGAGAAGGTGGTTTTAGAGGAAGTATTTTACTGGAAAGTAAAACCGAAAATCAACGCCTTGATCAAGGAACATGGAAACAAAAACACCATGCTTTTTATTTAATTCCTGATTTTCAACTTCATAATTTAAGCACTTCTGAATTGATCGCTAGAGAGAGCGAACTAAAAACAAACTTAAAACAAGGACGCTTTTTAAATGATCCAAATGCCTACAGTATTTTATTTCAAAAAATGATCACTCCTATTTTACCCTTTGGAATTAAGGGAGCCTTGTGGTATCAAGGTGAGTCTAATGTTGGAAATTTTCAAGAATACCAAGAATTGTTTACCGGTATGATTGGAGATTGGCGTGAGCGCTGGGGCTATGAGTTTCCATTTTACTTTGCTCAAATTGCGCCTTACACTTATACTGAAGCTGATCGTTCTCATGAGCTTCGCGAGGCACAACGAAAAAGTTTGACTACCCCCAACACCGGAATGGTCATCACCCTGGACATAGGAGAAGAAAAAGATATACATCCCGCCAACAAACAAGATGTTGGATTGCGTTTTGCAAAGTTGGCTTTGCATCATGACTATGGTCAAAAAGACATCGTTCCCTCCGGGCCTTTATATAAAAATCATCGTCTTTTTTCCAACTATATTGACATTGAATTTGATTATATAGGCTCAGGATTAATGGGGAAAAACAAATTAAACGGTTTTGAGATTGCAGGAGCCGAGGGTGTTTTTATTCCTGCAAAAGCAAAAATTATAAACAATCAAATTCGTGTTTCCGCTCAAAAAGTTAAAAACCCAAAACGTATTCGTTATGGATGGAAAAATTATTTTGAAGCTACTCTTTTCAATCAAGAAGGCCTTCCAGCTTCATCTTTTCAAACCAACTAAAATCATTTAATTATGAAAAATATACTCTGCCTATTTACTATTTTTTTACTGGTTTCTTGTGCTAATGAAAAATCAGAACAAATCACTTTTGAACTCCTCCCTTCACCCCAAGACATATCCGTTAATTCAGAAATGTCTACTCTTAATGCAGGTGCTTTACAAGGGGCTTTTAGTCCTCAAGATAATGCCCTTCCAATAAGGTATGGTGTTTTAAAAAACATGGTGAAAAGTGAGACTGCAGAAAAAGCCCAAATCCATTTTAATATCAATGCTAAAGTGGGGCAGCAAGCTGAAAGCTATTCGTTAAAAATTGAAGGAGAAAAGATCAATATCGAGGCACAAGATGAAGCGGGTTTGTTTTATGCCTTTGTAACACTCTCTCAGATTATAGAAGATGCTCAAGGGAAACTATTACCCCTTTTAGAAATCAATGATGCTCCAAAAATTGCCTTTCGCCCCATTCAAATAGACATCAAACACCACAGAGAAAAAGAATCCTATTATTATGAGTTAATGGACCATTTGGCACAATTAAAAATCAATGGGGTGATTCTTGAAATTGAAGACAAACTTCAATACAAACGTCGTCCTGAAGTGGGGAGTGATGACGCTATGACCATTGATCAATGGAAAGCTATAAGTGAATATGCGCAACAAAGGAATATCAATATTAGTCCTTTGGTACAAGGCTTAGGACATGCTTCTTTTATTTTAAAACACGAAAAGAATTTTGCGTTACGTGATGACCCAAAAAGCGATTGGGCGTTTAATCCCTTAGATCCAAAAACCTATGAGTTGCAATTTGACCTTTACCTCGATGCAATGGAGGCTACTCCCTATGGAAAATACCTACATGTGGGAGGTGACGAAGTAAAAACCACGGGGCGCAATAGCGGAATATCAGCCTTGGAATTAAATATAATTTGGCTTAATAAAGTAAGTGCTTTCGCAGCTGAACACAACCGAATTCCTATATTTTGGGATGATATGCCCCTCAAGGAGGCAGGGCTCATGTCTCCCATTTATGACAGTAAAATGAGTGAACAAACCGTTGATTCTATTTGGACTAAAAACGAACCCAAACTCAGCCAATTTATTCAGCAGTTTCCAAAGAACTGTGTATACATGCGTTGGAATTATCATATAGCAGAATCCTATGGAAATGGCAAAGCTATGGACTGGTTTTCGAGCAATGGCTTTAGTGTGATGGGAGCAACTTCAGGACAAACACGCTGGACCTTAATGCCACAGAGAGAAAGTAATATTGATCAAATAAAAATATTTGCACAGCAATCTATTGAGAGAGGTTACAACGGTTTACTATTAACCCTTTGGGATGATGATTCCCCACATTTTGAACTCTATAAACGTGGAATTGCTGCTTTTGCAGAATACAGTTGGGCAGGAATGAAACGTGCTAAAGAAGAGTTTAAAGCCAGCTTTAGACACCGTACTTTTGGAGCTGCCTTCCAATCTGAGGAGTATGCCTTTATCGATGCGCTAGATGCGCCCGTTGGCCTCTGGACCAATGTCTTATTAGAAGATGGAATTCATCGGAATTCATTAGTACACAGAGAAAATGCGATAGAAGAACATGTTATCGATTTGCCTGATTTTAATGATAAAGGGGCTTGGGCTGAAAAGTATGCCGAACGACTAGAAAATATTTCTAAGCAAAGTGAAAATTTAAAAAAAGTACAGCAAACCTTAACCCGTATTAAAACTCAAAATGCTGAAAATAAATATACACTAGCGATTTATAGAGAAGTCGGTGCCTTAGTAAATTATAATTTTGAAGCCCTTAAAAAAATAGAAGCTTTTGACCTTGCAACTACTGTTGATGAGGAAACAAAAATTTTATTGGAACTTCAGGAGCTCACCAAAAAATTTAAAACAGTGCGACAAGATTTTCAACAAGTTTATGGACAAACACGAATTCTTAATAAACCTGAAAATTATATTCTCGACCAAGATCATCATAACCATCCCGCAAATCAATCCATTAATTTTGATTGGCAATTTATGTCTGAAATACTTTTTTTAGAAAAAGTTAATGCTCATTTTAAAACCAAAACGGTTTGGCAAGAAGGAACGAGTCCTGTGCTAAACTAAATACTAAAACCAACTCTTATGAAAAAATCAATCCTACTTATGCTTATTTTGACAGGATTCTCTTGTCAACAAAATACTGAAGAAATGACGTATCCCGTTACCCAAAAAATCCCTGTTTCAGAGACTTATTTTGATACCGAAGTGACCGATAATTATCGTTGGCTAGAAGACGATATGAGTAAGGAAACGGAAGCTTGGGTGGGAAAACAAAATGAAACGACCTTTTCATTTCTAGATCAAATTCCCTTTCGAAGTGAACTTAAAAATCGTTTGGAGCAAATCTGGAATTATGAGAAACTTTCCGCTCCATTTAAAGAAGGAGACTACACGTATTTCTATAAAAACGACGGCCTTCAAAACCAATATGTGGTTTACCGCCAAAAAGAAGGAGAAGAAAAGGAGGTCTTTCTGGATCCCAATACTTTTGCAGAGGACGGCACTACCTCTTTGGCCGGATTAACTTTTTCAAAATCAGGAAAATTAGCTGCATATTCCATCAGTGAAGGAGGAAGTGACTGGCGTAAAATTATTGTTTTAGACGCGGTCCACAAAACCATTTTAGAAGACACCCTACTAGAGGTTAAGTTCAGTGGTATTCAGTGGAAGCTAGACGAAGGCTTTTTCTATTCCAGTTATGATAAACCCGATGGAAGTGAACTTTCTGAAATGACCGATCAACACAAATTGTATTATCACAAACTAGGAACTTCTCAATCTGAAGATCAACTCATTTATGGAGGAACACCTGAACAAAAACATCGTTATGTAGGTGCTTCTGTAACCGAAGATGGACGGTATTTGATTATATCAGGATCAAAAACCACTTCAGGAAATATTGCCTTCCTCAAGGATTTAGCTGACCCCAATAGTCCTTTAATCCCAATGGATGAAGATTATAATACAGACAGTTATCTGCTGGATGCAGAAGGAGATCAGTTTTTTATTGTAACAAATAAAAATGCACCCAATCAAAAGGTCGTTTCGGTATCGGCTAATCGACCACAAGAAAAATATTGGAAGGACTTTATCCCAGAAACGGAACATGTCTTATCTCCAAGTAGCGGGAGTGGTTACTTTTTTGCAAAATATATGGTGGATGCCATCACCAAGGTATTTCAATACGACAGTAAAGGAAATAACATGGGCGAAGTGGAACTCCCTGGGGTTGGAACTGCAGGAGGATTCAGCGGTAAAAAAGAAGTCGATCTGTTGTACTTCAGTTTTTCAAATTATCACTCTCCAGGAATCATTTATTCCTATGAGCCAAAAACGAAAACTGCTAAAAAATATTGGACTCCAGACATTGACTTTAATCCAGAGGATTATATCTCAACTCAAGTTTTTTATACTTCTACCGACGGGACAAAAGTCCCCATGATCATCACCCATAAAAAAGGAGTGGAATACAATGGTAAAAATCCAACTATACTTTATGGCTATGGTGGATTTAATATTAGCCTTCGCCCTTCTTTCAGCATCTCAAATGCCGTCTGGATGGAACAGGGAGGTGTCTATGCTGTTCCCAATCTTAGAGGAGGCGGTGAATATGGTAAAGAATGGCATCAAGCTGGGATACAGCAGAAAAAGCAAAATGTTTTTGATGATTTTATCGCTGCTGCTGAATATCTAATTGCAGAAAATATCACGAGTCCAGAATTTTTGGCCATTCGAGGAGGATCAAACGGAGGCCTTTTGGTTGGGGCAACCATGACACAACGCCCAGATTTAATAAAAGTAGCCTTGCCTGCCGTTGGGGTTTTAGACATGTTGCGTTATCATAAATTTACTGCGGGTGCAGGATGGTCATATGATTTTGGAACGTCTGAAGATTCCGCAGAAATGTTTGCGTATTTAAAAGGGTATTCTCCTGTGCATAATGTCAAGGGAGGTACACATTATCCAGCCACTTTAATTACGACTGGGGATCATGATGATCGGGTAGTTCCTGCACATTCGTTTAAGTTTGCTGCCGAACTACAAGACAAGCAACAAGGAGAGAATCCGGTACTCATTCGCATAGAAACCAATGCGGGTCATGGTGCGGGAACACCAGTTGCTAAAACGATTGAACAGTATGCTGATATTTTTGGCTTTACCTTATACAATATGGGCTTTAAGGTATTGCCTGAAGCGATATCAAGTAAACCCAAAGGATAAAAAGGGATTGCCAGAAATAAAACAAGTGTAGGTAATTTCAAAAAATTACACGTGTTACATAGAAAAATCTTCCATAAACTTGGTGGTGTATTCTCCCTTTATATAGGCAGGATCACTCATCAGTTTTAGGTGGAAAGGAATGGTTGTTTTAATCCCTTCTACAATAAACTCCTCTAAGGCACGTTTCATCTTGCTGATTGCTCCTTCTCTCGTCTGTGCAGTAGTGATAAGCTTGGCGATCATAGAGTCGTAATGCGGAGGAATAACGTAACCGCTGTACACATGGGTATCAACGCGCACTCCATGTCCGCCGGGAAGGTGAAGATTTGTAATCAAGCCCGGGCTTGGTCTAAAGTCATTTTCAGGATCTTCAGCATTAATACGACATTCAATTGAATGCAGCTTAGGTAAATAATTTTTACCAGAGATTTTTTCTCCTGCAGCAACTTTAATTTGCTCGCAAATAAGGTCAAAATCAATCACCTGTTCGGTAATTGGGTGCTCAACCTGAATACGAGTATTCATTTCCATAAAATAGAAATTTCGGTGTTTATCCACCAAAAATTCGATGGTCCCTGCGCCTTCGTATTTAATAAATTCAGCAGCTTTTACCGCAGCATCCCCCATTTTTTTTCTCAAGGCATCTGTCATAAATGGAGAGGGAGTTTCCTCGGTAAGCTTTTGGTGGCGTCTTTGAATTGAACAATCACGCTCTGACAAATGACACGCTTTGCCCGTTGAATCTCCTACAATTTGAATCTCAATATGTCTAGGTTCCTCAATCAATTTTTCCATATACATGCCGTCATTTCCAAAAGCAGCTTTAGCTTCTTGACGGGCACTTTCCCATGCTTTCTCAAGTTCATCTTCCTTCCAAACCGCACGCATTCCTTTTCCACCACCACCAGCGGTAGCTTTTAGCATCACAGGGTAACCAAATTCTTTTGCGATAGCTCC
>ENA-OWPI01000046-OWPI01000046.1-marine-metagenome-genome-assembly--contig:-NODE-46-length-171538-cov-6.529065_pt1 | contig 171538 bp, 175 predicted proteins | sample MGYA00238138_ERZ651775 | MGnify/ENA primary metagenome ERZ651775 (study PRJEB26906, sample SAMN06265043) | marine metagenome | isolation source: Helgoland LTER site | place: Germany:Helgoland, sampling... | reverse complement strand
CAAGAATGGTATGAAGAAGGTGCATTAGCTGATATAAGTGCTGTTGCAAAAAAGAATAACTGGTCCAAAGTGCTTCCTGCATCAATAGCAGGTCATATGAAATGTGAAGGAAAGTGGTGTGCTGCACCTGTTAATGTTCATAGAATTGATTGGATATGGGCTAACGCATCTGTACTTTCTTCAAACGGTTTTGGTATGCCAAAAACATGGGACGAATTTAATGCTACAGCTAGAGCATTACAAGCAAAAGGAATTATTCCTTTAGCTCATGGTGGTCAAGCATGGCAAGATGCTACTGTTTTTGAAGCAGTTGCACTTGGAATAGGTGGAGCAAATTTCTTTCACGATGCTTTTGTAAAACTAGATAAAAAAGCTTTACAATCAGACACTATGGTTAAAGTTTTTGATCAAATGAGAATTATGCGTGGCTTTGTTGACAAGAACTTTTCTGGAAGAGATTGGAACCTTGCAACTGCAATGGTCATGAATGGTGAAGCAGCTTTCCAAATCATGGGTGACTGGGCTAAAGGTGAGTTTTTAGCTGCCGGTAAAGTTCCTGGTAAAGATTTTTTATGTGCATCTACACCTGGTGAAGGATTTTTATACAATGTAGATAGCTTTGCTATGTTCAAGGTAAAAGGTTCTGAGCGTCAAGACGGTCAAAAACTTCTTGCAAAATTAATTGTTGGAAAAAACTTTCAAAAAGTTTTTAATCTTAACAAAGGATCAATTCCTGCGAGAACAGATGTAAGTCTTAATGAGTTTGATCATTGTGCACACGTATCTGCTGCTGACATGAATGCAAGTTCAGTTGGGGGTACCTTGTTACCAAGTTATGCTCATGGAATGGCTTTAAGAGGTGCACAAGCCGGAGCTATTACAGATACAGTAACAGCACATTTTAATTCTAAAATGTCTTCAAAAGATGCTGTAGCAATGCTTGTAAAGGCAATTGACAATAGTAAATAAATAAAAGTTAAATAACTGTTTCCAATTAACTTTGGGAACAGTTATTTTTTTTGGAATTGACAATGTCAAATTGGCTTGAAAAACACTTACCTAAGATTGTCTTAGGACCTTCATTCCTTGCAATAATTTTATTTGTATATGGTTTTATTGCATGGACTGCTTGGATATCATTTACCAAGTCAAGACTTATGCCAAAATATGATATTGTTGGTTTTATTCAATATGACAGGTTATTCGACTCCCCAAGATGGGATGTAGCCATTGATAATTTATTTATTTTTGGATTTTTATTTATTCTAATATCAATGTTTTTGGGACTGCTGATTGCAATATTTCTTGACCAAAAAATACGTATCGAAGGTGCGTTAAGAACCATTTATTTATATCCAATGGCTTTATCTTTGATTGTAACTGGTACAGCTTGGAAATGGATTTTAAATCCGGGTTTGGGTTTGGAGGCAGTCGTTAAAAGTTGGGGTTTTACAAACTTTACGTTTGATTGGGTGATAAATCCGGATTTTGCAATTTATACTGTCGTTATTGCTGGAGTTTGGCAAGCCTCAGGATTTGTTATGGCTCTCTTCCTAGCAGGGTTAAGATCTGTTGATCAAGAGATAATTAAGGCTGCTCAAGTTGATGGTGTACCTACTTTTAAAATTTATTCTGCAATAATAATTCCGTCTATGGCGCCAATTTTTCTTTCAGCTTTCATAGTGTTAGCTCATTTAGCGATAAAAAGCTTTGATCTTGTAATTGCTTTAACGGGAGGGGGGCCTGGCTATGCAACAGATCTTCCAGCTACTTATATGTATACAATGGCCTTTTCTCGCGGAGATATAGGTCAAGCAGCGAGCTCAGCAATTATAATGATGTTGGTGGTTTTTGCAGTAGTTGTTCCTTATTTATACTCAGAATTAAGGAATAAAAATGATCAATAATACTAATGGGATTAACTATACCAATTTAATATTAAGGATATTGTTGTATTTTTTCTTATCTGTTTTTGTGTTGTATTATCTCCTTCCATTATTTGTAATGATAACAACGTCTTTAAAAAGTTTAGAAGAAATAAGAACTGGAAGTTTGGTAGCTTTACCCAGAAATATTACTTTTGAGGCTTGGGGTACAGCTTGGTCTTCTGCATGCACTGGCATTCAGTGTGAGGGGTTAAAGCCTTATTTTTGGAACTCTATTTTTATAGCCATACCAGCTGTTTTTATTTCAACCTTGATAGGTGCATTAAATGGTTATGTTGTTGCGCAATGGCGATTTAAAGGAGCAAACATGATTTTTGCATTAATGCTGTTTGGTTGTTTTATTCCTTTTCAAGTTGTTCTTCTGCCAATGGCTAGAGTGTTAGGTTTAATGGATTTAGCAGGAAGTATCTCAGGTTTAATTTTTGTTCACGTAATATATGGTATTGGTTTTACAACGCTATTTTTTAGAAATTATTATGTAAATATTCCAAGCGAATTAGTTAAAGCCGCTAAAATGGATGGAGCTACGTTCTTAAGGATATTTTGGTCTATTTTTCTTCCATTATCTCTACCAATTATAGTGGTAACTGTTATTTGGCAATTCACGCAAATTTGGAATGATTTTTTATTTGGAGTTTCTTTTAGTGAAGCTGGCACACAACCTATAACAGTTGCTTTAAATAATATAGTTAACTCAACGACCGGAGTTAAGGAATATAATGTTGATATGGCTGCAGCAATTATTGCAGCTATGCCTACCTTGTTAGTTTATATATTTGCTGGAAAATATTTTATACGTGGTTTAACTGCAGGATCTGTAAAGGGATAAAATAATGTCATCTATTTTAAAAATAAAAGATGTTAACAAAAATTTTGGAAAAATTTCTGTCTTAAATGACATAAATATTAATATAGATAAAGGAGACTTTCTAGTTTTAGTTGGCCCTTCTGGGTGTGGGAAGTCAACTCTATTAAACTGTATAGCAGGTTTAGAAAAAATTAATGGTGGAGAAATCTCTATCAATAATAAGGACATGTCAGAAGTGGCCCCTAAAGATAGAGATATTGCCATGGTATTTCAGTCTTATGCTCTTTATCCAACTATGACAGTTGAAAAAAATATCACTTTTGGAATGAAAGTAAGAGGTATTTCTGAAGAAATACAAAAGAAGAAATTAAACGAGGTTGCTAAACAATTACAAATAGAAAATCTTCTTAAAAGAAAACCAAGTCAACTATCGGGTGGACAAAGACAAAGGGTTGCTATGGGTAGGGCGTTAGTAAGAAACCCAAAATTATTCTTGTTCGATGAACCCCTATCTAATCTTGATGCAAAATTAAGAGTTGAAATGAGAACTGAAATTAAAAGACTCCATTATGACCTTGGTGCTTCAATGGTTTATGTAACGCATGATCAAATTGAGGCAATGACATTAGCAACTAAGATAGTTGTTATGAAAGATGGATTTATTCAACAAATTGGAACACCTTTTGAAATTTATAACTATCCAGAAAATATATTTGTTGCAGATTTTATGGGATCCCCGGCAATGAACCTTATTGGAGCAACAACAAAAAAAGAAAAAGATCATATTAAAATAGAAATTAAATTGGAAGACGGTTCAACTGCAACTCTAATAGAAAAAAGTAAATTAAAATTGCCAAAAGATATTATTATAGGGGTAAGGCCAGAAAATATTACTGAAAACGGTTCAAAAAAAGATTCTAATTATCAATATATCTCTTCTAAAGTTGATATAATTGAGCCAGCAGGTTCAGACACGTTTGTTGTTACAAAGTTGGGGAATAAAGAAGTTACTGCACGCTTTCATTCTGAAACAGACGTAAAAATTGGTTCTAAAGTTAAATTTTCTTTCAACTTACAAAAAGTGACATACTTTGATCCTAAAACTGGTCAAAGAATTAAATGAAAAAATACAAAATCCCTAAATCGATATTTAATTAAAAACAAAGTAAAACTAATATTATGAAAACAAATATACCAGAAACAGCTCAATTAATTCCAAGCGACTTTGTAATAATTGGAGGTTCAGGAGATCTTTCTGTAAGAAAAATAATACCAGCGTTGTTTTGGAGATTTTTAGATAATCAAATAAATAACAAATCTGGAATTATTGTATGTGTTCGTTCTAAAATTAATATTGACGAACTTGAGTCTAAACTTATACCTCATTGCCAAGAAGCTATTGAAGACAAACCTGAGAACAAAATACATTGGAAAAATTTTTTAAATTTATTAACTATCGTTAATTTAGATGTAGTTTCAGGACAAGGTTCTTCTGAGTTATCTTCAATTTTAACAAACAAAATTGGTACAACCAGGCCATTTATATTTTATTTAGCTATATCTTCTAGTTTATTCGGAAAAGCCTGTAATTTAATAAATAAAGAAGGTCTAAATTTACCACAAAGCAGGCTTGTAGTTGAAAAACCAATAGGACATAACAAATCATCTGCGATTAAGATAAATAATCAATTTTCACAATATTTCGAAGAACATCAAATTTATAGGATTGACCATTATTTAGGAAAAGAGACTGTTCAAAATTTAATGGCTCTCAGATTTGCAAATACTTTTTTTGAAAATCAGTGGAATAATAAAAATATTGATAATGTGCAAATCACTGTTGCAGAATCTATTGGGGTAGCAGATAGAATTTCATACTATAATGAATATGGTGCAATTAGAGATATGCTTCAAAATCATTTATTACAATTAATTTGCCTAGTTGCAATGGAGCCACCATCATATTTTGAAGCAGATCAGGTAAGAGACGAAAAGTTAAGAGTATTAAAGTCTCTAAGAGTATTAGATAACAAAGATATGCAAACTGGACAATATCAAAGTTATGAAAATGAGCTTGGCAAAGTCTCAAGTACTGAAACATTTATATCACTTAAAGTTGATATTGATAATTGGCGTTGGGCTGGTGTTCCTTTTTATGTAAGAACAGGAAAAAAATTATCTACTAGGGCTAGTGAAATTGTTATTACCTTTAAGAAAAAGCCACATGATATATTTTCTAAAATAAAAGAAGGTAAAGAAGAAGATACCCCCAATAGGCTAATAATTAGAGTGCAACCCCAAGAAGGTCTTAAGCTAAAACTTACATCAAAAGCACCAGGCCCCGGTGGAATGAGATTTTTTCCCTCCGAATTAAATTTATCATTCGGAGAAACTTTTTCTGATAGATTACCTGACGCTTATGAACGATTATTAATGGATGTTGCTAGAGGTAATCAAACATTATTTATGAGGTTAGATGAGGTTTTAGCCGCTTGGGATTACATAGATCCAATTTTAGAAAAAGCTACCTTAGATAGACCACAATTATACAGAGAAGGCACTATGGGGCCTGAAGATAATATTTTATCAACAAATGGTCATCAATGGATTGATCCAAAAGAAGAAGACAAATGAGTGCCGTTAAATCAATTTCTGATAGATTAAACTCTTCTATAAAAAGTTTAGGAACAGCAAGTTTAGTATTGTCAGGTGGGAGTAGCCCAATAAAAATATTTCAAGAACTTTCAAACATTGATCTTCCTTGGTCAAAAGTTCAAGTTACTTTAGTAGACGATAGATTGGTAGAGGCTGACAATAGAGATAGTAATCAAAATTTAATATTAAATTATTTTTTGAAAAATAATGCAAAAGCAGCTCAATTTTTTCCTTTAACAGAAGATTTAATTACAAAGTCAAATTTTTTTAAAATGCCATTTGATGTATCTCTACTTGGAATGGGAGAAGATGGTCATTTTGCATCATTGTTTCCTGACATGATTGACGATTTTGATGCATTTAATACTGATGCAAAATTCAAAATTTTTAAAACAGGATCTCAAGGAAACCCGTTTCTTCCCAGAATAACGATGAATTTATCATTAATTTTAAACAGTGAAATGATTGTTTTATTAGTCAAAGGAAAATCAAAACTTAAGGTTCTTGATGAAGCCATTAATAATAATAAATTACCAATTCACTATCTTTTAAAAAATAGAAATGAAAATTTTTTGATTGAGAAAATAGATGAGTAATCTTCATCCAAAAATTATTGAAGTGACTAAAAGAATAGCCAAGCGAAGTTTGAGTTCAAGACAAAAGTATTTAAATAATATAACTTCCATGGAACAGGATAATGATACAGATAGAAATTTTGTTTCCTGTTCAAATATGGCGCATGCTGCCGCAGCAGCACCATCAGATGAAAAAAATTCTATTTTGATGAATACTAAACCAAATATAGGTATTGTTTCATCTTATAATGATATGCTATCAGTCCACAAACCATTGGAACATTTTCCAAAAGTAATAAAAGCTGCAGCCACTCAATTTGGTGCAACAGCTCAAATCGCTGGGATGGTTCCTGCCATGTGTGACGGGGTAACGCAAGGTAGACCTGGAATGGAATTGTCATTAATGTCTCGAGACGTTATCGCAATGTCTACTGCTGTGTCTTTAAGCCATGGGGTTTATGACGCTGCGTTATGTCTTGGTGTGTGCGATAAAATAGTACCTGGACTTTTAATAGGTGCTTTATCGTTTGGGCATTTACCTGTGATATTTGTTCCAGCAGGACCAATGTCAACTGGAATTACTAATGAAGAAAAAAACCTTGTTAGAAAAGCTTTTGCAAAAGGTGATGCTACAAGGGAAGAATTACTTAAAGCTGAAATTTCTGCTTATCATGGAGAAGGTACCTGTACGTTTTTTGGAACGGCAAATTCAAACCAAATGTTAATGGAAATTATGGGGCTACACATACCAGGTTCTGCATTCGTTCATCCTCATAGTGATTTAAGAAACGCATATAACGTTGTTGCCACGAAGCAAGCTTTATCAATTTCTAGAAAAGGCAAAGACATAAGGCCAATAGGTAAAATTATAGATGAAAGAAGTTTTGTTAATGCCATTGTTGGATTACATGCAACTGGAGGATCTACAAATCATACTCTGCACTTACCAGCTATGGCTGCAGCAGCAGGAATAAAGTTATTATGGGAAGATTTTTCAGATCTTTCTGAAATTACACCTTTATTAGCTAGAGTGTATCCAAATGGCAATGCTGACGTTAATCAATTTCATGCTGCTGGTGGTATGAGCTTTGTCATTGGAGAATTGCTGGATGCAGGCTTGTTAGATGGAACAGCTAGAACTGTATGGGGAGATAATCTATTTGATTATATTTCAGAACCAACATTAAAGAACTCTAAATTAGTTTGGAATAAATCTAAATCTAAATCATTTGACAGTAATATTTTAAAAAGCACTAAAGACCCTCATCAAAAAAATGGCGGATTAAAAATGTTAAAAGGCAATATTGGTAGAGGCGTAATTAAAATTTCAGCAGTAAACATGGATCAACAAAAAATAAAAGCTCCAGCAATGGTTTTTGACAATCAAATAGATGTTAAGGAGGCTTATGATAAAGGTTTGTTGAATAGAGATGTGGTAATTGTAGTTCGTTTTCAAGGTCCAAAGGCTAATGGTATGCCGGAATTACATGCTCTTACTCCAATACTATCAAATATTCAGGATTTGGGTTTTAAAGTAGCATTATTAACAGACGGCAGAATGTCTGGTGCTTCGGGGAAAGTACCTGCTGCCATTCATATAACTCCTGAGGCAATGGATAATGGAGTAATTGGAAAAATAAAAGATGGAGATGAAATAGAAATTGACGCTGTTTCTGGTCATATAAATTTAAATGAAAATTATGAAGATAGAGCGTCAAAATTTCCTAATGATAGAAATGATCAAAGAAGTTTTGGTAGAAATTTATTTTCTCTACTTAGACAAAATGCAACCAATGCTGAAAATGGTGCAGGTTTAAACTTAATCGATACCCACTAATTAATACCTCTTGAAACTTAACTTGCTGAAGCTATAGCTGCGTGCAGTAATACATTAGTACTTGATCCTGCCCAATGAGGCTTAATTTCTTCAGCTTCATTATGACTTAATCCATCAACACATGGACACATTATCATAGCAGATGGAGCAACACTATTTATCCAACAAGCATCATGACCTGCTCCAGAAACTATGTCTTTATATGTATAACCAAATTTTTCAGCACTTTTTCTAATATTGGTTAAACAATCTTTATCAAACGTAACAGGGTCAAATCCTCCTATTTGTTTCATATTAAAATTAACTTTATATTTTTTACATATGTCTATCGCTAGTAATTTTAATTCACTTTCCATTTTATTAAGTTTTTCAATATCAGGAGATCTAAAATCGATAGTAAAGATTGACTGACCAGCAATAACGTTTCTTGAGTTTGGTGAGACCTCAATATGACCAACACTTCCAAGCGCATTAGGTTGGTTTTTATTAGCAATATTATTAACAGCTAAAATTATTTCAGACATTGCTAATGATGTGTCTTTTCTAACGTGCATAGGAGTGGTTCCAGTGTGTTGTTCAGTTCCTGAAAGTTCTACTTCTAGCCATTTTAAACCTTGTCCATGTGTTACAACACCAATATCTATTTCTTCAGTTTCCAGGACAGGTCCTTGTTCAATATGTAATTCATAATAACAATGAATTTTTTGCTCTCCTACCTTTTCAGATCCTTTCCATCCAATTTTATTCAGTTCTTCTCCAAAAATATTTCCTTCTGCATCTTCGGCAGATAAAAGAGTTTTTACGTCGTATATGCCTGCATAACCAGCTGATGCCATCATTGCTGGTGGAAATCGAGAACCTTCCTCATTTGTCCAATTAACTATCATTATTGGATGTTTTGTTTGAATATTTAAGTCATTAAGAGTTCTTACTATTTCTAATCCAGCTAGAACGCCAAGTACACCGTCATATTTGCCACCAGTAGGTTGAGTATCTAAATGACTTCCAATAACAACTGGAAGAGCATTCTTGTCAGTTCCTTCCCTTTTTAAAAACATTGACCCTAATTCATCAACTTTCATGGTCATTCCAGCTTCTTCAGACCATTTTTGTAATAATTTCCTTGCATCGCCATCTTCTAATGTAACAGTTTGTCTGTTATTACCTCCTGCTATACCAGGTCCAATTTTTGCCATCGTCATTAAACTATCCCAGAGTCTGTCTTGATTAATTGAAATATTTGTTTCAGTTGCCATTGGAATATCCTTCTTATAAAAATCGTTACTTATTAACATGATGTATGACAATATAAAGTTAGATGAATTAAAAAGGAATTTGAAGTGTTTAAATTAGATAACAGATTAGAGAACGATAGTTTTTTTATGCAAGAAATAAAAAACTTTCAAATTAGATTGATGAATGTTCAAGAATTCTTTTGGGTACTTCTTATTCCTATCAAGTCAAATTTAATTGAATTAAGTGACTTAGAAGTTGACGAAAGAAATGAATTATTAAATTTTGCAGTTGATCTTGGTAACTATATAAAGTCAGTCCAAAATTTTGATAAGGTTAATATTGGCATGTTAGGAAATATTGTTTCACAATTACATTTACATATAGTCCTAAGAAACAAAGATGATCCGGCATGGCCTGGACCTGTATGGGGGTGGAAATCAACTAGTAATCTTGAAAAGGGAACAAAACAAATCAGATCAAACTTAATTTTTCAATATTTAAAATAAAATCATTTAGGTAAAGAAATTTTAATTTGATCAACTAAAATATACCAAGCAAGACTTAAAATAACAATAACTCCTCCAGAAATCATAAATAGATTAGGTGTTTCATTTGTTCCTAACCAAACCCAAAATGGTCCAAGAGCAGTTTCTAACAACATTAAAAGGCCAATATTTGAAGCTTGTGTATAACGTGTTGCAAAAGTTAAGCAAGCAAATGATATTGGTAATATAATTAAACCAGATAAGGAAATTGATAATATATCACCCTGGAAAAGCAAACCAGGCGATACTATTAGCAAGCCAATAAAACCATTACCCAAAGCGCTTATTCCTGTAACTGTCATTGCTGGAATATTTGGTTGGTATCTTAATAAAACTAAGCTTAAGCCCAATGAAGCTGCTGCTCCTATTCCACATATAGTTCCTATTAGAACGCTTCCTTCTGGTGCATTGAGAACGTTATCTCCATTGGCTACAGAAATACCAACACCTATTAGAGCGAGACAAGCTGTGATCCAAGTAGAGTTATTTGTTTTCTCACCAAGTATAAATATGGAGAATATAGAGGCAAAAATAGGTGACGTAGCTAAAGTGAATAATATTAAAGAAGCAGAAGTTTCAGCAATACCATAAGTAAAAAAGAATGAACTGATTATTTGGCAACAAATTATACCAAAACCAACAGGCGAAAAAATATTTTTAAAATTGTCTCTAAAAATCTTAAAACAACTTGAAAATAAAATTAAGATGATACCCATCTCAATTCCTCTCCAAGTTAACATTGACCATACATCCATTTCAGACCATCTCATGAAAAGAACATCAGGTGATAAAATTAATGCACCAATACTGGCAATTCCTATACCCTTGAAAAGGTTTCCAGATAAAGAAAAGTTCAAAATATTTCCTAAATATAATTATTTATTTTTGTAAAAATCTAATAATATTTTTAAAACATCATTAGGGTTTTCTTGTTGGACCCAATGTCCTGCATTTTTAAGTATATGTCTACCACAATAATTTATGCATAAACTATTTTCCATTTTTTCTATAGCTCCAGGCTTTTGGAATATTCCCCAGTCTTTCTCTCCGGCAATAAAACAAGAAGGCACTTCAATTTTTTTATTAGAAAAAATCTTTAAATCATTATTTTGAATTGGTGAAGTCATGCATCTATACCAGTTGAGGGCAGGTTGAAAAGAATTTTTAAAAAAGCTGCTCGCGTAAACATCTAACTCCTCATCACTTAACCAATTATCAAAATCACGGTTTTTGGGGAAATGTGGCATAACAGCTTGAACCATATTTTCATTAGATTTCATGATATAATACTCAGGCATTTTAGCTAAATTTTCTGCAGTCCAAGATCCTAATTCATAAGGATTGTTATCTACCCAGTCAGCACTTTTCATGTGATAATAAGCTCTAAGAAATTTATGTAATTCTTTTTGTTCTAGATGCATGTCTTTATTTGCTTCAGGCGTTGAGTAGTACCACTGGTAATGTTTTCTGGGCGTTGGTAAATTTTCTAAATCATGATGAATTGAATCCTCAACAAACAAATCTGTTTTAATATCAGGTGCACCTGTATATGGAGCACTCATCATAACAACAGATCTAAATATGTCAGGCCTTATCATAGCTGAAACTCCTGCAACAGAAGAACCTGCATCATGTCCAACTAACAAGTCTATTCTATTGATTTCCAGAGAACTAAGAAAACTAATAATATCTGTACTAAGGCTCATTAACCTATACTCAGAAATATTGCTGTTATAATTTTTTGCTCCACCTGACGTTAATCCGTAACCTCTCATATCAGGAGCAACAACCTTAAAACCTTCTTTTGCAAGTGTAGGCATAATTTTTCGCCAACTAAAACTTAACTCCGGAAATCCATGCAGTAGAAGTATTACAGGTTGATTTTTATTATTATATTTTTCTAAGGATGCTTCTAAATAATGAACGTTTAGTCCCGTTGAAATATTTATTTTGTGTGATTTAATTATTGGATCAAGAAGTTCAATCATATTAAAATTTAGACCCCTATAAACTTTTTAATTAGTTTTATATTTTTCTATAGTGTCCATATTGACATCTATGCCTAAGCCAGGTTGTGAAGAAACATTGATCATGCCGTCTTTTAAATTAAACGGATTATTCAACAACTCTCTTCTAAAGGGATGACTAGATTGATCATACTCTAAAATAGGTGAACGAGCAAAAATAGAGTGGTGAGTTGTAGGAATTGATGCAATAACTTGAATAGAGGCTGCTTGAGCAATAGCAGATCCCCATACATGTGGGTTGACTTCTATTCCAAAGCTATGAGCTAGATTAATTATTTGCTTTGTAGCAGTTATGCCTCCACACGAACCAATATCAGGTTGAGCAATATCAACTGCGCCATTTTCAAATAAATTCCTAAACCCAAAAAGAGTATGTTCGTTCTCTCCTCCTGCAATAGGCGTATGTAATTTAGATCTTAACTCAACATAGCCATTAACATTTTCTGGTACTACTGGTTCTTCGTACCATCTAAGTTCGTAGTCTTTAAGGGCTTGTCCCAATTGTAAAGCTTCTGAGGTTCCATAGGCATGATTTGTATCAATCATTAGAGTTACGTCTTTACCAGCTAATACATTTTTAATAGCTTGCATGCATTCAACATCATCTTTTAAACCAAAGCCTAATTTAACTTTCATATGGTCAAATCCATTTTCAAAATGTGTAACAGCTTCTTCTGCTAATCTTTTAGCTTCTCCTTGACCTTTAATTCTATAAAAACCTGTTGCATAAGGTTTGATTTCTTTTCTGAATGCTCCTCCAAGCAATTGATAAATCGGTTGGTTGTAAAACTGACCAGCAATGTCCCATAGCGCAATATCAATTGCGCTTATCCCAGAAATGACTGACCCTTTTCTTCCAAAGTCTCTAGTAGCATTATACATTTTGTGCCATAGCACTTCTATATCTAAGGGAGATTGATTTAACAATAGAGGTTTCAGAGCTGAACTTATAACTGCCGCGGATATTTCTGGAGGTTCTAAACCTTGACAAAAAGCTTCTCCCCAACCTGAAAGTCCATCACTAGTTTTTATTTCTACAAGTGTGGCAGAGCGTTTATTTACCCAACCTTGAGAAAAAGCAAAAGGAACATCTAATTCTGATTTTATTATATGAATAATAATATCTGTAATTTTTATTCCCATTAAAGCTCTCCACTCATATTAAGATTGTTACTATATCAATACTATTATGTTAGATGCATTATTTATTTTTAATTCGTCCTTTTAGAGTAATTGGAAGTTGAGCTAGCATAAAAAGTCCAATTAAAGGTGTTAATACAAACACTTTTACAAAAATCCAATCTTCTGTGATTAAATTTCTCCAAGCCAATTCATTTATTATAGTAAGAAATAAAAAAAACATTCCCCATCTAAAACTTAATTTAAACCAAGTTTCATCATTTAGAAAAAATTGCGAACCAAAAAACTGTTTCATCATTGCTTTCTTATTAACAATTCCTACTAATAAAACAAAACTAAAAAACCCATTAAATATAGTCGGTTGTATCTTTACAAATTGGTCGTTATCAAACCAATATGCAAATAAGGTAAATAAAGCTGACATAAATATTGCAAATATCTGAAACTTAGAAATTCTTTTTTCTATAATATAAAAAGTTAACATAACGAAAAGACTCAAGATCAGTGTAATAATAGCTGCAATTATTAAATTAAAATATTGAGTGCTTATAAAAAAACCAGTTAAAGGAACAATTTCAAAAAAAAATGCACTTAATCGCATTGTCTATTTCCTTTAATTTGTTTGTCCTAAAAGAGTTTTTGTAAAATCAGGGTTCTGACTATTTTTTCTGAGCCAAATATTGAAAAATAAATCAATAAACTCTATATCCTGTGTCTTAAGAACTTTTTCTTTATTAAAGTAAAATAAAGCATTATTTCTATTTTTTATACCAATAAAAACATCATTTTTTTTAATTTCTCTAAAAGCTTTATTTAGTAAAGTATCTAAATCCTTGAGATCTTTTTTTTTCAAATCTTTTTGCATCTGTATTTGTTTTATAGTTTCTTTAACAACATTTTCTTTTGAAATATCTCTGTTGTATTCCAAAATTAATGCAAACTTATTTTTTTCAATGTTTCCCGTTTCAGATAAAAGCTTAGCATCATAAATATCCAATAAAAAATATGTATATTTAGCCTTCCCAACTAATTTATAAGTTGTGAAGTTCTTTTCTAAGATATTTATGGTTGTCTGATTTTTTAGATAATCTTTTTTATCTTCTGCATAGGCATGACTTAGATTTAAAGCTATTAACATAGCAAAAAAATACTTAAAAAACATGCTGAAATTTACCAATTTTTCAAATTTAAAGATCCAATGTTGTCAGCAGTTTTCCCTCTTAAAAACACTAATGTTACTGATCCTATATTAATACCAAACTTGCTCACGTAAGCTCTGTTGATTGCTAGATCCTCGCTTTGTTGATAGATCCAATCATTAAAGTGAACTTTAATATTACTGCCCTTAATATTTAAATAAATATCATATGTCCAATTGAGTGTGTTACCTGATATTGATCCAAAAGCCTTGCCTTCTACGTCATCTGCATTCCCAACATAGCTGACTTTGTTATCATTGCTATCTATTTGTTTTTTGATTGTCCATATTCGCTTAGCTTTTTCTCCATCGTCATATAAAAAATCTTCATCTAATGTAAGGGTTTTATTATCAATTTTTCCTTTAATATTAACTCTGAATTGTCTTTTTAAGTTTCCAAATCTATCTTCAAAAATTCCATATGCTATAGTTTCGCCTTCAAAAAAAGCAAATAAATCTAACTTAGGTTTGTTGTTTTCAAATTGTTTCATATCTGTCTGAAAGCATCCTGTAAATAATAGGAAAAATGGGAAAATTAATAATAATTTGAATTTAAACATTGTTTCTTTGATAAAAGTCAAATTATACTCCAAAAATCTCTAAATAAATCTACTTATATTTTAATTTAATTTAATGACAAGTTTTTTTGACGATGTTGACTTGAATTAAGGCTAAACGCTTCTGCAAACAACTCATATGATTTTACTCTAGATGCCTCACTATGGCACCAACTTAATATTGCAATTTCATCAATATCATTTTTTTTAACTAGTTCTTTTATTTTATTCTTTGTAAAATCAACTTCACCGACAATCGCGTCTGAAAACATTAATTCATATTGTTCTTTCCAATTATTATCATGAATAATATTAAGAGCGTTATCTGGATCTGTAATAGGTCCAAGGTGACCAAAGTTTCTTCCTATTTTCCAAGCCGCCCTAGATGCAAAAAGGTATTTAGCTTCCTCCTGAGTTTTAGCAGTTAGTGCCCATAAGCATACGTTAACTAATGGTTCTTTTAACTTATTATTTGGACGAAATTCTGATTTATAAATTTTTATAGCTTCTTTAATACCTGAGCCATCTGTTATAAAGTGTGCAAAGCAATAAGGTATACCCAAATATGCAGCTAATTGTGCGCCATAATTAGAAGTGCCTAGCATCCAAATTTCTGGACTTGTATCAGAAGTGGGTTGAGCAACTAAATGTCTAAATGGATGACCTTCTAATAGTGGTTCATTAGATACCCATGCCATTAGATCTCTTACATGACCAGGAAACTGTTCGCTGTCATTTCTGCTGTTAGGATTTAATGCTAAAGCTGTTCTTCCATCCGAACCTGGTGCTCGTCCAAGACCTAAATCTATTCTGTTAGGTGCAATTGCTTCCAAAACCCTAAATTGTTCTGCAACTTTGAAGGGAGAATAGTGAGGTAACATTATGCCTGCACTTCCAATTCTTATATTTTTTGTTTGAGTGGCAATAGCCGCCATCAAAATTTCAGGTGCAGTACCTATTATTGATGGATGGTTATGATGTTCAGATACCCAAAATCTTTTATAACCAAGTTTTTCCGCTTTTTTTGCTAAGTTAATACTATCTTGAATTGTGATATGTTGAGGTTTGCCCTCAACAGCTACTGATTGTTCGAGAATAGAAACCTGCATTTAATCAACCCCAATAATTAATTTATCTTATAAATTTTAGCAGCATTTTTATAAAATAACTTATTCTTTTCTTCGTCAGACATATCATGAGATATTATTTTAAATGCATTCCACAAAGATCCATAGCTGCAAGAACCTTTATCAACAGGAAAATTACTTTCAAACATACATCTATCAACACCAAACATACTAATAGTTTCATAAATCCAAGGCTTCCATGCTTCTGATAGTTGAACAGATGTTGGAGGTGAAGGTTCTTCATGAAATTTAGCTCCATTTACAGCCATACCTAAACCTCCCAATTTGACATTAATGTTGGGCAGTCTTGATAGTCTCATCATAGCTGTTCGCCATTCTCTATGAGTTAAAGCTTGTCTTCCTTCATATTCACCTAAATGAATAGGGCCGCCAACATGATTAAGAATTATATTAAGATTTGGAAGTGCTCTAGCCACTTTCTCCATTTCGCCTAATTGAGTGTGATATATCCAAAAATCTAAAGATAAATTTGCATTTTGAAGACATTTAGCCCCATCAATAAAATTTGGGTGCAACATAAGGCCTAAGTCTGATTTAACAGCACCAGAAGAAATTCGGGCGTCAGGGTGAGAAGCTAAAAGCATTCTTATGCCTTTGAGTCGTCCTTTGCTTATTTCCAATCCCTTTTCAATTACAGGTTCTAACTTGTTACCAAAAGTTAAGTCCAGAGATCCGACGATAGCGGCATTTACCTTTACTGTATTATTAGGTATTAGATCGCTTCTTTTACCCTCATTTGTTGCGAATTCTATTTCTGTTAAAGGTTTATATTCATCTGCACCTTCGTTTGAATATATTTTAGTGTTGGAAGAACTCATTATGTAAACAGTCGATTTAATATTATGCCCTGAAACCTTAATATCATCTAGTAATTCTTCTACATAATATTTTCCAAAACCAACATCCCAAAGATGATGGTGTGGATCAATTATTGGAAGGTCTGGAAGTATAGGATCTTCTTTTAGTTGGTTTAGCCAATCTTCTCTAACTTCTAAGTGAGGTGATTTTATTTTTTCCATTTAAAATGCTCGGTATTAATTGAAAATTAATAATTTATTAACTATTCTCATAAATTATTGTCCTTTTATTTTGTTAGTGCAACGAAATTTTGATTAAGTTTTTAAATTTCAAATTTTGGAGAAAAGTTTAAATTATGACATCAAGTGTTAAAGTTAAGAAAAATTTTAAAAATATTAATGTATTTCCTATTGCAGGTGCTTTGGGAGCAGAGATTGAAAACATAAATCTTTCTGACAATCTGTCAGATGATGTTGTATCAGAAATTTATGATGCTCTTCTAACATATCAAGTAATATTTTTTAGGGACCAAAATTTTGAACCTGTTTCTCAACAAGCATTTGCTAAAAGAATTGGTACACCCATAGTTTATCCATTTGTTGCAAGCTTAGATGGATTTCCAGAAATAACACCCATATTAAAAAAAGAAACAGACACTAATAATTTTGGTGGTATTTGGCATAGCGATACAACCTACCAAGATAAACCTCCTATGGGGACAATGTTATATGGAATTGAAATTCCAGCATTTGGAGGGGATACAGAATGGTCTAATCAATATTTAGCTTATGAAAGTTTATCTGAGGGAATGAAAAAGTTTTTAGATACCCTTCAAGGTGTAAATATATCAGGCAAAGCTAGAGTTGCTAAAACTCGGTCAGACATTATGAAACATGCATCTGTAGGACTTAAAGGTGATGAGTTAAAAGCAATACATCCAGTAGTAAGAACTCATCCTGAAACAAAACGAAAATCCTTATATGTTAATGAAGCGCATACAACAAATTTTGTAGGTATGACCGAAGAAGAAAGCACACCGATATTAGAGTTTTTATATAAACATCAAATTAAGTCTGAATTTACTTGTAGGTTTCAATGGAAACCAGGTTCTGTAGCTATATGGGATAATAGATGTACTATGCATAACCCAATAAATGACTATCATGGTCAAAGAAGGTTGATGCATAGGATTACATTTGCTGGAGATAAACCTAAGTAAGGAGAACAAAATGTCACAAGAAAATTATTTTAATAATATTAATGATTTGGATAGCGGTATTAAAAGAGTATTAGGGGATGGAATTTCTACAAGAATTTTTTGTGGTGATCAGACAATGTTATCAATTGTAACAATTGAGCCGAATGCCAAGGGTCAAATTCATTCACATCCCCAAGAACAATGGGGTTTTTTAATAGAAGGTTCAGGAATACGCATTCAAGATGGCCAAAAAATTGAAATAAAAAAAGGAGATTTTTGGCAAACACCCGGCGGCATTGATCATGGTATAATAGGGGGTGCAGAAGGTGCTAAAGTATTAGATATTTTCAGTCCTCCCAGAGATGAATATAAAAAATCTGGCTCTGGTTTTGGCAATTAATTAATATAGGATATTATATGATACAAGTAGATTACTTTATGAGTCACGGAAGTCCTTGGACGTTTCTTGGTCATAAACGATTAGGGGAAATAATAAAAAAATATAAAGTTAAGCTAAATATGCGTCCTGTTAATTATGGAGAAATATTTCCTATATCAGGAGGTCTTCCAGTATCCAAAAGACCTGTTCAAAGACAAAAAATACGATTACAAGAATTAAAAAGATGGAGTAAATTTCTTGATATAAATTTAATTTCTCAACCGACTTCCTTTCCTTCAAAGTCTATGTTGCCATCTCTGTTAATTATAGCTTCTCAAATGATGAAAACAAATAAAGATTTTGAACTTGCTCATAATATTATGAATGCTTTGTGGGTTGAAGATTTAGATATAGATGATGAAAATGTTTTATTAAGTATTTTAAATAAAATGGATTTAAGTTCAGAAGAAATACTTTCATTAGCTAACAGTGAAGAATGTTCAAATACTATGCAAAGATTTACTAAGATTGCGATAGAAAAAAATGTTTTTGGTGCCCCAACTTTTATAATAGACGATCAAATTTATTGGGGTCAAGATAGATTAAATTTTGTTGATAGACACTTAGAAAGCTTAATCAAAGCCTAATAAAAGTTGTTTTTACTGCTAAAATTTAGTAAGGTTCATTTCAACTAAAAAAGGTCTAATAATGGAAAAAAGCTTAAATACGAATAATAAAAATATAGTTGATTTAAAAACTGCTAGTGCAACAAAAGCTCAATTTAATTGGGAAGATCCTCTGTTACTAGATACATTAATTTCAGAAGAAGAAAGTCTCATTAAATCGACTGCTTATGATTATGCACAATCAAAGCTTATGCCCAGAGTTGAAGATGCCTTTTTAGACGAGAAAACAGATAAAGAAATTTTCAAAGAAATGGGACAACTCGGTCTCTTGGGTATTACTATTCCTGAAAAATACGGATGTGCTGGTGCTTCATATGTTTCATATGGGTTAGTAGCAAGAGAGGTTGAAAGAGTAGACTCTGGATATAGATCTATGATGTCAGTTCAATCTTCTTTGGTAATGCATCCTATATATGCATATGGAAGCGAACAACAAAAAGTTAAATATTTACCTGGCCTTGCTTCAGGTGAACTCATAGGGTGTTTTGGATTGACAGAGCCTGATGCTGGTTCTGATCCGAGTGCAATGAAAACTACTGCTACAAAAGTAAAGGGTGGCTATTCAATATCTGGTTCTAAAATGTGGATTTCTAACTCACCAATTGCTGACGTTTTTGTGGTTTGGGCAAAATCAAAGGAGCATGGTGATGCTATTAAAGGTTTTATTTTAGACAAAGGAATGGATGGCTTAACTGCTCCAAAAATTAAAGGTAAATTATCATTGAGAGCATCTATTACAGGAGAGATCGTAATGGATGAAGTGTTTGTTCCTGAAGATAATTTAATGCCTAATGTATCTGGTCTAAAAGGACCATTTGGTTGTTTAAATAGAGCAAGATATGGTATCGCCTGGGGTGTAATGGGAGCCGCAGAAGATTGTTGGTTTAGAGCAAGGCAATATACATTGGATAGAAAACAATTTGGTAAACCTTTAGCTGCAACTCAACTAATTCAAAAAAAACTTGCTGATATGCAAACAGAGATTACTCTTGGTTTAGGCGCAGCGCTCCAAGTTGGAAAACTTTTTGATCTAAATAATCTAGCTCCTGAGGCAATATCACTTATTAAGAGAAATAACTGTGGTAAAGCACTAGAAATTGCTAGAATGGCTAGAGATATGCATGGGGGAAATGGAATTCATGCTGAATACCAAGTAATGCGGCATTTAATGAATTTAGAAACTGTTAATACTTATGAGGGAACTCATGATGTTCATGCATTAATTTTAGGAAGAGCTCAAACAGGTATTCAAGCTTTTTTTTAATGAATTATTTTTTATATAATCAAGAAGATTAATGTTAAATAGTATCTTTCTTATATTTTTTTTTTTATGTAAATTAGTATTATGCTTTATATTTATCTAAGTTGTGCGATATTACTACTATTGATTGTAATTTTCTATTACAAATTTAACCAGAATAAAAAGGAACAGGATAAACTCTTAAAGATGGTTGCTGAAAAGAACGAAGCCCATGCTAAAGAACTAAAGGATTTCCAGGATTTTGTCCTAAACGGATTTCAACATCTTTCCAAGGATATTGAATCTAATAAACCTCAGTCTACAGACAATACCACCCCACCAGAACCGGAAATAGAAATGGAAAATTTTGAAATTAATGATGAACTACCATCTGAACTAAAAGATAAAATTAATAATTTAAATTCAGATAAAGATAATGAGTTTGATTCAGACGTAAATGTAACTGAACCTTTAGAAGAAGAAAATACTGGTTCTGCTAAGGAAGAAAATATTGGTTCTGCTGAGGAAGATGTTGTAGGTTCTGCTGAGGAAGATGTTGTAGGTTCTGCTGAGGAAGATGATGTAGGTTCTGCTGAGGAAGAAAATGCTGGTTATGGATCTGGTTCTGGATCTGGATCTGGATCTGGATCTGGTTATGGATCTGGTTCTGGATCTGGTTCTGGATCGGATGAGGAGGATGATTCAATACAAATTAATAATCCCTCTTTAGAATTATTAACGTTAAAAGAACTTCAGGAAATTGCAAGAAGCAATAACTTAGCAATTAGAGGTCCAAAAAAGGATTTAATCCAAAGAATAAAAAATAATAAAAACTAAAAAAATTATGTTATGTTAATATAATGAGTCAGTGCTTTAAAACTAGCAATAATAAATTTTTAAATTTACCAGCAAGGATGGATGATGGAAGACATTTTACAGATTATAGACCAAATTGTGTTGTTAATGGTAATCTTAAGGTTGAAAATAAAGTTTTAAATTCATATGAATATAGAATGTATCTCACTCAGAATGCCACAAAGATTATGGATACTAATAAAAAACTAAGTTATGTTCATAATGGTGCTTATGATTGTGCTAATAAGGATTCTATAGGAACTATGCTTCCTGAAAAGAACATGACCCTATGTAATACTCAGAACTGTGAAGTTCTAGAAAATTTAGCTGGTGGAGTTGGTCTTGGGAGACAGCACAGTGAGATTAATGAGTGTATTAAACCTGCACCTGGTAATGAATTTAATATGAAGGATAATTCGTGTGTACCAAAGGATAATAAATTATAATTAATAATATTTGTATTAATTATATGGAGACTGAATGTAAAGTAGTAACATATAATAAACCTGAATTTGGTGGGTTTATTAAAATACAAAACAATCAATTAGAAGTTTATGGTAAAATTAAAGGAGAATTTATAAACAGAATAAATAAAATATCATATCAGGCGGCTGATCCTCCAAGAGATAGTTATAGTTTTTATGGAAGTGGTATGCCATATTATAATTTTGAACAGGCAATATCTAATAAAGAAAACATAGGTTCTGTAGACGTAGACAATAATGAATTTAAAATAACTATGTTAATACCGAATAGTTATTATGACAAGTTAGGTACTGTATATATAGAACCAAGTGTATTTTTAAAACCAGATATAAATAACACCTATTATAAATTTGTTATGGATATAGGAATACCTTATAGGTTTTTAACCCATCCATCTTTAAATACATATTCGTCAGTAACTCCTAAATTATACAAACCAAGTGCTCCTGAATTTTATAGTTGTATTGGAGGACTTAATCGGGAAAATCGTTCTCAGGAGCAAATATTAAGAGAGAGTGAATATCCGTGTGATAGGGTTATGCCTATAAATTTTTGGGGTAAAAAACCTGCTTTATAGAGAAGAAGATTTATTTATATAATCACAACTTTGTTTTACAAAATGTATAGAGTTATTGATATATCCTTTTAAATTTTCAGAGAATGATTTTATAGGACTTTCGGAATTTGCAAATAATTCGTTTGATTCACAACTAGTTTTGTTTACAAAAACAAAACTATCATTAAGATTACTGTTTATAGGTATTATGTTAATTGGACTAGACCTTTTTATTATATTTGGTGGGTTTATATTTATTGGACTAGACCTTTTTTTTATATTTATAGTATCTGAATCTGAATTACATAAAAAATCAGTTTCTGATTCACTATCTGATTCACTATCTGATTCATTTTCTGAACAGGTGGTATAGTCCTTTAAAGAATGGTATAGAGAACCTTCAGAATCTATGCTATCTAAAGCAAAATTAAATTTTAGGTCAAATGATTCATCTATTTTATCACTAATGCTTCTATATTTGAAAGAACTATTTAGATCATAATTATATTTGAATGGTTCTTCTAGTAATTTATTTTCTTCTTTAAGGATTAGGTCATTAATAAACCAATCATGTACAAATAGATTATCCCAATCGATTCTATTATTCGGTTCTTTAACGAGCATTTTTTTTAATAAATCTATACACTTAAAAGAAATTTTACCCTTCGGGAATTTAATTTCATATTTATCAATCAAATTTATTAGTGTATAAATATTAGTTGCTCTAAATGGAGTATAACCATATATCATTTCATAAATAATAACACCAAACGACCATATATCAGATTTGATAGTGTAATTTTTAGTTTTTATAATTTCAGGGGCCATATAAAGTGGACTACCACATATAGTATCCATCATTTCTTCATTAATAGTAATACTTTTAGATAATCCGAAATCTATAATTTTTAGTATTTTATCATTTGATACTAGAATATTTTGTGGTTTTATATCCCTATGGATAATATTTTGTTTATATAAATATTGTAAGCCATTTTTTATTTGTATAGAAAAATTATTTACATGTTTCTCTTCTAATGTATTTCCGGATAGGTATTTTCCAAGGTCTCCATATTCAAAATATTCTAAAAATATATAGACATTATTTTGTTTTTCATCAACTATAAGATCGAATACCTTTATAATATTAATATGTGAAAGTTTTCTCATTATATTAAATTCATTTTTTACTACATTTTTATCTTTTAGTCTGTCTATATCTATTTTTTTAAGAGCGAAAACATTGTTATTGCTATCAAAACATTTATGAATAGTAGAGAAAGAACCCTTCCCAATTCTTTTTTCGCAAATTCTATAATTTTGCAGTTTATCATTCATTCTATTTATAATTATTAATATTAATTCATATATAAATACTTAAAGTTAAATTAATTAGTTATACTATAAAATGACTGATACTCCTGTGGATACTCAACCTACTGTTACGGAAACTATTGATGCTCAATTCAAGACTCTACAGACTGAACTTCAGGCGATGACTGCTTCAACCAAGGGTTTGCAGGATAGTCTCAAGGCTCTATACAAGGCCACCCGCACGGCCCAGAAGCAGACTTCTAAGAAAGTTCGAGTCCAGACCAAGAACACTCTTAGTGAAGAACTTGAGAAATTCCTAAGTGTTGCTCATGGTACTCAGCTTACCAAGGCTGAGGTCATGAAGGGTATCTCTAGTTACATTAAGGAAAAGAACCTTCAACTAGTGGATAACAAACGCACATTCAAGGCAGACAAGAAGATGCAGAAGGTTTTCGGTATGGATTCTAAGAAATCGTTGACCTTTGTTGAGATTGGTGGTCATATTTCGGGACATCTTACCAAGGTTTAAAATATTAAATTATATTAATTAAAATATATAGATGGATAATACTAAAAAAATATGTAATTGTGGAAACTATAGTCCAGTTATAAACGGGGGGGAATGTAGGGTGTGTTTTGGTTTTAAAAAAGAGAAGAAGAATTAATTTCTTTTATTAAAGAATTATTTTTATTTAATTTGTCATTTGTTTTAGAAAGCATTAAATTTTGATTTTCTAATAAACAATTTATTTTTTTATTAATTCCATTTACAATGGATACCCTTGTTTCTAATTCATTTATATCTGGTTCTAGTTTAGATTCCTCAGAAGGTGTTAGATTGGATGCAAAAAATCCTTTAAGATCAGCTACACTGGTTTTAAGGGGTTTAATGATTGTATAAAATGTATCTAAAATATATTTAGAAAAGTCTAAATTATTTTTAATTTCATTATTTTTACAGTCTATATTTTTAATTTTTTCATCTTGAATATAGAGTAATTCTAATGATTTTTCAGCCAAAGATTGTGTGTCTTCCATTATATTAGACTTATAATAATAATTTTCTCACGTTATTGGCCGACATGCGGCGTTTCTTCTGGGTCTTTTTGGCCATTCTACCGACCGTCTGATTACCATTTTTGCAACTTTTCTTGCTGGTATTCTTACCACCAACCACTTCATACTCGATCACGAATTCGTTTTTGGTACCTGGAAGTCTCACAAGAGGAACCGGAAGCTTCCTGCGCTTTAACTTGTAGGAGAATTCCTTATTACTACTACCAGCGGTCGTTTCTTTAACAGTTACGACAAGAGTGCACACACCTCTAATCTTTTTAACACGACAAAGTTCATTAAACGCCTTTTTGGCGGCACCAAATGGGGTGGTGCTTAAATATCTACCACCACTACTCTTTGTTTTACAACTATCTTTTTTGGTTGCACTAACAACCGTGAATGAACGCATATCAGCTCTACCTTTTAAAACCATAATAATATAACACAATATTTTTATTTTGTGTCTTCAGTAATATTCTCCCAATTATTATTTAATTCACATGTATTTAATTTATCCTCCAGTTCAGAAATTTTACTATTAAGATTATGTTTTAATCTGAGTTTCGTTCTTTTTAGATTTTTAATCTTTTTCTTTAGGGTTTTATTTTCCTCTAAAAGTTTATTATAATCCATATACATTAAATATATTTTATTTATAAATCTTTTATTTATAAATTCCATTTACAATAGATACTACCAATTAGTGTCATTAAGATCAATTGTTTCAAAAAACTTATCTAAATCTCCTATTTGTTCTATTTTATTTACAGGACTTCCAGTTTCTTCATAATTTGATTCACTATTATTATAGTAAATAGTATTTGTTTTATTATTAATTAGATGTTCTATTTCTTCTTCTGATATTTTATATTCAGAATTATTTAGAGAATATATACGATTCGATAGTAGAATCGTATCTGCTCCTTTACATATATTAAAATATTCATTATTTTTTTTATAGAAATAAAAGGTCGGTACAGATTCAATATTAAATTTAGAAACAAATTCCTCGCATTCGTCTATATCTATTTTATAAAATGCAATATTGGAATACCTTTTACTTAATTCATCAAATAACGGATAGATAGATTTACATGGACCACACCATGAAGCCGTAAAATATAACACATATGGTTTGGTTTTATCTATCATTTCTTCAAGTGTATCTGTTTCCTCAACAATATTAATAGTATTTTGAATCTTTACCATTATAAATATACTAAATTTATTTCTAAATAGATTAAACGAATATATTTTAGTATAAAGACAAGACAATATTAATATAAAATGGCAAATATTCTTTTTGAAAACCAAGAGGATTCAGTATTTGAATCTATACTTTATAATACTTGTAATTATCTTGATATCCATAATTATTGTATTCCACGACAAAAACGCTATAAACAAGTAAAGGTTGCTATTAAACAAGGTATATATAATATATTTTTTAAAGAGTGTGAAATTATTATTCGGTATCAAAATGTAGGAATTCCACTTACTGTTGAACACACCACCAAATTTCACAAAGAAATAGAACTTACTTCCCCATCAAATAATCTAGCTAATCTAAAGGAATTTATTGAAGATTCGATCACATTTTATGATGAACAAATCTTGGAAAAATCTAAAACTGATAATAAACTTAATCTATATCTGTGGGATAATGGCTACTGGGATAGTATTAAAAAAAAGGCAAAACGTCCTATTGATACGGTTTGTTATTCTAAAAACAAGCATATGAACCTACTTAATGATATTAAAGAGTTCCTTACAGAAGGAACAGAGAAAGAATATAATGATTATGGTATGCCATATAAATTTAATGTTCTACTAGAAGGATACCCCGGTACAGGTAAAACAAGTCTTGCAACTGCTATTGCTTCTGAGTTGGATCTAAATATTGCTACACTAACCTTTGATACCACTATGACAGATAAATGTTTTTTCCAGGCACTTAATATTATTCCTGAAAACTCTATTCTACTCCTAGAAGATATTGATGTTTTGTTCAAAGATAGAAAAGAAAATGATACTATGAAATCAGCACTAACCTTTAGTGGTCTTCTAAATGCTCTAGATGGTATTAGTAGTGCTCATAAACAAATTGTTTTTATGACAACTAACTATAGCTGTAATCTTGATAGCGCTCTAAAACGTCCAGGAAGGGTTGATAAATGTATTCACTTTGGATATTCTGATAAAGAACAAATCGAACAAATGTTTAATAAATTCCTTGGTGACCGAGAGAACTGTTTCGATGAATTTTATAAACAAATCAAAAGGTACGATCTTACCTCTGCTATTCTACAAAAATATCTGTTTGAAAATAGAAAGGAAATGGATTTGCTTAAAAATATTAATGATATTAAAGTTATTGCAAAAGAACAAAACTATGATGGAGCTACTGAAAATCTATATTCCTAATTTAAAATTGTAAACTTATTTTTATTATTTTTTCTCTTAATCTCTAGTATTTGAAAATTATTATTACCTAACGATTTAGATAGTCCTACATCTACTCTCCATACTTTCTCATCACAGTTAGAATTTATCACATTCTGTGGTGTATGTCCTATAACTATATGATTTGCTCCTATATCTTTTAGTGTTTTATCTAGTAAATCGCAGTTAGGTTTTGTTTTCCCGAGTGATCTATCCCATAAAACACCCTTTGAATCAACTAAAAACTGGTTTATTTGTTCATCCATATCCTTTTTTCCATTTAAAAAATTCTTCATTAAAAGATTTACAAATTTTACTGTGTTTTTTTTATTATCTTTCACTATTTCTGGAATTATTCCAGCATGAACGAATACTATATCATTTATTTTTAATAATGTATTTCTTGTACATGACAAACGTGTAGCCATACATCCACCTGGTTTAAAAAGAAGTTCTCTCTTTTTTATACCACCACTTTCTTCTATATCCTTTTTAGAAGCATATGAAAAATTACCCATAACATTCATCAATTCGTGATTCCCTATTAACGAATAAACCGCACCTCCATAAGATTGTGCCTGGATATGTATATTATCAAAAAAATCTAATATTTGTATTTCACCATGTGCATCTTCATAATTACCACGCCCATATCCATCTATCTGGTCTCCTAACTGAACTACTATAGAGTTTTTACCTATCCACCTTTTATTTCTATCTATTAATTTAAAATGCCTAAATAATTCTATAGTTTTTTTATAATCCGCATGGAGATCCCCTATAACATAAATAGTATTATTGGTTTTAATATTATTTTTTAAAATTGGACAAACACTTTTATATTTACATTCATTCATATTAAGTTATAATTTTTTTTTTTTTTTAATTTATCAATTATATCATTATGTTTTTTTATCTACTACATAATTCTAATCTAATTGAAGAAGGTGAAAATAAAATCGTTCAATTAATAATATATAGTATTTTGTTGTATATAATACTTCATCTTATCACAAATAGTGTATTTAAATCATTACCTATTTTAGGATATTACTTTTGGGTTATTTTTATTTTAGATAGTATTAGTCTATCGAGTATTCTTATTAGAGAAAATAATGGACAAATACTAGTTAATAATATTAATAATATTAAAATTCCAACAGAACAAACTAGAAACGAAATTATAAAAAATACTCATAATTTAGAAGAACTTCTTAAAGAAACAAACCACATTAAAGAAATGGTAAATAATCCTGTTACTGATGGCATCGATTCTAACGAATTTAATAAATTTATTGAAGAATTAAACAATAGTGATTCAGAACCTCAAGTTAAAGAAGAACCTAAAATAGAACCTCAAATTGAAACGAATAAAAATACTCAAATGGACGAAAGAGACCTTCTTATGGAAACATACAAAAAAAGTTTAGGTAGTAAAGGGTCTGATATTACAGAAAGAAATCGAGAAAATATAATACAAGCACCCCCTACTATAGATATGTTACAATCAATACAACCCTCTGATAATCTACAGACGCTAGATACTCTAGATACTCTGTCTAGTCTAGATAATAGTAAAACTATGAATAATATGGAATCTGACGTTGACATTGATTTGAATGAATTTGATAAATTAATAAATTAACGAATAAATATATTTATATATAGTAAGCTATGGAAATATTTATTTTAACAGTCATTCTTGTTTTAATATTTTTAACATTTTATTCTAAACAGAATTTTACAAATGTCACATTTGAAACTGATTTAGAACAGCGTTTTAAACAAATGGTTGATAAAATAGAAAAATCTATTACAAATAAAAATGAATTATACTACAGTTTTAAGGTTACTGATAATAAAATTTTTTATTCTAATCTATTAGGTGATTGTAATTCACCATTTTTAGTAGAGAATATTAATAAATCTACCAGTTTATTCAAATTTATTAACAGTTTAATGCAACTTCTTCTAGACCATAGCAATTTACAAAATAAAACTAATTTACAGATTATTAATATTGATAATTTTAAAAGAGACAGTATTGAAAACGGATTTAGTTATAAAATAGAAGTATTTTTATTAAATCATAAAAAGTTTTATACAAACAAATATAGATTCCATCTTGATATTGTAGATAATGTAATTTCAGTTAAAAATATAGATATTATTAATGCTGTAACCCCTATCAACAGATTTGATTGCGATGCTGATAAAAAACATTGTACTGGACGCGATTCTTCACTAAAATCAAACGTTCCTAATACTAATAGAGTAAAACCTTTATTAGAAACAAATCTAGAATTTGGGAAAGTCAATACACCCAATAAACATATAGAATTAATTGATGATAAAACATCTCTACTAAAAGAACATATACCTTTGCCTGGAGAACCAGCACAAGCTGAATTCCCTTGTAAAAAAATAGAACATACCTGGGATATTAATGGTGTTAGTAATAATGATGATGACCAGAATAGTTGTTATGGAAACAAACATGCTATAGCAACTAAAAATCCAGAACCATTCTACCATATTTCTTTATTAAATAACAGAAATTTTGATAGTCAAAATATTGATGTAAATCACAATTTTAGAGTGCAACAGAGGGTTGGGTTCGATCATTAGTATCTTTTTTTTTATATTTTTTTAATAACATTATTGTTACTACAGCCATAATAGACGCAATAAACATATATATCCAGGCGTTTTTAAAAGAAAATATCATTTTAATACCTTCTGGGAAATTCGTAACCAGTTTTTTTAGAGGCATAAAAATACCCCCCAAAGGTAAATTAAATATAGGAATGTTTTTAATTTTATACACACATCCATATTTATTACATACCAATAGAAAATAGATTAATAAAGCTATTGTATTAAAGGAAACAAATATTATAGAGTTAGACAACATTATAATTATAATATATTTAAATATAAAATTGAGTATAAAATAAAGTAAAGATATAAAAAAATGTCGTCCCAACAAGAATTCCAGAGTATTATCAAATCCTACGATGAATTCCTTTCACCAATCCTACACTATAATAAAGATTTCAAACAATTTCTAGAAATGGTTAAACACATTTACGACCAGTATAATACAGATAATTCTATTAATTTTCATGATGAACTTCTAAAATATAGGAACGACCAAAAATTTAATTTTGATAATCCAGAACTTAGTAATATTATAGCAAAACTTAAAACTATAGAACAACCAGCACAAAGAACTAAAGAATGGTATGAATACAGAAATAAACGACTAACAGCAAGTGATCTTGGCACAGCTATGAACGTAAATCCTTATTCTAAACGCAAAAAACTCGTTGCTAAAAAATGTGGTTATGAAGAAACATTTTATGCTGGAGCTGCTGTAAAACATGGAGTAAAATACGAAGATGTTGCAATTCATATCTACGAACAAAGAAATAAAGTAAGTATATTTGAATATGGATGTATCCCACACCCAACTATCCCACATTTTGGTGCTTCTCCAGATGGAATCTGTGATGTTAATTCTGAAAACAAAGAATATATCGGTAGAATGCTGGAAATTAAGTGCCCTAAATCAAGGATAATTGATGATTTTATCCCAATTCATTATGAACTACAAGTACAGGGTCAACTTGAAGTGTGTGGTCTGGATTTCTGTGACTATTTGGAATGCTCTATCAAAGAATATGATCTAGTACAAGAATTTCTAGATGATTATGGAACAAGTCTAAAAACAACTAAAAATGGAATGGAAAAGGGGGTTGTTATTGAAACATATGACCCTAATAAAGATAAAAACGTTTACTTTTATCTTTATAATTTTGAATCCAAAGAAGAAATTTATGAATGGGAAGAAAAAATTAAAAGTAGTCTTACTGAGGTCTATATTAAAACAACTTATTGGAACCTAGATGTTTATTGTGTTAAGTTGGTTGAAAGAGATACTAAGAGATTCAAGGAAGAACTACTACCTGAAATTAATAGTTTTTGGGAAGATGTTCTAAAATATAGAGAATGTGGATATGAATCACTTGTTTATAAACACCTTCCTAAGGAACTTGACTTTCTTCCGGATTCCCCATAATTACTTAAATTTGTTAATAAGTTCTAGTGGATATTTCAATGAATAAATGCCACTCCCGACAATAATTATATCTGAACCCTTTTTAAATGCAGTGTCTGGTGTGTTATAAATCTGGTCATCTTTTTTTGTTTCAATTAATCGAACGCCTGGTGTTAAAAATAAAAATTTATCATCATTTACAAATTTTGTCTGGCTTATAAATCCAATGACATGTTTGCTATATTTTTTTGCTATAGTATAACAATTAACCGTATAGTTTGTATCTATAATATTACCACTACTTGACATTTGTGATACTATTAGTATTTTAGGTATAATACATTTATTATTTTCTATGTAATTTAACATCCCTTCCGCACAAATTCCATGTATTGTAATGATATCTGCAAATTCTGATATTTTATAAAATCCATTTAGTTGTCTATCAAATGTTTTACCGATATCAGAAAATTTTCTGTCTTCAAATATAACAAAATTATATTTTTGTTTTAGTTTATTAAGTTTTTTATTAACAGAAGGATCATAATCCTCCAAAATATCTATATGTGTTTTTAATATACAAATATGTGGACCAATAAGATTTATCCATCCAAATAGTTCGGATTGTGTTGTAAAATCAGCAGAAAAACACAGTCTACTTTCTTTTACTTTAATAATTTCCTTTATTTTATCCATTTATTTCTATTATTATATAGTCTATAAATATATTCGTATTTATTAGGTCTCTCCTTCCAATAACAATTTAGTAATTTTTGGACCTGCCTTATAATCTTTTACCCGAATCGGACCTACCTCTTTACTTAGAGGATATCCCAGTTTTACAGTACTCTCTGTTGTAATATTATTACTCGGACGGTCCCATACATTGTTTGAGTATGGAAGGTCTCTGATATGTTTGCAACCAAAATCTAATATAATAAAATCATCATCACTCCTCATATAATTATCATTAAGTATGAGACCTATGATTTCATCTAGAGAAACTTCAAACTCTCTCTTACTTTCTATCAATTGATATAATTTTTTATTCAACCGTGTAAATTCATTAAGTTCATCCATATCCCATACGGGATCCTGTCGAGCCAGCAGTGCATTTTCGGTGGCCGAATTGGGCATCATTAAACTTCCCCTAAGAGCAGCTAACCTTGAATCATGTAAATCATAAACAGAAATACGTGTAGGATCCTGGAAAGATTTTTCCATATTTTCCTTAGTTTTAATTATATTTTCTCGTGCTGTAAGCACCTGAATCTCCCTCTCTCTTTGTTTTAAAAAATCATTTCTTATACCAGAATTAAATAGTATATCGTCATAATGAATATCTAAACTACTAAGATTATTATTATTATTATTATTATTATTATTATTATTATTGTTATTATTAGAATTATCTATTTCTTCTGTTAATTCATATATACCTGAAAAGGAAGTGTTAGGTATGTGTGAAATAAATTCAAATCCAGTATTTATAGGATTCTGGGTTCCATACTTATCCTTTTTTGGGTATACATTAAAATTTAGTGTTTTATTATCCCCTGTAAGGCGTGTTTTGTGCGAATTATATTCATCTTTGTTTTCTTTAAAAAATTCACATTCAACAAGTTTACTAAAATTTTTGGTTGATTTTATATCGTCAAGTTGTATTAACCCAGAATGTATTTTTTCATTCGTTTTAAGTTGCTTAATAAAGTATTCCACCCTCAAACTAGAGGACTTTTTCCCTATATCCTGGACTGGTATATATCTCACATTAGGAAAATCCTTATATTTTTTTAGGTCTAAACGGAACCCTTCTGGTTCTCTATTTTCTTTTATTTTTAGTAGGTCATTATATGTACAGAAAGACGAGTGTCCTATAATAGCAAAAATGCGGGTTCTTTTAGGATTTACCGATTTTGGAATTTCAATATCATCGCAAACATGTGGGGGACGTGGTTTCGCATTTTCATAATTGTTCTCGTTATTGATATTGTTTCTAAAGTTTGGTCGGACTCTTTTTTTAGTTTTCTTTTTCTTTTTCTTAGTACGTTTGTTTGATTTTTTTTCCTTTTTTGTTTTCCTTTTTTTATATTGTGCTCTTTTAATCCGTTGTTCCTTTTTTGCCTTCTTTGTTTTATATTTATCCGGTCTCATTCTATAATTTAATGTAATATATTATTTTAGCAATTCACGATCACCTTTAACATTATTAATACGACCAATAGGGATGTGAAACTTCTTTTCAACTAACGTTTCTAGTGGATAAAACGCTTTCTTCTGAGAATATGGGAACAACCATTCTTCAGAAATAAGTGTAGTATTATGTGGTGCATTCTTAATCACATTATTTTCCTTATCATATTTTGCTTCCTCTATTTCCTTTATTTCATTCCTAATAGAAATAAGAGCATCTACTAGTCTATCTAGTTCTTCTTTATCTTCACTCTCGGTTGGTTCAAACATCATAACATTAGTTCTAGGCCAAGACATAGTCGGGGGATGAAATGAATAATCCATTAGTCTTTTACAAATATCATTTTCAGTAATATTTAGATGTCCAAATTCGGTCGTATCAATAATAAATTCATGTCCTACCCGGTTATTAGTATTAACATCTTTGATAGTGTAGTAATCTTCTAGACACGATTTTAGATAATTCGCATTTAGAATTGCTGTTTCTGTAGCACGTGTAAGACTGTTACTACCCATTGTGGCAATATAAATATATGGAATAGATAGAATAGAAGCAGAACTCCACTGTGAAGAAGTAATATTACCAATTGGTGTTCCCGTTGTTTCAACCTGCAAAGAATTCTTAGGAAGATATGGTTGTAGTTTTTTATTACAGAGAACAGGACCCATACCTGGACCTCCACCTCCGTGGGGAATACAAAAAGTTTTGTGTAGATTTAGATGACATATATCAGCTCCCAATTCTGCCGGTTTAGCAATACCCACAAGGGCATTCATATTAGCTCCATCGAGATAAACCAACCCATCAATATCATGGATTGTATCACAAATATCTTTAATATTTTCATTAAAAACACCAGTTGTATTAGGGTATGTAATCATAATACCAGCAATACTATCTTTATGTTTAGTTGTTAGAGTTTTGAATTCTTCCATAGAAATTGTTTCATCATATTTCATAATTTTAAGTCCAGATAGAGTTGCTGATGCAAAATTAGTTCCGTGTGCTGTGTGTGGGATTAGAACTGTATTTTTATTACTTTTATTTTTTGTTTCAAAATATTTTTTAATAACAAGAAGACCCATATACTCTCCCATAGAACCAGAATTAGATTGGAATGAGACATCATCAAATCCAGTAATTTCTGTTAGATAATCTCCTATCTCTTTAATAAATTCAACAGAACCTTCTGTATATTTTTTAGGAAGATATGGATGAATATTCATTTTATCCCAGAAAAGCGGTTCAAGTTGACTGGAACCATTTAGTTTCATAGTACAAGAACCAAGTGGGATCATACCTTCACATAGCGTATAATCTTTATTAGATAGACTATAAATATATCTCATAAGTTTTGTTTCTGTATTGTATTTCTGAAAAAGTTCCTGTTCCATAAATGGAGTTTTTCGATAAATAGTATCATTTTTAACAGAATTGTCAACACTTTGGATAGAATTAAAATGTTGTTTAGCCTGTTCTACAATAAAATCTACATCTTCTTTTGTTGTAGTTTCATCCAAATTAATAATAATCTCATTGTGACTGACCGGGCGCACACAAATATCATGGTCAGAAAGACTATTATGTAATTTATAGATATCTGGATGACTAAGATGTAGTGTATCAAAATAGGAACTATTTAACTGATTAATACCTAGTTCAGATAGCCGATTATCCAATTCTTGCGTAAGATTATGAATATTATCATAAATAGTCGTCAACCCTTCTTTGCCATGATACATAGAATATAGTGCTACTACATTTGTTAGTAGTGATTGAGAGGTACATATATTACTGGTTGCTTTGTCGTGACGGATATGCTGTTCTCTGGTCTGCAACCCAAGTCGATATCCTTCATTTCCATTTTCATCGAATGATTTTCCAATAATTCTACCAGGAACATTACGAATAAGTTTTTTTTCAACCGCAAAATAGCAGGGATGTGGTCCGCCAAACCACATAGGAACACCAAATCTCTGAGTTGTTCCAAGGGCAATATCCATACCAAGTTCTTTTGGTGATTTCAGTTTAACTAGAGATAGAATATCGGCAATACCGCAGGTTAAAATCTTATTATCCTTACATTTACTAATTAGTTCTTCATACATAATAATATTACCATATGTGTTCGGATACTGGAACATAACCCCAAAGACATCTTCTGGGTCAAAAGTAGTCTTTTCCAAATCTACAATTTTAACATCAATTCCTACAACTGTACCTCTATGTTTAAGAATATCCAATGTCTGTGGGTGTAGTTTATCACTACAAATAAATGTATTTTTCTTTTTCTTATTATAGTTATACATTAGGTTTAGTGCTTCCACCGCAGAACTACCCTCGTCGAGAAGACCACCATTAGCGATAGGTAGTCCGGTTAATTCTTCAATAAGTGTCTGAAAATTGTGCTGACTCTCAAGACGCCCCTGAGAGATTTCAGATTGGTATGGTGTATATGCGGTGTACCATTTAGGATTTTGTAGAATATGTTTTTTAATAGGGAATGGGGTGTAGTTATCGTGATATCCCATTCCAATATAGGATTTATTGGTTTTATTCTTATCAATAATAGTTTTAAGACTTTTTACAGCCTGATCTTCGGTTAAAGTTGCTGGTAGATTTAGAGTTGGGTAATTCTTAACATAAGTTGCCTCTTCAATTAGTTTCTTAATAGAAACTGCATTAATTTTACTCAGCATATGAACCTTTGTATGATTATCTATTCCGATATGTTTTCTCCCAAATGAATTATAAAAACGAACCGACATTTTTACAGGTTTAAAAAAAAACATAGCTTACAATAAATTATAGAAATATTTTTAAATATAAATTATGATTATATTAACGCAAATGGATACCATAAAGGTATCCTAGAAGGAGTATAGACCTATATGAAAGTATTTCAATAGGACACGGGCCAGTAAAAGAGTCATCCAGTATCTGGTTACCTCCATAACTTGGATAATTAAGTAGATGGTTACTATTTAGTTCGTCGATTGATGCAATCTCCTCTTCAATAAAGTAACAGGAGTCCCAGTGAGCGTTAAAATAGGCTCTTATTTCCCTAAGGAATACTGGGATATCTACATTATATTCGATATTGTTATTGATAAAATATACGTGGTCTTCTTCGGTGATAAAGGTGGAGGTCGTCATGATTAATTATAGAATAGAAAAATATATAAATCAATTTTTTATACACTACTATTAGAATTATAGTTTAATTAGTAGAGGATATCATAAATCATTTGTGGGTTCTTAATGAGTTTATCGTATTCGATATCTTCATTGAATGATAGAGTCCAAACTAGTCGTTCAAACAATAGTTTAAGAGCAATAGTATCGTCCATCGCACGATGTGTCCCAGGTACAATATTAAACTTTTTACAAAGGATTTTTAGGTTGAATGTTTTAAGTTGAGGAAGAAGATACTTTGCAAGGTGGATAGAGTCGATATGTTTTACTTTCTGATTAAGAATAGTTCCCCAAATCGGATCATTTTTATAGATATTTTTGAAAAAGAACCGGTCGAAATTACTATTGTTGTGCGCAACCAGATACACACATTCGCTATTACTTAGGTTAAGAAATGTGGTAATCTCTTCCTTCTTTTCTTCAATCAACGGGGCTTTCTCTACCATAGAATTAGTGATTTTTGTGATCATTTCGATTTTATCTGAGATTTTAACTTTAGGATTAATAAGACTTTGGATAGCTTCATTATCTTGGCGAATGAAACTATATTCGATAATCTTTTCATGGTATGGGTTAAGACCCGTGGTTTCGAAATCGTAGTAAAAGAGAGTCATGATGTGTGTTGTTTGTATTGTGTACTTATTAAATAAGAATTAATAAAAATCAATTTTATATTAATTAATTTATATAATTCTATTTATTAATGAAATTATAGAAAAATGGATTTCGATATTTAAATATTATTTTTGAAATTAATATATTTACAGATTATATCTTAAAAGAATGAAGCATAATATAAATAAAGATACGATGGAAGTTGACCATGTTACAAAACGGAACGGTGAGTTGGAGGAGACATCATTTGAAAAAATTCAGAAACGTATTAAAACGTTGTCGACAAATGGTAGGACCCTAAATATTAATCCAACAAGAATTTCTCAAAAAATTTGTGGGGAGATTTATAATAAAATTCCTACTAATAAAATAGATGAATTAGCTGCAGAAATCTGTGCTTCTCTATCAACAGAACATCCAGATTATACAGAACTTGCTTCTAGAATTGAGATTTCTAACTTACATAAAAATACTTCCCCATCTTATTCTGAGACTACTAGAATGTTGTACGAGAATGGGAAAGCACCCCTTATTTCAAAGGAACTTTATACATTTGTAGAAGAGAATAAAACTAAACTTAATTCTTATATTAAATATAAACGTGATAATTTGATTGATTTTTTTGGACTAAAAACACTCCAGAAAAGTTATTTGTTTAAAATTAATGGTAAAATTATTGAACGCCCTCAGCATCTTTTTATGAGGGTTTCTCTTGGTATTCATGGAGATAGTCTAAAGGATGCTCTTAAAACATATGACCTTATGTCAGAAAAATATTTTATTCATGCTACACCTACACTATTTAATGCCGGTACTGCACGACCACAGTTATCTTCGTGTTTTTTGCTTGCTATGAGGGATGATAGTATTGATGGTATCTATTCTTCTTTGAGGGATTGTGCCTTGATTTCTAAGTGGGCTGGTGGTATTGGTATTCATATCCATAATATTCGTGGTCGTAAAAGTGCTATTAAAGGTACAAATGGTACCTCAAATGGTATTGTTCCTATGTTGAGGGTTTTTAATAACACAGCAAGGTATGTTGACCAGGGTGGTGGTAAACGACAGGGATCTTTTGCTATCTATATTGAGCCTTGGCATTGTGATATTATGAGTTTTCTTCTACTTAGAAAGAATCATGGCAATGAAGAAGAAAGGTGTCGTGACCTTTTCTATGGTCTCTGGGTTCCAGACCTATTTATGGAAAGGGTTAAATCCCAAGGTAAATGGTCTCTTTTTTGTCCTGATGAATGTCCTGGTCTATCGGATTGTTATGGCGAAGAATTCGAAAAACTATACACTAAATACGAATCAGAAGGAAAATATAGGGAACAGATTAATGCGAATGATTTGTGGTATAAAATTGTAGAATCACAGATTGAAACTGGAACACCTTATATTTGTTATAAGGATGCTTGTAATAATAAATCGAATCAGAAGAACCTAGGGACGATTAAGTCAAGTAATCTTTGTACTGAAATCATCGAATATTCTTCGCCTGATGAATTTGCGGTGTGCAATCTTGCCAGTGTTGGACTGTCTAAGTATGTTAATACAGAAAAGAAAGTATTTGATTTTGATAAACTCTATAAAAATGTTAAAGTAATTACTAAAAATCTTAATAAAATTATTGACATTAACTATTATCCACTAGAAGAAACTGAACGTTCTAACCGAAGACACCGACCAATTGGTATTGGTGTACAGGGATTGGCTGATGTTTTTGCTATGTTGAAGCTACCATTTAGTAGCGCTGAAGCACTGGAACTAAACGAACGTATTTTTGAAATGATCTATTATAGTGCGTTGGAAACTTCTATGGAACTCTCTAAAAAGAGGGAAGTTGGGATGAAACAACTCGTTCAACTCAGAACTAAAGAGACTCTTACAGAAGAAGAAACTTCTTTGATTGACACTCTTACAACTGAACTTAAACCTATCGATAGGGAATTAAATAGAGATAAATATCTAGGTTCATATTCGTCATTTGAAGGTAGTCCAGCAAGTAATGGTATTCTTCAGTTTGACCTATGGGGAGAGCAGCCTTCTGAGGACATGCTACCAAAATGGAATAAACTTAAAAAGGATGTTCAAAAGTATGGTATTCGTAATAGTTTGCTTCTTGCTCCTATGCCTACTGCATCTTCTTCGCAGATTCTAGGAAATAATGAAGCATTTGAAGCGTTTACAACAAATATTGGTGTTCGTAAAACACTAGCAGGTGAATTCGTTGTTCTAAATAAACATCTCATTTATGATCTTATTGAACTTAATCTTTGGAACACCGAACTAAAAAATAAAATTATAGAAAATGATGGTAGTGTACAGAATATTGATTGTATTCCTGATAACATTAAAGAAATCTATAAAACCGTTTGGGAAATTGGAAATAAAACATTGATTGATATGTCTGCTGCTAGAGGTAAATATATCTGTCAGTCACAAAGTCTTAATCTGTTTATGGCAGAGCCAGATTTTAGGAAAATTACTAGTATGCATTTCTATTCTTGGAAAAAGGGTCTAAAAACAGGTATGTACTATCTTAGAACAAAGGCTGTTTCACACGCGCAGAAATTTACAATTGAACCAAAGAAAAAGGTTCTTGCTTGTTCTATTGATAATCCTGATTGTGATTCATGTGGAGCCTAAATAAATAGACACTTTATAATTATTGCAATTAATAAACCATAACTATTCATCCTTATATTATTGTATTATTGTATTAATAATGAGATAATCCCAATACAATTTAATTCTACCAAAATATTTTTTTTATTTATGTATATTATATGACTTTACTAATGAATATAATAAACTTTTTAACGGCGAATGATATAATTCCCTTTTTATATTTTGCATTACTCGGAGCACTTGTGAGTAGTACGAATGTTTCTAAGTACCTTAAAACGCATAAATTTGAAGCTATGATTCTTGTGGTAACTACACTAATGATGTCTTTAATGGTCTATTTTAAATTAACCAAGCCGGAACAGTTTAAGAACAGAGACAAATGTTGTCCACCAAAAGGAATAACCCCTACTGTAGATCGTGAATGCGATAGTAGTACGTTTACAAAATGTAGCGATGGCGTAAAGGAACATGTTGTTGGAAAACTAATTCGTGAAGGTAAATACCGCTGTATGGGCGATGGAAGAGCATATAAATGCTAATAATTTCTTTTTATACAAGATATAAAAAGAAATGTTAATAAAAAAGAAAGAGACACACAATTGTGTTACCCCTAGTGGGACTCGAACCCACAGTCTTCTGGTTAGAAGCCAGACGCCTTGTCCATTTGGCCATAAGGGCGAAAGCAAACATAAATTGGATAACCTCCCATTGAATTTATGTTTGCATACTAATAAAATCGTAATTTAATTAATATTTTTTATTATACACGAAAATTAATCCGTATTATTTATAATTTATAAGTATAACTATTTTATAATATAGTTTACCAGTAATATATTCCTATTCCGCTATATCTAATTTTAATCTAAATGTAGTTATATATACCTAAAACACCACGCCACCATTTTAATTAGAAACTATTTAATATTTATTATTGTTATTTTTTTTATTTTTATATATTTTTATATATTTTTTTTTATTTTTATATATTTTTTTTTTCATAACACTCACTTGTTCTTTTCCGCTGTCGTCGTTATCCATACTCCGCTGTCGTCGTTATCCATAATCCGCTGTCGTCGTTATCCATACTCCGCTGTCGTCGTTATCTATACTCTGCTACCATACTATTTAATCTGATATAGTATACATATAAAGGGAACATGTTAACCCTTACTAATATATATACTATAATACACACAAGACCCCCATTATATTTTTATACTGCTGAACTTAATTTATATCAACCACTCACTGAGTTAGCTATGCGGACACGCTATAATGTTAATACATAATTAAGTTATTTAATTTATTTATTTATTATTGATTTACTGCTGCACTTAATTTATAAAAAACGGTATATTGTGATAGCAATGCTAGCACTCAATACCGGTTAATATCTCAAATTAAGGGTGATATATTTCTATATATATATAACTAAGAAAATAATTATACAATATAGTATAGTATAGTATATTATATCATTCTCGTCAGATGGATTTGAACCACCGGCCGCGGGAATTATGATATGTACACTTTGGTACATTAACAACTACAATCCCATGCTCTACCCCTGAGCTATGACGAGTTTCAAATTTCTAGTAAATATTTAGTTCTGATATAAAAGTCAGATTTATTTGAAAATTGCTGTAAGAAATTTTGATTGCCTTACGACAAACGCTCCGTAGAGGAATCGAACCTCTGATCTTCCGATTAACAGTCGGACGCCTTAACCCCTGGGCCAACAGAGCTTTAATAATGTATAATGTAATATATATTATGTCCGAAGACATATCTTCTACAGAGGTATTGAACCTCTAGTCCCATATACAATGGAAATCATACATAATTGTATGGTAGAAGGATACTCCTGGCGGGACTTGAACCCGCGATCTCCGCATTATAAGTACGGCGCATTAACCAACTATGCTACAAGAGTTAAATACTAACCACTATACTCATACAGAGTTATAGGTGTTAGATGATGACATGTGCAGGGTTCGAACCTGCGCATCCGAAGATAACTGAGCTTAAGTCAGTCGCCTTAGACCACTCGGCCAACATGTCGTGATTTGTTTTTCAGAATGCCATTGAACTACGGTGCTCTACCGATTGAGCTAACAGTGTAAACACTGTACAGGACTTGAACCTGCAACCCCCGGCTTAAAATGCTTTGTTAATGATTGCTGTTGACATTCTATTCTTCTCACACTTATCTATATTAATATATCTTTAAGTATATTTTCCAATATATATTATATTTTTAAATACGTAATTTTTTCTTCTTTTTAGACGGAATCGTTTTTACGAAACTATTGAGCTTTGCAGACCTTACCGTTAATTCTCTAATACTTGGTACATTATTATTACTTATCTTTTTGCGAATTGTCTCCTGATCCTTTCTTAGATATTTTAAATTCGGTAGTAATGTTTTTTTTAATCCTTTTATACCCGTATTATTCGGATATAATTCCATAGAATCTAATATTGTTGTATATTCATAAACTAGATTGTCTAAAACATCTGGTAAAATCGTATCCTTCTTATTTTTACTCTTCAACTCCTCATACTTCTCATGATGTGCAAGCAACACAGACACATTCCTTCTTATATCTCCTAAACTATTAATTGTGTTATAATTATTATTAGGTTCCTTTAGTCTATTAAATCTTTTTTTTAAAGTTTTTAATCGATTTATATTCGAACTCATTATATAATATAGTATATATTAATAAATTTGAATATATTATTTACTCTTTTTATAAGCACACAATGGAGTTGTCTACTACTAATATACAACAAATAGTAAAGTTTTTCAATACTAGATTAGATAATAAAGACTATAATCATATTTCCATTGAAGAAATAACCAGATGTATACACACTAAACAATTAAAAATTAAACCAAAAGAAAAACAAACGAAACTTATTATTAAACCTAAACCAAAAGAAAAACAAACGAAACTTATTATTAAACCTAAAACAAAAGAAAAACAAACGAAACTTATTATTAAACCTAAAACATCTCCTAAAAATAAACTAAAAATTAAACCAAAACTACCGGACCCAAGCGAATTTAATAATAATTACCGATATTTTATGAAAGTTTGTTCTATTCTAAATTTACCGGTGTATAAATACGAAACTACTTTATGGACTGGACCTTCTATTATTATCCATAGTTTTGATAATTTTAATAATAAAATTAGAAATAATTTTAAAATAGACACATATATTGATACATTATCTGAATATAAAATTGCAATTTACCCATCTAAAAATGTTCGGGACGATGATATTATTTATAACAATGTTTATAAAACCGAAATAGAAACCGAAAAGTTTGAATACAAAACTCGAGGCACCGTTTTATATATTGATAAACAAACAACCGATATGCTTGAAAGTCTTAATGATATGGAAAAGAATTACTACATTGATAAATTAATTAAATTAAAAAATTGATTTAATATATTGTTTAATTGTATATTACATTATATCTATTATGTTTGACCAATGGGAACTCGTATGTTCCGCCAACAAACTTATTGCCAGTGTTCCAGAAAGCATGGCCGCCGCTAAAACTAATTACCCACAAGACCTACCACTATGGTACACAGAAGATGATGAGATGGTAGGTGAAATCTTCCAGGAAGATCTCTTCTTTAATCCTTACATTTCTGTAAAAGAAGAAATGAAAGAATTGGTTAAATATGAATACCATCTAGAATGCATCTGTAATTCTGATTCTGAAAGTGATGAAGTTTCTGATTATGAATGGGACATGATTAAAAACAAGTTCTAGTTTTTTAAAATATCTAATTTATTTGATAGAGAATTTATGGTTTTATTATAAATTATATTACCACTCGGTTTATATTCCTCAATAGATCTATACCCATTATTTTTCTTTTCTATTGTCTTATAATTCTGTGGATTTGATTTACCTATCCATGAAATAAATAATAGATTCGGGTGAGTATATTTAACCTCAAATCCATTTTTAGTTAGGGTTTTAAATAAATAAATTACGCACCCCTTATAATTATATAGTGGAAACCCATAAATATATTCTGGAATCACATAAAAACAAAAACCCTCGGTTGACGTTTCTGATGTTTTTTTAATTTTATGATGACATTTTTTTAATATCTCATCATAAATTTTATTCTGTTTATCTTCTTTCTCCTTTAAAGTATTATTTAGATCATCTATATTTAACATAGACATTTAATATATAAACTATCTTTTTTTTTTAGGAATTATACATCCATTTATTATCTAAAAATTTGACTGCATCCTCAATATTATCAAATACTGGAATATTATTTTCTTCTACATGTTTTAAAAATACTTCTCTTGTTTTTTTTATTTTTGTTTTATCTAAATCTTTCCTAGATAAATAATATTCTAAATGTTTTTCATATGGAAGTATTACAACTGCATCTGCTATATACTTCCAAAATAATGCTCCTATTATTTTATAACCATATTGTTTAGATTGTTCTAACATATAATCCGCTCTCATATAAGACAATTTCTCGTTGTGCGAACCAACCCAATCTATATTTAACCCTTTATCACCAAACAAATTATCTGAATCTATCCAGTTTTTTAATTCACCTAACTGGTTATTTACAAATGTTGTTTTCCCTGAACCAGGTGGAGCTAAAATAACAGCTCCTTTACTATGTCTTCTATATTCTTTATCAAAATCATCATAAATATCCACTGCATCTGTGAATTTGAACATATATTTGTATATGTTATGTTCTAATTTACAAATAAAAAAGAAATTGAAAATAAGATATATTGTATATTTATCATACATAAATGAACTAACATGTCTAAACAAACAAACTATAATATTAGTATAATATCTGGGAGTATATCTGGATTAACACAGGTAATAGTTGGATATCCATTTGACACCTTTAAAATAAAAGCACAAACACAACATACAAGTAATATTACTATAAAAAATGTATTTACTGGGATAAGGTTTCCTCTACTAACTATTCTACCCATTACAACAATACAATTTTCTTTAGAAGAAAAATTAAAAAATGATATAGATAACCGATATATTACTGGTGCTATTACTGGTATAGCTACCTCACCTTTAGTTTCTGTAACTGATTTACTCAGAATTAGAAAACAACAAAATATAACTATCCCCTTGGATTTTAAAAGAGGGCAATTATTAACACTAATTAGAGAATCTATTTCATTATCAATATATTTTGGTACATATAACACAATTAAAACAACTCTAGAAAAACACAATTTTAACAACATTTCATCTATAACTATTGCAGGTGGAATATGTGGGTCTTTATCATGGACTATTACATATCCTATAGATATTATAAAATCAAGAATACAATCATATACGTCCAATACATTTTTAGAAGCTATCAAAAAAAAAAGATTATGGGATGGTTTATTAGTTTGTAATGCTAGATCTGTCATCATTAATTCATTAGGATGGCTTGTCTACGAAAAATCGAAACAATTTATTTATAATCTTTGCTAACTAACCATTCCTTTACACTATCTATATCAACCTTTCCTTCATACACAATCTTCTCATTTTTTTTATGAAGAATAATTGTTGGTATTATTTCTATTTTAAGTCTATTACATACATCATTTGAACTATCACAGTCAACCATATCTATATCTATATCACTAAATTTATTTTCTTCTTTGAATTCTATCCACTTTGGTTTAACAGTTGCACAATGACCACACCAAGGAGTATAATATAATACCAACTTATCTTTGCTATAAAATTCTTCCTGATTATTAAAAAATACAAAATAAGATACGGTTGATAGTAAAACTATTAATGTTACTATAGAAATTAGAATTTGTGTGTTATTCATATAAATAATAAACAAAATTTTTTAGAAAAAAAAACAAATAATTTAGAGTTTCGAGTTAACCCATGCCGTAATAGCTTCGACCGTTCTTTCGCCCTCATAGTCTTCGCCTACCTTATCACTCGCGTTTTTATACATTTTCATACTTGGGAACCCCTCAATATTAGCGGCTTCACACTTATCTTTATTACTTTCGTCATCACATTCTACACCTTCCAAATTTACCTTAGAAGTAATATCAGTTTTCTTTAAATCTTCCCAAACTGGAACAAATTTCTGACTCCACCCACACCATGTGGCATAGTATAATTTGAAGAATGGTTTATCATCATCAGGAACAGTATCATAACCCTCAGAAGTTCTAACATATTTCCAATAGTAAAGACCGCCACACAAAGATAAAACAACAACAACAGCTAAAAGAATCAATGCATTTTTTTTGGTTAACAAAGAAGTTTTTGTCGAAATTAGAGGTTGAGAAATATTTGGTTGAGAACTCATACTATTTATAATAAAAAAAAAAATTAAAAATAAACTTATTACTATTAATTAATTCCCTATTCCGGTTGTAATTTTAAATATGTCACTAATTTTGGAAATGTTGAATCTGTTAGCATCTTTTCATTTATATCGTATAACCAGTCTTTAATATTATCTTGTAACTCTTTAAGAGTAATACCACTCCCTATATCTACGCCTACGCCTGAATATGTTTGATAATCTTTATATACACTAGTTACCGTAAAATCTTGGACAGTGTCAGCGTCAACTCTTATTTTACCACTTAATTTAAATTCTATTAAAGGTAAATCATGTCGTGTTTTTCCTTTTCCTTCGTCATACTGAGTAGGATCCGTTTCCTTTAAATTATAAAATCCAACACCAGCATTTGTACATAGTTGTTTGACTGGGTCAGTTACATCCATCCATTCTGAAATTTTCTTTTGTTGATTATATTTTTCACATGTTACAGTTTTATAATTAAACATATATATTATACTATCCCCCTCAGAGGTAGTATCATCCTGAACTGATTGTTTCACATAATCAAATGCCTTTTTATAATCTGAACTTAAAAGGCATCCACGACCAGAACCTCCAGCAACATCTGGTTCTGCATCTTCATAACCTCCTATATATAAATTTACTTCTACATTATCCAATGATTCAATAGTAGACTCTGACATGAGATTTGTATTTTGAAGGTACTGAAGGGTACCAAAAACCTTGTCACCAAGGTTATCAGTCTCCCCTGTGTTGTCGTTAATAAACATCTGGTTAAATTTATCTTTACGAATGTCATCAGATTGGAGTCTTTCTGTGAAGTTCTTAATAATTAATAGTTTAAGTATATTTTTTGTATTATCGTTATCCGTTAATAACAAATTACCAGAATCAGTGTAAAGTCCATTTCCGCGATTCGTTCCATCTAAAATTATCCCAAAATTTTCTTTGGATTTTTTATAATACCAATATACTCCAACAAAAAATACTATAGATATAGCAACCAATGTCCATTTATTCTTATTAAAAACCGAATTTTTTTTTAATAAATTTACTAAAGTATTCATTATATAATAATATAAAATAAAATAAAATAAAAATTAATTGTTTAATTACCTCTAAGATAAGAAAGCCAATCAAGTATTTTTTCGGACGTATATACCGTTTTCGTTACACCATCCACGTCGTCCTCATCAACCATTGTTTTACCGTCTGTACCCAATTTCTTTGTGGGGTCAAAATTAACTGTGTATCGTGTATAGCCATCGCCAGAGCTATCTCTATCTTTGTTAGTTGTTCCTAAAAACGAATATTGTATTAATGGGAAATAAAGTTGTTCATCGTTTGTATCTGCTGCATAAAACCCGGCTAGTTTACATATGCCTAGGTTGTCCGTGTCTGAACGATCTTTATCCATGCTCTGTGCGACAGCATCTGTATGCTCACATCTGATAATATCTTGCGATACGGTGGTGCGTTTGCTGATGTCGGTTTGGATGTTGTTGCGCATTGTTTCGTCCAATTCTATTCCAGGGAATTTTTTTATTATTTCTTGTCTCAGATTTTCTCCATTAACTGGGTTGTCGTTAGCATTTTTATAGGAGGTATTAGTCCAGATTTTATTTAAAAAATTAGTCGAGGCATCACACTCAGTATCACCTAAATACAAAGTTACTTGTTCATGAATAATTTCATCAATATACTCTGGGTCTTCGCTGCTATCAAGCTGCTCTTGCACCTTTTTTAGTTGATCAATAATTTCCTGTTGATGATTAGTAAATAAATATTCATATTCGACTTTGCAGTCACCCGAAATACTTACTACCTGTTTATCTCCGTTTGTGACAGTCCATATTGAGGCGGCGGGGGTATCTTGTTGGTTTAAATCAATAAATGTACCAGAATCATTTATATCTGTAACTGTCGATGATGATGACCCTTCCTTACCGTTTAATCTCGAAATAGAACAATACATGTCAGTTGATTCAGAACCCCTCCCATCACTATTTTTGTTTTGAACTTTATAAAAAACATCTCTTATACCTGAAATATGGTTTGCAAATCTTAAAAGATTTGTCGGATCTGTTTCATATAATTTGTCAACTCTTACCGGAGGTAAAACATTTCCTGCAAGGTCTTTTTTTAAAGTCTTTGGACCTCCCCAGAGCCCCTCTCCCTTAGAATTATAATAATTTTCTTGGGATTTTTTAGAATACCAATAAAGTCCGACCAAAATAACTAAAGCCAAAATAACTAACACCCACTTATTCTTTTTTAACACAGATTTTTTAGGTAAAACATTTCTAAACATTTTCAAATTAAACTTCATCGCTATGATATTATAAAATAAAATAAAATTAAATAAAATTTAATTTAATTAAATTAAATTAAATTAAATAAAATAAAATAAAATAAAATAAAATAAATTAAATTAAGAAACCCGAATTTCTTGCATAGAAGGTAAATTTTGGGTTCTTAATTTAGTGACCCAGTCAACAATATCGTCCGACTTAATTTCGTACTTTTGTGATACTTCATTTAGATTAATTTGAAATTAATCATTCAAGATACCTTTGTTTTCATTTATATCTATACTTTCTACACTATATTGTAAATATGGGAATCCTTGGTTTGAGTCGACAACCGTTTCTCCAAGTTCCTCAATTTTATCGTACAATCCAGAGTATAAACATCTTTCTCCTCTAAGACGGGCTTTATAATTTGGATCTTCTGGCGCCCCTTCGCCCCCCCCAAACAAACAGCATCGGGCAAGAGGTCCTCTCAACCGACCACGTCGTCCCCGTCCCCATCACCTTCCCCACCGCCGTAGCCGCGTGCGCCTTGCGTGGCATCCAGCAACCAGGCCTTTATTTTTGTAGCTGAATATATAGGTTTAGAGTCTTCCTCAAAATCCTCAGTTGAATCGTACCTTTTGGTTGGATCAAAATTGTTTTGTATTAGAGCATATTTATCTTCTCCTAAATTTTTTGTTTGAAATAAATTACTGTACTGTATTAGAGGATATGCTAGTATACTTTCCTCATCTTCTGTGTTAAAAAGTCCTGACAATTTGCACATAGAATCCTGTATACGTCCATCTTTGTTTTTTTCTAAGACCTCGCATGTTTCTACATTTAAGGATACTGTTGGATGTTTTTCTAATAAATACTCTTTTAGTTCTTGAGTCGTTATTGTAGTTAAAAAATTGTCAGACGCATCACAACCTGTCGCCACAAATACAGTAACAGTTTCATTCATAGCATTAGTAAAATAGTCTGTTTTTGAAAATACAGCTGAATCTATGTTATTCGTTTCTATATTCTTCTTTTCATCGTTATATTTTCCTCCACTCTCCCCCACCTCATCCTTAAACGCTTTATTATAACCAGCACATTTGGAGGTTTCTTCAAACATGTTTTCATCACCTAATACCCACGAATCCTGTGCATTACTTTTCTCGCCTAAGAAGAAGTCATAAAAATCTGATGTATTTATCGCATCTTTAGTAACGTCACTTTCGACACCTGCCACGCCGTCTTTGTAACGCTGGTTTAAGGTACACCCCGCCTTTAATCCGTTCAAATATATATTCCTTATAGCCCTTGAATATGTGATTAAAACATCAGCGTTAGGGTTTTTTAGTTCTGATATATCCCTTACTTGCACGTTTTCATCAGTATATAGGGCTCTATTCAGTGTTACATTATTATCAGCGGTCGAACTTGGATATCCGGCGGCATATTTTACAAAATTTTCTTTATTTTTTCTGGAATACCAATAAAGTCCTACACACACACACAAAACTATAGCAAGAATTAGCCATTTATTTTTATTTAATAATGATTTTTTAGGTAATAGTTTTTTTAACTTATTAAAATTCATTGTAATAATAAAATAAAATAAATTAAATAAATAATATTATTTTTTTGATGACTTAGTATTAGACTTACTTTCCCGTATAGTTGAAAGCCATTCCAATATTTTTGATTCAGAATATTCTATCTTCCCACCATCCTCGTTAACAAATAAATTCGTTGTAGTATCTAATTTTTTTTTAGGATCAAATTTATTGGTATAGTAATAATTATCTAACACTTCTGTTTTAATACGCCATTTTAAAACATATAAAGAAACATATTCCCACCTGTCCTCAATTTTTATTAGATATAGACCTGTTTTACCATCATACCAATAAACCTCATATTCAAGCACTTCAGTTGAACCTTCATTAAAAACCTCAATAATTGTGCCTATAGGTATTTTTAAAGCATCATCAACCAGGGTTTGTTGATTCATTTCATCAAAGGTATTATCGTATAAATACCATGAGCTGTCATCATGTAAATCTAACTTTTTGAAATCAAAAAGTCCCAAACGACCATCTGCTAATTCTTCTCCATAATAATTAATAAGATGTCTATCAGTTACAGGATCATACCAATCTATCCTCGCGTCCATACCAACGGGTGTTCCATCTGCATCTCCCCATATAATGGTGACGCCTTTACCCACCATTTCTTGCTTACCAATAACAACCGGTTGGTCTACAATATTACCCCCTCTAGTTGCTTTATCTACCGCTTTACTAATCTCTATTACACTACTATATTCTATTGTGGGGAACACCCTTGGTTTATCCCAATTATCTCTACGTGTTGGTTTATAATAACCTCCGAGTTTACATTCGGCAATAACGTCTTGATCAGTAGTTATTGTTTTTATATCACCTGAGTGTGTCTCGCATTGAATATTCTTGATGACAATAGAATTACTTAATTTACTGGACAAGGACTGTTGTATATTTTTAAAATTATCGGAATGTGCACATCCAGTGGCTAAATATATATTTAAATTTTCTAATCTTACCCCTGAAACATATTCGGTATCAGGATTTTTTATTAGTAATTGTTTAGTATCTTCATCAAGTTTTTTAAATAACTTGTTCAAGTTTGTCATGGCGGGTTCACCCGAACTCCCAGCACAATTTAGTTTAAATGTTTCCTTTTCATTCATTTTAAATTCAGAAACTTCCATTAATTCAATAGAATTATCATTTAAATTTTTGCCTCTATCTGTTATAGTTAACTTACATGTTGCTGAGGATTGTATTAAATTATCCTTTATTACGAATATTGTATTCATTAAATTTAAATTAAATTTATCAGATAATTTTTCGTTTTCTTCTATTATTACATCAGTCATATTAATATTGTAATCATTAAAAAGGTCATCTTTTATTGATGTATCTTCAAGAATTTGTTTAGATTCAAAATTCTCTTTATTTTTTATGGAATAAAAATAAAGTCCTATACATACTAAAACAACTATAGCAAGGAGTAGCCATTTATTTTTATTTAAAACAGACTTCTTGGGAAATATACTTTTAAAAATATTTAGTTTCATTACAATAATAATATAAATTTTATTATAATTAATAAAAAAAAAGTAAATAATTAGAGACTATTGTTTTTTTTGTCATCACAACAAAGTTTTACATAGTACATAACAAGAGCAAGTAGAACAAGACTTAATAATGCAATCAAAAGATTTTCAGGATCTTTTAACGATTTGTTTACACTTTTGACAGATTTATTCATAGTATCCATAACACCTTTAACTAAACTACCCCCTTTTTTAGCTTTAACCATTTTATAATATATTATAAGAAAAAAATTATACAGCTGTATGATAAATCGAATTATTTAATAATCTATTATTATTTGTATTTGTATTATTATCATAGAAAGAATTGTCAAACGCTCTATTATTAAACGTATATGAATCCTCCATATTTTCATCATTATCTATTATTTCATTATTTTCAACACATTCATCATTATCTATTATAGATAAATTATTTCGTCTTTTATAAACTATACATGAAATTACTATAAGTAATAGTATAACTAAAACACAAATTAGTATTATAATTAATACATTCATTGATTTATTTGATTTATAATTATTTAATCCCTTTTTGGTTATTACCATATTAGTTGTAGTATTAGTTATAGTATTAGTTATAGTATTAGTTATAGTATTAGTTATAGTATTAGTTATAGTATTAGTAGTAACAGGGGTTGGTGTGTTTATAGTAGTAACAGGTGTGTGTGTGTTTATAGTAGTATTAATAATATCTGTAGGTCTTGTTTTTCTACTTTTATTTGAGAAATTATAGATATTATTAATTGTGGTATTAGTGTGGCAAGTATCAACCGGAATTAATGACCAATTTCTTATTAATAGATTCTTGATACTACAAAAATAATGACAATGTGAATTATAAATTTTTAGTTCTGTTGTTTCATTTATGCAAATTTTATGATAATTCTCTGTTTTTTTTATACAAAATGTGTCTAAACATTTCTGTTTTACACATGTACTTTTAAAGGGTTCTGTTAAATTTAATTGATTCGGTTTAATAAACAGATCTAATACAGTTCTATTTATTTTATTACCATTGTAATAAATAAATTTTTCAATATAATCATTATTCCAATAAGAATTTCTAAATCTATTCTCTATATAATTGTAATGTGTGTTATCCGGTTGTATAAACTCATCACCAATATGTGTGTCCGTAAAAAAAATTACTGTTAACATTTTATAATTATCTTCAATAAAATTAGATTCTATTAGTTTCAAAGCCAAATCCAGATTAGTATGTTTAGTAGTACGATGATAATTTAATGTATTAACTCTACCTATCATACTAGATTTAGTATTATTTGTATTAAAATTAAATATAATACTAGGCGTTGTATCAAATGTTACTAATCCTATATTTTCTTCTTTTACGTCAGTTGTTTCAATAATATCGATTACTTTATTTTTAAACCTTTTGAAAGTGTGAGGTTTCCCAAATAATTCACTGTTATTAATAGAACTAGAGCTATCTATTACGAAAAGTAATTTAGAATTACATTCTAAATTAGAAATATTAATAGATTTCGATGGTGCAACCAACGATAATAAAAATAAAAATAAAAACATATTAGTTGTTCTAATTAGATTATTCTTAAATATTACAGTAATTATTTTTTATATTTGTAATAGATATCGCAATTTTTTTCTCCAAATTTAAAAATATTTTTGAAGTTTATTTGTGTTGTTCCTATTACTATATCTTTTAATAGATGTTTAATTTTTGTAGTCCCCTCTGTGCCATCATATACAACTGATATCGTTTTATTATGTGTTTTATTAATATAATTAATAGAAGTAAATATTTCGTCATCATGATTAAATGTTAAATTTATAATATCAACCCATTCATAATATTTATAATTTTGGGTAATTTCATTTATAAATATTTTTTTAGAAGTGTTAAAATTATAACCATCATAGATTAAAAAGTTATATTTCTTAGATAGTTCTTTTAATATTGTAGCCTTTTCAGAATTAAATTGTTCTATTATATTTGAATATATTTTCAATATACAAAAATTATTGTAATTATCAATAATAAAATCTAATAACAATTCAAAATCGGTAGAATCAAAAACATAACATACTTGTGTTTGTTTTGTTTTAATAATATTTATTAGTTTGTCTATATTTGTTTGATTATTTGTTTTGAAATTTATTTTTTTATTCTCGACTGGATTGTATAATTCTCTATATATAGAGTGTTCTATTAATTTATTTTTATATAGCACTGTTACAATATCCGATATGGTAAAAATAGATATAACTTTATAGTTACCAAGTAATTCAAAATCAGTTCTTCTATCACAAATTGTTAGAATAGATAGTGGTGTTAGTTCTATTTTCTCTAATTGTTCTATAAAAAATTTAAGACTTGAACCGGTTGTTATAGTATCTTCAAGAACAATTAATTTTGATGATGGAGTGTATTCGCCTTCTATTAATTTTTTTAATCCATATTTTTTAGTTTCCTTGCGCATCATTAACATAGGTATGTTATATTTGGATGATAAAACAGATGAAAATGGTATTGCACCATATGGTATACCAAGAATATGAGTATAATCAAGTAATTTGATCTTTTCATATAAAAGTTCAACAATAGTGTTTAAAATATAGGGATAACTAATAACATTTTTAAGATTTATATAAATTGGTGATGTTTTTCCACTTTTTAGTTTAAATTCACCAAATTGTATACAGTTTTTATTATACAGATCAAGAATTAATTTTTCCTTCATTAATCTATCTATCTATTTGTTTATATTTAAATTATACTATAATAAAACTTATTGTTAATATATAAATTATAAAAGCACCAATTATAAAATACATCCATAAAGGTAAGATTGTTTTCTGTTTACCTACACCAAATTCCTTAATCTTATTGTTTTTTGTTAGAAACCATCTTGGATTTTTTTTTATGATAGTAAGAAATAATACCACTAATATTAGATAAATTATAATAGACCATATTAACTCATTATTTATATATAAAATCATTAGTATATAATAATAATTTTTTTATAAAATTTATATTATTATATTAACTATGTATATTTTATTAATAATTATACTTGGGTATCTAATATACTATAAATTCATAACTATACTTGCAAAAGAACAATCTTCTGATTCCTTTACAAACTATAATGACAACACGATTCTAGGAGAATACGCAAAATACAATAGTAATGACCAAAAAAATACATATATTAAGATGTCAACCCCTAAAAATATGAAAAAATATACATTTATATCGGATGAAATAAGTACTTTACCCTATTATATAGCAAATACTATTAAATATTATAGTGGAGATGTAAGATTTGACGTTATAACCAAAACAACTGACATGTTGGAAACCACTAATATAGAATATATAAATAATGGTGAATTTGAATTTGCTTTATGTACAGAATATTCTTTATTAAACATATCAAATAATAATGAAAAACTTAAAAATACAAGAGTAATTTGTAGTTTAAATAAGAGCTATCTATTTTTAGTTGTTAGAGATAATTCATCTATTACCATTATAGAGGATCTAATTGGGAAAATCGTTGGTATAAATAGTTCTAAATCAGAAGCATATTATATTTTAAATCAAATGTGTGAAATATTAGGGCTTTCATTAAAAAATATAAGTACTAAGGATATATCTGATACAAAAACAATCTATTTTAAAACCGATGGTATAAATGAATTATTTTATGACTTTGAAACAAATGGTTTAGATGGATTAGATGGATTATTTATAGTTTCATCCCACAATTTACCTTATCTATTTTCAATATCAGAAAGTGTACCAGTTAGATTTTTAGATTTAAATAATAGAAGAATCGAACAATTTAGTAAACAAACATCGAACCATTTATTTTTAACTAAGGAACGTATAAATATTGAACAATATAATACATATAATAAAAGTATATTCCTGGATACATTCTATACTAAAAATATGTTAATTTGTAATAAGGAAATAACTATAGAAGAGGGTTATAATATTATAAAAAATATTTTTACTAATATTAATTTAATAAAAAAGAAACTAAAAGAATTATCAGAACCATATATAGGCGATGGAATATATGATCCGCTATATAATGATTTTAAAAGACTATATATGATTTTTAGTAGTCATAAATTACAGATACATGAAGGGGCTAATAAATATTATGAAGAAATCCAGGTTTTTACGACTGAAGATAAATTATGTGAATTTTATAATGAAAAATGCAACGTTTACCCATATCAAAAGGTAAAGTTTAATAAAAGACCATTAATCAGTATATTAGATACTATTTCCTGAAACTATTCCTTAAAAATATACTTGGGTGGGGTTTGTGTTTTACAGCACCTATATGTACCATTACCACATCCACTACAAAATGGAACAGATTCTTTATTATATGTTCTAGGTGAATAGACTTCTACCCCCCAAGGGAATTGACAATTGCCATTATTACACTTTCCAGTATTAGTAGTTTTATTATAAAAGGGACATTCTGTATTTGATGAACATGGTCTATCCCATACTCCATTATTATCTAAACATCTTTCTTTAGTATTTATTTTTGAATCTATGGTAAACTCATCCTCTGATTTTTTATAGCAGTTATAATTGTTATTTTGATTTAATAAATAGTTTTCTCTGTTTACCATCTTAATAAACATTTTCATTTTATTTTTATATTCTGGATCAAATGATAATACATTATTACAATCTACACTACATTTGTCGTCATTTACTACACATTTGTCTTTAGATATAACACATTTATTATATTCTTCTGAAATTACTTGATTATTAATTTTAGTTCCCATAAATTTTGCAGAATTAAATAAGATAGTGTTTTTTAGTTTATGGACAATAACATCAAAATAAACATTATAATACAGATGTGTTCCAAATCTAAATAGTGTAAAAATAAACTGGTAGTTATTATATAAATTATTTTCACCCGTATATAATATTTCGGTATTTATAATTTTATAATCATTCAAAATTACTATATCTTTCTCTTTTAGATGTTCCTTGACCTTTTTGTTAATATTATCCAGAATAAATAATCTAATATTGTTTATATTTTTCGTATTTGTTATAGATTTAAACTCCAATTTGTCTTTATTTTTATACATAGCAACAATCTCTTTTACTATTTCTTCTAGGTCATCATATTCTATAGAAGCTGTGTTATAGTATTTGGAATAAAATCTATGTGGAAGATTTCTTCTTATTCCATAGTCTTTGCTAGTTATATCAATATCATCATTTAATTTATAATTTTTTGGTTTAAATGAGGAATGAATAAATTTAGGTTTAACAACAATGCAGGATTTCTTGAAATTTATAAAATCTTCTTTTTTAGTACTAAGATAAAAAAGAGTTACTATTACTAGTAATATAATAATTACAGTTTGATTCATTATATATATTAATATAATTAATTACAAGGTAAAATTTTATTGTTCCCCCTCACCACCATCCTCGCCATCATCATCAGGCATGACATCTCTTTCCTCATTTTCTAACCGGTTGATGACTTCATCTCTATATTTACTGTTCGATTCATCGGACTCGTCTTCATCCGGTTCTGATACAGTATCGAGTTGTATATTTTCATCTTCACCAACAGGTTTATCGGGGACATATAAATTTTTATCTTTTGAAGATATAGTGCTCCATTTATCTAATCCTACACTTATACGCATTTTAAGACTAGCCCAGGTTTCTTTGTCTAGTTCCTGAACGAATCTTAGTGTTTCTTCTTTTTGTGTTTCTGATTGCTTTTCAATAATAGACTTGATATGTTCTGAACTGTGTTTATCTAATAATTTTGAATCCTCTTCTATATGAAGTAGAATACTATATAGAAGATTAGCTTCAATCTCGTTTGTTTGTTGTATACCTCTAGAAATTTCCACTTCATCATCATCGTCAGAATCTTCTTGGGTATCTGTCGTAACTCCAACAACTATCTCATGGTCTGTCTCTAATATTTCGGACAATATAAAGAGGAAAATATAGTGTATAAATGTTGAAATATTAGAATATAATTCTTTATTATCTGGTTCTTCGCAAATATTAATATTTGTAGAACCTGACAAGATTTTTATATTTTTGGTTGTTCCAGATATAATATTCCCCATTTTTTCAAGCATTGCTTTATGAGTAGTACCTATATGAAGGAACCGTTCGGTGTATTTATTGTTATTCATAATTATGTTACTATATTTATTATCTAGTTCAGGTTTATTTTTCCATTCATCTGGGATATGAACTTCTTCCTTAATAATAATATTCTTCTTATTTTTTATTTTAAATATAGTGTTTTTTAGGTATGTGAGTGTAAATGACTGTAGAAGATTTATTTTGTCAATATAAAATTTAGTGTATGCTTCTTCTTCATCCATATTTTTAAGATCAGATTCAAGTACATTTTTCTTTTCTCCAAGAGATAATAATATTACTTTGATAGGTTCGCGATTGGATATATTTAATTTTTCACTAAATTGTTTTGATAATACATCACATAGAACTTCTATCTGTTTTTTCATATCACCCCATACTAATTTTTTATTTTTATTCGCCTTTAGTTTTCTATTAAAATCGGTAAGATATTCGCTACCCTGCAATTTAATATTAGAATCAATTACATTCGATATTTTATCCTCGATTTCTTTGTAAACTGTTTTATCGAGATTAAAAAGTTTTTTCTTATTTACTTTATCTACTAAATTATAATAATCATCTTTTTTATATTTTTTAGACATTATATCTGTTTTATTTTCTCCAGTTAGAATACAATAGTTCTGTTCATATATATGTTTTTGTCCTTCAAAAAATCCAGTATCAATAAATTTAGCATATAAATTCTGGATATCTTCTTCCGTTAATTCATCTCTATCCTTACCAATATTTCTATTAAATGAAATAAGTGTAGGCTTTAATTCAGATAGAATAAATATTTTTGATTCCTTTAATAATTTATTGATGTCCTTTTTAATTTGGTTGTATTTATAAATAATTTCGATTAGTTCCTGTATGTTTTTGTTCTTGCTAATAAAATCTGTGAGATAATTATATGTTTTATTTATTTCTTGCAAACAACACAAATTATCAAGAGGATTAGGAGTAAATTTTTTGTTAACAAGTTCGTTTTCCATTATTTGTACATCGATTTCTTCTATAAGTTTAAGACAAATATTACTTTCAAATGCCTTTATTTTTTGAAGTTCAGCGTTGGCCTTTTCAGTATCGCCAGATTTGATATGTTTTTGTATACTACTAAATGTTTTTAGTTCTTTTATATCAAGATCAAATTTATTTAGTGGTGGTCTAAATTCATTCCATTCATAAGAATATTCCTTTATTTCTTTGCCTTGTTTTTTAAGGAGTTCTCGTTTTCTTTCATATCTATACTTTATTGTATTATCATTACGAAATTCGTCTATTTTTTTAATAATATTATCTTTCGTTTTTATTTTTTTAATACTAGACCAATCTACACCTAATGAACTTAGACTATCTAATACACAAGAGATATAATCGATACCTTCCTTATTGTTTCCTTCTTTATCTAATGGATACCCTCTAAGAGAAGGTTTACATCTAGAAAAGGTTTTAGTAATAATATAGTCTGTTTCACTTGATTGTATAAATAGGAATAAAATAGAAGCTGTATAGAGTATAATAGTTCTGATTCTATAATTATTGTAAGCTGATTCTAAAAAGGAATTACTTGCTTTTTTCTGTTTCTGTTTTGCAGCACGTATCCACGCAGATTTATTTTTAATTTTAGATGTTTCAATTGAATTAGATAGAGTTAGAACACTTAGTTCATCGCTGTTAGACAATTTTATACCCATAATATTTGTTAGAACTCTAATAATTCTAATAACAGATAACCCCTGATTTTCTATCGATTTATCGTCACCTTCTAATAATGATTTTCTTAGAATCTCTACTATTTCACTATTTTCTTCTGATTTATAGTCATCTGACGTATCAATTAATTCATGAGTAATATCGCGAGCACCAGAATCGAGGAAACCTTCCTGTGTTTCAAATTCAGCACCATTTATTTGTTCGCCACAATTTTTACACCAAATAAATCCGTCATTTTCTACACCATATTCCATTATAGTTTTTTCTAATGCCTCGTCGTATGTTATAATTTTATTATTGTAATCAATAAAATTACTATGATGTTTGCATATAATTTTTTTATTACCTGGTCTACTATAATAAAATTTTTCATTTTCCCCATCAGTTATAGAACCAGACCGACCATATTTATCAAGTAGTAAAGATAAAGATGTATAGAATTTGTTTAACGGAAGAGATTTTATATTTTCTAGATATTTATCTATTCTATAATAGTGATATTGGTAAATATCTTCTTCACTTCTTTCGTTCTTTTTATATTCTTTTCTTGTAAATTCATTATTTATTTTCTTATTATTGTCTGATTCTAGTTCGTGTTTTAGAATTAGCAATTCATTTTCCTGTTCCTGTAGAATTTTATCTTTATTATTAATATCTTCAATATTTTTAGAAATATCTTCTAACTGTTTATTGTAGCTATCAATTTCATCCTTTAATTTTATAATCCGAATAGGTAAACATCTTTTATAGTGTTCTGAATATTTGCATCTATTTTTACCTTTTAAAAATGTAGTGTCGATTTCTTCTAGTGCCATGCCTTGCTGTACACAGAAATCAGTGTATGATGAAATTATCATATCAATATTAAGATCTTTTTCAATAACCCAAACATCTGTGTTCTGAACCTTTTGTCTTTTGTATATTTTCTTTCTATCGTAATCTTCAATTAGAATAGCATATTGTCCTGGTTGAACTTTATTAGTAGTTTCTCCTTCTATTAATTTGTCGTCTTCAATAAAAACATCACGGTTATTATCTAATTTAAGTTGGTCCATATCGGTATAAGTTTTAACTAAACGCATGCCTCCACATTTATTATCCTTTTCAATTTTAGAAAACTCTTTATCTAAATTTTCAACAAGTTTCTCTTTTGATTGTATAACTCTTTCCTGCACCTTAATCATAGATTCTATGCGTTTTGAATTTTCTTCCATGAATTTCTTTGTAACATTATGGGTAATAGTTTTAAAAAACAAATGTCCATTGTCATATGATTTCCTTAACCAATCTAATCTATTATTTTCTGTATCGCGGGATGTTTTATAGTCTGGGTAATCTCCATAATAATAATTTACCTGGTCTAAACTATAATTGTTTACTAATGGATAATTCATTTTATCGAGTACTTCTGTATCCTTCTTTTCTTTTGTAGTTGTTAATGTTTTTTGTGATTTATTATTATTAGATAAAATCGTTTTTATGGTTTTAAAATGGTTAGATGGTATATTTTCTAGAGTGTATCCATATCTAAATAATTTTTTTTCGAATTGTTCTAATGATGTATATTTGTCCTTACCATCTATACTATTAATAATATTTCCTAAGTCCGGTAGAATCTTAGTTAGGTAATTATCTAAATCAGTTTCGTCTAATTCTAGTTTATCGTATAGATAGACAGAAAGTGAATCGGTATCAAGATCTAAGCAGGACGGAACTATTTTAGTAATTCTTACATTACTATCCTTTTTATTAATACGTAATGTTTCTACTGGGTCTGTATTTATATCAATAATATAGTCTACATCATTAATGTTAGTAATTTTTCCCTGAATCGTTTGTTTATTTTCTATACAAATATTTACAGTATCTCCTAAATTATATTCACTAGTAATAATTTCTGACTGTATATTTTCTTCGAGGTGTTTCATATTAAGATGTATGGGTGTATTGGAATTTTCTATAAGAGATTTATTATTTTTGTATAACTCTTCATTAAGTTTATTTTTTGGTAGTTTTACGAATCCAACGTTAGAGATTTTATTACCCTTTACTATTAATTCATCATTAAAAATAGTATTACCTAACAACACATGTCTATTTATATTAGTATTATCTCCTAACATTTGTTTACAAGATTCTTTAAAACAATTGCTATAAACTTCCATATCATTTCTAAGATGTGTGACAAATCCTTTATTACTACTTTCGTATGCATCCATTAGTTCATATTGTTCTCTGGTTTCATTTTTATAAGAATAATTAACTCGTGAATCTCCCATTTTATATTTATGATTTATATCAAAGACTTTCGTAACATGGTCTTCGAAACTTTCCATTATTATTTTGTCATCATCACTTAATATGTTTATTTTATCAAGAGGTAATCCGGTTGTTTTAAGGTCATCTATATTATCAATTTTAAAGTATTTCTTTTTTTCAGAAACAATTGGTTTGTATAATGCATGACGATTGAATTTTTTTAGGTGGTCTTTTAATGGTTTGTATGATGCTCCTTTCAATTCAAATCCAGTTATATTTTTATCGTCATCAAAAGTAGAATTATTCTGTTTAAGATACATAAAATTTTTAATACGTTTTTTGATACTCTTACTATTATTTGGGTCTAATTTGATTAGTTCATTTAATAAATCATCTTCCTGAATTTTATCATTATAGATCACTTGGTCTTCGGGTATAATACTTTCTTCATAAATAACCATATTTTCTGAATTTTCCATTTCTATATTATTTTCTTCAAGTTCATACACATTACTATTATCATCTTCTTCATTATTATTCTCTACTTCTACTTCTTCATTATTATTCTCTACTTCTACTTCTTCGTTACTATTCTCTACTTCTTCATTATTATTCTCTACTTCTACTTCTTTATTATTATTCTCTACTTCTACTTCTTCATTATTATTATCTATTGCATCTTCTTCTGGGTCTATATCTTCTTCAGGGTCTATATCTTCTTCATCGTTATCTCCTTCGTTATTGGTATCATTAGTTACATCACCCCAACTAAAGTCTGAATTTGAATCAGCTCCTCCTGATAGTGGTTCATCTTCAACATACTGTTCATTATCAAGTACAAATATTTCTTCGTTATCTTCTTGGTCGTTTTCTTCTTCATCATTGGGGTAGTAGTTATCATTAAAATCATATTCATTACCTACAACATTATTATTATTAAATTCTTCATCTTCTTCTTGAGATTCTTTATTTAAATATTTTGGATGTTTTTCAAGAGTGTGAAAAATATTAGAAATATTATTAAAATTAATTTTGGTTTTATTTTTTCCTACATAAAAATCATCTTTATTTTTTAGAATAATTCTTATATAAATAGAATTATCATCGTCTTTTCCAACGACACAATACTTATTTGTGTCATTTTTAATTTCTATTATTGAATATATTTTTACGTCATCTAAAAACTTATTCATATAATTAAAGGTTATATTTTATTTAATAAAATATTTTACAGATACTTAAAAAAAAGACAATAGTATATATAAATGGAAGTCCTAGATTTTATTACCCATGAACCTTTTTCTTCTACTAAAACTAAACTAACTGAGTTGGGTCTTATTGTAAAGGAATACCCAGTTCACGACCTATATCTCGTAAAATATAATAAAGATACATCAGATATGGACAATAAATATGTAAAAATGTGTAGAGGTCTGATTGCTAAAATGTCAACGAATGAATTGGTATGTTTGCCTCCGACTAAATCGTGCGAACTAGAAGAGGTCTATAATTCTATAGAGCAGTGGGATAGGTTGAGTATAGAAGATTTTTTGGATGGTACAATGATTAGTATGTTTTATCACAATGATAACTGGATGATTTCTACAAGGAGTAATATTGGAGCAAATTGTAAATGGATTGGGAATAAATCTTTTAATGAAATGTTTAAAGAGGCTTGTAATTTGGAGTTTTCATCATTGGATGAGTCAAAATTCTATACATTTGTTCTAATGCATCCAGATAATATTATTGTTACACAGTATCATGTTCCAGAAATTGTATTGGTTTCTGTTGGGTCTGTTGTAGATAGTAAAGTAGTGTGTCATGATATTTATAAGGAACCGCTTGATATTAAAAGGCCTATTAAATATTCATTTAATAATATTTCAGAAATTCGTGATTTTGTTAGGACAATGGATTTTCAAAAACAAGGAATTGTTATTAAGGATAAAGAAAATAGAAGGGTAAAAATCAGGAATGAGAATTATAATTATGCTAAATCTCTTAAAGGAAATACTAATAATGTAAAATATCTATACTATGAAAATAAAAAACATAAACACATTCAGGAATATTTGTCTTTTTTCCCGAATGAAACAGAAATGTATAATATTTTTAATAGTGAATTTATTAAATTGGTTTCGGATACACTAAACTATTACAAAAAATATCATATTAAAAAGGGTATTAAAATCAATGAAATTCCGTTCCAACTTAGACCTCTTTGTTATGACCTACATGGTATCTATATGATTAGGAGGACACCATTGCAGTTTAATGATGTCTATAATTATATTAGTTCGCTGGATAGTGCTAAGATTCTATTTATTCTAAAGCCTAATAAAGAAGTAGATTTGTCTTATAAACTATAGTTTTTTATGAACCGTTTTCTTAAACCCTTCTAGAATGGCTATAATTTTGTCACAGGTAATAGTAATAATTTCCTGGATTTCTTCAGGTGTGTTATTTTGTGTACTAATTTTTATTTCAATTAGATCCTTGAGTGGGTGAGGATTTTTATATCCAATATACATCAGTTTTTTTCTATCGAAAAAGTTTAGAGCGTGGAATTGAATAAGATTACCAAGAGTATGAGATTCATTTTTGGCAGTAATCGTATACGCCTTCATATTTTCAACAGAAACATCTAGACTAATTCTTTCATCTTCGGATTTGTTTCCAACAATATTAGTAATCGCAGTTTTGAAATTTTCAAGTTTTTGCGTTAGAATATCTAGACATCCATGTAGAATTTTTTCGGGTGATTCAATTCCTAGAGATTCTATATACATTTCATATTGGTCACAGATACCTTGTTTATTTGTATGAAAATATCTATCAGCTTTAGAAAGTTCGAACTGTCTTTCTAAAGATTCTTTATTTTCACTATCTTTATTTTCCTTTAGATAAAGTTCTAGACCTTTCTGAACTTTTTCTGGATCTCTTTTATTGTTATAGGTAATGCAAGAAATAGGTTGGTATCTGGCATGTTTTTTACCATTATTGATTGATGCTTTTCCTTCAATATGTATTTCTTCACCTTTGTTATTTGGATTAGATTTTAGTTTAGTAATAAGAATATAAGAGTTTCTTTCATTGGGTGGAAAGAATTTTTTAGAATCTACATTTTTACCGGTTTCAGTATCAATAACTTCAAAATCTTCGGTAGTAACATTAATAGTACTGGTTCCTTCATTCTTTTTTTTAAGAATAAAATTATATCTATTTACATCAAATGTTTCTTTGTTGGCATGAATGGGTACCATTCCAATACGATGTAACAAGAATTCATTGTGTAGACCACACGTATTTTTAATAACCTTTAGATCCGAATTTATATAGTCTTCTGTATTAAATGCAACTGTTTTATATTCAGATATACAAACACGTCTAATACCATTGACTATGCTTGTATCGACATCTTTAATTTCAAGATGAAGTTCATTTGAAGTTTTTTTTGACGAAAGTGAAATAGACATTTTATTTATATTAATTAGTTATAAAATTTAAATCAATTTTAAGTTTAATTAAAATAAATTTTTTATAAAAAATATCTAATGAATAAAGATCTTCTATTTTATAGCAATAAAGACGATTATTCTAAGGAAATAATAGAAATAATTAATAAGAATAATATAAAAGATATATTTCCGGTGTGTATTGATGATAGTAAAATAAAGATACCTGGTTTTATTAAGTTAATACCAACAATATACTTAAGTAAATCTAAAGAATTAATTATAGATGAAAAAATAAAGGAGCATGTAAATGGATTAATAAAAAAGGAAACAATTGAAAATGATTCTATAGAAGCATATTCGTCTGATACTATGGGAAATTTACACGATATAGATCTTAGTAAAAAAGAAGATAGTAATTTAGATTTTTTCTTTACAGAAAATGAGAAAATAGATGAGGATAAAGTTTTAGAAAATAGGGCCAAAAATGTTGATGGTCTTATGAAACTCAGAAATAGTGATATTAATACCTTTTTTGAAAAATAGAATATTATAAGTTAATTTATAGAATAAAATATATTTGTATAGAATAATAAACTATGTCTGTCCTTTCTGCTTTCAATAATATTATTTTGAATTTTTTAGATGATTGTATATTAATTTTTAATGATGATAAAGATTTCAAGGTTTACAAAAGAGGTCTTGGAGTAGTTGTAAAGTATAATCCTAAACAAGTGCATACTGTTTTTAAGGAGTATTTAGAACAGTATAGGCCTTATATTGAATCGAGAGATGATAAATTCTTCCTACAAAACAATTTTGATGAAGTAAAAAAATACAATAACGAAGAAATTTTTACAGTAATTTCTAAAATTAAGACTTACTGGACTACTTTAGATGACCATAATAAGAACAAAGTGTGGGACTATTTTAATATTTTGACACAATTATCTGATAAGATATAGTTGCGGTCTATATTTTTAAAATTTTTATTTTTTATTATTAATGGAAAAAACTAATATTGAACATTTCAATAGTTTTTTGAAACAGTTTATAGAAAACATTATAGAATCATTTGACGAATACAAAGAAGTTATCACTAATTATTATAAAGACCTATTGGAATCTGATACTTGCAATGATGATAAATATGTTAAACGATTTCTAAATAAAACAAAGGATTATAAACAATTTATTTCAGAAGAAAATAATGATTTGTTTAAAGAAGATATTTATCTTCTAAAGAATGTGAATTTTAAAGATATTTGGAATTCTGGTGAAATTAGTGATAATAACAAAAAGAAGATATGGGAATATCTGCAGACTTTATATGTTTTGTCCGAAACTATTATTAATGATACTAAAACAATTTCGGAATTAGTGAATCAGTTTAAGAATATTAATGAACCTGAAGAGGAAAGTGATTCCCAGACTGATCCTAATATAGATAAAGATGTTTTTAAAATGTTAAAGAATCTTTCTAATAGTAATAATGAAAATGTTGATAATATCTTTAATGAGTCTGGTATGATTGGTAAACTAGCCAGTGAATTAACCGAAGAATTAGATATTAATAATTTAGATTTAGGTATAGATCTTGAAAGTGGTGATGGAAATATGGAAGACCTTTTTTCAAATCTTATTAGTGGGGATAATTCGTTAAAATTTATGAACCTTATACAAACGGTTGGTAATAAAATCCAAAATAAAATTCAGAGTGGTGAATTAGATGCTTCTTCTCTTCTAAGTGAAGCACAGAGTGTTATGTCTAATTTAAATAATAATCCAGACCTTGCAAATATGGCGAACATGCCTAATATGGCAAATATGGCCAATATGGCCAATATGGCCAATATGGCCAATATGGCCAATACCCCATTAAATCCTACTCAGGAGAGATTAAGGAAAAAACTAGAAAAAAGAAATCAAAATAAAAATGAATAATAATATATATGAGTGATATATTTTGGTTTGATGACTTTAAAGTATTATTAGATAAAGAACTTGTTAAAGAATATTTTCCAACAAAGGAAATGAGTATAGAAAAAAAATTAAATTCGTTAGTACGTTTTTCTTTATATCTATCGTTTCTGTTATCCCTACTAACAAATAATATAAACTATATTTTTATACTAATAGTAACTCTATTTCTGACCTATTTAATATATATATTTAGAAAAAGTGAAGAAACTAATTAAGTTAATTATAAAAAAATTTATATTTCTATAGTATATGGATAGACAAACATTAAGAATTAATGAATTAACATCTTTACAACAGGATGGTAATTTTAAAAAATATAACACCGTTCAGGCACTTAGTGGTGGAGAATATATGTTAAAGGATTTTACTGAAGTACATCCGAATAATACTAAAATAGCAACAAATCAACCTTATCTTAATTTTGATGATGGATTTGGAGTAAATTCTGATTTAATTGACGAAGAAAAACGTGAAGGTAAAGTAAATAATTTTAGAGGTGATGCGAACCAATTATTTCCAAGACCATATCTTACTATTCCATATACTGGTAAGGGTAAGTATCATGTAGATATTGATAGCGAGATTCGGTCAGCGAATATTGCTAGTGATGACAGAGCTTGCAATTCCCTCTCTGGAGTTTCTATTGAACATCAATATACACCACTTGTTCCTAATCTTAAAGAAACTATACAAAATCCTAAAAATCTAATCCCAGAAGATTCTGTTCCAGATTGGTTTAGAGGTGGTGTTGATACAACACAAATAAGAAAAGATATAGATTTTTTTGAAAGATGTCTTGATGACCAGAAGGTTAGAGATATCTTAACAAAGAAGAAGACCTATTTGACAACTGAACCAGTTCTTAGAACTGATAATTAATTTTTTATTTTATTTCTTTTATTTTTCTGTTAAAAAAAAATGTTTTTTAATGGTATATGAGTAGCAATAGATTAATGTACGATACTTGTGCAGAACAGACTAGAATTAATCAGAGTGCGGGAACTGCTGGTTATCTTTTAGATAGTGATAAATATGAAAATGTTAATAAATGTAGAAATGGATTCGGACTTATTGGAGGATCTAATGTAAGTCATATTTCAGGTAATATTGTAGATTTAGAATCGGATTTATATGGTATAACAAGGAAAGCTTCTATGTGTCCAGATGAAAAATTTTTTTCTAAATGCTCTTTAGAAGATATTAATAATTGTCAACCTAATGATATCGTAATTAGAGGGAATGAGTCAACAGAAGAAAGGGTTATTTCAACTGATTTATTACATTTACCAACTTGTAATATCGTAGACTATCCACCAGTTGTTCTTCCAAAAAAAATTAAAATAAATAAAATTATTAAATAATTTATTAAAATAATATCTATATATATATATGAGTTTTACTAATTTAAATTACGATAACGCTGCTTATGACCAGTCATTAAAGGAATCACTAGGTAGTATAAAATATCAGTTAAACACCCCACAACATTCGCAATGTTTTGTCGAAGATCCTAATATTGCTATGCAAAAATCTGGTGTTAGTGTAGATGTAACTAACGCAATGATAGATGTTGATTCAGAATTACTTGGTATAACAAGAAAACATAGTAATGATCCACACAAACAATATCTACCAAAAATGGATAAAGATGGAAATGTTTGTTTAGAAACAAAAAAAATGAATTATAATCCTTGTAAAAATGTTAAAACCGAACACACAAGATTAAGTAACCCAAGTTTTAATCTTAGAGGTACTGGTTGGAACAGATGGGAATGGTTATGCCAGAACCCACAGGATAAATTAGAAATCGATTTTTCTATGAATACAGATACTAAAAATTTAGCTAAAGATTCTCATAGACCAATTATTCCATCTCCTTTAGGTTCGAGTAATTCTTTACCTAAAGAAAATAAAGAAAATAAAAATGAAGAAGTATATGTTTTTGATGAAGTCCCAACAAATCCAGTAAGTGTTAGGTGGGAAAGACCAGTCAATGAACCATTAGATTATGACGGATGGCAACCTAAGAATGTTCTTAGTAACGAAGCCCAAGTTCCTACAGGTCCTGTCAGTACTCAATGGCAGACACATAACACATTAGATAATTATTAATGAGCGAAAGCAATTTCAGCCGCACCCGTTTTAATTCTTAGAATATTATAGGATACAGCATAAACCTTGACTTCAGAAACAACCTTCTGGGCCTCTTCTGTTAATGTAATTATAATTTCTGCATCAGATATTCTTGAGAAATTACATGTCCCTGAAGGTTGATGATCTTCTGGGTCTATAGCAAAAGAATAAACATTTATTCCACTACATGGAACATTAGTATGGTGTTGATATGGTTGTATAACATTAAAATAGAAACCTTCCCTCTCATCGAATCTTCTTACACCATTAAGGAACAATGAAGCATTTTTAGTTGGATTATCACCATTATAAGTAATTCTTTGAGCATTCTCAAATCCCGGTTTATTCCATAATCCATTTACATCGGGAACATGGAGACTTGTATCATTATCTATTGTTGTAGGCTGATTGAACATATGAGACATAGTAAAATTTTTATATAAACTACTTTCTGCCTCAGTAGTTTCTGTTCTTGTAGAATTAAAATATTGTGATATAAAATCAAATCCGGTTGAAGCACATTGAGTAATTCCTTCTGCAGTAAAATCAGCTATTAGATTATTCTGTCCATCCCAGCTAGTAGAGGTCGTTAATTGATTGTCTAAAAAGTTAGGAGTATGTTGGGTTTTATTTGGGTCCGATGAAGATTTATATGATAACTTAGCCGCAGGTAAACGTGTAAAGAAATTTTCATTCGTTCTACCACCCACCATACCACAACCACCCTTTGGACTAGGAACACCTGTATACCCAGTAAAATCAAATTTATCTGTATAATTATATCTTTGTATACCACCTCTTGATTGGCAGAACCTTTTATCTACAAGGTTAACCGGTCGAATTCTCCATATTAATTCTTTAACGGGATTAAAAAAATTTAGGTCAACTGTATGGGTTTGACTGTTAGCTGATGTGAATGAAGTACCACGTGTCTGAATTTTTTCTATAAGATATTCGTGTGTGTTATTTGCGAATCTTTTTTTTTCATCATTATCAAGATAGATATAATCCGCATATATAAATGCGTTTCTTAAAGATGGTTTACTATTTGATTGGAAAATATTAGTGGAGATAGAATGACGAACTGTATTTACTCTAGATCCAGATGCAGGCAATAACTCTGCACCCAAATCACCAGTAACGACTTGTTCAGATGCCCATATTAATTCTTCTAAATCTTCAAATTCTATATCTACCATTACTTCAGCCTTTTCTAATGATATTAATGGTAAAGCTTGCCCAGGATTTTTACAGAACCAAAATTGTAAAGGTATATACAAGTTTCTTGCATCTGTCATTTTAAAATTATTAATGTCATTGCCGATCTGGCCAGTCCCCTCATTAATCATACCACGAACAGTATGAATCTGTGTTAATTCAGGGATATTTCCTACCATTTCAGCATACGCATGTTTTTTCCCTTCCTTTTGTGATAATTCATTCCAAATATGAAGCCATTCTCCATCTTGTTCATCAATAATAGTCTGTCCTATAGAAATAGACGAGTTTTTAATAATAGAATGACCTACCCAATTTAACCATCGGAAAGCCTTATATGATCCTGCTGAAACATCGACATTTATTTCTGGTAATTCAATATATAAGTATAGTTTATGTAAAAGGTCAGGTCCTTTAGGGATTCTACAGTTAACTGGATCACCGAAATCAGGCTTAGATGTAAAATTTAATTTTCTAGATTCTATAGCAAAATTAGTATGCCTTCTATAAACACTTTTAAAAAATGTAATCTGAGGATTTCCTGTTAGATAATTATTTTCTGTAGCTTCTGCTATTAATTGTAATGAAGCTCCACCCATAATACTATTTATAAATATTATTTCTTAAGTTATAATTTAAAGAAGTTATTTAAAATACATTATATTAAAAATATAATTATGTCATTTAAAAATAAAAATAATAAACGAATACATTACGATACAAAGGTAACATTAGAATCAAAACACAATACTTTTGTAAACAATTTTAGAAAAAAGGAAGATATTTTAGAAATGGAAGTAGAAAAAAAAGAATTAGAATTGCAACTTAAAAAAACAAATAATATCGTAGATGAACTAAAAATCAAAGACCGAATTATTTTGTTGAAAGAAGATATAAGCAATTATAAAAACAATAATAATAATAGGAATGAAATAGAATATTTTTTAGATAATGGAAATCTAATTTTTCAGTATTATGATAATAGTTCGTCAACACCTGTACAGAAACAATCATCTATTAATGATAACACGCAAAATATAATGTCATTCTTTAATGAAACAAAATCAAATAGTAAAGATAACTCTAATATTGATAACGATTCTAATAATAATAGAAAACATTTATTAAATAGTTATTTACTGAATACTAAAGAAAATTATCAAATAGATTTTGATGAATTTAAACATAATGTAGAATTATGTAATAACTGTCATATAAATAAAATTGTTTATATGTCTGAAGGAAAACAAATATGTCCACAGTGTGGCGAAGAATCATTTATTTTAATAGAATCCGATAAACCATCATATAAGGATCCTCCAAGAGAAATTACTTATTTCTCATATAAACGTATTAATCATTTTAACGAATGGTTAGAACAATTCCAAGCAAAGGAAACAACTGATATTCCTAAAGATATTTATGAAAAAATATTATTGGAAATAAAAAAGGAAAGACTTGATATTAACGTATTAAAACCTACAAAGTTAAGATGTATTCTTAAAAAGATTGGGAAAAATAAGTATTATGAACACATACCTCATATCTTAAATAAACTGAATGGGAAGACGCCACCGGTGATGTCGGTTGAAACGGAAGAAGAACTACGACGCATGTTTAAAGAAATCCAGATACCATTTCATAAATTCTGTCCTAAAAATAGAAAGAATTTTTTGTCTTATTCTTATGTATTACACAAATTCGTTGAATTATTGGGGTTACATGAATTTGAGAATAGTTTTATATTACTTAAAAGTAGAGAAAAATTACACCAACAAGATATTATCTGGAAAGATATATGCAATTATTTAAAGTGGGAATATATTTCGAGTATTTAATTATTTTTATCATTAATATTTATCGATGGGAATAAAATATCTATTATACTAAACATTATAATATTTACAGTAATAATTTTAATTTTATTAGATGGGGAAATATCTAGTGTATTTAGTAATAGATAGTTTATAAGAAAAAGAAAGGATATTTTTAGAACCTTTCTGATTAGCTCTCTTGGATTAACAAGTTTAAAAGTCATTAATATTAATAAACATATTTTTTTTAAATTTCTATTTAAACAAATAATTCTTTAGAATACTATTATGTCAGATGATAATGAAACATTTCTTGAAGGCGATAACAATATTCCGGGGCAAAACTTCGTGTGTCTCTCGTTCCTCTCTCCTGAAGAGGTTATGAAAAGCAAAGAAGTTTATATGTTCCACCGTTATATGACACAACGGTTTGGAGAACTAGAACAATCTATTGATAAAATTACTAAAAATGCAGGTGATGAACTTAAGACAAAAATTAACAAGGAACTAAAGGAGAAGCTCCGTCTTGAGCTTCAGTTTACATATGACCAGTTTAAAGGTAGGTTCGAGGATTTTACCTACAAATTCCACGATGACCTTAATAAGGAATTCAGTGAAAAGAACGAGTTCCGGACGAGTGTTCGTGGCGTGAAAATCAGGGGTGTGTATGAGACTCAAAAGGAAGCTGAGATTAAGGCGAAACAGCTACAGAAGCGCGACCGTACATTCCATGTGTTTGTTGGTTCAGTGGGTCAGTGGCTTCCTTGGGACCCATGTGCAGATAGGGTCCAGAGCGAGGAGTATCTTGAGGATGAACTCAATAACCTAATGAGGGAGTACAAAAAGAACGAGGTGAATAAGGATATATTCTATGAGGATCAGAAACGTGAGCGCAAGGATGATGCAATGAAGGAACGTATTAATGCCGAAAAGGAGATGACAAAACAAGATGAGGAGAACAAGAAGAATATGGCTACTATTGAGGAGCACATTGAGAGTAACGATCCGTGGATGGAGCGCAAAACCGAGGAGGCGGTTGAAGACACCAAAGGTGGTGACGATGCCGATGGTTCTAAGTAAGCTATAAAATTTATGATTATACCACAATATAAAATATACTATCAACTTATATGAGAAGTTTAGCTTCGCTTTTATTTTTAATAATAATTATGTTTCCTATTTTTATTTTTTATAATAAAAAATTAGAAAACATTAAACCTCCTAAACTGATTAAATACAGACCGATAGATACAAATATTATTGATATGCAATTCGACACATATAAAATTAAAAAGGAAAGTATCAAAAATATACGTAAATATGAAACTAGTCGTGAACAACGAGACCGTATTGCTTTAGAACGCAGACACGCTTACCTTGTTGATAAATGTTCAAGTTCGATAGTTGAACCCAGTTCTAACATAGTTGTAGGCTAGACTATTATAACTATTCAAGATGATTTAATCTATAAAAATTTATATCTATAATATAATATGAAATCATTAACACTAGTTTTTTTAACTTTATCTATAGCCTGTATTGTAATCGGATATATGGAACTTAAAATAGAATCTAAAAGACAAAAAAATAATTTTGACATAGAATATAGATTTGTTCCAAGAGAGATTTATGATTCACAATTTAATCAACTAGATCTTGAAAAAACATTTAGTGATATATTCGAAAATAAACTATTAATCTAAAATGTTGTTTTTTTAACATTTACAGTAGGACCTCCTTTTCTTTTTTTTTGTTGGGAATATGCTAAATCAAAAGGTTCTTGTTCTTCTTCTGAATCGTAACCACTATTAAAATTATTAGAGTGGTGTTTCCAAAATTCTGGTGCCCCTATTTTAAAATCAGAATGGGGGTTAGCTTTATACCAGAAAACCTGTTCTTCTAGTTTATTACTTTTAGCATTATTATTAATAACTAAACAATTAAAATCTTCTGTACATTGGTCCATCACCTGGCAGAATATTTCAAACGTTGGAAACATGCCCGCATAGTGTTCATATAATTTTTTTCTGTTTGATACATAATTTTCTCTTAGAATAAATACGTAATCAATATTTGTTCTTAGATTCGGTGGTATACCTAAAGCATACTGCATTGTAATTATAAACAACATTTTGTAATGTCGTCCATTCATAAATAATGAACGAATATTTACATCCTTTACCCAAGAATTATCATATAAACAATCATCTAAAATTAAAAAAGCGGAAGGATTTATATTACTTTTCCCATATAAATGTTCCTCTTTCATTTTTTTCTTTACTACTAATTTTTGCCTTTTTACAGCATTTGCTACAACCACTGGCGTATATTCGTCATGGATAAATAAACTAGGAACCATTTTCCCATAGAATTGATTAGCACCTTCTGTCCCTGAAATTACTGTGCCTATAGGTATCTTTCTATGAAAATATAACAGATCTTTTACTAAAAAACTTTTACCAGTCTCACGCTTTCCTATAAACACACAAACTTTGTCTGGCTTTATTGTAGAAATATCGAATTTTTTTAATTCTAAATTCATTATTATATTTGGATAATTTTATTTTGTTTTTTTAACAAGCAACGCGTAATTATAAATAAACAAAAATATACCACAATCATAAATGAATAATATACTTTTCGATAATAAAAATTTTAAGTTTACAAAAAAAAACATAGAAACACACATGAATGTTAGTAATTTACAATCATATTTCCCTATATTAGATAATTATATCGATGAGTCTAATTTTGATTATGAAGACAATTCTAATTTAATTTTAAAATCAAGATTTATTATAAAAAACCTTAGTGAAAATAATACCGATATATATACACAAAAACAATCTCATTATATAAAAACTTTCTATAAGTCTAATATTTATGATAGATTTGCAAAAAAAGAAATAACAAAAGATATATTTATTAAAAAAAATCCTATAGTTGATGTTTTAGGATACAGTATGAATCATTATAGTTTAACTCCTAAAATTCTCCCAAATATTACATCATGTATTACATCTGACTATATTAATAATTATAATAATGAAGCATATATTGATTCATTTTTTACATTCTTAGGAAGTAAATTAACCGAAAGTAGAAGATGTCCCACATTCCCATTATTCTATGGTACATATAATTGTTTATCTAATAATCTAAAATTTGACATTACTGAAGATTATGAGGATATTAAATTTAATAAATCATTTAGTGATAATATTAACAAAAAATTCGCAATTGAATCTATTGCTATTGATATTGATTCTGATAATGAACCAGAACCAGATTTAGAAATTATTGAGAATAATCTGGATATCGATACATTAGAGATTGATACCAGTTATGAAGATACACAAGATAAACTAGAACATTTAAATAGTTTAGAAGACTTACCAGACTCGTTTGTTAGTAATATAGATGTTATGGATATAGATGAATTAGACAATTTCTCAGAACTTGAAGAAGAGGATGATGACACATTTAAATATATTAATGTTACAAATTTTCCCACTCAACTAATATTTATGGAAAAACTAGAATATACTTTAGATGATTTATTAGAAGAAACTAATTTAAGTGATAGAGAATGGACCTCTATTCTATTTCAGATTTGTTTTGGTCTTGCTGTAGCACAAAATAAATTTCATTTCGTCCATAATGATCTACATTCAAGTAATATAATGTTTACAACTACAGATAACCCATTCATGTACTTCGAAGTAAATAACGTTTTTTATAAAATACCAACATATGGAAAAATTACTAAAATAATTGATTTTGGTAGAGCTACATTCACTCATAACAAAACACTATATTTTAGCAGCACATTTGATGAAAATGGTGATGCAGATGGTCAATATGATTACCCTATAAATAACTCTTTAAAAAATTGTAAAATTAAACCTAATAAAAGTTTTGATTTAGCCAGATTAGCTACAACCATTATAGAACACTTCAATCCTAATACTAAACTATTTAACCTTCTAAAAATATGGATGACTGATAAAAATAACCAGTTTATTATTAATGAAGAAGACGATTTTGATTTATATAAAAAAATCGCAAAGGATATTAAAAATGCTGTACCACTTAACCAATTTAAAAATAAAATTTTTAAAAGGTTTATTGTAAACAAAAAAGACATAAAAAATGAATATAGTATATTTAAATATTAATATGTTTATTTATTAGATAGAGCAAATATAAACAAAAAGATATCATAGGATGGACATTAAATACTATAACTATAACAAATAACATAATAGCTTCTTTTAATTTATTAAATTCAATAGATTCTTCATTTTTAAACAAAAATAAGATCAAATACAAAGTAAATGGTATTATTATATAAACCAAATCTTTCTTTGATAGAGTCATCATTATATTATACAATTATTAAAAAGTAGGTGTTCCAACAATAATATCATTATATTCTGGAGTTCCTGTATCTGTAATATTTTCTATACTAACAGAAGTGTTTGCAAACATGTTATCTAAAACCTTTTTTTTTAGATAAAGCAGAACTAAAATTATAATACTATTAATTATAAAGGTTTTAAGGTGAGTTTTTATAGACACTCCGTCTTTATTATCGCGATTTAAGTAATTCATAACTAATGAAATAACTAGAGATGTAACGAGAGCACAAGCAAATTCCAAATTCATATATTTCATAATATTTTATTAAAATATATTTAATTTTTTAATTTTACTTATTAAAAAAATTTAATATCAGATTTATTTTTATATTTTTCCAGAACTTCCTCCTTTGTTGATTCTTTATTCACCACAACATCACTTAAATTCACAATCTCTGTTATTTTTTTGTTATTATTTGTATCAGTTATAGAAATAGTTTTAATATCACTTTCCGTTGGTTCTTCTGACTTTACTTCAAATGGTTCATCATATACCTCCTCGTAATTACCAAAGTCATCCAGATTTAACTCCTCTATCTGCAACACATCTTCTAAAGAATCAACCACAACACTAGGTTCCTCCTTAGGTTCTTCCTTAGTTTCCTCCTTAGGTTCCTCTTTAGTTTCCTCTTTAGGTTCCTCTTTAGTTTCCTCCTTAGTTTCCTCTTTAGTTTCCTCCTTAGGTTCCTCTTTAGTTTCCTCCTTAGGTTCTTCTTTAGTTTCCTCTTTAGGTTCCTCTTTAGGTTCTTCTTTAGTTTCCTTCTTAGGTTCTTCTTTAGTTTCCTCTTTAGTTTCCTTCTTAGGTTCTTCTTTAGTTTCCTCTTTAGGTTCCTCTTTAGGTTCCTCTTTAGGTTCTTCCTTAGGTTCTTCTTTAGTTTCCTCTTTAGGTTCCTCTTTAGGTTCCTCTTTAGGTTCTTCCTTAGGTTCCTCTTTAGGTTCCGTTTCTAAAAGTGTCTTTATTTCCGTTAATTTTTCATCAGAATAGTTGCTAAGTTTATTAATTATAGATGTCCTAATAGGATTAACCGTATTATTAATATAATCATTTCCTAAATATTCCTTTAGAATATCTTTTAGAGGTAGTTCTTTCCTGATAGTTTCTATAATAGATTTTTCTATAATTTTATCACATTCTCTTCGATTCTTTTGTTTATCTTTATTGGATACACGATCATCAAATAGGAAAGAATTTTTCCAAATATTTCTTGCAACATCAATATAACATTTATGAATAAAATGACTGGTTTTAGGTATTTTAAGATTAAGTTTACCTTTATCTTTATTCATATTGATTGATGTTAAAATACGCGTATGACTAACAAAAACCGCAGTAATAAGTTCATCTAACCAGTCACAATTAGAAACAGAAACAATATTATTGTATTCTTTATCTATTATATCTTGATTCCATATAGGTATTTGACTTAGTTCTTCTTGGAATTTTTTCAAAACATAGGTGGATTCCTTAGATTTTATAAAAAGTTTATGGACCGTTTTATAGACACTTGGTTTTATAATGTGTATAAATTGTTGGGTATATTCGGTCTTAGCGTCGACTAAAACGGCTAAACTTCCTTCTTCCATATTATAAAAAAAATATAAATAAAAAATGTTTATAACGCAAATTATAATTTATTAATCTCTTCTTGGATTTTTTGTTCCATAGTTAGTTCAGTACTTTCCTTAGGTTTAAAATTGTTAGATTTATCATCTATTTCTACAATAGGATAATCATATTTTCCAGCTGTTTTTATATGATATGGATTATCTGTTAATGAAGATAATAATTCCGGGTTTATTCTATCTGAATTATCGCTATAAGAATGGTCCCTGTAATTAGATAGGTTTATTTTAGTTTGTCCTTTGCTAACTTTAACAGAACTTCTAGGTCTTTGTGTTTTAGTTTCAGCCATTTGTTTTTTATGGGTAATTTGTACATCTTTACTACCTATACTTTTCTTAGCACCAGATAAAGTTGGAGCTCGACCCTTTGAGATTAGTTCTTTATTAATATTTAGTGAAGCGTTGTAGGAAGCATCGTATGATGAAGGTAATTTGTTTTTAGAACCAGCAATACCTGAATACTTATGATTAGATGTAAACTGGCGATTCGTATTTGGTGCCGTTGTATTAGAAATCTGGTAACCTCCGTCTTTGTTGAATTTAGGTTGTCCATGGTTCTTTTGTTCTATAGTTGTTTGTTTAATAGTAACTTTAATAGGTTGATTAGAAAATTGTTTTAATTTGGGTGTTTTTGTGCCTATGTTCAAATTAGTATCTACAGTATCGAGTGTATTTCTAATAGTTATTTTGGGTAGTGTATCATATTCATAAATTTTATTTTTCTCACCACTTTTAATATTACCTTCCCGTTTGTTATGAATCGTAGTTTCTTTGATTGTAGTTCTAGCAATATCATTTGGATCATAAACAGTTTGTTTGTTAGGTACACTCATACCAAGGTTACCTTCTGGACGGATATTACCTTCGAAATTTTCTTTCTTTGTTCTTTTCAATTTATCTAATAATGGAGAAATGATAGACTTAACCGTGGTATTTAAGTTAGATTTATATGTTCTCTGTTGGGTTACATCTCTTTCATTTGGATAGGCCATAAAGGTATGTTTCCCGTAATCCGAAATTTTTTCTACAGAGTTCCATGTTCCTTTAGAATGAATATTTCTAACGCCATCATTTTTATAGTTATTTTTAGTAGATTTTTTAACATTAGGGTTTAATTTATGATAATTTTTATCAGATTTTGCATGACCTAAAAATGCTCGACTTCTTGTTCTGTTTGTTGTTTTTTCATCAACATTAAAATTCAATCTTTTTTTATCTTTAAGATAAGCACCAGTAGTCTTGAAATACCGCGACTGGTCATTTTTATAGAACGTATCTGGTCTTCTTTTGCTAATTCTACCAATATGTTTACGTTTACCATTAATAGATTTACCTTTAATAACTACACCTTTATAACTGATTTGTTGATTATTTTTAGTTCTTAATTGGTCTATAGTTTTAGGTCTAATAATATCCTGAATTTCTGTCTGATGGAATCCACCAGTTGGTTTATTACCATATTCTTGTCCTAAACCAGGACCAACTTTAATTTGGTCGAAAGGAAGTTCGCCTCGTCTTATACTAGACCTATGGAGACGGTCCTTTTCATATTCATTAATATTTGGGGCACCATTAACATGTGTAAGGTTTTTAACTGGTTTAAAAAAAGGTCTGGATTCAGATTTCTTATAATTAAATTCACTTTTCCCACTTAATGCCTGAAAGACTCTATTTTCTCTTTGCATCAATCGTTCTTTATTTGGATCTTCTATAGTTTTATCTTTTTCGGAATACATAGGAACCATCCCATTATCATCCATTAAAAAATTTTCCTTAGTTAAAAATTTACTCTTCGGAGTTAATCCATTAGAGAACTGTTGACCTATATACGATTCATTCTTTTGTCTTTTTAAAACTGGTTGTTTATTAAGTAAATTTAGTTTTCTTTGTTCTTCAGTTCCCTTAATTTCATTATCTTGAACACTGAGTTGTTTCGGGTTAGAATTAAATGACTCTTTTACCTCCTTAGTTTCATCATCTTTTTTATTATTGACGTATAAAAATCCTAATAATCCCAATGCCATATACAGCTGTATCATTTATATATTATAATATATTATTTAAAAGAAAAAACACATTAAATAAAATGGCATCACTAATTTATAATACTGATACATTTTTTGAAATAAAAAAGAATTATGTTCTTAAAAATACTGAAATTGATAAATTATTTAGCGACTTGTTTAATTTAAAAAAAAAAACATACTTTAAACAGGATTTTTCTATGATTGATAAGAAAAAAAATGAACTGGTTAGTTATCTAAATAAAATTACACCAAATAACTATAATAATATGTTTAAAATAATGTTTGAAATATGCACAGAACATAAACTAACACTATTCCTTATTGAAAATATGTTTAAATTATCTACGTCACAATCTATTTATTGTACCTATTATGTTAAAATTATTAAACAATTTCTAGAAAAAACCGAAAATAAGAAAGAAATTATGGATTATATTGTAGAAAAAAGTAGTGAATTTAAAAATGTTTCTATAAAAAATAATATAAAGGACAATTTTGGTCTAACCTATGATGAATTTTGTGAGAATAATAAACTTAAATTATTTAAAAAGGGTTATTCACAATTCCTAGGAGAACTTTATCTAAATAATATTATTGAATATTCATTGGTTATTGATACACTTAATACCATTATATCTAATCTTAAAACCATTCTTAAAACTTCAAATACAGATTTTATTGAAGATTCAATCTTGTGTATAGAAAAGATTTGTAGCACTATTTCTAAGAAAATGAACGTTTATGACAGAAAAAAAATTATAACTGATTTTGAAGAGATACAAAAACATGAAGCTATTTCAAAAAGACTAAAGTTTAAAATTATGGATTTAAAGGAGAGTCTTTAATATTTTATCAATGGGTGAAGTTCAAGACCGTTTGTTATCTATTTATGAAAATAAAAAGACTGAATTAATACAATTATATATTACAGAAAGGCAAAGATGTAATGAATTGGGAGCTCTATTTAGTTTTACTAAGGGTGATGAGTTAAAGTCTGTATTTTATCCAATATCTGATCCTATTGTTTCAGAAGAAACAAAAAAGGACATTATTGAAAAAAACAATTACAGGAATACCTATGCTTTCTTTTTTTTTACAGATGTCCCTACAAACACAACCATTCTTACAATAGAAGATTTAGATTCAAAAGTTTAATTAAAACATACTTAAGAATGAATTAATCAATACATTTATAATGTGTGGCATTCTAGGTGTTCTTGGTGACATTCGAGAACGTGAGTATTACCTTAATAAAAGTAAATTGATGCGTCATCGTGGTCCAGATTGGAATGGGATGTACTATTCTCCTGATGAAAAAATTGCAATTTGTCATGAACGACTTTCTATTATTGGTGTTGATAATGGATCACAACCAATTATTTCAGAGTGTGGTAATTATATTCTATCTGTTAATGGAGAAATCTATAACTATAAAACACTACTTAGTGAAGTTTTGGGTGATAAGTATAAAGGTAATACCGAAAGTGATTGTGAGGTAATTATTTATCTCTATAAAGAATTTGGTATTAATTTTATTAAAATGTTAGATGGTATTTTTTCATTTATTCTGTATGATATTGAAAATAAAAAAGTTATTGTCGCAAGAGATCCGATTGGTATTATCCCACTCTACCATGGACTTGATTCCTCTGGTTCTTTTACGATTGCTTCAGAACTAAAATGTTTTCATGATGTAGAGAAGGCAGAAGTAGTTAACCCTGGGTCTTATTTGTGTTATGATTTTACTACTAAATGGGAACAGGTTGAATCAGGTATTTATTATACACCAGAATGGAAAACTTCTAAATACTCACAAGATATGGACGAAGAAAAAATCAAAGATACTATCAGAACTTCTCTGATTGAAGCAGTTGAAAAACGTCTAATGTCAGATGTTCCTTTTGGAGTTCTTCTTAGTGGAGGTCTTGATTCAAGTCTTATTGCGTCTATTGCCAATAAAAGCATTAAAGCAAAAGAGAATTCGTTTTGTGGGAAACTACATACATTTTCTATCGGTCTAAAAAATTCACCCGATATTCTTGCTGCTCGTAAAGTTGCAGATTATCTAAAATCCGAACATCATGAATTGAGTTTTACGGTACAAGATGGGTTGGATTCTATTAAAGATTTGATTTACCATTTGGAAACGTTTGATGTTACAACTATTCGTGCTAGTACACCTATGTTTCTAATGTCTAGAAAAATTAAATCATATGGTGTTAAAATGGTTCTTTCTGGTGAAGGAGCTGATGAGATTTTTGGGGGATATTTGTATTTTCACCAGGCACCAAATAATGATGAATTCCATAGCGAATGTGTTAAACGTGTAGATGAATTGCATCATTTCGACTGTCTTCGTGCAAATAAATCTACTATGTCATGGGGAATAGAGGCAAGGGTTCCCTTTTTGGATAAGAAAGTTATTTCTAAATGTATTACGATTCATCCAGAACTTAAATGTAAAAAGATTGAGAAATATATTCTAAGGGCTGCTTTTGATAAAGACTATCTTCCGGATGATATTCTATGGAGACAGAAAGAACAATTTACCGACGGGGTTGGTTATAATTGGCTCGATACTCTTGTTGAACACTGTAATAGTTCTGTGTCAGATGTAGAATTCGCTTCCCTACAAAAGAAGTATGGAGTTAAAAATAAAGAAGAGGGGTACTACCGAAAAATCTTTGAAGAACTGTTTCCAAACAAAGGTAGTATTGTTCCAAGGTGGATTCCTAAAACGGAATGGGATGGTGTAAGTTATGACCCATCAGGAAGGTCACAACTTGTCCATAACTCAAATTAAATAAATTAAATAAATAAATTAACATAAAATTTTAAAAAGGAAACATTTTCCTTTCTTCTTTAGCACAATATTTTTCTTATCAACCTTTATAAGATTATCTATTATAGAAGGTGCTATACTTTTTAGGATAGGATCAACAATTGCATCATCACCAAATCCATCGGTTTTATCAATAAACCGCATCAATAATTCTAAAACTAATTCTTTTTTTTCTAAACCATTTAATGCTTTGTATTTTTCAACACATTTAATAAGAGGTGGGATTATATCAACTAAAGTTGTTAAACTTAAATTACTTAATTCCTTAGTAAACATTTTTTCTATTTTTTCGTAATCATTATTTATTACAGCATTCGCTTTATATCTGTGGACGGACATTATAATATAATACAACATAAAAATTAAATAAAATATGAACTAATAGATACGATTAGTAACAACATAAATTCTTTGTTACGTTCTGTTAAATTGTATAAATCTTCTCCGATTAACCTAATATCCTTTATACTTTCCTTGTATTTTTTGTAATAGTTAAGTAGGTAGTATCCAATAGTAAATGTAAGAATAGGTTTTAATAGACTCATTATTATATGATTATATATTTATACTGATTGCTTCTCTTTTAATTCAGATTTAGATCTTTCTAATGCAGCTTTTTCTGCTGCAGCAAGACCAACATAAAATCCCAGAGCAAAAGAAATAAATGGTTTTAGTAAAAGCATTATATTAATAAAATATTTTTATACAGCCATTTCAGCTTTGATATTTGGATATGGTTCATAACCAATAACCTCGAAATCTTCAAATTCAAAATCCATAATATTATTACGTTTTTTATTAACCTTTAGCATAGGATATGGGCGTGGTTCTCTTTTAAGATTTTCTTCTACATGTTTAATATGTGAAGTATAAATATGGGTATCTCCTGTTACAACCGTCAACATCCCTGGTGTATAGTTAATACCTTCTAGATTACAAATCATATAAACCAGAAAAGCACCAGTACAAACATTCCAGTTATTAGCCAGAAAGAAATCGGAACTTCTAAGATATATCATCAAATCCAACTTCTTATCCGTACTATTTACATAGAACTGATATTTACATAGACAAGGTGGTAGTGCCGCATTAGCGAGTGTAGAACCATTCCACAGGTCAATAATAATTCTTCTACTGGAAGGGTTATTTTTAATTAGATCAATAACATATTCTAACTGGTCAAATCCCTTTCCAGTATAATCTTCTTTACATGTTTTGTATTCTGCACCATAGTGCCTAAAATTAAATCCATATGACTCACCCATATCATTTTCTGGATAATGAGATAGACCTCTTGAATCTAAAAACTCTCGGGTTGTATTTCCCTTCCAAATTGTAATACCTTTATCATTTAGAATCTGATTATCTGTTTTACCACTTAGATAAAATTTAAGTTCCTCAAAAATAGCTCTTACCCACATCCTTTTAGTAGTAAGGAGAGGGAACGTTTTACTAATATCATATTTAAAAGTTAATCCAAATTGTGATAAGGTTCCAATACCAGTCCTATCTATATTTTTATAACCCAGTTTGATAATATTATTTAGACTACACATATATTGTTGTTCTTCCTGATTTTTCCATTTTTTAGAACCATTTTTATCATAAACAAATTTACGATAATAAATATCCTTTTCTTCACAAAAATCAGATACAGTATTTAGAACAAAATCTTCTGGGATTTTAGGAAAAAATACATCACACTCATATTTTTTATAAACTTTAGTCATAAATATTTTATCACACATTTCTTTATCCAAACATTCTTTATAAAGAGACCCACCACCAATTAAAAACACATTTGTTTTACTACTATTATCTATAGAATTAATAAGAGTATCCACCTCTTCAAGAGAATTACAAGTAAATACACCATCAGGAACTTTATAATCTTGATTTCTTGTTAGAACAATATTAATACGATCACTTAGAGGTCTATGTTTTTCAGGAATAGATTCCCAAGTTTTTCTACCCATAACAACTACATTTTTATAAATAGTTGTAGTAGTATGTGTGGTGATCTTTTTAAAATAGACAAGTTCTCCACTAAGATACCAAGGGATAGTATTACCTTTACCAATACCATTTTTATTGCAGCAAGCGACAATAATTTGAAAACCCATTATAGAATAATTTATATACTAAAACTTTAAATAATCAAATTATTTTTTTAATAAATATGAAAATAATGATTCAGAATTACTTGAAACTGAAAAGGTATCTGAAAGATTATATTCAGAATACCACCACCCATATGGTATATAAATCATTTGTTTCTCCTTTAGTATAACTTCAATATATTTCAACTTGTAAAAGTTTGGTACAGATGATTTATCCTTATCCCAAAAATCCAGATTACTATAACCATTATGTATATATAAGTTCGGTTCCTGTAATGGATTAAATATTATAATTTTTTTCATACCCTTTAAATTTACCTTTAAAAACCTATAACTTTTTACTTGAACAATCGGTTTATATGAATCTTCTTCTTCACTTTCTATTTTAAAATTATACGTAAATGAAATTGGTATATGATAGTATTTAAAATAATCATGAAGAATATTCTTGTTTTCATTATTTGTTCTGTTTAATTTATTACTATCCAAATCGGTAAAAATGTTTGTAAATACTGCAACTGATTTATTCATTAAAACTGTCTCGTATTCATCTTTAATCGGATTATTACCTTGTAGAATCTCATAATTATTATTGGGGCTATTTATAAAAATATATTGACTATAAATTATAATTAAAACTACAAAAAATAGTAAAATAAATAAATTATTCATATTACAACTTTATTTTTTTATTTTATTTTTTCAACTTATTAATTAATAATAGACAAATTTATATTTATATTTAAAGTTATACTAACTATTATAATTATAATGGAAACTCCTGTCTCGAACGTCCCTGTTTTTACCGATTCTTATGGAACTCAAGTGGGAAGGGTGAAATGGTTTAGATCCAAACTTGGATATGGATTTATTACAACATGGGATAATGAAAAGTCCCAAGAAGTTGATGTGTTTGTTCATCAGTCTCACATTAAAACCCAGCATAGTCAATACCGAACACTAAAGGAAGGGGAATATGTTTCTCTAAATGTTAGTGTTGGTGATGATTCTCAACAGGCTGTTGATGTTACGGGTGTCCATGGCGGACCACTCATGTGCGACAATCAACACGCTCGTCAGAGTCATAATGATCACCATGAAGATGACCACCACACCTCTGAGGTTGTTGCACATGAATAAATTATAAATCTACTATTATCATAGAATGATCACTTAGGTCAAAATTAGAATAGTTATAATACTGTTTTACGTCAACCCCTTTATAAAATATATAATCTACCCTTCTTTTATGAATATGTGTGTACTTATTAGTATTATTTAGTTCATGACTATCTTTATAATTTTGTTTTATTATTTCTACTACTTTGTTATCCTCTGGAGTATGAATATATTCATAATTTTTCATATACCTCATTTCGGTATCAGTATAATCGCTTGATGTTAATGAATTAAAATCACCTAATATAATCGATTTGTTATTATGAACATTATTAAGTATTCTTTTGACTTGTTTAAATCTAATATCTTCTTCTTTCTGGTTGTTATTTTTAAATTTATATGTATCTGTAAATAAATGCGTGTTTACAACAGTAATCGTTTCATTTAATTTTATATCAAATAGTAATGCCTTCCTATTATATTTAAGATCTAATACCTGTTTATTTTCTAATTTTATTTTGGATGCAACAAACAGAAATGATTTCTTATCAAATATAAAATAGCTATATCCTATTTTAGTAAATGTTTTCTTTACTGTTTCATAATTATATAAATAGACCCCTTCTACCATTTTTCTTGGTACTACTACTTCCTGTAAACATAAAACATCTATATCCTTTGTTTTAATGTAATCTGAAAGTCTATCCAGTGTTACATTATCTGAGGTATCCCTAAAATAATGAATGTTATATGTTGCTATTCTAAGACTACCTTTCTTTTTAATTTGTTGTTTGTTGTTATATAACTGTTTAAATTCAACTAAATCAGTTAATTCATTTTTTTTTATATTATTTGTTATATTCTTTACACTTTTATCGAATATGAAATTAAAAAACATCAAACATATTAAGAATATATAATAAACTGTAATAGAATAAGATATATTAATTTTAGGTGTGTCTATCTTCTTAACATCAAATGGCGTAGTTTCATCTATTAATATTAGATAGACATTAGAAGTAATGTTTTTAAAACTTTTTTCAGTAAAAAACCCATTTAGTTTATTTTTTTTAAGAAAATAGATAAGTTTCTGGTTACTTAATTTCATTTGTAGGATATTTAGAATTAATTCATCGTCTATTTTAAGCAACTTAAGTTTAGTTTTATTATTAAATACAAACATAGATGAATTGTCCCCATAATTACCAAATGCCTTTAGTAGGAAATTAAGACCTTTTATTTGATTTATTTGATAATCTGTATTATCTGATAAATAGATTAATCTACCATTAATTATATTTTTGAATGAATTTGAAATATGATAAAAATTCATAGGACTTATATTTTTTATATACATATAATATGTATAACAATTTTTTATCGACTATTTTAGCAGTAATACATACTATTGCATTTCTATCTGTAATAATACCCTTCGTTTCTAATAATATATTTATACTAAAATTATACCTATATTGGCTCATATTTATCTATGCTGGGTGGATATTTTTTAAAGATAAATGCTGGCTTTCAATAATAGAAAATAATGTTTCAGATAATAGCAAAGATGAATGGGCGCTACACCTATATATTACAAAAATATTCCCTAATTTCAAAAAAAAACACACCGCTATCTTCTTCTATTTGTTAAATTATACCGCTCTTATATTGGTAACTTATAAATTAGATATACTACATTTAGGAATATTATGGGTATTTTTTTATGAGTTTTTTAAAACACTAATAAATAAAAATTGATATAAAATAAGTTAATTAATTAATTAAACAAACAAAGATCCAGGATGATACACCCCACAGTTCAAAGAAGAATAGATTCCGCTATCACTGATAAATTACAAGAAAATATTGGTATTCCTAAAGACTTCAAAAAATATATTACGAATGTATCAGGTAAACAGGATAGTAATAGAATAGTAGTTGAAGTAGAGTTTTGTTATAAACATGATGGCTATTATTTTGAAAATCTTCCCCCAGAAATAAATAATAAAATTAATGATTATTTAGATGATACACTTAAATTATCCTTTGTTCTTAACATACCACATGATTATCCATTTAATCCTCCAATATGGATGCTTTCTAACATATCTACTTCTATTTCTAATTTAAATTTACTAATATCTTATTATAGTAGTAAAGTTGTTTATCATAATGAAACACTTTTAAAAAATTGGTCTCCAGCTATACTAATAGACAAGGACATACTATTATTTATGACTAAAATACTAAATTTTGACGATATTATAAATAATATTTACGTTTAAAATACCGTATCACATTTACCACTTATAACACGTAATACATTGTAATTAATTGCATATATATTATCGGCATTTGTAAGAGGAGAATCTGTAACTAATTTAACCGTTTTTATATTCGAAAAATTACATGCTCCAGAAGGCATTGGATCTTCTGGTTTAAGAGAAAACGAATAGCAATTAATTTTTTTTGATAATTTAGTGACATTATAACCGTCTGTGTCTAGTTTATAGATAGATGAAATATTTATAAGACCTGCTGATTGTCTCATTGTGGGAATATCAGTACCTTTATTTATACCAAAATGAGTATTAGCCTCATTTGGATTATTATTATTAATTTTATTATATATTGGTACCGATAGTCTAAATCCAATAGCAACACCTTCTTTAATTTTTGCTTCATGCTCTGTTATATTTGGTGATTCAACACCTTTATCTATATCTATAATTTTTGATATAATATTAATACTTTTAGTTGTACTGGTCGAGGTGTAATTCGCACCGTCATAAGATAGTCGATTACCTAAAGTTTGTTTTCCAAAAACAGTAAATAGTAATGTATCTCCTATAGATAATTCATTAAACTTATGCTTCTCATCTGCTGAAAAAAAATAATAATCTGGTTTATTTTCATTATTTTCATTAGTTGGTAAAACTTGTTTATATCTTTTCGGTTCATCATTTATATTTATTACTCTACCTATTGAAAATGTATCACGGCCAGCTGTATCATTTAATGGAATTCCCTCGGTGGGCGTAGAATTAGAAGCTCCAACATCGTCATTTACTGTTTTAGATAAATCATTATGTGCAAATATAAGTTGTGATGATAGTGTATTACTTATAATAGATGTGTTATTTTCTGTGTCTAATGGAGTTGTTGTTATATTCTGGAATGGTATAGTAGTATGATAGTCATAGGTCTGTCTTAACTGAAAATATTCTTCTGGTTGGCTAGAAAATCTATCTTCATCATCAAATGTTAGTTTGGCACTACCATAGGCATTAACTAGATTACTGGTCCAAATAATTTCTTTAACAGGTTGAAAGAAATTTAGTATAGTTGAAGTCTTATTACTTGCCTGTTGAACTTGTACTTGTTCTATAAGATATTCGTGTGATATAGTTGAAAATCGCCTTTTTTCATCTACATCTAAATGTATATAATCAGCATGTACTTCCAAAGAAGCATTTGTTCCAACATCATTACCTATACCCCAAGTAAAATTTAAAACAACTGACTGTGTTTGTATTGCTATTAGTGGTAGAGCCTGTCCTGGACTTTTACAGAACCAGAAATTTAAAGGTATTTGTGTTGTTTCTATAGTATTCGGAAATAATGTTTCATTTAAAGTATTACCTACATTGTTAAGCATAGATTTAAATCCCCTTAATTTAGAGCCAGGTGTAGTTAATTCGTTTTCTATATCCATCCATTCTTGTGTTTTTTTACATATAATTTTTCCACCTATTTCTAATTCTACTGTATTTATTATTTTTGATCCATTTGTTATATTACTATCATGTGATACTACATATACATTTTTTAGAAGGTCTCCATCTCTGGATATAACTACATTACATTTAGTATTATTTGTTGGATGTAATTCAAAGTATCCAGTAATAAATTGTTTTACTGTATCTATTGTAAAATTAGTATGGCGTCTATATACAACTTTAAAAAAACTTATCTGTGGATTACCAACAATATATAAATCATTATTATTAGATGCGGATTGTATAAATGAACCATTAATATTTTTACGTAATTTATTATTAAGATTTTCACTAGATTTCATATTATATAATTTGTTTATATAATATTATTTAAATTAAATTAAAAGGAAAAAATAAAAACTATAAGTTTAGTTGGAGTATGCGAGACCACCCATACCACTCATGATACGGAGGACGTTGTAGTTAATAGCATAGCAATCAACATTAGCCAGTAAATCATCACTTGAAACTAGGTGAGCACTATCAATTCTCGAGAAGTTGCATGTGCCAGATGGCTGGTGTTCCTCCGGCTTAAGAGCAAAGGAATACACGCAAATACCATTAAGACAACCACCACCATTAGACACCTGCCTGGCGTTGTTCGTGCCATCCACATTAAGACCACCATAGCCCGAATGGTATTCGTTAACCTGGAGACGCGAGAAATATGTAGACTCACGAGGAGAAAAGCGGTCGTGACCATTTAGTTTTAAATGAAACGTGCAGTCCGCGTTGGTAGTAACATTTCTAATACTAGTACCACACAACCCAACACCGCCGTTGGCGGCCGGGGCGGGCTTATCTTCGTCGTTACCTGCCCAAATCAATTCTTTAACCGGATGATTAAAGTTTAGTTCGTGATCACCAGCTGGTGTTTGGAGTCTACGTTCCTGGACCTGTTCGATAAGGTATTCGTGCGAAACCTGTGCGAAACGTCTGCGTTCATCTGTATCAAGATAGATATAGTCAACCCATAGTTTATTAGCTTCGACACCCTGGTTGAATAGAGTGGCAATTCTGTGGTTCAAATTAACCTTGACCTCGTGGTACTGGAGGGCAATAAGCGGGAGAGCAAGACCTGGGTTTTTGCAGAACCAGAATCTAAGTGGGATATGCATGTGGCGGAGTAACGTTTCGCCATTCATATCGGCGGCGGCCTCGGTATAACCACCAAGTTGACCACCCATACCAGCCATATTCTGGAACAAAGTACCCATACCATTGGCACCCTTTCTATGTCCAGAACTAACCATACCATTAGGGTTTCTCTCAGTTAACTCAGCCCAAACCTCTAAGAATTTACCACTATGTTTATCAATTTTCTGACCACCAATTTCAATCTCAACATCAGTAATCCAAGCCGAACCAGGATTAAAACATTTTCCAGCAAGATTGCCTGTCTCAGTAGACATACCGGTGGTTCCTTCAATTTCTAAATACATTCTGTGAACAAGGTCACCATTGCGAGAAATCGTTGCCGTGCAGCGACCATCAGTCCTCGAAGAACCATTCCACGTCTGCTCTATAGACTCCATCGAGAAGTTAGTGTGTCTGCGGTAGACCACTTTAAAGAAAGTAATTTGCGGATTACCAGTAAGGTAAACGTCCTGTGCGCCGTAAGCTACGAGTTGCATTAATCCTCCACCCATTTTGTATACTATATACCAAGAAAAAAATTCTGAGAAATTAATTTAATTAAAAAAAATTAATATAATCCTATAACTATAATAACTATAATAACTATAATAACTAATAAATATATATTAAAATCTATAATATATAATTACATTTGTAATAAATTAAATAAAATAAAATAAAATAAAAACTATAAGTTTAGTTAGAGTATGCGAGACCACCCATACCACTCATAATACGAAGAACATTATAGTTAATCGCGAATAGAACAGAATTTGCTACGAAGGTGTTCGATGACTCAAGAACAGCGGTGTCTATTCTCGAAAAGTTGCACGTGCCAGATGGCTGGTGCTCCTCAGGCTTAAGTGCGAACGAATACACGCAGATAGCATCATTAAGGCTTGAAATATTCGCGGTCGTGGGGGTGTTGGTGGTGTTGTGACCACCAGAACCGGAATGGTGGTCAATTACCTGGACTCTACTGAAATATCTATAGTGTCTTCTGGCAAAGCGTTCATGACCATTAAGTTTAAGCATAAATGTACCGTTCGTCGCGGCCGCGTTGTTTACGTCCGTAGGAACAACTAGCGACTTAGCATTATCAGTACCACTAGCACCTTCAGCAGCGGTCCAGAATAGTTCTTTAACTGGGTGATTTAAGTTAAGCTCCACCTCTCGCGCATTGTCCTCAATAGTCTGTTCCTGGACCTGTTCGATAAGGTATTCGTGCGAAACCTGTGCGAAACGGCGGCGTTCATCAGTATCAAGATAGATATAGTCAACGTAAAGTCTGTTGACAACCTGGTCATCCCAAACAGTAGAAACTCGATGCTGTAAATTTACTTTAACCTCGTGGTACTGAAGAGCAATTAGAGGTAAGGCAAGACCAGCATTTCTGCAAAACCAGAACTGAAGAGGAACATAAAAATGATCAATGTTGTCATCTTCACCAGCAACACATCCCATACCAGACATATTCTGGAACACAGTACCAGTAGGAACGTCGTCGGCACCTGTACCTTTACCACCGATAATACCACCCGGGTTTTTCTGCGTTAATTCAGCATAAGCTTCCATAAAAACACCACTCTGTCTATCAATTCTCTGACCACCTATCTCAAGTTCAACATTATCAATCCATGCCGCACCAGGGTTTTTGACATCCCCGTTACGTTCGCCTCCAACCTCGATAAACATCTTGTGAATAAGGTCACCATTGCGAGAAATGGTAGCCGTGCAGCGACCATCAGTCGTAGAAGAACCATTCCACGTCTGCTCTATAGCTTCCATCGAGAAGTTAGTGTGTCTGCGGTAGACCACTTTAAAGAAAGTAATTTGCGGATTACCAGTAAGGTAAACGTCCTGTGCGCCGTAAGCTACGAGTTGCATTAATCCTCCACCCATTTTGTATACTATATACCAAGAAAAAAATTCTATAGATTTAATTTAATTAATTTAAAATTTATAATTAGAAATTTATTGTATAATAGGACGATATGCTTATATTTATAATTAATAAAATTGAATATATAAAGGTTTGTTAGGTATAATTACCATACCAATCATGAACCTCTGTATCTACGCAAGCGAACTCGCGGTTATCACCGGACACAACCAGTATAAAGACGTTAGTGAGATTATTGTTAAAATCTGGCAGAAAAACTTTCCAGATGACTATGAAGCTATTATTAAAGAAGCAGGGGTTGTTGTTGAATCAACCGATGAATTTATTAATCGTATTTCTAAGGAGAATAATATTAACATCAAGGAAAAAATGAAAGCATGTCTCGGATCTAATGATGTTGTTGATATGAATAAAGCTAAACAGGAAATTCTAAAGAAGTTCGATACAATTCCAGAAAAAGATAAGAAACTAGTCCAGAGCTGCATTACAGAAAAAACAAACACTAATTTTGGAATAAAACACGAAAATTCTGGAGTTGCTAAGTATACAGAAATTTATGGAGATAAAGTAAATACAGTAGATACCTTTTTCAAAAGGCATATGTTTAAAACCGAACACAACTGGTTTGTTGGTGGTAAAATTGATGGGATTAATGATGATAATGTACTGATTGAGGTCAAAAATCGTATGAACAGATTGTTTTATAAACTTAGGGATTATGAAAAGGTTCAGATTTATGCCTATATGTATATCCTAGAATTGGAAAATGCCAAACTGGTCGAATGTTTCAAAAAAAGCAAGGAATGTACGATTAATGTAATTGATGTAGAATTTGAACAAGATTTTTGGGAGAATGAAATCTCGATGAAAGTGGAAAAATTTATTAAACAATTTGAATCATTCCTAAAAAGTAAATCGCGAAAGTTGGAACTAGTTAACATATTGTTTAGCGCCTAATCCACTAGTTATTTTAAGTATATTATAATGAACTGCATATATATTGAAATTGTAGCTATAATAAAATGAATTATCTGCTTTTTTTGGTATTTCCTTCACATTTTGCCTCAATCCTAAATCTATATTCATTTTGAAATTATCTATTCTTGAAAAATTACAGGCTCCTGATGGCTGAAAATCATTCGGATTTAGAGAGAATGAATAGACATGTATACCATTTTTTATTTTACGTTTATGATGTTGGAATGGTTGTTGTAAATTAAAATAATCTGAATCCTTTTTGTCTAATCTTACCTGACCATTAAATATTAATTGTAAATTTTCAATGATATTTTTATTAAAAAATTCCTTTTTATATTCATCAGCTGCTCGTGCTGGATTATACCTATTGTAATGGTAAAACTGACTTAGACTTTGACTATAATATGCGTTTTCTATATTATGATATCTATAACTTGTTGGAGATACATCTTCTATAGTCCAATTAGAATAATTATTCCAGTTATTCACATATTCCATATCTGAACGTTGTGATACTACGATTAGTTCTTTTACCGGATGGTGTAATATAATATTATGGTCCTTAGTTGAAGTAATTCCCTTAATAGTTGGGGGTTTAAAAACATCTTCTATAAGATATTCGTGACTATTTATAGCAAATCTATTTCTTTCATCTTTATCTAAATACACATATTCTGCTTCTAAAGATGGTTTTATATCAAAGGTTGTATTTTCTATAAATCTATTAATAGTTACTCCAGAACCATCCTGACTAACTGATTTTAACCTTGCTATCTGTTTATTATTATCTGCACCAACACTATCGATATAATCTAAATAGGTATATAAGTCTCTTAATGGATTAAGTTTAACTTCTACTCTTACTTCTGTATATTGTAGCGCTATTAATGGTAAAGCTAATCCAGATGATTTTGAAAAAAAGAAATTCAAAGGAACTTTAATTTTTCTTTTTTTAATAGAAGGTATTAGATCACTCGTATTCGTAATTCTGGTTGTATGTCTATATATTACTTCCGAATTTAATGGTGAATTGATATTATGTTGAACTGATACGACGTCAATATCTTCTGAACCTCTAACATGTGGATAATGTGAATAATGTAATTTTACCTTTGCCTGATATGATGAGTCATCTAAATAATCATCTGTCGGCCACCTCAGTGGATGTAAATTATTTGTTATAGTATATGTGTTCCCATCCTTAAAATGTATACTATCTCCATTCATAGTACCAGAATAAAGACCCAAACTATCATATTGACCATAGAAATGATAATTATTGTGATTATTTTGAGAATTTATAGCCCAGTTATATAACGAAACTACTGTTGCCTGCACTTGACTATTAAATGCTTGTTGTGATATCGTGATGTCGAGCCCCGTTGGGACATCTGCTGGGTCGATACTACTGGGATTAATTGAATTTTTTACATTGTAAATGTATTTTGTCATATTAGTATCGTCTTGTTTTGTCATATTACCCACTGGGTCATATACCGGGCCGTTTGGCCATTTATTTCCACCATTAGTTATAATTGGATAATATTCACCTTTGCTTTTATTATTAATTTCATTGTGAAGTCCTGGGTTATATAGCTCAGGCACATTTCCAGTCATTTCATCATATATTTTCTTTTTAGAATCATCATAGATTAATTCAGACATTACCTGGAGATATTCACCCGTATAAGAATTAATCACAGAATCATTTAAAAACAATTTTGTATTGTTAATAATATTGGTACCTATATTTTCAACCCATCTAAATTCATAAGGAACACTATTAGCTGTGTTACTTAGTTCATTTCTAGCACCTGAAAATATTTCTGGTAATTCAAATGTAAAATATAAATTAGATAGAAGGTCACCATCTCTTTTTATATCACATTCAAGTGTAACCTGTTCTGTATTACTGATTTTATTTCCTATTAATTTTATTTTTTTTGAATCTACTGAGAAATTAGAATATCTTCTATATACTATTTTATAAAAAGATATTTGTGGATTACCTATAAGATTAAAATCTTGTGCACCGGTTGCTAAAAGTTGGATATAACCCATATTAATATTAAAATATTATATATAATTATTTTTAAATTTGAATAAATAAAAACATTAATATATAATCAAAATATGTTTGTTTATAATGAACAGCAAGAACACGCCTCTAAATCTATTATACAGTTTCTTGAATCTAATGATAAGTTCTTCTTATTGGAGGGCGATCCAGGTACCGGAAAAACTACTATTATATCTAAAATTTTGGATAATGAAATTTATAAAAAAAAGAAAATAGCATTTTGTGCTACAACCAATAAAGCAGTTACTATTTTAGAACAATATAGTTCACTAAAGGGGAAAAATATTGTTTATACTACCATTCAAAAACTCCTAAATATAAAACGTAATATAGATGAAATGGGTAGAGAATTATATACTTATAATAGTCAACAAAACCTATGTAATAAATATAATATCAAACATTTTCACATTGTTCTTATTGATGAAAGTTCTATGATTTGTCAAGATATGTTAGAAGGAATTGTGCAAAATTCAAGATATTCTAAAACAAAAATAATATTTATTGGAGATAGAAACCAACTCCCACCTGTTAATGAAAAAATAAGCAATGTTTTTACAATTGATTTTGGTATAAATAAAGTAAAATTAGATATTATTGAAAGGTTCAAAAACGATATTTTGAAATATACAAATTCTATTAAAAATAACAAAAGACCTCCAAAAGAACTATGTAAAGATAATATCAGATTTATGAAAGAGTATAAAAACTGGATCTCTAATTATATGAAAAATATAAATGAATCTATTATTCTTACTTATACTAATAAGAAAAAACGATTTATTAATAATTCTATTCGTTCTTTGCTTTTCAAGGATAACAAAGAAAAGTATAATGTTAGTGAAAAAATCATTTTTAATAACTACTATAGTTCTATTGAAAATAAATTCTATTCATCACAACACGCTACTATTACTGATATTAAAGTGCACGACTTCAAATTTAACCCTCTACCACTTAACAAATTACTGAATCTTAAAGCGTCATTCGGTTATAATATTCGGACTCTTAAGGAAAAAGACAAAACATGTCCGATTTGTCTAGAAGATAATATTAATGAACAATCTCAGCTAAAATGTGACCATATGTATTGTGATTCTTGTATTAAACAATGGTTAAAAGAAAATAACTGTTGTCCATTATGTAGATTTGTTGTAGATGAGAACACCTTTATGGTGAAAGATAATACAAAAATTACATCATTAATTAATGAGATTATTGAATTCGTTTCTGATATTACATTTAAAACCTGGAAAATCGGAATTATTGCTAAGAAAAAAAATGAAGATAACCAACTAGAAACCTTTCATGACTACATCTATATTATGTCTGATGAAAGTAAAGATGATTATGAATTATTGTGTAGTTCTATTAAACAAAAATTTTCAGAAATAAAAAAACTTATCTCTAATAAAAATAAATATAACAATATTATTCTTAAAAGATTGTGGGAATTCTTTTATAGCAACTATATTGATGTTTTGGCAGATATTGATTATGGTTATTGTATTACAGTTCATAAGTCGCAAGGTTCTACATATAAAAGAGTATATGTAAACATTATGGATATTGTGAAAAATAATACGAACGATACTAAATCTTGTGTATATACTGCTGTAACCAGAGCATCTGATTGTTTAATTGTTCTTAAAACATAATTTAAAATGATATAGAGTAATATATACTATATCTTTATAATGGGAAATTGTTTAAAGAAACTCATTCCAGAAGAATATTCTTTAATAGAAAATTCTGATGAAATTATGCATAAAATAGAAACAAATGCTGAAGAGATTGAAAAACTTATAAATGAATCCCAACAAATTAATAAAACAAATATTGAAAATTTTGAACTTATTCAAAAGGATATGGATAAACTTATGTTGTTGAATAAAAATTTAAAACAAGAACTTAACTATTTTAACCACCAGTCATCATCCAAATATGGCGGTTCAACACCAGAAGATTCCGACATTTTTGTAGATGGTCCGTCTGAAACCATGTTTTCTACTTCTGAATAACTTAGTGCTCTCCTTGTATATTTCAATTTAGATAGGTAACCGTCAAATCCACCAAAGAGATTTATCCAGACATTACCAAAATTCTGTCTTGGTATAGACTCAAGTCTTTTACTTTTTTTTATATTACCATTTACATATATTGTTACTACCTTCTGTTTTACAACAAGAGATAGATGTACCCATTTATTTACAGGCATATTATCTATATCTATAATATTATCCTTTGAGTCTATTGTATTCATATTAATTCTTATAGTATTTTTATCAGGATGTATCCACACGGCCGGAGTATAAGATACTTCTGCTTTACTATCCCCTTTATGAAAAACATGTTTCATATTTTTGTCCTTAAATGTAAAGTCGTTTACTAAAATCCAAAAACTATAAGAAAATTCAATTCCTCCATCTTCATTATCTGATCTATAAAGTATAATATTTTCATCATTATCTGGATTCTGTTCTATTACCAAACTCTTTTTCGCATTTTTCATATCCTTTATAAGATATGGGGAATCCTTCCTAAAGGATTTAAGATATTCTATATATTTTTTTGTAAATACTGCGAAGAATAATGTTGCAATCCCTATTATCACAAGTGTTGCTATCTGTCCTATGGTTGAACTATCTGAAAATATCATAGGTATAACAAACAATGATACCATTAACGTCAAAAGACTATATATCAGATATATAATCGAATTTTTAAAATGTTTATTCAATGTTTTATAAAACAAAGACAAAATCACTAAAGATAGTAAAAACATTATACCTACCGCTAATCTAATAATCTTATTTACTGTCTTACTTTTTGATACTCCATGAAGTTTTTTAGCACTATTTTTAAGTTTTAAAAACACATCTGATGATAAATTCTTCATTTTATTTAATGTTTTTTTTACACGTGTATTGTTTGAATTACTATAACTAGGTGGTGGTGATTCAGGTACAACATAATTTGTTTTATTAGAAGAATCTGTAGTTGTTACTTTCTTAGGTAATGTTACTCTTTGTTGTGGTGGTGGCGGAGTTACCTTCTTAGGTAATGTTACTCTTTGTTGTGGTGGTGGCGGAGTTACCTTCTTAGGTAATGTTACTCTTTGTTGCGGTGGTGGCGGAGTTACCTTCTTAGGTAATGTTACTCTTTGTTGCGGTGGTGGCGGAGTTACCGATTTATTTACATTAAGAGTATTAATTTTTTTTTTAATATTAGCGACATTATTAGTCGTTAAAGAAACTGATTTATTTACATTAAGATTATTAATTTTTTTTTTAATATTATTAATGTTATTACTCATTATAATAAATTAAGAAATTTAATTAGAGATGTTCTGGACCATTTTTATAAACGTTATAGATTTTTTTGTAAGAAAATCCTTTATTTGTATATGTTAGATTAGAAATACGACCATTAAATCCTCCATTAGGAGTAATAACAAGACCACCTTCATTAATTTTTGGAAATCCTTTTAGTATAAAACTACTTACAAGTTTTCCATCTAAATATACATCTATACTATTATCAACAAATGTAAGATTTATATTTACCCACCTTTGTAGTTTAATATTATTTATAGTAAATTCTTCAGGTTCATCGAGATCTAGAACCATATCATTATCATTTTCTATATTATTAAAATAACTGGTCGATACTTTTATTTTAAGGTTATTACTATTTTTAGCTAGCATTATAATAGGATTAACCCCATTTGTGTCTCCCTTTTGAACTATAATTTTATCTTGGTTCATACGATACTTATAGTCATTTACAAATATCCAAAAATTAATATTATATTCTAGTCCTTGTGTTGAAGGTGGGATAGATTGTTTTGCAACTCTGAGTTCCTTTTTAGCATTATGGATATACGGGATAAGATTTTTAATAGAGATGTTTTTTCTTGGTTTAACTAAATATTTTTGGGTTAAAAAATATATAAAAATAGAAATAATGATACAAATTATTGTAAATATCATTAGATTTTTTTTTAAATTAAAATTTTTTTTAATATATGGATACATTACTATATTTTAATAAAATAAATTATATTAGTTGCGATTTATCCTTTTTATAAAGTTTCATTACTTCTTTATATGATATGGCTGTATTATAGTATATAGCATTAGATATATATCCATTAAAATCATTATTTTTATCCCCAATAAATAGATTTTTGTTATAAATAAATGGTACAGAAGGTATTAGGATATGTTTTATTAATTTACCATCTATATAAACATTTGTATGTCTTCCATCTAAGCTAACCACTAAATGATTCCACTTCTGAAGTTTAATATTATCTATATTAATATCATGAATAGTTACTTCATCATTTTTATCTCTATATGATATTTCAATAACAAGTGTGTTGGTAAATGGTATATATTTTATATTAGGTGACCCATATTTTTTAATAATATTTTTTTTGTATTTATAACTGGTATTCCATAGTGCATTTTCAGGAATATTATTAATATATAGCCATAATGAATATGTGAATTTTATTCCAATATTAGAAGGTGGTAATTTTATGTTTGAAATAAATTTGGTTTCTTTTATATCTAATCTATTTTCAAGGAATTTATTTTTTGTAATACTATTACTCTGATTTGTTGGTGGTTTTTTATTGAATAACTGTGTTATAAGTGTTTTGTCTGTAATTCTTGGTAGATATAAAAAATTGTAAATAGTTCCATTATATGAATATGGAAAATTAAAGTACATTGGTTTAGTGTTAATAGATATTTTATTACCGAAAACTTTTGTAGTTACTAATTTAGTATTAATATAAACATTTAGTGTTTTGTTAGAAATAGTAATACTAATATGAACTGATTCATTCTGCGAAATATCATCAATATCTGTATATTCTATAATATTATCTTCTGTTTTAGCACATATTCTTAAATTGTTAGAATAAGGATGCATCCATACCCCGATACTTTGTTCTGGTATTTCAGCCTCTATATTATTCCAATAAGAATAATCTAATTGTTTGTTTTCTATATTAGTTCCTTTATGGAAAATATGTTTCCATTTTGAAAAATTATAATAGAATTCTTTCAAATAAATCCAGAATGAATAAGAAATATTATTATCAATTGTTGGTGGTCTAATATCATCTGAAATAACATTATATGAAGTATGTTCTAGTTTGTCTAACGATACTCCATCTTTAATATAATTTGATTTCGTTTGTCTAAAATAAAAAAAGATGGAAATAATAATTACAATAATAATTACTATCTTAATCATATATAATAATAGTGTAAATTTATTTAACAAAAAACATAAAAAGTAATAAAATAACTATAATTAATCCTAATAAAATAGATAAATTCTTATAATTTAATTTATTATATAAATCATTTTTGAATATACTCGTGTATTTTTCAATTAGTTCCTCATAACTCCATTCTCTTTTATTATTTATTTTATTAACATTATTGTGACACTTGAGAACCCATCTTATAATACTGTCCTTGCTATCAAGACTGTTTTCCACTGGATTATCAATTAGGAATTCTTCATAATGTTTTTTACAAGTATTGCATGGTATAATATGTTTTAAAGAGTTAAAAAAAATGGCATATTCTTTTTTAGAATTAGGTGTAGGTTCGTATTCAAATGATATAGTATGAAGGAAGTACCATAACTTAGGCCCCCATAATTCGGGATCCATATATAATAATAACATATTAATTATAAAAATAATAACTTATATTTAAAAGTTTAAACACAATAAATAAAAATGAAAAAAAATGAAATTATTTATTGCTGTAATTGTGGAAAAAAGGGACACAATTACAAAACTTGCCTATCCCCTATTATTAGTTATGGTGTTATTTTATACAATAAATGTGCAAATGGTCAACTAAAGTATCTAATGATACAACGGAAAGACACGATTGGATTTATTGAATTTATGCGAGGAAAATATAATATAGAACATTTCGAATATATTTGTAATATTTTCAAGATTATGACAAAACAAGAAAGAACATTGATAGTAAATAATGATTTTGATTATCTATGGGATATGTTATGGTTTAAAAACAGAACCAAACAAACAAAAAATAATATTAGCGAATATAATATTTCTAAAGACAAATTTAATCATCTAAAAAGAGGTCTTTTTGTGGACGGAAGATATATTACACTAGACCTAATTAACAAAGAAACTCCTGTTGTTTATGGTTCTCCAGAATGGGGATTTCCTAAGGGTAGAAGGAATTTATATGAGACAGACATTAGGTGTGCTGTGAGAGAATTTGAAGAAGAAACCAATATTTCACCAGAATATTATAAAATTGCAGACTATAACAAAACATTTGTCGAAACGTTTCATGGAACAAATCATATTAAATACAAACATGTCTACTACCTTGCAGAACTAACAGAGGATATTAATATTTCTATTGATAAAAACAATATCAATCAAATCTCTGAAATTAGTAACATAAAATGGTATAGTTTTGGCGATGGTTCTCGAATTATAAGGCCATATAATACAGAAAAAAAAAAGGTGTTCCGATATATTAATAACTATATTCGTAACACGGTTGAAAATAAATAATATGTAATATTAAATGTCTAACAATACTTTTAGTTTTTATCCAAGTCTTGATGATAAAGATTTTAATAAAAAAATATACAATAAAAAGGAGTTTTATTTAAACAGAACTAAAAAAATAAAAAATTTAACAAATTTAGATAATATCACAAAAAAATTGTGTAAGTTTAATCTTTCTAATAACCAAAAATTCTTAAAAACATTCATGTCTCCAAATACACCATACAACAGTATATTATTGTTCCATGGAACAGGTGTAGGTAAAACATGTTCTAGTATTTCTATAGCTGAAAATTTTAGAGATTATCTTGTTTCTAATAATAAAAAAATTAATGTTATGCTTAATCCATCCATTAAAGAAAATTTTAAAAATAATATTTTTAATATAGAAAAATTTAAAAGTGGAAATGGTAAAGATCAATGTACTAAATCTAAATTTTCAGATGAATCTAAGATATCTCCAGATGATAGTAGAGAAGTTATTACAAAAAAAATCAATAAAATAATAAATAATAGATATAAATTTTTTGGTTACATAGAATTCTCTAATACTATACGTAATCTTAAAAAGTTTAATAATGAACTCTATATAAAAAAGGTAAAGGAAATGTTTTCTAATACTGTTATGATTATTGATGAAGTTCATAATATTAAAGAAGGTGGTAGTAAAGATGGTAAAAAATTACCCGCATATTTACTAGAAGTTTTAGGTATAGCAGATAATATGAAACTTATTTTGCTATCTGCAACACCTATGTTTGATAAAGCAGAAGAAATTATTTTTATACTTAATTTACTTCTAACAAATGATAAAAGAGAAACGATTACTAAAACTAATATGTTTGATAAAGATGGTAGAATCACTCCTTATGGGAAAAATGTTCTTTTAGATAAATCCCGAGGTTATATCTCTTATCTTAGAGGAGAACATCCATTAAAATTTCCCAAAAGATTATATCCAGATATTTATGGCGATAAACAGCTACTTAAACCATCAGATTTCCCTAAAAAAGATATTAATAATAATGAAATACCAGAAGATAAACGTATACAAAATTTAAAAATAATTGGTTGTGAAATGAAAGATTATCAGCTTAAACAATATGAATCTATGGACATTAAAACAAGTGATGATGACTATGGTTCATTTAATATTAATGGATTAATGGCTTCTAATATTGTATTTCCAAATATAAACAAATCAGAAACTATAAAGGAATTAATTGGAGATAGTGGATTAAATACGATTGTAAAAAAAAAGAAAAATAAATATAGTTTTTTGAAAGAAGAATATAAAGAATTTTTTGATAAAAAAAAAATAGGAGAATACTCTACCAAAATTTCCAATATACTAGATAATATAGATAAAAGTGAAGGTATAGTATTTATCTATTCAAGATTTTTAGGTTCAGGCATTATACCACTAGCACTAACACTAGAACTGAATGGATATAGTAATTATGGTGGTTCTTTATTAGAGAATGGAAAGACCCAAGATAAACAGTATATACTTATTACAGGTGATAATGAATTATCTAAAAATAGTTATCTTAATTATCTAAAAATAGAAAATGAAAACGAAGATGGTAAAAAGGTTAAGGTAATTATAGGCAGTGAAACCGCGGCAGAAGGTTTAGATTTTAAGTTTATTAGACAAGTACATATATTGGATCCTTGGTTTCATATGAATAAATTGGAACAGGTTATAGGTAGAGCGATTCGTAATTGTTCACATATAAAACTACCTTTTAAACATAGAAATGTATTAGTATATCAGTATGCCTCTGTTGCACCAAAAAAATATGAAACGATTGATTTGAAAATGTATAGAATTTCAGAACAAAAACAAAAAAATATTGCAGAAGTTGAATATCTAATTAAAACGAATGCTATAGATTGTGGACTGAATAAAGAACTTAATAGGTTTACCGATGCTATTTATAAACAAAAATTTAAAATAAAAATATCTAGAAAGGATATTAAAAAAGAAATAGAAATCGGATTACATGATTTAGATAATAGTAAGATTTGTAATTTTAAAAACTGTGATTTTAAATGTCTTCCAGATAGTGAGAGTTCTGCAAGTAACTCTAATACATTAGATTATAGATTTATAGAAGATAATATTGATGAAATTAAAACCTTTATAAAAACATTCTATACTAAACAATTCTATTATACTCTAAATGATATTAAGAAGTTTTACAAAGCCGAATACGATGAAGATTATAATCTACTTTACTATAGTTTAAATGAACTTGTAGAGAATAGTGAACTTCTTAAAGATCCATATAATAGAGAAAGTGTTTTGTCAAGAGTTGGTACTAAATATATAGTAAAACCTAAGATTGTTAAAGGTCAACACACATCTATTAATAATTTACGATTTCCATATACTAAAAAAAGACGCTATATAGACACAACTAATGAACGTATTAAAATAACTAGAAAAAATAAAGTAAAAACGGATTTAGATACAGATAAATTTCAAAAAAAATTAAATAAAATTTACAACTCAAAATTAAAAATTATAACGGATAGATTAAAAATAAATGTTCCTAAGGGTAATGAACTTATTAATTATATAGATAATCTTAAAAAAAAAATAGGATTGAATATACCATATTCCTATCTAGACCCAATAAATAAAGAAATACTAATAGAAATAATTATAAAAAAACAAAAAAATAATAGTTTATCAAGTGTAGAAAATCAGATGTTTAAGTTATTAGATTCTCATATTTTGTTTAATAGTAGGGATCTTGGTATTACAGAAAATGGGGAAGATATATTTGGTTATAAAATAGCAACATCTGAAACGAATGTAAAATATATGGCTTATAAAGATGACAAATTTAGTTTAGTAGATATGACAAACAAATTAAAAATACTAAAAAATATTAAGAATAAAATAAAATCAGAACTACCACCGAACAAATTAATTATTTACATGTTTAATAAAAATAATAAAATGAATATAAAAATTAAAGAAAAAAATACAGAAACTAAATTAACAAAAGTTAAAACGGGTAGTATTTGTGGTAATGAAGGTATGAAAAAAGATACTATAGTAGAATATATTAATAAGATTAAAAGGGGTACATATAAAGAAGGTTCTTTACCAAGTAAAGATTTATTATGTTTAGAATTAGACATATATATTAGACTTAATGAATTAAATAGCACTACAAATAATGCAAGATGGTTTTATACTGCGGAAGAAGCAATTGAGAGAGAGATTAATTTAAAAAAAAATTAAAATTGATTTATATATAATAGTAATTATATATACATAATGACTATCTATTTCGAAAATGAACAAACTTACACAACCGCAATTGATTCTAATCAACTTTCAAATGATATTAATACAGTGCTAAAAGAAAAGATCCAATCAGAAATTGAAGGAAAATGTGTAAATAATGGATATGTTAAACTTGATAGTGTTAGATTGCTAAAACGTAGTATGGGGAAACTAATGATGTCTCAATTTAATGGTAATATTATTTATAATATCACCTATTCCGCTCAAGTTTGTAATCCTCAAGAAGGTGATATTATCAAATGTAAAGTAAAGAGTATTAATAAAATGGGTATTATGGCTTATATTGATGATGAAGATTCTCCTATGAGTATTCTTCTTGCCAAACAACACCATCAAGAAAATGAAAATTTTACTAAACTACAAGAAAATGAGGATATTTCTGTTAAAATTATAGCTAAACGATTTGAATTTGGTGATAATAAGATTTCTGTTATAGGTGCACTTGAAGATACAACTATAGAACCAATCCAACTTGAAGCCGATCTTATCGGAGAACAGACTGATGATTCCGAGAATCTAGGAGTAGATAATCTTATGTATTCGACTAAAACCAAAACTTACAAATGGTTGTCTAATTATAACATTTCAGAACCCTTTAGTTATAATGGACGAAAATTCGTTTCACTTGAACATGCTCTTAATTCAACAAAAAACAAGGATGATGATTTTAAAGACCTATTTACACATGACTCCGAAACCTATGTAGGCGATCTTCCGAATCTTGCAAAGAAAACAGGTAATAAAACAAATATGAAAAAGATGAAAAAGACACTTAACGCAGATTGGGAAGAAAATAAACTTGAAATCCTCGAAGAAATTATGAGAGACTATTTCACACAAAACACAGAACTAAAGGAAAAACTACTCAAGACAGGTAATAATAATCTAATCTTTAGGGATACTGATAAATATTGGGGTATGGACAAAGATGATAATGGCGAAAATAATCACGGAAAACTTCTAATGAAACTTAGAAGCGAATTTAAAGCGTAATTAGGTTATAATATTTATAGTAGATGTGATACAATTATATAGTAAATTTTTTAATAATGGTGTAGGTGCTTGTGTTTTTGTTTTAACAACACCTAAAAACGCCAATATCATAATAAGTTGTTTTCTTGTTATAATTTTAATAAATTTATTAGATAGTTTTACATCATTTGTTCTAATAATTTCTCGAAATAATTTTAATAGATTTACTTTATTTACCGAACTAATCGGTTGTTCATTATTTATTTTATAAAAAATTTTATCTATCATATTTTTACCAAGTGATTTGGATTTAACCTTAGATTTAATATTCTTTTTTGTCCTTTTTTTAATAGGGTTAATATGATTAAATTGTTCTTTAAATTTAGTTTCTGTATTTTTTCTAGACTTCTTTTCTATATAATTTTTTAATTTATCTGGATTTTCTATAAGATTTTTATAAACAGAATATTTATTATTTGTAGGTGACTTATTCATTTTAATGGCGTCATCTAGTTTTACAATTCTTACTTTAGTCATAAGTATATATATAGAATTAAATTATAATTTTTTAACAAAATATTATAATATATTAGTAATGACTACGACAACAGTTCAACCAATGGAAAAAGACAATAATTATTATATTTTTCGTGATAAAAAGAAAACAGAGGAAGTATTACCTATTTTATATCTTGATAATGGTCTTACTATTTATACTGATAAAACATCACACTCATTTTATAACAATAAAGAGAATACGGATAATATTAGTCCGGAAAAAATGAATAGAATGGTTAAAAAATATGGTCGAAATAATATTCCAAAAACAAAAGCAGAATTAGAAGTTTCTAAATTGGATGCACTTATTGTTGATTTTAAAAAAAATAAAAAGGGTACCAAAGTTATATTAACGGCAAATCCGAACTATAAATTACCACACCTAAATAAACATAAGGATACCTTAAATAAAGAAGAAGTTAATGAATTAATAGACATAGGTAATTCTTACACCTACTGTCCTGATATTGAAACCCCTAAATGTCTACTTGGATTTTCTTTAAAAACAGATGAACTAGAGTGTTCGTATGCTGTTTGTAACGAAAAAAGAATAGGCACTCTACTAATAGATGTATTATTAATATCTATTGGTTTAGCTATAATTTATATCAGTTACAAAGGACTATATAGACATTTTAAAAAATAATATAATACTATAATAAATGACTGATTATACTTGTGTTAAATTGTTATCTAACTGTAAAATGTTTGATGTAAATAATCTAGCAAAAGACACCTCTATGTATGATATACATTATAGAAAATGTTCTATCCATAAAGGAGAATTATTAAAAAAAAATGAAGAACTAAAATTCTGTGAAGAAGCACAAACAGTTCTTAATGAAAATGATATAAAATTATTATTAGATAGAGATATAATAGATTCTATAAGACACGATTCTGTAAATAGATTTGTTCAACTATTAAATGATTCGAATAGAATTAATGATCTTTCTAAATCGATAGACTATAACTATGAAGGCAACACCCTCTTACATGAAGCAATCTACTGGAATTCTAATAAATGTATCCTTTTTCTTTTAAAAAACTGTACAAATTTCCTCGATGCTAAAAATAAAGATGGTAATACTGTTATGCATATCGCTTGTATTAAAGGACATAGTTTTTTAATTAATGAGTTGTATAAACTGGGTATGGATATAAATCTATTAAATAATAAAGATGAAACTATTTTACATTCTGCTGTAAAATGTGGAAATCTTGATATAGTAAAACAAGTCTATAGTCTAATAAATGCCCCGTGTTGTTTAAGTAAAACTGATAATTTAGGAAGAAAGGTATTACATACCGCTGTTATATCAAAAAATAGGGATTTAGATATAATAAAATTTCTTGTTAATGAAGGTAGTGATATTATAAATGTTGATACCTCCTGTAATTCTATTATGAATAATTTAAATAGACTTGAAAAAAGTTCACTAAATATCCAGATTAAAACTTTCTTAAAAAAATCTGTATACGATATCTATCAAGACCAACCACAGGAGCCTTTAGAGGGTGAAGCAACAGATGAAGGTGTATGCCAAAATAAACCTTTATTCTATAGTTATGACCAAATAATACAAAATAATCCAGAATATGCACCATTTATAGTTGATAACGGTGATACAACCGTAATTAATGAATATAAGGTCTCATACCCAAATAGCAATACCGAAGATAAACTAGATACTTCGGATTTATTACCCAAGAAAAAATTACCAATTAAAATAAGAAGTCTATTTAATTATGTAGAACCATTTGAAAATAATACTAATAATAAACAAAAAGATACACCTTTATATAAAGAACTATTAGCGATAGGTTTGTTATTTATTATTTTATTTATTTTTTATTATGAATAATTTTAAAAATTGATTTAAAACAGAGCGTATAAATTTAATAAATGTCTAAAATGAATCAGGATGATGTTTGGTGCGTTATCAAGTCCATGCTTGACTCGGACAAAAAAAAATATCTTATCAAACATCATATTGATTCATTTAACGATTTTATCGAAAACAAAATACCTTGTATAATCAAAAATTCTAATCCACTATCTATTTATCATGATTATAATACAGAACTGAATAATTATAAATATGAAATTGTTGTAAACTTTGTAAACACCTATTATACAAAACCACAAATTAGCGAAAATGATGGTAGTATAAAAAAAATGTTTCCACAAGATGCACGAAACAGGAATCTTAATTACACCTCAACACTCTATGTAGATATTGAAGTTATTGTATGGGAGAACCCAAATAGTGACGATAAGAAACGTGTAAGCTATAAGGAAATTAAGGGAATTAATATTGCCGATATTCCTATTATGGTAAAATCAAAATACTGTATGCTTAATGATTTCCCTTCTGATGAAGAATGTAAAATGGATTTAGGTGGTTATTTCATTGTTAATGGTAATGAAAAGGTTATTGTTTGTCAAGAAAAGATTGCAGAAAATAAACTATTCGTATTTAAAACTTCCAAAACGAATTCTAAATATTCTCATGTATCGGAAATCAAATCTTGTTGTTCTGATGGTTCTAATAATACAAAGAATGTTAGTATCAAACTCTTAAGTAAAGAAAACAATTTTGGTTATACTCTTAAAATCACGATTCCTCACGTGAAAATAGATGTACCAGTCTTTATACTATTCAAGGCATTAGGTATTACAAATGATAAAGATATTATTAAATATATTATCTATGATATTGATGATCCTAAAAAAAAGGAAATTCTTAAGTGGATTATTCCTTCTATTGAAGAATCGTCCGTTCTTTATACACAGGATGAAGCTATTAACTACCTTCTAAAATATTCGATGATTCTAGGTCAACCTAAAGATATCAGACTTTCTGAAGAAAGACGGATTGAATTGTTTAAAGGTATGATTGAACGTGATGTACTATCTCACGTTGGTAAGAATTTCAAGAAGAAAGCATTCTATCTAGGATATATGATTTATAAACTAGCACTATGTGTATTGTATAATCACCCATATGACGATAGAGATAGTTACTGTAACAAACGCGTCTCTACAACTGGAGAAGAACTAAGAGTTCTATTCAAACAATATCATAGCAAATTTACGAAAGAATCGAGGAATACTTTGATGAAAGAACTAAATAGTAATCCTTGGAAGAATAACCATTCTATTGAAAATATTATCAATCCGACAAATGTCAATAAAATTTTCAAATCTACAACGATTACTGCTGGATTGAAACATGGATTGGCTACCGGTAACTGGGGTAAATATAATTCATCCAAGGTAGGTATTTCACAAGTCCTAAGTCGACTAACATATAATAGCACTCTTTCACATCTAAGACGTGTAAACACGCCAACCGAAAAAACTGGAAAATTATTGCCCCCTAGGAAATTGCATAACACACAATTTGGAGTAATCTGTGCCCCAGAAACTCCAGAAGGAGGTTCTATTGGTCTTGTAAAAAATCTTGCTGTTTCAACTTATGTTACAAAATATTCTAGTGTTTCACCTATTATTAAACTATTGGAAGGTCGAATTCATCAAATTTATGATAAAGAAAAGGATACATTCTTAGATTTTAGTGATATTAAAAATAAAACTAAGGTGTTTGTTAATGGAGACTGGCTCGGTATCTCTGACAATTCCTACGATTTGTTCAAATATCTAAAATCTCAGAAAAGATTGGGTGTTATTAATATCTACACTTCTATTGTATTTAACTATGAATTGAATGAAATACACATTCTAACAGATTCTGGTAGATGTATGCGACCACTCTTTGTCGTAAAGAAAAATAAAGTTACTATCACCAAATCTGATATTTCTAAAATTAAATCTGGACAATTTGGATGGAATAATCTACTTGTTAAAACTCTTAATGAAAACGAAATGTTCTCAGAAAGAGAATCTATAACAAAAACCACAGAGGAAGGTGTAATAGAATATGTAGATGTAGAAGAATGTTTCCATTCATATATCTCTATGAGTCTGAATATGGACAAGAAAGGCAAGAATCAATACCAATACTGTGAAATTCATCCTTCTCTTATTCTTGGTGTTCTGTCTTCGTGTATTCCTCTACTTAATCATAATCAGTCTCCTAGAAATACCTATCAATCTGCTATGGGTAAACAGGCTATGGGTATACACTGTACTAATCTAAAATATCGTATGGATACAATGTCGCATCTGTTGCACTATTCAAATAAACCTATCGTGAATACACGTATTTCACAGTATCTCCCATCTAATAATCTTCCAAATGGTATGAATGTTATTGTTGCGATCGCATCCTATACTGGATATAACCAGGAAGATTCCATCCTTATTAATAGACAAGCAGTTGAAAGAGGATTGTTTAATTCAACATTCTATAGAACATACAGAGAAGAAGAAAAGAAAATTCATACTTCTGGTCATGATGATAAATTTATTAAACCAGATAGTAATATTACTAAGGGTATGAAACATGGTTCTTACGCTAAACTTAATAATAATGGACTTGTTTATGTAAATACCTATGTGGATTCTAATGATGTTATTATTGGGAAAGTGTGTCCTATTAAAAACAAAGATAAAAGACAGAAAAATATGTATAAAGACAGTAGTGTAATGCTAAGACAAAACGAAGAAGGATGGATTGATAATGTAAATGTAAATGTTAATGGAGAAGGCAATAAATGCTGTAAGGTAAAGGTCCGCTCTGTTAGAAATCCAACTATCGGTGATAAGTTGTCTTCAAGACACGGTCAGAAGGGAACGATTGGTATGATTGTTAACCAGGAAGACATGCCCTTCTCTAAAGATGGTATTACCCCTGATATTATTATTAATCCCCATGCTATTCCCAGTCGTATGACTATTGCACAGCTGGTGGAATGTATTCTTGGAAAATTAACTTGTAAAATAGGTGGTTATGGTGATGGAACACCTTTTAATGACCTAGATATTAAGGATATTGAAAAAAATCTGATGAAAAATGGTATCGAGAAATCTGGTAATGAAATTCTTACTTCTGGAATTACCGGACAACAGATGGACGCTTCAATCTTTATGGGTCCAACCTATTACCAACGTCTTAAGCATATGGTGGAAGATAAAGTCCATTCCAGGGCAAAGGGACCACGCGTTCTACTAACAAGACAGCCACCTGAAGGTAGGTCTCGTGATGGTGGTCTACGATTTGGTGAGATGGAACGTGATTGTATGATTGCGCACGGAACTATGCAGTTCCTAAAGGAACGGACGATGGATGTTTCTGATAACTATAAAACATTTATCTGTAATAAATGTAATCTAATTGCACCAGTAAATTATGGTGATAATATTTCTAAATGTGTGAAATGTCAAAATTATATAGATTTCTCTGAAATCAGAGTCCCCTATGCTTGTAAACTAATGTTCCAGGAACTTGAAAGTATGGCCTTATATCCAAGAATTAATGTAGAATAAGTATATATTGTATAGTTAGGATATTATACATTTATTATTTTTTATAAAGTTTACATATAGGCAAGTCCGCACTGACCACCTATAATTCGTAAAATATTATAATTTATCGCATATATATTATCAGTATTTTGTAGATTAGAACTGACTACTAATTTTGCTGTATCTATTTTTGAAAAATTACATGTCCCTGATGGCTGGTATTCTTCTGGGTTTAGAGAAAATGAAAAACAATTTATTTTTTTTGTCATCCTGGATGTATATGCGGCGGATCTTAAAATTAAATTCATCGTATTTATTGCTATTCTTAAATTAGCACCTCCATTTATAGTTTCAGCAAGTAGTGGTTTATTAAATTGTAGAGCTATATGGGTTTCAGCAATTGCGTCTTCTCCTACAAAATGTCCGCTATCTGCCACTGCACCACCCGCTACAGAACTACCAAAGGATGTTTGTACTAGTGTTACTGTTGTTAATATAGTTGAAAATTCTGTATCACTTCCTGAAACTGAATTTTCTCCAGAAACATTTATTTCTACCAAATCACCTACCTGTATAAGGTCTTCTGTGTTCATTTCTGTAAACATAAAAAAATAGGTTACTCTCTGGGTATCCTGTGTATCTACCACAGGCACGAATACAGTTGTATTATCTATATTTGTTATTTCATTAGCAGTTAGAATTGTGAACTGTGCTTCAGTTATTAATGTATTCCCGGCGGTTTCATCTATATCTGTTATAGCGTAACCATTCGGGAATGTGTTATCTGCTGCGAAAGAACTTGTTACTAAGGGTAATTCAATATTTATACCATTTTTTTTTTGTGATTCTACTGTTAAATTATTATTTGGTATAGTTGTATGATATTGATATGGTTGTCTTAACTGAAAATATTCTTCTTCTTGTAATGCAAACAAGTCATGATTATTAAGAACAATTTTAGCGGAATTATAGACATTTGTCATATTACTTGTCCATATTATTTCTTTAACAGGGTGGTTAAAATTTAGTAGAATAGGGGATTGGTTATTATTCGTAAGTGGTTGTTTCTGTACCTGTTCTATAAGATATTCGTGTGAAATCTTTGCGAATCTTTTACGTTCATCTGTATCCAGATAAATATAATCTACAGTAACCCCTAGATTTGCTTCTACACCGACCTCTGAAGTTATACCCCATGTAAAATTAAGGTTAATATCACTATGTTGTAACGAAATAATAGGAAGTGCAAGCCCTGGATTACGACAGAACCAAAAATGTAAAGGTATCTGAACATTCGGTATAATGTTCATAGAATCTCCTATCATTGTTTTAAGTCCAAATGTTTTTGAATAGGGTGTAGTTAATTCGTTAAAAATATCCATCCATTCTTGTGTATGTGTATCTATAACACTTTTTCCTATTTTTAGTTCTACACTATTAATAATTTTAGAACCACACATAATATTGGGTGTATCGGATGTTACATATATTTTATGTATAAGGTCGCCTAATTTAGTAATATTTACATTACCATATGTATTATTTGTATTGATGGTAGAACTACCATTAATAGTTTGTTCTACTGTTTCTATTGAATAGTTAGTGTATCTACGATATACTACTTTAAAAAAGGTCATTTGTGGATTTCCGGTAAGAAATGAATCTTGTTCACCATAAGAAACCAACTGTATTAATGCTCCCATTATATTTATTATATAAATATAAATTATTTTTAATATTAATATTAATATTAATATTAATATTAAAAATAAATGAATTAAATCTAAAAGAAAAAAGGAAAAAACTAAATAAATATTTAGTTGGAGTAAGCAAGACCACCCATACCACTCATAATACGGAGAACGTTGTAGTTCACAGCGTAAATACGGTCGGTCACCCCGAGGTCGGCTTCCGTTTGAAGAGTAGCGGTATCAATGCGGGAGAAGTTGCAGGTGCCAGAAGGCTGGTGCTCCTCAGGCTTAAGTGCGAAAGAATAGCAGTTAATCTTCTTAGTCATTTTCGACGTTAGTGCCTCGGTTTCGGTTTCGGTACTGTTAAGAATGTCAATACGTGAGATACCGAAATCGGCGGTGTCTCCGGCGCGCGCGGCGGAGGAAAGTAGTGGTTTAGATAAAGCGAATACTTGTCCACCGTTCCCCGCGTCCCCCTTTATGGTGCCATCACCAGCGTTCGCAGCAGTGACCGTCAGGTGTCTCATCACTGTTGCAACAACAGTTCCAGCACCAGACGTCCCGGTGGTTACTACTCTCACCAAATCACCAACCTCAAGAGTTTCAAGGTCGGCGTCCGGTATAATATAATGGACAATTGACTCGTCACGGTTGTTTGTAGCCGTAATATTGGAAAAGGCGGAAGTGACAAGCAGTGTAGGGTCAGTGTTGGTACCAATAGCCACTGCATTTGTAGTTGGAGTGATCTGACCGCCGGTGTGGTCCCCATCCATCTCCAGATCACCGCCAGTAAGAGCAGCTGTCGTCGACGAGCGAACAGAAGCGGCAGCAGCAACAGAAAGGTTCTGGTTAGGAATGGCGGTGTGGTAGTCAAATGGCTGACGGAGCTGGAAGTATTCTTCCTGCTGGCTGGAAAAGCGATCATGTCCATTAAGAACTAGTTTAGCGCTGAGGTAGGAATTTTCACGATTACTGGTCCAGATAAGCTCTTTCACTGGGTGGTTAAAGTTAAGTCGGTTGGTCACCGACGCCCTGGCAGTGTGCACCTGAACCTGTTCAATGAGGTATTCGTGCGAAACCTGGGCGAAACGGCGGCGTTCATCAGTGTCAAGGTAGATGTAGTCAGCCCAAACATTAACGCTCGCAAGAGCACCAACATCAGCCAACGTTCCCCAAGTAAGCTTAATCTTAACTTCGTGGTACTGAAGAGCAATAAGAGGGAGGGCAAGACCAGGGTTACGGCAGAACCAAAACTGGAGAGGCACCTGAACCATACCACTATCAGTCGCATCATTACTAGTTCTACCAACATCGCCAACCATATTCTTCAAACCAGTAGCCTTGGAACGGGGAGTAGTAAGTTCGTTAACAATATTCATCCACTCTTGCGACTGGCGGTCAATCATCTGACCACCGATTTCAAGCTCGGCCTGATTGACCATCTCCGAACCACTGGTAATACCCTCAGTGTCCGAAGTGACATAAACCTTGTGGACAAGATCACCATTTCTGGAGATAGTCACGGTACCAGAGCTATTGCTAGACGTCGAGATAGCACTAGAACCATTAATAGTCTGCTGAATAGTCTCCATCGAGAAGTTAGTGTGTCTGCGGTAGACAACCTTGAAAAAAGTAATTTGCGGGTTACCTGTAAGGTAAACGTCCTGTGCGCCATAAGCTACGAGTTGCATTAATCCTCCACCCATTTTTGTATACTATATACTAAGAAAATAATTCTAGAGAATTAATTTAATTAAAACGAAATAATAAATATAATCTTATATATATTTTACAAATATTACCAACACCACAAGTAAATATGATTCGTTAATCTTTTGTCATTATCGATTATATATTTATCTACACGATTCGTTATATCTAATTTTACTTTATCTACATATTCAGATATTAGATCAAAATTATATTGGTCCATAGTTAAATTAGTTATAATAAATATTTGTTTTATACTTAAATGTTATTAAATATTCATAAAAAATATAAAGTATAATTAATTTAAGCAGCACGTTTCAAAAATTTGACCCGTAACTAAATATGGGTCACACGAAGAAGAAGGTCGTCTGTCTTCAATATAACCATACTGATTTTTAAAGGTTTCATTAGGTATTCTTATAGATACGTTCCTATTACCAACGCCATATGTAAATGTATTCAGATCAGATGTTTCGTGTTTTCCAGTTAGTCTTTCACTATTATCATTTCCATATATTTCTATATGTTTCTTGTGATTTAATTTTAATTTTTCTATATATTCTAAAATGATTTCATAGTTATTGTGTTTCATAGTTTCTGTTGTGCTAAAATTAACATGACAGCCACTACCATTCCAATCACCCTTTACTGGTTTTGAACCAAATTCGATTAATACTTTATGTTTTTCCCCTAATCTATTCAGAACATATCTGGTTAACATTAAATAATCTGCTGCTAAAATACCATCTGCACAAACCTGTAACTCCATCTGACCAGGACAAACTTCCATATTATATCCAGTTAGTGGAACACCCATTTCTAATAATATTTCTAAAGCTTCATCTAAAAAATTCCTTTTAAAACATCTATCATAACCAACAGAACAATAATATTTACCTTGTTCTTCTGGAAGACCTACTTCTGGGAATCCAATAGGTTTGTTTGTTTCTGGATTAATAAGAAAGAACTCCTGTTCTATACCAAATTTTGGTTTTAATTCTAGTTTTTTGTTAAAAATATTTAGTGCATCTCTTCGTGTATCTATAGGGTCTCCATTATTTGTTATTGTTTCACATAGAACAAATGAGGCATTTGTTTCCCCAAAAAAAGGATTTTTTGTAAGTAAAATAGGTTTTAAAATTATTTCAGAATCTTTGCTTTCTGATTGATATGTGCTTGAACCATCATAATTCCATAATGGGACATCATCTATACTTTTAATTAGTTTATCAGTAACCTTTACTTTAGATCTGAAATTTCCGATACCGTCTAACCATATATATTCAATAATCATTAGATTTGTAATAAAATAATACTTAAGTTAAATTTATTAATAATTTTTAAAATATTAAACAATCAAAGTAATTTACTTAAATAGATTTATTATAATAGTTTCTAGATTAAAGTAATGTTACTGATTATATTGTTAAATTTATTTAGATTTGGTTATTCATCTGAAATTCAAGTAAAAAAATTAGTTTTTGAAAATTATACAAGGGATATATTACCGAATACTACGGTAAATATAAAATTAGGAATTGCTATTCGTTCGCTAAATAATATTAATCAGGTAGATGGGACTATAACATCAAATATATGGCTTAGGCATTGGTGGAATGATAAAAATATAAAATGGAATAAATCTATATGGAATGTTTCTAAAATTACTGCATACACTGAACCAGAACTAGAAAGATCTATATGGACGCCTGATATATTTATTTATAACACCGCCGAAAAACCTATGGATGAATTACTAAAAACGAATGCTATAATTTATAGTAATGGTGATATAATCTGGTCTAGACCTGGTATGATAAAAACCAGTTGTGTTTTCGATTTGGAAAATTTCCCATTTGACACTCAAATTTGTTCTTATAAGTTTGGAAGTTGGAGTTATGATACATCACAAATAAATTTATCAAATGCTGATTTTCCTATAGATTTAACTAATTATCAGTCAAACCAAGAATGGACTATAGTAAAAACGGAACATTATATAGAAGAAAAAGTTTATGAATGTTGTGCTGAAACCTTTCAGTCTTCATTTTATAAAATTACATTAAAACGAAAATATGGATATTATGTTTTAAATATAATACTCCCAACATTTGCTACTTCAACTCTTATGATTATATGTCTACTTATACCGTGGGATTCTGGTGAACGTATCTCATATGCTGTTACTGTAATGCTTTCTATAATAGTTTTCCTTCTTATACTATCAGAAAATCTACCGAAAACTGATACTAAACCACTATTATCTAAAATGTTAATAGGATTAGTATTTTTCGCATTATTTATCGTTTATTCAACTGTATTTATAGGGGTTATGCATGATTATACTAACAAAAATAGCAAAATAGCTAAATATATTATTTCACTTTTAGATAAATACAATCTATCATGTAAAATAAAAAGAAAAGGAAACAATGAAGCTGATTCTATAGATTCTGTAGAATCTAATCAGTCTGAAGAAGAATTACATAAAAAGGATTGTGATAATTTAGCTATTATAGTAGAACGAATTTGTACTTCCTTTTTCTTTATTATTTTTGTCATTTATTGTGCTATAATATTTTCATTAAGACCCTAAAGATTTACGAATCTTGTTTTTGTATTGAAATAGTGTATTGTAAGATTCCTTTGTAGTATACTTTTTCTAAGGTCAGTCGGATACCTTGTCATTTTTACTGTTTGTTCAAGCATTTTCAAAGCAACTATTTCCTTCCGTATCTTATAAACCTTCGTTCCGCCAATAATATATTTGATTTGGTATGGGTACTTGTTCCTTGAGGGTTCCATCTTGCGTCATTAATATTTTAACAAGGTTTTTTTTTAATTCAATTTTTTTTATGTAAAATATAGTTTATTTTTTATTAATTTTACCTAAAATACTATTTAATTTTAGTTTCTCTTTGTTTAATCTAAATTCTTCTTCGCGTAATCTTTTTAGTGTTTCCATATTTTTTTCAAAAACAGATTCCTTTAGTGTAACATCCTTTACATTTATTTTCTTCTCTTTCTCAAGTAACATCTTTAATTTTTTGTTAATATTATTTACTCTATCTGTTATACTAAATACAATCGTTTTACTTCTATTACTTAGAATATTTTTAAATTTCTCAAACCGATCTATTTCAGACGATACTAATTTATATTCTAAAGCCAGATCTTTATCATTATAGTAAGTATTTCTACAAACACCCTTTTTTATATTACCATACCATTTACACGGTTTACTACATCCATAAAAGGATTTATCCATACATTTTTTCTCCAATCTAATTGCACTTGGTACACACATACCATTACCCAAATTTGATTCCCATCTACATGGAGCACTACAACTATTCTTATCGTTAGTTAAACAATCTATAGTCTGTGTATTATTAGAAATCAATCTCAATTGTTTATCCTTTTTACACTTATTGTTATTATTATTATTATTATTATTATTATTATTATTATTATTATTATTATTATTATTATTATTATTATTATTATTATTGTTATTGTTATTGTTATTGTTATTGTTATTGTTATTGTTATTGTTATTGTTATTATTATTATTGTTATTGTTATTGTTATTATTGTTATTGTTATTGTTATTATTGTTATTGTTGTTGTTGTTGTTGTTGTTGTTGTTGTTGTTGTTGTTGTTGTTGTTATTATTATTATTGTTGGTGTTATTATTGTTATTGTTAAAATGATTTTCGTCGTAATAACTTACTTGCAAATATAAATCAAGTTCTTTTTGTTCGTCTTTTGTAAGTTTTCTTCTAAGAATATTTAATAGTTTTTTTCTAAATGAGTTGGGTGTTTTTTTCTTAGAAGCTTTATTTAATTTACTTACTAATCCCTTTCTTTTACTAGACTTAATTTTTTTAGAGGTAAGTATAAGTCGTTCCACCATTTTCCGTTGTTTGTCTGAGAATTGTGGAATAAATTTTTTGACTCTACGTTCCTTTTCTCTTTCCCTTTCCTTTTTTTCTAATGATTTAAACTGTAAATTCTTAAGTTTTTGGGTAGTTTTTTTAAGAATTTTATTTGTTTTTACTTTATTTTTAAATGTTTTATTAAAACGAGCATTTATACTTTTGGAATAGCTATTAAGAGATGAAGGGGGTTTAAACTGTTGAAATGACTGCCCAAAGGATGATTTTTGTGGTCTAAAGCGATTCTGATAATTATATAATCCTTGATACATATACTATAAAGTTATAAAAAAATATATACTATCCTATATTTATAACTATTTATTTATATATGATAGAGGACTTTTTAATGTAAATAATTTCGTCTAACTTTTTTTGTGAGGTCGTGTCCTTTTTAATTGTATCTATATTGTTATGGATTACATTATTGATAAAATGATAAGAATCATATATTTGTCTTGTGGTGTTTGCACCGGTGATAATAATACTTCCACTTTGGAACGCAGACACAGTAACTTTCTTACATTCCATTTCACCGCATCCACTACCTTTTCCTAAACAATAACCATCACAATAACATGCTCCCCTGTGTTTATATTTAATCTCTAACTTAATATTATTTTCTTTAATATTGTTATCGATTCTATTGATAATAGCGTCAATATCTGTATTCTCAAACAAACTAGAGGTTTTTACATCAACCGAAAGATACTCATGATCTGTATTCAAAGCAATATCATTATGACCTACGTCAAGTTTTATTATATTCGATATCATTTTAGCTATATCCATTTTATACTGTACACAATTAAGGTCATTAAATAGTTTCTCTTGAATATCGGCACTTAACATATTAAAATTTATTGATAGATAATTAAATCTAAAACTATGTCCAGTTGCGAACGTGATTTTATCCATATACTTACTGTTCCAATAATATTTACTATTTACACCAGGATAGATACATGGTTCATATGAAGAATAAATACCATGTTCATTAACGAGAATTTGGTGTAGTTCAGAACGCTTTATCTCAAAATCTAATTTAAAATCACTGTTAATAAGAACTATTTTGAAAAACATAATTTCTGGTTCAGGAGCACTAAACACAGATGTATCCTTAGACAAAAGGTATCGGAATAGAATATTAATAGAATTTTGTCCGATTTCTATATCTTTAATACCAGTCATAGAAATAGACCCATTATTAAACAGTTTAATATTGTTAGTAACACCATTACAACAAACTTCTATAGTAATCTGATTAAAGAAAACCTTCTTGTTTTTCTTTTTTTTCTCAGAAATATGTTTTTGCGATGTACCTTTGTTTGGTTGATTACCGTATTCTATATATTTAAAATGGTCATTTATTTCAAGTGATTCATAGACCTTCCCTATGTCTACAAGACAATTAATTTTACTTGTAGCTGTAATTGTAGATATTCTGAGGTTAGGTGGCAATTCCATCCCCTCCATTGTTATTATATTTATTATCATCTTTAAATGATATTTCAATTTTATTTAAAAAGGATATTTTTATTACATATAACCTTATGAATTCTTATGATATATTAGGAGTAAAAGAGGATGATAGTATAGAACATATTACTAAAAGATATAAAGAACTCGCAAAAAAATTCCATCCTGATAGAAATCCTTTAAATGCGGAAGAATCAACCGAAAAATTTAAGGAGATAAATGTTGCATTTATTTATATTAAAAAAAATCATAATAAATTTAGTAGATTTAATAATAATGATAATAACGATGATTTTAGGGAATTTACAGAATCATTTATAAATAAAGGAGAGTTTTTAAATAATATTTTTAAAAAGGCTAAAAATATTGATATTAATGAATTGTTTGACACAATGTATTCAAATATTAAAAAAATTAGATTCTATTATGATAATATATTTAGTGAAGTTGTAACAGACAATATTAATATTAATGTAAATGTTGAGTTGGAAGATATTTATAATAGTGAAGAAAAACTTATAAATTTGGTTAGGAAAAGGAAATGTCTTAAATGTTTCTCTAATAAAGGAACATTTTGTAATATTTGTAATAATAAAATTTATTTCGATCAGGAAAAATGTTTTGTATTTAATTGTAGTGAAAAAATTGTAGCATTCTCTGGTGAATCTAATGAAGTAAAACACAAAAGACCCGGTGATATTATTGTACGTATTATTTCAAAACCACATAAATACTTCCATATATTTGATAATTACGATATTTTGTATTATATTGTTAGTGATGATAAAAATGATATCAAGCATGAATTTGAGTTTCTGGATAAAAATAAATATACATTTGAATGCAACTATCCATTTAATGAGTCATATACAATTGAACATAAAGGATTATATATACCATACTCAGAGAAAAGAGGTAATCTTATTATAAAAATTATTCAAACCAAGACAGAAAATAATAGTAATTTTAAATTATATTTAAATACTACAAATAAACTATAACTAATGAGTTGGTTAGTAATCGGTTCTTGTGCCAGAGAACTTGCTATTATAAAAAAACTAAAAAAGGATGACCCTAAAGTAAAACTGTATTGTGTTGGGAATAATAAAAACCCAGAAATTTTATCTATCGTGGAAAATTTTTCGGTTATTTCCAATCTCGATAATTTACTAAAATTTTGTAAATTATATAAGATAAAATATGCTGTAATTGGTCCAGAAAAATACTTGGCTATTGGAATTGTTGATTTACTCGAATCTCATAATATTAAATGTATTGGACCTAGTCAAAAATTAGCTAGAATAGAAACAAATAAATTTTATGCAAGGCAACTTATTGAGAAAAATGGTTCATCTCCGTATAATCCCATTTACAAACATTTTACATCACTTAATACCCATGAACAGATAAAAGATTACTATAAATTTTGTGAAAAACTCGATTTTAAGTATGTTATTAAATCTACTAAATTGTGTTCTGGTAAGGGAGTTAAAGTATCAGGTGTTCATTTCAAAAATGATCTTGAAGGATTTATGTATACTCTTGATTTACTAAATAATAACCACACTGTTCTTATTGAAGAAAAACTTGAAGGAGATGAATTTACATTAATGAGTTACAGTGATGGTACCTATTTTTCTCATATGCCTGTAATAACAGATTTTAAACAACTAGAAAAGGAAAATAGTCCAAATACAGGTAGTATGGGATGTATTTCTTATTCTAATCATCGTGCTCCATTTTTAACAGAATCCGACATTGTGGCCGCTAGGGAAATTAATTGTAAAACAGTCGAATATTTGACCAAAGATAATAAAGAACTCTACAAAGGTATTATTTATGGTAGTTATATAAAGTGTTATAGTGGAGAAATAAAAATAATTGAATTTAATTCTAGATATGGTGACCCAGAATGTATTAATGCACTAGAATTGCTTGAAACTAGTTTATATGATATCTATAAAGGTATTATATATAATAGATTAGTTTATATTACACCTATTTATTCTAATTTGAATATGGTTTCTAAATATCTTGTTCCCAATTTTTATCCAGAAAAGAATGAGAGTATTTATGAAATTGAACCCAATTGGTACAACGCAAATAAATCTAATATTATTCTGTCTTCTGTAAATAAATACGAAAATCTAATTATTTCAACTTCATCAAGAACCCTTGTGTTTTTTGAAAAGGGTAATGATTTAAATCTTATATCTAAAAAAATTAATTCTAAACTAGAACTCACTAATTTTAAATTTAGGAATGATATAGGTCTTGAAGCGGAAGAGGATAATTCATATCTTGGTAGTGGTGTAGATATAGACAAAGCACAAAACATAGTTGAATCTATGTCACCATTTATTAAGAAAACCTTTAATAATAACTGTTTCCATAGTATTGGTGATTATAGTGGTATTATTGGTATACCTAAACAGTATAAAGAACCCGTGTTTATTTCTAGTATTGATGGGGTAGGTAGCAAACCTTCTTTCCTGTCTAAATTGACGAAAGATGTTTATAAAATTGCTGGCGAAGATATTGTTGCACATAGTATTAATGATATTCTTGTAAAGGGAGCTGATCCATTCTATTTTCTAGATTATATTGCTTGTGAAAAATTAGATAAAACACACATCCTAGATGTTATCGAAGGTATGTCCCGCACTTGTACCAAATACAGATGTCCATTAGTAGGTGGCGAAACAGCAGAAATGCCTAATATATACAATAAAAATGAAATAGATATTGCAGGGTGTATAACGGGTATAGCAGAAAGGGAAGATATTATTGATGGTAAAAAAAATATTAAAGTAGACGACCATGTTATTGGACTTTATTCTTATGGATTACATACAAATGGTTTTTCGTTGCTTAGAAAAATATTCAAAGATGTAGAATTGAATAAATCTTTTGTAGACTGGGTAAAACAACCACACAGATGCTATTATGATGAGATAAAACTATTAGATGATATTACTATTAATGGACTTGTTCATATTACTGGCGGTGGTCTTATTGATAATCCACCTAGGGTTTTGTCAGACGATAAGTGTATGAACATTTATAAGGAAAATCTTATTACACAGCATTTTAGTTATATTCAAACTCAGGGAAATATTTCAGATGAAGAAATGTATAGAACGCTAAATTGTGGTATTGGGTTTATGATTGTTTTGGATGATGAAAATTACAAAAAGGCAAAATATATATTCCATAAAAATAAAATAGAATACTGTAGGGCTGGTTATATTAGTAAAAGAACCGGAGATGCTGTAAATTTTATATAACTTTATAATAATGATTGAAGGATATGTTAAAAGTATATTAATGGTTGTATTAACACTGAGTGGTAATTTTTTTGCTGAGATACTTGGATGCAATACACAACAACTTTTATCAAGTAGTATGTTTTTTAAACATCTATTACAGCTAATATCTATTTATATTTCTATGGATATTTATGATTCTAAAATAAAACACCCTATTACTAAACTAAAAAATACATTACTACTTTATTCTATCTTTATAATGTTTAACAAAATGAATATATACTTTACAGCGATTGTTTCTCTATTAATACTCACTATTTTCATTATTAATAACTATATAGAATACTATAAAACAATAAGAAAGGAAACGAAGTTTTTAGAAAAAATAAATAAAATAATATCGAATGTTTCCCTATTTACTATACTAATTGGGTTTATTATTTATTATTTAGATAAAAAAGGAGAATATACTAAAAATTGGGATATGTACAAATTTATATTTGGAATACCTAATTGTAAAGGATTAAAAAATTGAAATTAATATTTAAAATTATGAACTCACACACACATATAAACACACCATGGCTTACTACGAAACACAGAACCCTACAGTACTTGAGGAAGCATTTATGAATCTTGCTGATAGGATGTGGGATATAGAAGAAAAATATTATTCTAAAATCTACAAATTAGATATAGATACCATTCACAATACGGCACCTGAAGAACTAGAAAAATCTGCATATAAATCACTACGTCTTATAGAACAAGAAATATCATTTAAGCCTTATAAAATGTGGTGTAGTAGTTGTAAAGATGTTATTGTTATAGAAGAAACTGCTATAAGAGCGAAACGAGAACTGTGTTATAATTTATCTTTTGTAAAGTGAAGGATAGACCCTTCTGGCTTCCAGTTCTAATAGTTCTTGTGTATGTTTTTGTTCAAGTAGGCGGCGTTCTTCACTATAATTCTCTTGAATACTAAGATTAGGATATTTTTTTTGTATACTATATGGAGTTGGTGTATTTACAACCGGTCCATGATATCTTACTTGTTTCCTTTGTTTAGGAACATAATATACCTGGGGTGGTGGTTGTGTGAAATTTATATTTATAGTATTTTTTCCTCCATTATTTTTTTTACTATGTTGGTTACTGATTTCTTTACGACTATTATAGAGACTATCAAGCATATCATAGTCTTCATAATTTTCTGATTCTCTTATTGAACTAGAACTTCTGTGTTTATCGTAGTTTACGCTAGGTGTATGACTATCTTGTCGAACTTGTTTTCCGTAGTTTATAGGTTTAGGATTCGCATAATTTTCAGGGGTTTTACGATACGGTGGCGGAGGATAATTTCCGTTTGCTGACATACTGTTATAATATTTATTATTATAAATTTTTAAATAATCAATTTATTTATTTATAATTAATTAATTACATTTTGCAGAATTATTTTATTGCTATATATTATATGGGTGGAGGATTAATGCAACTAGTAGCTTACGGCGCACAGGATGTCTACCTTACTGGTAATCCGCAGATCACTTTCTTCAAGGTTGTCTACCGCAGACACACTAACTTCTCTATGGAATGTATCCAGCAGACATGGAGAGGTTCTAATATTGCTAATGGCAGATGTGTGGCTACTATTTCCCGTAATGGTGATTTAGTTCATAAAATGTACCTTCAAATAGACGTTGGTGGTGGGTTTGCTGAACGGTCTATTTTGGACCTTATTGATGATGTTACAGTTGAAATCGGCGGTCAGTCGATTGACAAACAGAGTGGTGCTTTTATGATGGCCTGGAATGAACTTACACACACTTGCGGTGTAACCACCCGTGCTGCAGCCGGAGGTGGATTCGGCACGCCGGCGGTTGGTACGGCTGGAACTCTATTCCAGAAAATGTCTGGAAGCGTCGTGGTTTTTAACCAATCTAGATTTGTTCCACTCAATTTCTGGTTCTGTAAAAACGCTGGTTTGGCGCTTCCTCTTATCGCCCTCCAGTATCACGAAGTTAAGGTTATTTTAAACCATACTTTAACTACTGCTTATCCTGGTAATGGTGATGTTACCGGCAACAACCTATGGGTCGACTATATCTATCTTGATACCGACGAGCGCAGACGTTTCGCACAGGTTTCGCACGAATACCTTATTGAACAGGTCCAGGAGCAGATCCTCCAGACAGGGGATGGTGATCACACTTTGCGTTTTAACCACCCGGTTAAGGAACTCATCTGGTTTGCTACAGGGACGAGACCCTTATTTAATATCGCGGCGGCCACACTACCGGTTGTTGAACATAGCGATCTCGCAGAAGCGACATACACTCTAAGGCTTAATGGACATGATAGGTTTAGTGCTAGACCTCACACCTATTTCTCGCGTGTGCAGGTATACCAGCACCACAGTGGTGATGGCGGTGATAATAGTTATTATAAGATTGCAGAGAACGACCGAGAGCAGGGGTTAGAGGCCGGAGGAGGAGGAGGAGGTACTGTCCAAGATATAATGGGATATATCTCTGATAGTATTTGCGTGTATTCTTTTGCTCTTAACCCTGAAGAACACCAGCCATCTGGTACATGTAACTTCTCGAGAATAGACACAGCCGTGTTAAACACAAGCGCAGCAGTTGTCGCTGATGTTCAGGAAAATTTATCGTTCCACGACGGCCAGAACTTTGGGGGGGGGGGGCTCGACAACCCCCAGGTACCGAGAATTGTAGCGATTAACTACAATGTTTTAAGAATAATGAGTGGTATGGGTGGTCTTGCCTACTCTAATTAAATGCTATAAATCGCATTTTTATTTAAATATAAAAGAATAATATTAATAATTATCTATGATGACCAATTTAGAAGTTATAGGAAAACAGATAGACGAAACAAGACATCTACTTTTAGATAATACTAATAAATTAATAGAAAGAGATTCTCATTTAGATGATATAGAAAGACAAACTGCAAATCTTGAACTAAATTCATATCTATTCAAAAAAAATTCTAGAAAACTAAAACATAAAATGATTTGTAACAACTATTTATATATTTTCTTCTTTATTGGTGGTATTACTGCTTTAATTTTTATTATATTACTTATTAATAAATAATTTAAAAACAGTTTTAATATTATTTATAGAATGAATAGAACTCAAACATTTATTGAATCTATGTATACATTTATAGAATATTTAAGAATTTTTATTGGAAGTAGTTTTATTTTTATTTTAAGTAAACTTCCAGTGCCCCCAATTATTATTACCCCAAATAAAGTAAGAAAGGTTTCCTTTTCACCGGACAACGATGATGACGTAAGTATTATGAGTTATAATATTCACAATGGCCGTAACCAACTTTATCAGAATAGTATAGATAAAATTATTGAAGATATAGAAGAAAACCGGAAATCAATTTTGTGTCTACAGGAAGTTAGCAAAGAATTATACGTACATATAAAGGATTCACTCTGTTATAAGTATGGTTATCACGAAGATGATAAATGTGTTCTAAGTGACCATGTTTTGTTGGATAATGATATTTACTTTTTTAATAATGTGGGTATTTATAAAACTACAAGTTTCCTTATTAGTGGAATTAAAATTGGTGAAGAAGAATTGTATATTTTAAACACGCAGCTGTCTTATGATATTGCATTATATAATCAATTCTACGAATTAGAAGAATTACAGCAATATATTAGTAAAAAAGATCTTGGTGATAAAAAATTAATGGTTATAGGAGATTTTAATTGCGCGGATATTAATCTAAAAAATTATCAATTAAATATTACAGATATACTAAAGTTAGATAAAATCAAACTAGATAATACATATCCATCGGTTCTTCCTCTTGTTCCCATCGATAAGTGTTTTACAACAAATATTGATGTTAAAAACTCAAGTGTTGTAACAACTACAAATAGCACACATTTTCCGATTTGTATTGAATTGTAATAAAATTTAATTATTTTTTTATTTATTTATTAATTAATTTTAATTTTAAGGGTCATTAGTATAATGGTTAGTATGGTTGCCTTCCAAGCAATCGGTCAGGGTTCGATTCCCTGGTGACTCAAATTATATTACACGATATAGAATTATTTTCTTGTAATATATTATAAAAATGTTTGGTCTGTTGAAGAATGTGAAAAGGAGTGTGAAAAAGGGTGTGAATAAAGTGAGAAAGAGTGTTAAAGGTGTTAGGTACGGCCGTGGTGGTAGCAGTTGTGGTTCCCACCCCAAGAAACCCACTGGTGGTGCCCACTGTGGTAAGAACCACCCCAAGAAGAATAATGGTGGTATGAGACACTACAAAAAGAAGGGTAAGAGTCACAAGAAGGGTAAGAGTCTTAAGAAGAAAGGTAAGAGTCTTAAGAAGAAAGGTAAGAAGAGTCTCAAGAATAAGAGTGGTGGTAAGGGACACAATAACAAGAAGGGTCTCCACATGTAAGTAATTTATTAATATAGTTTATTTGTTTAATTTTAGTATTTTTAATAATTAAAAATATTAATCTATCAATGTTATCTAAAAAAAAATTTATACAAAAATTTAAAGCAAATGTAACAGCAGTCGTTTTAGGTTATTTAACCCGTAAATATAGTAGAAACATGCCTATTGATGAAAGATGTACGGATTGTGATCATAGAATATGTGGTATAATACATCGTAAAGAAAAGATAGAAGATAATTTTCATTTAATAATATTTAAATCTGATATCAAAGATGAGAATAAAGGTGTAACTAGTTTATCGTTTGAACCGATATCTACAAGTATTTCTATAAATGATAGGCATTACTGTTCACACTGTTCTAAAAAACTGGGTCATTCAAATGAATGTCCTATTTGTCTTGAAACAATTGAAGAAAATATTTCTACAAAATGTAATCATAATTTCTGTTTAAAATGCATAATAAACTGGATACAAATGGATAATAAACAAAACATATTATTCCAAGCCAAATGTCCTATATGTAAATCAGAAATATAGTTATAGATAAATCGATATATTTTTATAAATGGATAAACCCTATTATCCGATATATGTAAAAAAAATAGCTAGACCTGTTTTGTATATTTCTGATTCGTCTGATGATGATGAAGAGTAATAAATTAATATCTAAAATTAGTTCTCTTATTTTTTTTTGGTTTGAAAATATGGTTATCCTTTATCTTTTTAATTTTCCTAAAACTTTTATATGAATCTATAGTTAGTATAAAACAGTATATATTTTTTATAATAGATAGGTTAATTGAGAATCTACATTCTTCTTTTATTTTATATTTACCTTTACTGTTTTTTATAGTAATCATCTCTAAAATATACTCGTTAGGTTCAAGCATATTCCATTCATCTCTATCTTCCATAAATAGTGCTATTTCATAATTTGAATCTTGTTTTATACTTTCCTGTAAATGTTTTGGTACAATTGTTTCTTCAAAAAAATCCATAATCAATATAGTCTCTTCTAACTCGTCCTCTTCTTCTTCTTCATCAATTTCAACTATACTCTTTCTACAAACTGGACAAGTTTTATTTTCAAGGAGCCAGTATGTAATACATTTGTTATGGAAACAATGTCCACAATCCAATTTGAATCCTTGGTCTACCTTTTCGATACAGATGCTACAATCTGACATGGTTATAATATAAATAATATGTTTAATACTTTATATATTCAATTTTTATGATGGTGCAAGTCCTTTTGATAGATTAATCTGTGTTGTACCCATTTGTTCTGTTGGTAGAATCATATTATCTAAAGAACACCCTGGACCAACCAGAGGCAAACAAATATCTCGTTCTATTTTAAATTCGCATAGAATCGGTCCATCTGTATAATTTACAAATTGTTCTATTGTTTCAACAAGATTACTACGATTATCACATAAAATAGATTTAATCCCAAATGAATTTGCCAGTGTGGTATAGCAAGGATTATTGTTATTGATTGTAGCGGTATTTCTACCTTCAAAATAGAGTTCTTCCCATACTGTAACCATCATCTGTGCACTATTATTCATTATAGCAATTTTTACTGGAAGGTTGTATTCTTTAATAGTTTTAAGATCAGAAAGTGTCATATTAAAACTCGAATCACCATCAATTAAAATTACCATATTGTTAGGATTGGCAATCTGTACACCTATCGCATAAGGAAGACCTACGCCCATAACACCAAGAGAACCGGATGAGATTACTTTATTAGGGTATTGTGATTTAATAAATTGGTAAGTTTGCATCTGATGATTCCCTACCCCGGTTGTAAATGTAACCTTCTTATTTTTTGTAGCTGTATTAAATTCATTAATAACATCCTCCATATGTAATTTTTTATCATCCGTTTTAATTACAAATGGATAGGTTTGTTTTAGATTATTTATATTATTAATCCATTCTGTTTTTTTAGTGTATGAAATATGTTGCATTATTTGTTTCAAAAATAATTCACAGTCCATATCAAAATTATAATCAGAGTTTACAACAAAATCTAATTCTGATTCTTCAATATTAACATGAATAATTCCACCTCTACCTTCCTTTGATGCTTTAAATGCTTCAGGTGCATATTCACTGATTTTACCGGTTGTTCTGTCATCAAATCTTGAACCAAGCGCAATAATCAGATCCGCGTCCTGTATCGCATAATTTGCTGCAGCACTACCATGCATACCACACCACCTTAATGATAATGATTGATTATCATCATAAATACCGCAACCATGAATAGTAGATGTTACAGGAATATTTGATTTATTTACGAATTCTGTTAGATAATTTGAAGCGTTACTACACCCTTTACCAACAATAATAATCGGTTTCTTACTTTTATTTATAACCGATGCTACTTGTTGGATATTATTTGTATAATCTTTAATGGGTTTAACATTTTTTTTATAGTTATTAACATTTATAGCAGGATTATAAGATTGATAAGAAACACATTTAGGAATATCAATATGAACTGGTCCTTTCTTCTTATCGTTAGCAATTCTGAATGCTTCATCTACAACATATTCCATTTCATTAATATCTGTAATCTGATAAGACCATTTAGTAACATTTTTTGTAAGTTCTACGGCGGGTGCTTCCTGAAATGAATTTAGTCCTTGTGCTTCTTGTGAAACTTGTCCGCTAAAGACAACAAGAGGTGTTGAATCGTTTTTAGCATCAAGAATAGGAGTAATCATATTTGTTATACCAGGACCACTCGTAACCATACAAACGCCAGTTTTATTGGAAGATTTTGCATAACCAGTAGCGGAATGACCTGTATTCTGTTCATGTGTATTAATAAAATAATTTATTTTAGAGTTATATAGACTATCAATAAGTGGCATAACACTACCACCAGAATAGATAAACATATCAGTAACATTATTTTTACGTAATGCTTTATAAATAATACTACCACCAGAGTTTACTAATTGTAGCATTTTGTTAGAAAAACGCATAGTTATATAATAATAATAATTAAAATTTAAATCAATTTTAAGCAAAAACAAACATCCTGCCATCGCAGGTCTTACAGTTCCCGCTTATCATAGAACGACCACGCTTGTTTAGTTTATGTTTTCTGTTATTTTGTTTCATAACGCAAGACTTTGTTTTCTTACCACTCGCATGAAAGCATCTCATACATAATGCTGCTAGTTTCGGATCTTTCATCCTAACACCAATAGCCACTTTCGTTTTATTAGACGCTTTCTTTACCTTAATTTTTTTAGAACCAACTTTAACTTTCTTAGAAAGAAGCTTTCCCTTTTTCATACTCTTTGTTCTCGTACCTTTTTTTGCAACCTTTTTCGACAATCTTTTTGAAACCATATAATAGTATTGAATATTTTAATTATTAAGCATCATTCTATACATTAGAGCAACCGGAATAAGATCCTGTATAACTTTATTATCATTCTCTATACATTTTATTTGTTTATCTATATTATTATTGTTTTGTTTATCTTGAATTGTAAATTCATCATTAAAACATTCTAGTTTATAATTTATATTTTCGATCATATTATTAATTTCAAGCAAACTAAGTTCAGTTGGTTTATCCATATTATCAATCGTTTTAAGATTATTTAACATTTTATCAAATGAACTCTGGAAATTTGAAAATTTCTTTTTCTCTGTTTTATAGAGTTCCATCTATTTATAATTTAGATAATATTAATTTAAATATACCGCAAATGTCTAATAGTATGCTATATAATGAATATATACCTAAAACATTTGATGATAGTATTATTCATAAAAATATTATAAAAAAATTAAAAAATATAAAAGAATTAAGAGAAAATATAATTCTACATGGACCTAATGGTACTGGAAAATATGTACTTGCTCTAATGTTGCTTGAGAATATTTTTGGTAAAGAAATATATACTAAAACCGAAAATGTTATTACAACTGGTAATAAATCATTTACATTATATAGTAGTAACTATCATTATGAATTATATCTCAAGAATTCTTATATTAAATATTCAGAAATTAATACAATCATAGAAACACTTGGTAAGAATAGAAATATTGTTAATAATGGAAAGAATGTAATTCTTATCAAGAATAGTCAATATCTAAATAATGAAAACTTATTTCTTATAAAAAAGTCTATTGAAAAACAAAAATTATATTTTATACTAACAACTAATAAAATAAATTCGTTGTTTATAGGGGTAAATTCAATTTTTATGTGTATTCGAATTCCTTGTATAGATTCCAAAGAATTATTAACACTTGTTAAAGAAACTAAAAAAAAAGAAAAAATAAAAATTTTAGTGAAGGATATCAAGGAAATTATATACAATAATAAATCAAATCTTACGATGATATTATATAATCTAAAAATTTATAGTTTAACTGGTGAATTAAACTATGAAAATATATTGCATACTAAACTAGATAAAATCCTAGAATTAGTTTATAATAGAAAAGAAGAAAATATAATACCTATAAGAAAACTCTTATACAATGTATGTACTCACAATATTAGTCGTTATGAAATTTTAAAATATTGTTTTAATGATGCTGTAAAAAAATTAGATACACCACAAAAAAAAATAGGACTACTTAATTTTACGAATGAAATTAATATAAAATTATCAAGTAGTTTTAAAACTACTATACACATTGAATACTATTTAATTCATCTTATGAGTATTATAAAATAGTACAGCAATTCTTTTTAATAATTTTTTCTTCTATTTCTAAGTCTGCTCTAATAGTTGTATTTATTTCAGTATCAAAATTTTTGGTTTTTAATATACGGTCTATAATAGCATCAAATGTTTCATCTACATTATCATTATCTTTTGCTGAACATTCCATTGTAATATAGTCATATTTTTTAGAAATATTTGTTACTTCATGTTTATGTATCATCCTATGTTTTTCAAGATCTGTTTTGGTTCCAACAATAATAATAGGAAGTTCTGATTTATTAAAGAAATTTATTTTATCTATCCATTTTTCTATACTATCATAACTATTTCGGTTTGTTATATCATAAATTATCATCGCTCCATCCAGATTCCTAAAATAAACATTAATCAGATTTGCAAATTTTTCTTGACCTGCCGTATCCCATAAATATATTTTTATATCTCTATTCCCCCTTCTAACTGATATATAATGAAAATCAACCCCTAGTGTTGATGAAAATGTAGGATTAAATATGTTATTATGTTTTCTATTCAGCAGTGCTGTTTTTCCAACATTTGTATCACCTACTAAAATAAGTTTTAATTTATTCTCCATATATATTACATATACCAAAAGTTTTTCTGTGATATTTTGTAATACCGTGTTTTTTAATAGCATCTATATGTTTTTTTGTACCATAACACATATTGTTTTTCCAGTCATATACATTTAATTCTTCATTTTCATCACATAGTTTTTCAATATATTGATCATGATAAACCTTCGCAAGAATACTAGCGGCTGCTACTGGAACAAATTTTGAATCACCTTTAATTACACACGTATGAGGTATACTTGTATTTGTAGTATCTGTATACATTTTAAATTTATCACCATCTACAATAACATGGTCCACCAATACATTTAGTTTATCGAGCGAATTATGCATACATTTATAAGTTGCATTAAGAATATTAATTTTATCTATAACTGTATTATCCAATTTAGTTACTGAATAGTCAATCGCATATTCTTCAATATAATCCTTTAGCATAAGTCTCTTCCTACTTGATAATTTCTTTGAATCATCTACTATAATATTAGTATCACTTGGGTCTATTTCTTTCGGCCATACCACCGCCGCAGTAAATACCGGTCCAGCAAGACATCCGCGCGCTACTTCATCGACACCTGCTTCGACTTCATCTTCATAGAAATATGCTTTCATTTATAATTATATATAGTTATTTCTTTAATTCGTTTCCTTTTTTTTTAGCTTAATAATATAGTATAATCCAAAGTAGGGTGGCATATTATTGTGTGGTTTACCACCACCAACAGATTCAAAATCTACATCAATAGAACCTTGTAAATTATTTTCTGATACAGTAGGTATAAATGAATTACATTTAGTTGATATTCCTAATTTACTATCAGATAAACATGATTCGTTATAAACTGATTGAACTGGGTCAGTTTTTAAAATAGAACAATCTACCCTTTTATTATATACACTTGGGTCAAATGGTTTATTTTCGACAATACTCTTGACTTTACCATCTGTTCCTAATGGTGCACCATATGTATCTACACCTACTGTAAATTCTTTGTTATTTGGGCAGGTATAGGTAGTCTTTTTATAATTATCTCTTCTAGGCATCATACAAACATATGGATTTTTCCAAAAATCTATTTTCCTATAATCTTCAACCCATAGACCTCCTCCGCCCCTACAAGCCTTTATTGCGGCCTTTTGATCAAAGTCCTTCCTCCAGCCAGCATAACAACAAGGACCCCCGACCCACTTATTGTACCTCTCGGGTCCCCATTTAGGGTGGGTGAACAGTTTAAGTATCTTACTTGGACATCTCCCAGCATCTGGACCACCACTAATATGAAATCCTGGTGGACATACATTATTTATGTTTGGTATTTTTGTATCATTATAGAGTTTGTTTCCAGTGTCTAACATATATGGATTAAAGTTATGTGAATGTTTTGGCATATCACTTTCCTTTAATGTTACTGTCTCTTTACCTCCTGGAACTCCTAATTTAAAATTGTCTCCTGAACCTATAACAAATTTATCCCTTAGGTCTGGTGTCCCATTCTCTCCATCACATACCGCCCAACCTTTAGGTATTTTTTTTATATTACCATAATACCATACGACTTGTCCTTCAAACCAATAGTGATTTAATCTATATAAATCTTCTTCTGTTATTTTAAAATCAATACTATTATCTTTGTTTTTATATCTAATTTCAGTTTCATCTTTATATGGAATTTCCGACATAAAACCTAAATCTTTATCGGTTATACAGTATCCATCTATACAGAGTTCTTTAGTTTTTAACTGTCCGTCTAATTCTAATTTTTCTTTAAGGATAATTGTATTTGTTGTTGTTAGGTATTTCATTTTTAAATAATAGGACAAAGAGGTAAAATATTCGTTCGATAAATATCTTCTAAATAAAAATACTATAATTAGTATTATTACATAAATATACATTATAATAATAAAATATAAAATTAATCACAATTAAGATACACAGGTGGAACTCCAGCCTTTTGTAGTTTGTCAATTAGTTCCGTGCATCTATCTATTTTCTTAGTTTTTGGTTTTGTCTTCTGTTTTATAGGTGGTTCTATTGTTACTGGTGGTTTATAGTTTACATTTCTCATTAAAAATATAACTCTATAAAATGAAGGCATATTATCGTGTGGATTACCAACAGCAGTATCATTATTTAAACATGGTGTTCCTTCATATTTTGTTAGATAGCTAAAAATCCAATTCGGTGTTGGATAAAATCCTATTCTGGATTCATATAATTTTTGTTTAGGGGTTATTTTAGTAGTTGTTCCTGAGTAACAACATTTACAAGGACCACAATCACCACCTTTTTCATTATATTCATATTTTAGTCCGTCTTCTCTATCAGTTCTTTCACAAACTTCTTTGGGTTTTTTATCAAGAGCAAGTAAATTTAGGTCATCTTTCGACCATTTATAACACTTTTTTTTATCATCTTCTTCTTGACTCGGTTTATTCCAAAATAAATCATGAATTTCCTTGTATTTGTTATAACATACTTTATTGTCTAATGTTACTGAAATATTTTCAGGAGATAATTTAAAAATTCCCAAAGATTTTCTTGGGCCGCCTCGTTTCCCCTTTTTCTCCCACGTCCAGGACACCGCTTGAAAGACATTATAGTTAATAGGTTGTGCCTCCGTCGCATCCGTATTATGGCAATTTTTACAGGCATTACCAGTAGGTCCAACATAATAATCATTGTTAGATTTTACGTTTGTTTTAACAAATTCTGGGTATAAATTTGTTTCTGTTCCTAGTTTATTTCCATTCTCGTCTTTAATAAGTATTGATTTCATCCACATTTTTGTTTTATCTTTTATATTAATTTCACTTTCCCAGTGTCTTGTATCTCTAAAATATATACAGGTATTACTACACACACCAGCAACACCACCAGAACCCACATTATCTTGTCTAAATCCAACCGCTTTAATTTTATCTTTATTTTCATATAAAATATCATAAAATGGAACTGGTTCATAAATATCAGTATCTATAAATTCTATTTCTTTTTTTAGGGATTCTTCTCCTATTTCTTTTTTTGGGGGTTCTTCTTCTATTCTTTTTTTTAGTTTTTCTTCTTCTATACTTTCTTTTGATTGTTTTGATAATTTATTTCTGTATTCAATTCTACCATTACTATCTTTCTTAGTTGCATAAATATTTGAAACACATTCCTGTAGATTATTTCCAGGTATATAATCCTTTCCTAATTTTAGTGGGTTTCCATAACCATCAGTTTTACACATACTTGCAACTCCATCGCCGTATTTGCCTAAATGGTCTCCATGTCTTCCATATCTTATATCTCCTACCTTTTCTGGTTTACTCGTATCTAATTCCTTTGCCGAAGAAGGGAAAGCCATATTATGATTGTGTCTAGGTAATTCAGCTAATGTAAGAGAATGAGTTTTTTCTCCACCTGTATCATCCTGTTTATATTTTGTTCCGGCACCGACAATAAATCTATCCTTTAAATTGGGTGTACCATTTTCTCCATCGCATACATACCAGTTAGGTGGTATTTTAGATAGTTCTCCTGAATAGGCAATAATAGTTCCATCATTCCAGTAATTTTTTAGATTCTGTAAATCCGAAACATCAATACATTCTCCATCCTCATCTGGTAAACACATTTTGGAATTATAATGTAGAGGGAGTGATTTAAATGCAATAATATCTTCCTGGGAAATCTCTTTTTTACCTATAACCAGTTTATTACCTTTTTTTATGGTAATTCTATCCTTTGATATGATATGTTTATTATTAATCTCGCCTACTTCTAAATTAAGGGGTGTATTAAAGGTTTTATAGTTTTCTCTAAAACTACCAAATATTAGTAATAAAATAAATATAACTAAAATTGGTATTAATAATTTCATTATTATAATAATAGATAATTTTACATAAATTTAATCAAACAATTGTTTCTTTTACCGACGCCCATTGTTTTTCCAATTCCTCTAATTTATTAACCAAAGATAGGGATGGATCTTTATAATTCGGGTCTGTTTTCATAACATAGTATAAAGAATCGTATGGTGGTAAATTTTCATGACCTTTATTCTTTCCTGTATCTGATAATTTATTAGAAAAGGTATTTTTATGTTTATGAATATCACCTACATTATCTTTCGTACTTATTGCTGCTTTAATTCCTAATTTTTCATTTCCATCACCAGAACCTGGATTATTAGAAGGTAATACGTGATAATGTTCGGGTATTTCATCTATAGTTAAATGATGTTTATTGCTACCACCGGTTATTGTTTTTTTCCTACACATTCCATCACTTGGAGTTACTGTAAATAATTTCTTATCAGAAATATCATCATACCATAATAGACATGTACCATCCTTTTTAATATTATATCCTGTACAGTGCATCAAATCATTACAATGTTCCTCGCAATTATTACTACTTAATTTACCATTATCTTGAATAAATCGGTTAATTAATCCAAATTTATTCCCACATAAACCGCTCCCTATTGTTTTATATTGTTTTCTATAATCTATATCAGAACCTAATATAAATTTATCTCTTAAATCAGGTGTTCCATTTTCACCATCACATATCTGCCATCCATCTGGCAACATACCTAAATCACCATTATAAATTGTTATAGTTCCTGGTGGCCATAGTTGTTTTAGATAACGTAACTTCTTTTTTTTTATACATTCCTGGTCAATACAAATAGAATCTTTTATTTTAATATGAAGTTTATCTAAACGAATAAGGTCGTCTTTAGAAAGACATGCATTATCTATACATATTTCTTTTGTATCAAAATTGTCACTAATAGAACATTCTTCTGCTTTGATAGTAATGTCTTTGTGAGTGTTTAGATCAACTAGAATTAAACCTGAACCAGTTAATTTCCCAACAAAACCTTCCCTATTATTAATATATACTAATCCGATTAGTATAATAGTAATAAGTAATATGAAAAAACGAAACATTTATAATAAGAGAATATTTTAAATCATATTTTTAATAAATAAAAATTCATGAATAAAATATGGAATAAGATATAACACAGCATTTAGATTTACAAGTGAAATAGTAAATACCAATAAAGCAACTAACTTACTAAATTGTTTAATTAATTTATTTGATACCATTTTTTTATGACTTACATAAACTCTAACTAGTAGAAATAATGCAATAAACCATGACGCATCATGACCAAATTGACATATCATACTTTTTTTAGTTTTGGTATTATAAATAGGGTGGAACATATATCTATATTTAAAGTAAGATAAAGGGTGTGCTATACTATAGGTGGTTTTAAAATAATTTAAAACGTATACAACATAAACAGCTAATACTACCGACAAACAATAACTCATACTATTTACGAGTATATTTTTTTTTATTCGTCTTTTTCTTTAATTTAGTAATCCTTTTCTTCGTTTTCTTCTTCGTTTTTTTTAGATGAATTACTAATGAATCATAGCCACCAATAAAATCCCGTTTTTTTGGAGTTTCTTTTATAATTCTTGGAACTGTATAAAAATCACTTGGTATATCTTTTATATATTGTTTATAAAATTCTGAATCAGAATCATAAAACATATAGTTTATATTTTTTTTATCAAGTAACATAATTGAATTTTTACAGTACCAGCAATGGTCTTTCCCGAAAATAAGATACATATAGGTTTACTATATTATAATCCAAACTTACTAAAAAAACCATCAATGTAATAGCATATACCTTTATAAACCTGTTTAATTTGTTCTTTTACCACTTCTGGTTGTTTTGTAAACATATTATAGGTTTCATTTTCTTTTAATAACCATTCTTTTTCTTCTAAACTATTTTTAATTAATTTTAATTCTTCATCATCATATACATTATTTTTAGGAATAAATGTAGATTTTGAAATAAATTCTGGATTCTGATTATTATTTAGTTTATATTTTTGAATGTTAGGGTCTGGTCTTCTATATCTACCAGGGATACGACTAAAACTACCATCTTGTGTTATATCCTGAACGAAGTTTTCCTGTTGTTTTATATTAAACATATCCAAAAAAGTTTTAATTTCATCATTCCGTATATAGGATATAATATAAATACACACACAACTATATATTATATTAGAAATACAGAACCCATATAAATTTAGTATCATTAACATTATAAAACAGAGTTTGCACATATTTTTTACCATTTTACTAATTTCTGAATCCTTTTTATTTATTGTTAATAACTTATCTGCTAACAAGTATAAAAGATATAGAGTTATAAAATAGATCATTATAATACTATATTATAAATTATTATAATAAATATTTATAAAAAAAAATCATATTTATATAATGGATGATATTTGGAATACACATACATTACTTGTAAATAAAAATCTGATTAAAGAAAACAAAAAGAAGACGCTAAAGGAACATGGAAGTATAATAAAAAAACTTAAACCAAGTAATAATTATAAATTTGATGAACACCATGAGACTTTTACACACAATAAAGTTACTAAAAAAATATCAGATTTAATAAGAGAAGGTCGCTGTAACAAAGGGATGAAACAGAAAGATCTGGCTGGAAAATTAAATATACCTGCAAAAACAATTGTTCTATACGAAAATGGTTCTATTATACCTGATAATAATCTTATGGGTAAAATAGAACGTGTATTAAATATCAAAATCCGTGGTAAGTTTTAAAAAAAAAAATAGTTATATAAATGTATGGGAATAAATGGACTAAATTTATTTTTGAAAAACCATATCCCTGAAATAACAAACAAAACTGATTTATCTGAACTACGATATAAACGTGTAGGTATAGATACAAGTATTTATCTATATAAATATAAATATAATGATAATAATTTAATTGAATTATTTTTGAAACAAATATATCGTCTAAAACTTAATGGAATAATTCCTATATATATCTTTGATGGTATTCCTCCTATTGAAAAAAAAAATATAATATTAATGCGAAAAAAAAAAAGAGAAGGACAATTTTTAATGATAAAAAATTTAGAATTACAAAGAACTAAATGCAAAAATTTATTTGATACTATTCATATTAATACACAAATTGAAAATATTAAAAAAAAAATAGTAAAAATTAATAATCAAGATATTATTAAATTGAAGGAACTATTAAAACTATGTGGTGTAGATTATATACAATCTGAAACTGAATCGGATTTACTATTTAACACTCTTATTAAATATAGATATATTGACCTTGTTTTATCTGAAGATAATGATATTATTGTTAATAGTGACACTAAACTGATTAAATTTTTTAATGTTTATTCTAATAAAGTTATCATTTATGATAGAGAATTTATAATTAATCGACTTAAATTAAGTAGTTTGATGTGGATACATTTCTGTATATTTATGGGTTGTGATTATTTTAAAAAAATACCATATCCATCTGAGAGTATTTATAGAATGGTAAAAAAGAATGAAATAAACTATTTAATTAATAATAGACTTAAATTTGATTCTTATCAAAAAAAATCTTTTAAAAGAGCTGAAGAATTATTCCTTTTAGTACCAGAAATTATTAATGAAGTTATTTCCAGTAAATTTGATGAAAAATTACTAATTAAATTTATTAAACAAAACACCCATTTGAATAGGACAACTATTGATAATATGATTTCTGTTATTACCTAATTTACTTTTTTATCCATGATGTATACGTTTTTTCATTCTTTGTTAAAGGTTTGTTATCTACACTTAGGTATATACCCCCTTTATGTGATTCGGTTACTCCTTTACAAAGTTTCGAAGTAGAACAAACATCTAAAGCTTGTTTAACTGTATTATATTTTTTTCCAACTTGTTGTGGGAGTGTTGGATTTGCATTTTCTTCTTTATTTCGTTTCTTTACAGGAACTTTTAAAATTAAGTCTGTTTTTTTTCTACCAGGTAATGCACCATCAATTTTTTCCCATTTGCTATAATCGATTTCATCTATATCATGATCAACACAGATATCATAATCTATTTTAGGTTTTGTTCCTAACTTTTTATTGGTTTTTATTGGACAAACTAACCTATTCTTAGAACTATTTTGTTTAACTGTTTCGTTTGGTTTTCGAACTATACATTTGTTAAATATTTTCTCTTTTCCTGTATTAGACCTATTTTTAAATGGGAATATACATTTATTACCAGTTTTAGTCATTCTTTTATTTTCTGGGAAAGGATAGAACCCAACCGTTTTAATCTGGCCTTTTTTAACATTTAAATTTTCATTATTTATATCCTTATCATAAACACTTGTTGCACATATTAGACCTTTATCTGTTTCTTTATATTTATCATAACTAGTACCATCTGTATCAATATATGGGAAACAACAATACCCCGGTTTAGTAGGTATACCGTATACATTTTTATGTTTCTTTCCCATAGTGTCTACATCAGATCCAAATATATCACTGTTACATTTCCCATCATAACAGAACCCATATTTGGTCATCACATTATTATTATCTACTTCGGTCGCACATATATATCCATTATCTTTATCCTTATGTAATATACACTGTGTGTTTAGAAAACTATTACCCTTTACTCTGAATGGGAAAATACATTTACCTTCCTTTATATTTTTATCTTTTATTTCTTCGCCCTTAATATTTTTGATCTTTCCTACTTTATCTTCAAATTCATCATTCTGGTTTTTAGCAGCCTGTATTTCTTCATCCGAAAGGGTATATTTAATGTCTTCTATTTTAGTTAATGGTTTTTTTATCAAATCAAGGTCTATTAACTTAGAGTTACCTAATGTAATCGGCCACATATTTAATGTTGTGTTTTGTGAAAGATACATATTTTTTATATCAAAAATAGAGTTTACATATTTCATATATTTGTCTCCTTCAACTAATACATTAGTACCATTTTCATTATATAAATATTTACCCATTAGTATTTCTTCTCTTTCTAATAATGAAAATAAGATTTCTTCTGTTAATTTAGAGATATATCTTCTTTTTAATCCAGATTTTAATACTAAATTACATTTTGGGAAGTTAATTTCTATTTTTTTTCCATTTATTTCTATTTCCCCCTTTTTATTAGGGGAAGGAGTTGCATGTTTTGTTGCTCCACATTTTTTTGTTTTGTTAGTTAATCTATTATTATTTTTAACGGTTTTTATTGAACTTTTACTTATAGTTATATTATTAACTATAAAGGTTATAACTTTGAATAGTCCCTTTCTTTTTTTAGTAATATCTATTTGACTAATAATATTATAAATATCATCTCTTATTGTATCTATTTTTTTGGTTTTTGCTGAGAAAAATAATTTTAATTCACTTTTTAGGTTATTATACATTTCATCATCGGATTTATAGGATGACATAAATTTGGTTGAATTATTTTCATCTGAATTATTTGCATCAAGTTCAAATTCATAATTGAATTCTATAAAACGTAATTTATGTACGTCTTTATTATATTCTACTCTTTCTAATGGATGGAAACTTCCATCTGTTAATCCTATGGCAAAAATTATATTATCTTTTACAATTAATGAATTCGCCTCGCCACCAAGTAGTTTTATAAGTTTTCCATATTTTATAAGTTTCAATTCTGATATCTTTTTTTTAGAAATACCTTCGGTTTTATCTATACCATATGCTCTGGTAAACACGATTCTATCATTTTCTAACATAACCCCAATACCCTTGAAATTTTCATCAATTATATGATGTTTAATTTTGTCTTTTATAGATGAAACTGGTTTAAATTTTTTATAATTAATTTTGTCATAAACTGTTTTGTATAATGAATCGTCTAATTTCCAATCACAGTTATTTTTAGTAAAGTAATATAATCGTTTTACGTAATTTAATAAAATTCCATTGGTATAATTATTTATCTTTTTGTCAAATACAGTTACGAATGTTGGTTCAAATACATCCTTCGATGATTTTGCTATAATAATAGGTTCATAGTATTGATTATATTTATATAAAATACAAATCTTATTCTCATCCTTGAATGTATCTTCATAAACAGGACAATGTGTATAGAGGTATTCTACCTTGTTTTTTATTACCTTTTCAAAAATAATTATATTTAGTCCTTTTTCAGAAGAAAACCAATCTTGTTTTCTTGATAGGAGGTCTTTAAATATTATAGGGTCTTTGGGTATATTCATGTCTCCACAATATTTTTTAAAATTTTCAAATGCACCGATAATATTTGTTAGTTTATTATATAAATTTTTGGTTTTTACTAATTCTATTTTATCTTTAATATCATTTCTTAATGGAGAACTATTTAAAATAAAATCCAATAATTCTGGATATTCTTTACACCATTTTATTACTAATGTATCATCAAGATTGAACTTATCAGATGAGAATAGATTAAGTAGATCACCATTATTTAATCCTAAAAATTCAACTGGACCTAGATTTTTAATTATTTCTTCAACAAGTCTTATCGCAGACCATTTAGATTTTATTCTTTTTTGGTCATGTGTGTCATCATCTTTATCACCTTTAAATGAAGCCATTGCTGATAAGAATGATGTGTTAATATTTTGTTTTACCCCTTTTCTTATAAACTGAGAAGTTCCATCAATTAGTCTGGAGTCATCTATTAATTTTTCGTTACCATTAAGTAATATATTAAGTCTTTTATAGAGTGCTCCTAGTTTACCTTTATCAAGTGGGAATTTATCTTCACCTTGTATATATTTATCTTCAATGCGAGATTCTATATCTTTATTTTCTTTAAACACATAGGTTTCTTTTTTTAATGTTGTTTCATAACTTTTACCTTTATGTAATCCCTTTGTAATGTTAATAATAAATCCAGGTCTTATAAACACTTCTAATTTAGTTAATTTATCATATACTTCTGGACCATCTTTTGTAATAATATATACGTTATTTTCTTTGGTCATTTTTTGATTTGTAAGAAGTATAGTATCATTTTCTTCTAGTTTAATAGAACCGGTTTCTTCTAGTTTAATATAACCTGTTTCCTTTTTTTCTTTTGTTAGCATCGTTTCTTTTATAGTTCCATCTATAACTAGAGTTTTAAGGTCGAGGTTTTTATCGATTGCATAATTGATATCAGTAATAGCACATTTGGATCTTTTTATAGAACTTCCTTCCTTCTTGAAACAACATGGCATACACATATTTTTAGGATGTAATTTAGAAGCTAATAATCCAGGATAAGCTTCTAATTCGGTACCTTCCAAGTATTTTAACCATTCTGATGATTTATTTACCTGCTCTTTTTTATCCTGCCAATATAGATTATCACCACCTAGACGTATTATAATAGTATTATTACCACCAATTTGCCCTTTTTCATCAATAACTTCTCCTTCACAAAAAGGACATTTACCCTTATTTTTTATAAATTGGTCATCCGTAAGAGCAATATTATCCCTAATACACCATATACGTGGACATATAACAAAATGTTTATTTTTGGATGAAGACCCCCATTCGATATACTTTAATTGTTTAAAACCATCTGGATTTATTTTTTCAAAATTATTAAGTTGGGTTTTGGTTAATAGAATTGGTTGTCTCATTGGAGCCGCACCACAACTTTTAGTATAGGTTTTAAGGGTATCGCTTTTAAAGTTAAAAAGTTTATTATCTCTTTTACGCATTTCAGACATATAGTTCCGAATCGACATCTTTTTTAACTGTACCTGTTCAAAATCTGTAGCACTATTATCATAGTCTTCAACATTATCGTTTTCATTTTCTCCATCATTATCACTATTATTATCACTGAGTGATACATTATTAACATTGTCTTCTAAATCAGCAAAATCATCATCATCATCATCATCGTCTTCTTCATCAATTTTACTTTCTTTTACTTCAAATACAAATTCATCTTTTTTGGGGTTAGTTTTAATTTTAGATTTTTTAGAATCCTCAAAAACAAAATTTATAAATTCTCTAATTTGTTTTATTATTAAAAAACTATCGCAATTTTTTGCATCTATATTAAACATTTCTTCCTTTCTATCAAATGAAATTACTATATTAACATCAATATCTAATGGTTTTTTTTTCAATTCTTCAGCATCCATTGTTTCATTAATAATCGTTAACATCTGTAGTGAATCTGTTTCTGAAAGATTAAATAGTTTTTGTGTTTCATTAATCCATGTCTTTCTAAAATTGGATACACCCAGCTTATTATCATTTTTTATTTTTAGGAAATACCTCCGAATATTTTCAAATGAAGTAAAGTTATTTACTTTCTTGTAATTAATATAAATTTTATTTTGTTCCTTCTCTTCTGGTGTTATTTTATAAACAAAGTTAGTATAGTTAGTAATATTATTATTTAATTTAAGAAATGAAAGTTTATTATCATTCATATTTTCTATAAAATCTGTTGTTAAAAGGTCATCTAGTTTAATAGTTATATGTTTTACAAAACGTTGTATTATTTTATTTGAGAATTTTAATAGTTTTACTATTTGTTTAAAGTTAATTTCTTTATCTAGATACCTAACAACGATTTTATCCTTAAAAAGTTGTATATCATAGTATTCCTCATTGTATTTTATTTTAAGAATTAGATATTCATGGTTCTTTGCGTCTAGTTCTAATTTTTTATTAATTTTTTCTTTATTAGATAGTTCGCTATGTGTCCATTTTTCTAGTAAACTCCTTTCAATTGGGTAGCTATATAATTCTGGATCATATTTAACAAAATAGTTTTTAGGTTCTTTAAACCCACTATTTACTATCTTGGGAGTAATTTCATTTTTATATAGTTTATATAATTCGGAAGTATTTCTAGATTTATATTTGCAGAAAGTTACTACATCATCAAGAACTATATTATTAAAAATATTATAAATATCTATATCTATCTGTTTTCCAGAAAATACAACATTTTTGTATATTGTAGATTTATTCTCATTTAATTCTTCCATATCCTGTAGTTTGTTTTCGATTTTTACCAAATCTTTAATTATTGTCTTATAATTTTCAGATGTTGTTGGGTCTTTTTTGATAAATGGGAAATATATTTGTTCAATATATTCAAAATTTGGAGTTACGACATCTTTTAGTTCATTATAATCGGTTAAATAAATCGTATTGTTGTTAATCGTATTATAGTGTTGTAATAAATGGTGTGAACAATCCTTAAATGTACTTAGTATATCAGGGTCTCTTATAGGTTGTGAAAGATCACATTCCAAAATATGTTTAGTATTATCGACATTATACTGAATACCTAATATATCATTATAACCAGTAATAGTATTATCTTTGCAGGTGAAGGTTTTGTTGCTACATAGTTCTCTAAAATTATATTGTTTTTTTAATTTAATTGATTCATATTCAGAAATCTTTTTTTTATTTACCCATAGGTGTTGGTGTTTTGGTATATAATTATCACAATAAATTAGAATTTTCTTTTTAATAATATCAATAGTATCGTTCAAATTGATTAAAGCTTTAACCAGAACAGTATCTTTTGTTATTTTTTTAGTATCTATATAATATTGTTCAAGTAACTCCTTTTCATTAATAGTAAACTTATTTAATTCAGAAACACCACCATTATTAATGCGATTTACTAATACATCTATTTCAGAAAATGAACCAACAAAAATATATTTTTTTTTTGTAATTGTATTTTCAACTGTAAATATTTTGTTTTTATCAGACATATCTAATATATTAACATATTATAAATAAATTATAAAATACTATTGTATGTCATCAAGAATAAAATTAGATAAAAATAAAAGAATAATGTTGTTTATATTTGGTTGTCTTTTTGCTAGAAGTATACCAATAATTATTTTAAAAAAAATACCTAAACTGTCTATAATTATAGTTCTATTCTATTTGGGAATAGGACTCTCCTTTTTAAAAACATTTCTGTTTTCTAAATTAGAATATGGATTTTTTGGTGGAAAGGTATGGTGGAATAATTTAAGACTATTCCATAGTTTGATTTATCTTTTATTTGTGGTATTATTTATAACGACTAAAAAACTATATATAAATTTATTAATATTTGATTTAGTAATATCATTACTATCAGTAATAAATAATTATGTCTAGTCTATAAGAGGGGTGCCTGTAATCATTGTACCACAGTATTCGATTGGGTTATTACTAAAATCTTGTTTAGTATAAATATTATTATCAATGGCTACTTTTAATAGAAATATCATATTGTCCCAGAATTCTTGATTGTGACCGATTGATTCTGTCATAAGATGTGCAAGTTCATGAATACCAACAAAGGCGATTGTATTTATATCTACCAAAGTATTTAACCCATCTTTGGATCTTAGACAGAATACAATTTTTTCACCTTTATTAATAGAATAGGATGTATGTTTATTACCAGGACTACTTTCTGATATATTATTTTCATTATAATTACTATTTAGGCGTTTAATGTCTATTTTAGTTTGTTCGGTATAACCAGAGTCGTCTGATTCTGCGTTTTTTACACAAATAGCAATTAATTCTTTAAATTTACTATTTAGAACATCCATTAAATTTGCGGCCTCTTCTTTATCTGGTAGGTTTCTTACTAAATAGTTCCTACCTTTTACGTTAATATAAACAACATCTAAAGATTTGTTTTCAAGGTGTACGTAAAATACAGTAATAACTATTAATAGTAGAAAAAAAGAGACAAAATCTTGCATTATATATTAGTATAGTATAATAATTTAATTAAAATAAAATTTGAAGAAAATTAATCAGATATATATAAGTAACACTTCCCCCATCATCATGACCGACACGATTGAACTTCAGATGCTTGACTGGAAATACTATGATGAAACACAGTTTAGTGAATATAAAAGGGATGGAGAAATTAAAAAGAAAATGATAGGTTCTAAATTTATTATACAGGGATTTGGTGTAGATGAAGAAGGTAATTCGGTTGCTATCAACGTAAGAGATTTCCCCCCTCATTTCTATATCGGACTAGATTCGTATATTTCAAGAGAGAAACTGGATATGTTTGTAAAAACGATTAAAAACAAACTTCCATTTTACTGTAAAAATGATATTGATGATAGTTATGATATTGTTAAGAGGAAACATTTCTATGGATTTGATAATGGTAACGAATATCCATTTATCCGTATTCTGTTTAAGAGTCTAAAATGTTTTACTTGTTGTTCTAAAATACTGGAAAAGGAGTTGAAAGTTCCTGGATTTCCTAAAAAAATTTATAAACTATATGAAACGAATATTCCTCCTCTACTTAGATTTATTCATTTTAAAAATATTAAACCAGCAACCTGGATTTCATTTAAAAAATCAGATATAGTCAAATCATTCGGAAAAAGGAAATATAGCACAAATGCTGAATATGATATAAATTGGAAGAATATTATTCCGATTGAGAAATCTACATTTGCACCTTTCAAAATCGCTTCCTTTGATATCGAATGTGATAGTAGTCACGGTGATTTCCCTCTACCTAAAAAAACGTATACTAAATTGTGTAGAGAAATACTTTATAATATCAATAAGAAAAAGAAAAAGATTGATATTAATACACATATTTATAACTATATTAAAGAAGCATTTTCGGATAAAGTAAAAGATATTGATAGGACTATTAGTCGTATTTATTCAAAAAATAATACGAAACCATCAGAAATGAAATTGAAAATAGCATCATCCAAATTGTTAGAGTTATATAATCGGAAAGAAACCTATGATATATTGGCAAATGACATTCTATTGATGTTTAAAAATGATGAAAAACATATTCAGGAATTGATAGAAGACGCGTTCTGTGATATTTCAAATCCAGAAGAGAAGACCAATTTTGATATTACTACTATTTACACTAAACAAAATAAGAAACCACCACTATCCTATATTAAGAAGGCTTCAGTCCAAGTTATTAAACTATATAATAAGTATATTAATTCTTCCGATAATGAAGAGAGATTGGATGATATTATTTCAGAATTTGCAACATTTCTGAATTTGACAAAGGTGGAAAGAACCGAGAAATATAATAAACATGATTTGAATATTATCTATCTACTTATAGACCAGATATCGATTACATTAAATAAATATTTTCCAGAACTAGATACTTCTAAGGAGGTTATGGTTAAACGGTTTGATAACTACATGTCTCAGATCCTACCAGATGTAGAGGGAGATAAAGTGATTCAGATTGGTACTACTGTTCAAAAATATGGTGAAACTGATTGTTATCTTAAACATATCCTTACTTTAAATGGTTGTGAGGAAATAGATGGATGTATTGTAGAATCGTTTGATAATGAAGAAGAAATGCTATTGAGATGGAGTGAATTTATTCGTGAATTAGATCCAGATATTATCACTGGTTATAATATTTTCGGGTTTGACTATACCTATATGATTGAACGAGCAGATGAACTTGAATGTATCGACGATTTCTGTAAAATGTCTAGAGAAATCGATAAGGTTTGTCCTCTTGTATGTAAATCACTATCCTCTTCTGCACTTGGTGATAATACACTACGGTATATTGATATGGATGGTAGGGTTCAGATGGATCTTCTAAAAATTATTCAACGGGACCATAATCTTCCATCCTATAAACTAGATTATGTAGCTGAAAACTTTATTAATAATAAAGTAGTGAGTTATTCTGATAATAAAATTATTATTAAGGGTATTCTTTCGCTAAACAAAGGAAACTTTATTACATTTAATGTAGATAAAGATAAATACAAAGATGGCAAGAAATTAAAAATTACAAATATTAACTATGATACGAATGAAATAGAGGTAGATGAGAATATAGATGAATCTATTACGGCATGGACATTAGCGAAAGATGATGTATCTGTGAATGATATCTTTAACTTTCAGAAGGGTTCTGATTATGATAGAAAAGTAATTGCTACATATTGTATTCAGGATTGTGCTTTGTGTATTCATATCATTAATAAACTAAAACTAATTACGAATAATATTGCTATGGCTAATGTTTGTAGTGTGCCCTTGTCCTTTATCTTCCTAAGGGGTCAAGGTATTAAAATCTTTAGTCTTGTGAGTAAGGAATGTAGGAAAGATAGATTTATTATGCCCGTTGTAAAATGTAAAAGGGATGATAAAGTAAAATATAATTCTAAATTTACATATTCTCAAGAAGAAGGTATGACAAGAACTAATGAGGGGTTTGAAGGTGCTGGTGTTCTAAATCCGATGAAAGGAATTTATCTTGATGTGTATTCTGTTGTTCTTGATTTTGCATCACTATATCCATCGTGTATTATTAGTGAAAATATTTCACACGATTCTATTTGTCTTGATAAAAAATATCTAGGCGAGGAAGGTAAGAAGTTTATTGAATCTTTGGGGTTGACATATAAAGATATTAGTTATTCGACCTATAAATGGGTAGATCCTAGTATTCGTAGTAAAGGTAAAGTTAAAACGGGAGAAAAGACTTGTCGTTATATCCAATTTCCAGATGGTAAAAAATCTATTCTTGGTATGATTGAAGCAAATCTTCTTGCTGAAAGGAAGAAGATGAAAAAGAAAATGAATACAGAATCAGACCCTATTCTTAAAGAAATTTATGATGGTGAACAGTTGGCTATCAAACTAACATGTAATAGTCTTTATGGACAGCTAGGTGCAGAAACCTCTCCTATCTTTATGCTAGACTTGGCGGCATCAGTAACAGCAACTGGTAGGAAACTTCTCTATATGGCGAGAGATAAAATCGAGAATAAATTTGAAGGTGCGGAGGCACTCTATGGAGATACCGATAGTGTTTTCATTAACTTTAAACCTAAGGATGAGAATGGGAATCTACTAAAGGGAAAGGAAGGTCTTAAAAGGGCAATTGAATTGGGTGTAGAAGCAGAGAAGTATGTTCAGAATTTCCTAGAAAAACCACATAAACTGGAATATGAAAAGACATTCTGGCCGTTTATCCTGTTCTCTAAGAAAAGGTATATTGGTCATAAATATGAATTTGATATTGATAATTATAAAGAAACTAGTATGGGTATTGTTTTAAAAAGACGAGATAATGCTAATATTGTAAAACATGTGTATAGTGGTGTTGTAAAGAATATTATGATTAATAAAGATATCCCGAAGTCGATTACAGACCTAAGGAAAGATATTATGAATATGATTAATGGAGTGTTTCCTATGAATATGTTGGTTATTACAAAAACACTAAAGGGTACCTATAAGAATCCAGATCAGATTGCTCATAAGGTGTTGGCGGAACGTATTGGTAAACGTGATCCTGGTAATAAACCAATGGTAAATGATAGGATACCGTTTGTTTATATCGAAAAGAAAGAGAAGAAGGGTCTTGTTATTTTGCAGGGAGACCGTATAGAAAATCCAGATTACATAAAAGAAAATAAACTTACACCAGATTATAAATTCTATATTACGAATCAGATTCTGAAACCGGTGTGTCAAATCTATTCTCTTATCATTGAGCAGATGGCAGAGTTTAAGAAGGAACCTGGTTATTATGAGAATAAGTATAAATTTCTACTGCGTTCAAAAACAGAAGAAAAGGCAAATCAAAAAATAATAGATATGAAAATGGAAGATACATCAGAGATTATTTTTGGAGATATACTAAGGGACATTGAAAACCAGAGGAAGAAGGTTACTAAAATGACTCACTTTTTCAAGAAGAAGTAATTTAACAACATAATTTTATCAAACAACAAATCCCGATACAAGATAGAACACTAATAGCTACGATAAATACATACAGGTCATAAATATCATATCGATTATATATTTCAAGGAAGGGATATTGGTCGAAATAACAATTTATAGTTTGGTTATTATATTTTTTATAATATTGTTTTGCATTATATAGTGAAGTATTTGTATCTGTTTTTAGACTACATGAACTATTGAAAAATGTGTAGAACCCTTTTTGTTTATTATTTTGATTGAGGATATATTCAGTTCCATTCTCAATTATAGTTACATAAATACTAATTATAGGGGATCGCGACATACACTTTTTACCACAATAACAATCACCCCATAGATCATCGTCAGAAACATTGGTTGGGTAGTCTATATTAGTTACATTACAATTTTCTAATTTGTAATCTATTGGAGTGTATCTATCATACATCATAATACTACCCATAGTAATGAATAAAATACAAACCATAACACTTACACATACCAGACAACACGCTCGTTCTTTGATGCCACTCATTTTGTTGTTTATTTGTATATAAAAAATAATTTTCAATTTTTATTTAAAGAGGTTTTATATGTTATTAGTAATGGCTAGCCATCCCCATGTTGACCCGTGCGACTACTCTAAGGTTGTTCAAAAACTACGCGATTTCTTTCTAAAGAAAAACTACAATGAGGTGCATACTCAGAGTCGATTGAGTATTCTTGCTGCGTGTGAGGATCCTGAGACTATCGCAACATTTACATATGGTGGACAGGTCTGGCCCCTCCCCCAGACGGGTCAAATGTGGCTAGAGTACGAACTATTGAGGAACCCGGAAGCTGAAGGTTTCTTTAGTGTTGGAACTAGTTTCCGCAATGAACCTAACCCGGTTCCTGGTCGTCACGAGAAAATCTTCCCTATGTTTGAGTTTGAAATCAAGGGTGGTCTCGACAAACTCCTAGAGATGGAGCGTGAACTCCTTGAACACCTTGGGTTTGGTGCCAAGGAGAGTTTCCCTGGTGATGACTATGATAATATTTCAAAGCATTATGGGGTTGACGAGCTCGAGAACGAACATGAAGACCTTCTCTGTAAGGAGCACGGTCCGGTGTACTTCATCGAGATGTTCCCGAACAAGACTTCGCCTTTCTGGAATATGCGCCAGTCGCCTACTCGTAAGGGTCTTGCGAACAAGGTTGATGTTATCCTTCATGGTATGGAGACGATTGGTTCCGCCGAGCGTTCTACCAGCGCTAAAGAGATGAGGGACCAGTTCTATAACATTAGCGATGGCGGTTATGCCAATATCCTATTTAGTAATTTTACTAAGGAGCGCGTTGAAAAGGAACTTGATGAGTTCCTCTCGTTTGATTTCTTCGAGCGTAGTGGTGGTGGCATTGGTTTGACACGCCTTATTCGCGCGATGAAGCTTAGCAACCTTCTCTAAATTAACAACTAGTGTTAATAAAGTTTAAAATAAAAATTATAAAGTAATTAGATATATAAATCTACTATTTATTGTACGTTGTTGCATTAGTGTTTTTGTAACCGTCAGGCTTTTTGAATGTATCCTTTTGAATAATTTCCGTTTTTTCCTCTTTTGCGAAATAATTGAATATTTTTAACATATAATTGTTGAATTATAATATTTTTTAGAAATATACGCCATATTAATATATTGTCTTAATATATAAATGTCTCTATTAAATAATAATAATAATAATCCAGATTTTAATAAGGTTCTAGCTAAAGCTAAGGCTGATGGCAAGGCTAAACTCCACCATCGATATATTCTGGAGCAACAAAAAGAAAGAAAACGGCAACAGAACCAGAATAAAGCAAATAGAGTGTTTTTTGGACTCAACTCTGAAAATAACTTTGTACCTAACCCCAATTCGTCTCCAGCAAAAAATAATAAGAAAAAGAATAAAAATGTAAGCACCTATAATAGTAGAAAGAACAAGAACAAGAACCTGCGTTTATCTAACAAAGAGCAACAAAAACTATTAAATAATAATAATAATAATCCAGATTTTAATAAGGTTCTAGCTAAAGCTAAGGCTGATGGCAAGGCTAAAGCGGAAAATTATAATATAGAACAAAGATTAAAAAATCTTAGAAACATTCCAAAGAATCCAAAGAATCCAAATAACAATGGAAAAAATAATAAGACTTTTACTCCAAATCCATTACCATTAATACGACCTGGTGTAGAATCAGTATATCCATTAAATACAAAAACAACCCCAAATACAAATAATAATAATTTAAATCTTTCTAGTATAAATAGTAAAAAACCGAATCTCTTCAATAATAATCATGCTGTTAATAATCATGCTGTTAATAACATAATAGCGATGGCCGGTCCCAGAATTCAACAGAAGAATACTAATAGAAACCCCCGGAACAATACGAATTTTTTTAACCGGCTTGAGAATTCTTTACAGGTACAAACTTCACCATATCAGAATAACATGTCACTCTACCCCAATGCAACTCATATATTAACCCATTCTTCTAAAAATAATAACATTAACAGAACCAGAAACAGAAACAGAAACAGAAACAGAACCAAAACACGTCGGCCTAGAAATAGACGTGAAACATTTAACAATAACTTACAAAAACCTTATGTCATGATAAATGGTGAACTGGTTCCGAAGGTTCCAAGTCGTAGTCGTTTAAAAAATACACGTAATGCTATTACTAGAAAAACAAAGAAAGGATTTCGTTTATTTGGTAGAAAAGTTAAAAACACAAGTAAATCTATTAGTAAAAAAACAAAAAAGGGATTTAATTCATTGAAGCGTAGTGCGAAAAGTATTAAAAAATCGTTCAGTTCTAAAGGTAAAACCGAAGAAAAAAGGCTTCTGGTTTTGAATAAAAAAATAGATGAACTTAATGATAAAATTGCTAGGTATTTACTATTACAACTCCGTGCACAAATAAATACGAAGAACCATGTATTTAATAAATTGACTTCACCTGATAAAAAGATCCCATTAAATGATATGAATTGCCTTATAAATAAATTCAGAATGGAATTAGTAGGTTTAGAAAGAGAAAGGAGTACTATATTACCCCCTAATGATGAAACATGCGTATACCAGTAAAAAACATAACATTATTATAATTATTTGCGGCTTCTATAACCCCTTCGTCAGCAACACTGCCACCTGGTTGTGAGATGTATTGTGTATTAATTAATGAAGCATTATCAATAGAATCTCTAAATGGGAAAAACCCATCAGAAGATATAGATATCCCTTCTATTGTCTTAAAATATTCTAGTTTATCTATTTTTAATTCTTTTGGGTTTTCTTTAAAATTCTCTAACCATAACTGTGTTTCATGTTTAGACATATCATTTTCTATATATTGAATTGTAGCATTAATTTTATTTTGGTATTTAGTGCCTTCTTTAAAAACTAAATTATCTGTAATAGATTTGTTATTTCTTAGAAGATAAATTTCAGCTTTCCTTCTTGCTAATTTAACACAATCAATTCGACTCTGTTGTCCTGCACCGATTCCAATAGTTCTACCTTTATATGCTATACACACTGAATTAGATTGTGTGTACTTTAGTGTAATATTCGATATAATAAGATCATTAATAATAGTATCATTAATATTTTTATTGTTAGAAACTATCTTTTGTAAATCGTGTTTACTAAAAATATAGTCATTATTTGATTGAGAAATTGCAACATTCTTAATCATTTTATATTCTGTATATGTCTGATTTTCTAAATTAATAGGAGACCCCTTTAGAATAATAAAACTATTCTTCTTTTTCTTTTTTAGAATATTAAACGCTTCTGTATCAAACGAGGGGGCGATTATACCATCACATACCTTTGACTGAATATATTCCGCCAATTTAACAGTAACATTTGTGTTTATAGCAACAAAATCACCAAAAGATGATTTAGGATCACATTCTCTAGCATTTTTATAAGCCTCATAATCATCCTCACCAATTGAAACACCCGCTGGACTAACATGTTTAAAAGAAGCCGCTGCTATTTTGTTAATAGAGTATTTTATTTCATTTACTAAATACCAACTATTTACAGCATCTAGAATATTAATATAACCAGGGTTTCCATTTAAAATAATAAAAGGGAATTCTTCTTTATTAGTTGAAAACACATTTGCCTCTTTTTGATAAGGATTACATCCATATTTAAGTTTATAATAGTGTTGGATATGGATATTGCTAGACATTCTATAGACCACTATACATTTATTTAAATCTAAATATATATTATATGGAAAAGGTAGGGAAAATTGCTTATAATTCGACCGCTGCTTATGGTAGATTCAAAGCTACGACTGGATTGATGTTAACATTTTTAATATCTAGTATTCTTCTTGTATGGGGTGTCTATAATTTATATAAAAAAATGACAACTAATGTTGCTGTTGCAAAAATATTAGAACCAGATTGCCATAAAAATAAATTCTCAGATAATCAAATGAGTAATAACAAACTACCACATCTTTTATATACGTGTAGTCTAAATATTAGATACAAACTCGATAAAGTCTATAATTCGTATATAGGTTATAATGGTAATAAACAGTATTATAAAGGACAAAATATTAAAATCGCATATGATAAAAATGATGTTAGGGATGTTGAGTGGCCTATTAGTATATGGCTAGTTATTATACCTATTATAGCATCTATTATACTATTTGCTTTATCGTATTCTAATTATTATATGACTAAAAATAACAAAGACTATGCCGCAATTAAAGGTAGTTTTAACTTACTAAATAATTTTACCAATTTAACAAGAAAGAAAAACAACTTAAAAAAATAAAACACATATAATGTAATCGTCATGTTTGAATATATTTATGTTCCGGCTTATATGCCTACTGAAGATGGAGGGTGGTATCTTTATTGGGCGCTAGTTCATAATCAACAATATCTGAACAGTTCAACTGACCAGTTACAGAAATATGTGTTCCGTATTCAATTCCGTCCAGATTCTTGGAACATGTATTCTATTTCTCAGAATGCTAATTCTAAATACGAAGCAATCCAACAGATTATTTCTTCTATGAATGAAATTAATTCGCATCTCCACAATCCTTCATATGAATACTTTAGTACGGTTGATAGTATTGGTCCAGATACCATTAATTACGAATCTATTCTACAACACTATGATTTTATTCTTGAGCAACTTTACAATTGTTCTCCTGAAGTCTATCAAATTAATGCAACTGAATGGGTGTCATCTCTTGCTTAGGCAGAATAATGATATCCTACTACACAAGGTTCTTGTTTGTTACAACAATGAAATAATCCATTAGTATTACAAATATTGCTATGTTTATTACAAGAATTTGAAAAATTCTCACTTTTTTTAAACCCAACTCTACAAATTTGACATAGATATATTTTTTCGTCTGTGGGTTTATTTTCTATAACTTCAATTGTTTTTTTTTCTATAATTTCTAGATCTTGTATTACCCATTCTGGTAAACACCATTTATCACACAACATTTTCATATGGGTAATCGAAATATTCTTATACATTACAATCTTTTTGTATCTTAGTGTCTCTATTATACTTTTTACTATATCTATATCTTCACATAATTCTGTTTTTTCATCATCATCATTGTATTTTATCAAAAGACTAATAAACCAATCTGCATCGGTTAATGATTCTATTTCATTTTTTGTAATTGTTAGTGGTTCACCCCTACAGTAAAATGTAATAGTTTCCATCTTATTATATTTTAATTAAAATTTATTCATCAATTTTTTTATTATCTTCCTTTAATTTATTTTTCATATTAGTAATTCCTATCTCCCAGAATTTATCAAATGTTTCCTGTGAAATTTCATCCTGACATTCGGCCTCATAATCGTGTCCTTCCTTTTTTCCCTGAAAATATCTGAAACGGTGTCTATGATAAGCATCACTAAATGTTCCTTCTCTAATCTCCTTTTTTTTATAGGACAAAGAGTAAATACAATTTTTACATTTTCAGGTGCCACTTTATCCCAGTCATAATGACCTGGCTGATTATCTACAACTATCATTAGTTTATTTTTAGCCATATAATCAGCTATTAGTGGTTTCCATGTTCTAAACCAATTATCCTTTAACTTTTATCCTTCTTTAGACTTCTCAAAATTAAACCCATTAAACATAACCCACCTCCAAAATAGTCTTTCAAAAGTTACAAACCTAACTGGGGTTACAATCTGACCCCCCGTATCTGTGATAGAAACCGTACTACCAGTATAACACTCCTTTTTGTCAAATTCTATAGTGTATCTTTTTTTTTCTTTAGGCAAATCTGAATATGCAACAATATATGACATCGTGTTGAAATAATAATAAAAATTGTGTAATCAATTTTTATAATAATAATAATAGTAATAATAATTTATAATTAAATTTAGAAATAAGAATAATCCATAAAGGTATTCATAGAATCAACACCAAATGGTTCAACCTCATTTTTTCTATAGTTAACAAAACTAGACGCCGAGGGTTCCGTAGTAGCAGGAGCATTCTTAGAGGCAGCACCATCAACCTTTATAATAGGGAGTGGTGGTGGGTCCGTAGCAACATCATTAGAGGGAGTATCTTCAATAGGGTATGGTGTTGTCTTAGCAACAACATTAGTGTGTTCCCCATTAGAGGGTACCCCATTAGCGGTGGGGTCTGCGCTCGTGTCGGAAGGGAGTTCAGCCGGGTCATAAAGAGGTTCAGTGGGGTCATCTTCATCTTCATCTTCATCTTCCTCCATTAGTTTATTAATTTTATTAGAGAGTTTATTAAGTTTCTTTCTGTCATTATTTCTAATTCTTGCAGCAAGTCTGTTTTCTAATTTATTATAACGGTTATTCCTGTAGTTATTATTTCTAATATTTTTAGCATGTAGTATACGTAAAAAATGATTCCTTTCTAGTTCTGCTTTGTTTAATTCTTTCTGTATTTTATTGAGTTTAGAAGATTCCGAATTTTTAGCTCTTTCGGATTTAAGTTTATTAATTTTCGCATTAACATTATCTAATTTAGTCTGTACGTTATTAGTATTTCTATCATTAAAATGATCAATAATAAGTTTAATAACAAGAACACAAACAACCGAGATTAACCCATATTTTAGAACACTTTTAGACATTTTAGACAACTTCATAATAATATATAATAAGATATTATTTTTGTTTAAAGAAAAAAAATAGATTAGATATAATGTCCAAAATTAGTGTTGAAGATTTGAAGGGATTAGTTAATATTATTACTGTTTGTAATAGACGTGGTGCATTTCAGGTTAATGAACTAGAATCAGTGGGTATTCTATATAATAAAATTAGTGTTTTTATTGATGAAACAGAAAACAGGGGACAAGAGGCATCGAAAATGAAAGAGACGGAAGAACTTAAAAAACTATTGTCTGAAGATAACACTTCTTCCGATGAAAACGGTGGTCATAGTGTGACTTATTAATTGTTTTGTATGTTATTTTTTTTTTATTATAATAATAGTCTATATTAAATGGGTAATTTAATATCTGTAGATGATAATGAAATATCAGTCATAAAAAAACTTTATAAACTAAATAAAGATGAATTAAATATAGTTTTTAATCATGTTAAAAAGGAAAAAATAACAAATATAGAATTGGGATTTATTAATTCTATAAAGAATACTCATTCTAAATTAAAAAATAAAATAGAGAATGATTCCTTTAATTTAGTAAGTAGATTTTTAGAAAATATAGTTCCAAAAGAGGAAACGGTTGTACCAAAAAAAAGAGAATATAGTGTAAAGGAAATGTTAATTATATTTAATTTACATAATTCTAAATATACAGAACAAGAACTTAAATTATCTTATAAAAAACTTGCAATGAGATATCACCCAGATAGACCTAATGGTAACAATGATAAATTCCAGTTGATTACCAGATTTTATAACGCTTTAATCGAAGATCTGAAATTAAAAGAAGAAGATAAACAGTTTAATGAATTAAAAATGGCTTCCCAAGATTATATAACTAAACAATCTAGTGATAACAAACAGAATATAAAATTAAATCGTTTTGAACCTAAATTATTTAATAAAATTTTTAATGAGAATAAAGTAGAAGAAGATGATGATGGTTACACTAAATGGATTGAAAGTAATTCACTAAGTGATAAAGATATAAAAAAAAATAGTAAACTATCTGGTAATTTTAATTCGAATTCATTTAATAGCACATTCGAAAAAGAAATAGAACATCCAAAAGATATAGTTGAATATAAAATACCTGAAGGATTGTTTTCATCGAGTTCTATACAACCACAAGAATTAGGTATAACACAAAAAAATTATACTACTAATTCATATAGTGATTTTAAAGAGGCACATACTACTAGTAGAATCGGAGGAATTAATACTAGGTTAGAAAAATATAATTCTGTTGATGAACTAAAACATAAAAGAGAAAATATAGTAAAACTTTCTCAGAATGAATTAGAGGAATTAGAAGTATATAAACAATATAAAAAGAAACAAGATGAAGATAGACAGATAAATCTAAAGAGGAATGATGAAAAACATTTTTCTAATTATAGTAAAATTCATGATCGTATGTTACAGAGTAATATATTGCGATAGATTCTGATAATATATTTATAATAGTATAATAAATTATGACAAAAACATATCGAGAAAAATTGTTAACTGCCGTTAAGGAATTGAATATAGAATTACCTAAAGGTAAATATATAAAAAATGATGACTTAAAAAATATTCTAATAAAATATCTTGCAGGTAATGGTAAAACAGTAGTGACTACTGATACACAAGATACTAAAACTGAAATAATAAATAGCACAAATAAAGTAAATATTAAAAAATGTATTTATCCAAAAACAAAAAAACTAGTAGCAATCGGGGATATACACGGCGATCTTTCAGTTGCTATAAAATCATTAAAATTGGCGAATGTTATTAGTTTGAATACACCCAATAATACGACAAATATTTCTAATATAAAATGGACAGGAGGTTCTACAATTGTTGTCCAATTAGGTGACCAAATAGATAGAGTAAGACCAAGTAAACTTGTAAATGATCTATGTCAGGAGAATGATAATCAGTTAAATCAAGATGAAGGTTCTGATCTAAAAATTATTTTTCTTTTTGAAAAACTTCATGAACAGGCAATAAAACAGGGAGGTGCATTATTTAGTATACTGGGTAATCATGAATTAATGAATGTTGATGGAGATTTTAGATATGTTAGTCCAAAAGAATTCAGAGAATTTGGTACATTTTTTAAAGAACAAGAAACAAAGAGTCCATATCCATATGGATATAATACACGTAAACGGGTATTTTCACCGGGTGGTAGTCTTTCTAAAAAATTAGCTCAATCTAGATATTCTATATTACAAGTTGGTAGTTGGGTATTTGTTCACGGAGGAATGACACCAGAAGTGGCGAATGACTATACTTTAGACCAAATTAATGGTATAATACATAAGTGGTTAATGGGAAATAAGTCTACACTATTAATGGAACATGTTAATAAACTATATCATAATGATAACGATTCTTATTCACCATTTTGGTCAAGGACATTTAGTGATATAGATGAATGGAACTCTTTATCTGAACAAAATTTTAATAATACTCTTAATATTTTAAATCTTAAAAATAAAAGAGATGCTAAAACTGAAATAAAGGGTATGGTTGTTGGTCATTCACCACAATTTATGTATAATAAAGGATTGAATTCAGCCTGTAAAAATAAATTATGGAGAGTAGATGTTGGTATGTCCAAGGCATTTGGTATGGATAAGAATACGAATAGAAAGGTACAGATTCTTGTTATTGAAAATGATTCACAATTTAAAATTTTAAAAGAACAATAATATATATGACAAAACTTTTATTAGATAATAATAGTAAAGATAAACTAGAACTATATTACCAGGATGATATAGATAATATAAATCATGCACAGAAAAACTTATTAGAATATATAGAATATCAGAATGAAAAAATAGATAATATAGAAACAAATATGTATAAAATAGAATATAATACAAATTATGGACTTAATAATTTAATATGTGCAAATAATTATAATATTTCATATAAAGGTGTAATAATAGGGGGTATAATTGGTTGTGTTTTTATGTCTCCGTTTGGATTTTTATTAGGGTTAAAAACAGGAACGGTTATAAGTATGTCTGGTATGCTTTTAGGTTCGGTGGCATCATATAAATTACAAGAAATAGAACCACAAAAATAATTATTCTATCGTTTTAAGTAGTGTAGAGTTAAATGAAAATTTTTTACAATATCTACAAGTTCCATCTTTCTTATAAAATGGTAAATAGAATGAACCATTTATATGGTCTTCCTTACATAAATTACTGAAAATAATGTGTTGTCTACAGAGAGGACACTTCCTATTTTTAACCTCTATTATACATTCATAATGAAAATGATGACCACACGGGAGTTTAACTATTTTTGGCGATTCTTTATTTTTAAAATTAAAACACCCCCTTTTCTCTGGGATATGTAGTAAACTATGTTCTGTAAATGTTTCAAGACAAATAGAACATTCTTTATCGTTCATATTATATAACATAATATATTTTATTATAAGTATTATTATGTTTTACGTAACTTACTTAAAGCACTCTGGATATCTTCTTGTGATGGAACGAGACTATTTTTAGGGGATTGTGTTTTTTTCTTTACTATTTTAATTTTTTTAAGTTTTATATCACTACCTATCATACTAAGAAAATTAGGTCGAACTATATCTGGTTTTTTTATAGTATTATAAATGGGTTCTGTTTTATGTTTTTTATTTTCAAATATGATATATGCAATTTCAGGATCTAAGTTGTCTTTTTTTAATTTATGTTTTATAGTATTAATATCCAATCCAATTTTTTTCATAAAAAAATAGTGTTTATATTTCGGATTATCACCGGAAATATCTTCTTTCTTTTCATCTTCATCTTCTATGAATGCAAATTCATTTGGTGAATAAATAAGATTAGTCGATAATTTCATCTGTGATATATTCCATATTATACCATATTCCTTTTTTGTTTTGTTAATCCAAATATTAGAAATTTGTATCAAAAATTTACCATATATTTTAGCTTTTAATTCTGTTATATCTATTTTTTTATTTTCTTCATTAAAAATCAATACATTATTATTTCTGTTATAATTTACTCTTAATCTTTCTGGAAAAAATGAAGTGTTATCTTCCTTTAAACTATTTTTAAATTTATAACGTTTAAATTTCTTGTTATTCTTAAAAATTTTATTTATCTTTATAACAAATTTTAAAAATGTATTTATATCTTTATCATGTTCGTGAGATAGGAAAGAAAGATCTAAATAATTATTATTACCTTCATACCTGGTCATATTAAATGGTATAAATAGTAAAGGGGTCTGTACCACCCAATTATTATATTCATTATTTGTTTTATATTTGATTGAATAGTATTCAATATTATTTATAAAAATTCCCTTTTTTAGAACAATATTCTTTACTAAAAATTTGTACGGTTTATATTGAACCTGTACCATATATAGTAATTGTTTAAAAGTATTTAAATTTATTTATTTACTAAATAAATATGTCCGATGAATCAAATAAAGAAATATGTCCAATATGTTGTGAAGAGTTAGATGGAACGATTTCAACGTTATTATGTGGTCATAAATTTCATATTAAATGTATTTATACTTCATATATAGTAGAGACTCATAATACAAATTCAAATATTCCACAAAAGAAATGTCCATATTGTAGACAACACGGAGGATTTCTTGAATTAGAACCCAACACTATACCTGTTAAATGGATACATAAAGAATATCCAGACTTTATTAAAGCGAGTCAAAATAGAGATGTTGAAAAATTAAAATTATACATGAACCCAATCAAATGTTTTTCTATTTTAAAAACTGGAATAAATAAAGGAAACCAATGTAATAATAAACACATTAAAGAAACTTATTTTTGTAAGAAACATAACTAGAATTTTTTTAATTTTAAGGAAACTTTATTATATTTTTCTCTGTTTTCATAAATTGTTTTATGTGCATCAGATACTTTAGTTTCATCCTTTTTAAAATATATACTTAGACCATTTAGTAATGTCTTTTTATTTATACCCTTAAATGCAGGTGTATTTTTATAAACCAGAGCACCATTTTTAATATTAATATGTTGAATATCATTTTTCTCCATATTTTTTATTAACATCTCAGACAGAGCCTTTAGTTTTTTCTTTCTTTCTCTAATTGCTACACTTAACTTCGTAATTTCTTCCTCAAGACCAAGATATTGTTTTACATTATTGCTAAATTCTTCTTTATTTAAATCATCCATATAACTGATATAATCTATTTCTTTAATATAATTAAAGAAAAAAACCTTTATTATTTTATGGATAAGCAAATTATTATAGACAATGTTATTTATAATAATTATATAGAAAAAGAACCAGAGTTTAAAAACGGTGATCTAAATAATTTTAAAATGTATTATAAAATCTTTCCAGAAGATTTTGTTCGATTAAAAACCAACACACTTATATCGTATAATTTAGAGAATAAAATTTATAATAGTGGATTTATTATAAAATTCATAGAACCTAACATTTTTATTCTTAAGGATACACAACTACTCTATATTTGGTCTATTAGAGTAGATGATGAAACAAGTGTATTTGTTAAAGATTTAGCTTTATTTAGAAAAGAAAATAAAATAAAAGATATATTATTTGAAAAATTTAAAAATGAAAACTAATCTTCATTTTCTATTTCAAACCGTTTAATATTATAAAAACGACTGAGTATTTTAGCGCCATTCGTTTTATTGTATCCATTACAAACATAGTATCCATTAAATTGATAATCATTACATTTTAGTATTTGTCTAATAAAATTTATAGCTGGGAATTTCTGTTTACTAACTCCATTTTTATGTAAACAAGTTAGTGAGGTTGATTTGTATTTTGATTTTACCTTTGGTATAATTGAATAAAATTTTTTAATTAGTTCAGGATCTTTCAATTTCTCTACTGGTATACTCAGACCAAATAAATCCTGTTCTGTTTTAATAATATAACCAAGTTCATTAAACATCTCAATAATTAGAGGTTCCATATATATTTACTTATAAATATTTGTTTAAATATATAAATGGATACTGATGAAGAAATAGAAAAAATTTTGAATGAAATTTCTTTAAAAAAAAATACAAAGGGTCTTAATCAGGTACTTGAAACAAATACTAAAGTAATAGATTTAATTTATTCTGACTTTTTAAAATATGACATTAATAAAAAAAATAAAGAAGATGTGACTAATTTTATACAAAATAATTTCGAATATATCGAACTCACAAAAGACACACCTACTTGTTGGATTTGTTATGTTGACTATAACAAGTTTTATAATTTAAAAATACATATGAGAGGATTATTTATTAAATTTAAAACAGATGATACGATTCTAGTAAAATACAACAAAAAATATTTTGTAGTTAATATAAATGATAAAGTATTTTTTAGAAAAATTAGTAGTAAAGATTTAATTAAAATGCATCTTGTTGACGCCATACAGTAACTGGTAAACCTAGTTTTAAATAAGTACGTATGGTATTTGGAAAGTATAGTTACCATTGGGGACTTCTTTCCAGTCTTGTTCTTTGTTCCTTTGTGAGGTTAGTAAACGTTTCGAATATTTCTTATAAACGAGTTCTGTTGCAATCAAGATATCACCTATTTTAGCTACAATTTCCCAAGGCCAAATATTATTCTTATTTCCATCCATAAAATAACTACCTCCTACTTTTAACTCTGTAGGCAAACTACAACTATTTTCTTGATCTATAAATTTTTCATCTATTTTTTTTCCATCAATATAGACCATTAGTCGTACCGCATATTCATAAATAGTATATTGGGTTTCCTCCCAAAATAAATCTGGAATTACTTTAATATTCTTGATATGAAGACATATTGGTCCTGGTTTTACAAAGACACCTCCAGTATCACCATAAGCGTGGTTAGAGAAATTATAGTCATTATCACTATTTTTTGTAGCTTCATAACTTTTTAGGCGTTTTTCTACATCTGGTTCTTCTTGTTCAGAAATACCAGGACTAAATTCTAGGTCTAACTTATATGAACCACCCCTTAGTTCCGAACCGTATGGGCTCCCAGGTGGCGGACTACCTGCGTTAATTGTGTGTGTTTTCTTGTATAGATTTACTGTCGTCATGATGAAGTTGTTTAATAAATAGATTTAATGTTCTAACGAATCAATTTTTATTCCTACCAGATACATTTTAAATCTTAATATATAGTATAATGAATTATAGTGAAATAAATTTCTCCGATACATTCAGTGTCCAGGAACAAAATAATGCCCCACAGGTTAATGCTCCACAACTAAATACTGTCGCTAATAATCAGCAGCCACCTGCTGTTAACAACCAACCCCCACAGGTTAACACACCACCCCCACCAGTTAATAATAATAATATGAATATGGACAATAGAAATGTTCAACAACTTCCAAGTATGAATAGATTAGATTCTCTTTATAATAAACCTTCTCCTAAGACGGTTGTAGAACCTGTAGAAGAACCACCAAAAACTAATAATGTTAAACTAATTCAATTAGGTGTTATTTTAATGTTTAGTTTTCTAACTGCACTATCATGGAATGAAGCTATTAGATACTATATTGGTCGCTCCATTAAATTTTATTCTGGTAAACCAATTTTTTATGTGTATTATGCTTCAACTGCTACATTTTTAATGTGTTTATCTTACCTTTATAGTTATTTAAAATAGTATTTTACTTAAGACTATAATTATATATCTATGTAAATGGATTTTTCTTTTATGAAAACTGGTAGATCACCTGTAGTTAATAATAATAATACAAATGATATGCTAAATATGTTGGAACTTTTTACTTCAAATGCTCTAAAAAATTCAGCAAGGTTTGTTGAACTATGTAACCGTAATGGTATTACTGAAGCTGATGTAAAATATGGTTTGATTTATGAGGTTTTTGAGTTTTTTAATAGACCTAATAATCTTCAGGAACTAAATGAGATTGAAAAATTAAATGAGGAGGAATATGAAGAAGACGATTCAGATATGGAAGATATTATTGTGGATGATTCTGAAATTGATGATTTTAAACGTATTGAAATTGATGAAATAGATAATGAAGAAGATAATAACTTTGTAGTTAAATTGTATAATTACTATGATAACTGGGATAGTTGGAAACCACAAACCCCCCTTGAACAGGTTCTACAAAATGCAGTTAATAAAATAAAATAATTTATAGAAATTTATATTATTATTTTAATGAGGATTCCAATATTAAATAGATTTACTTGTAATAGAAAACAATTAGATAGCTATATTAATAATTTTAGAAGTCAAAACATAAAAACTATTATATCATATATTAATGAAAATCCCAAAGATAAACTACAAAATTTTTCTGAAAATAAAAGGATTTTAACTAAAACACAAAATAATACTATCGCGTTAAAATTAAGTTCCCTTGATGTTTATAATAACTTTAATGAAACTATCGAACAATCTAGAGAATTATGTGGAATAGGTATTGAAAATAACAATAAAATAGTTATAGATGCTGAATATTATTCTATACAGGATCAGATTAATGAAATTTCAGATATACTTTTATCAGAATTTAATAGAGATAAAATAAATATTTATAAAACATATCAGTTATATCGTAAAGATTATTGGCATATATATAAACACGATTTAGAAAAGGAAAGGAATTATAAAATCGGATTTAAAATAGTAAGAGGTGCTTATTATGATACTGAAAAAAACAATTCATGGATACATGATAGTAAAGAAGATACAGATATATATTATAATAAAGCTATAATGTCTTTCTATAATTTTAATAAATGTTATCCAGGTGATAAAATCATATGTGCTACACATAATAATAACAGTATTGATATTGGACTTGGTTTAAAGTCTAAAAACATAGAATTTGCACAGTTAATGGGTATGTCCGATAATAAAACAAATGTTATAGCACAAACTAGTTCGGTCTATAAATATATACCATATGGAGATTTTTCGGATACTTTCCCATATCTTACACGAAGATTATATGAGAATTTGTCCTTTTATAAATATTTATTTGAATAATTTTATATTTAAATATTATATTATGCCTAAATTAATAAATGAGAATGGGTATATTTTACAAGCTACAGAAGAGTCGACGGCAGCACTATTATCTGCTGTAAAAACACCTAGTGTAACTCTGAATCCAGGTACTGATATTTCAGAAGATCATTTTAGTAGTCTTGGATTGGCCTATGATATTTCAGATAATAAAGTTAAATGTTTACAAATGAATGCCGATGGCAAATTGCTATGTGATGTTGGTAATCTAACACTAAATACTGGGGCTTTATCTGTAGATAATTCAGGAGTAGAAACCGGTCTTTCAACTGTTAATACAACACTTCTGGGTAATCTAAAAATTATTAATGGTACTAATGGTAGTGGGGATATACCTTTGACGGTTACAGATTCTTCTTTAACCGGCGCCCTTAACGTTACTCCACTTGTAGCATCAGATAATTTTACAAGAAATGCTATATTTGCTTCTGATCCCAGCACTGGGCGAGCGCGTATTGTAGAATGTGATAATTCTGGGAAATTACAGGTTGGTGTAACTGGGAGTGTTACCGCTACACTTTCTACGATTGATAATGAGGCTATAGATGCGATTACTACCGCTGTTTCAGTTGGTAATGTGATTGCAGGAACTAATTCTGTTTCTACAGGTTTAGCATCTAATGTAGCTCATACAAAAACGGTTGTAGTAGGTGTTAATTCTAATAATGAAGGAACTCCTATTAAAGTAGATACAGATGGAAAACTTATTACAAAATCTGATCCACAATCTACTACTAGTGCTTTAACAGCGATTAATACATTAATAGATAGAACTGTAATGGTTGGACATTTCCCGGATAATAATACAGGTGTACCTTTAAAGGTAGATGGTACTGGGATTTTACAAATTGCAGGAACTGTAGAACTTGGAACAACAGACAATACTGTTCTTGATACTATAGCAGGAGATACTACTTCTTTAGATGATAAAATCAGTAAAGGCGCAGACGTGACACTAGCTGGAGCTCAGCAAACAGTAATATACGGTCAAGATTCTGTCACCCCTACTACTTTACGTGCTTTAAAAACAGATACAAGTGGTAATTTACAAGTTGATGTTGTAGCTGGAGCTGTAACTGCAACTCTTTCTACGGATGATCATGATGCTATAGGTGCTATTAATGATTCTATTCAAATAGGTGTAGATACCGGTATTACTCCTTCTACTCCTACAAGTATTGTTGGGAAAATTGCTGGGAATGTTTCCCATCAAAGAAGTGTAATGATAGGTGTTGATAATAGTGATAATTCCGCTCCAGAAGGTGTTCCATTAAGTGTAGATGGCGATGGTGTTTTAAATGTAGCAACTGATTTTACAAGTGGTAACCAATCAGAATTAACCGAATCAAAACAAGTTGCTGTATACGGACTAAAAAATGGTGGTGGTGGTGTGCGCATGTTAGAACTTGATGATTCAGGTAGACTTAAAATATCGAATACTGCTTCAAGCGGTCCAATTGATGATACACCAGCACACGCAGATAATTTTACAAGACAAGCAATTTTTGCTTCTGATGGTAATAATGCGATGGTAGTAAAATGTGATAGTTCTGGTAAATTAGAAGTTGATGCTAATATCACAGCAGGTAATATTACGGGTTTTAATCTTGAAAGCACCCAAACCGCTATGAGTGCTAAACTACCTTTGGCCTTAAGTGGATCAGGCAACTTGAAAGTTAGTATTGAAGAAGGTGCTACACCAGCTATTACGGGTTTTAATCTTGAAAGCACCCAAACCGCTATGAGTGCTAAATTACCAGCCACCCTCGATAGTGGAAATCTTAAAGTTGCTATTCAGAGTGGTGCTACACCAGCTATTACGGGTTTTAATCTTGAAAGCACCCAAACCGCTATGAGTGCTAAATTACCAGCCACCCT